>Ga0075272_1000326_pt1 | contig 10436 bp, 14 predicted proteins | sample SF_Rice_5C_0N_40_FD_69776 | JGI IMG/M metagenome (GOLD analysis project Ga0075272, IMG submission 69776) | Rice paddy soil microbial communities from Twitchell Island, California, USA - SF_Rice_5C_0N_404 | ecosystem: Environmental > Terrestrial > Soil > Paddy field/soil | place: USA: Twitchell... | reverse complement strand
GGCACCGGTCGTAGCCGACGGCGTAGCCGAGCATGGCCCGGGTGATGTCGCGGTTTGCGGCGAAGGCGCCGGAGAAGAGGATCGTTCCGTAGGTGTGGCCGTTATACGCCGGCTTGCCGAAGTCGAGGACGACGACGCCGGCCGCGCCGCGCTGGGCCGCCCGGCAGCCCTGGGCGCGGAAGACGGACTGCTTCGTGGTGCGCTCGTACAGCGAGATGGTCGCGCTCGACTTCGTGCGCGGCTTCGGGTCGTGGCGCCGGCGGACGGCGCGAACGTGCCGGACCACCGCGTTCGCGTGGAGGCTGTGGACGGCCCGGACGAGCGAGCCGAGGCTCGGCAGGAAGGGCTGCGGAGGCGCCGCAGCGGAGACGGCGTGCGGCCGGCTGAGCGGGCCGCGGGCGGCCGCGACGGCGAGCAGGCCGAGTGTCGCGCCGAGCAGGACTGCGGATATTTTGTAAAGTAGATTCTTACAATTTTCGATCGACATTACGCCGCAACCTACCCTCACTTCCGGACGGCTGCAGTCCCCCGATCGAGGGAACCCGGGCCCGTCGGAGGCGGGCTCTAGACTGGGCCGGTGATCGCCCGCTATTCGCGCCCGGCCATGGCCGGGATCTGGTCGGACGAGGGCCGGTTCTCCATGCTCCTCGAGGTCGAGAAGGCGGCGACGCAGGCCTGGACGGCCCTCGGGGTGGTGCCGCCGGAGGCGGCCGAGGCGATCTCCAGGGCCCAGGCGCCGGCTCCGGCCCGGGTGACGGAGCTGGAGGCGGTGCTCCACCACGATCTGGCCGCGTTCGTCGATGCCGTCGCCGAGACCCTCGGCCCGGAGGGCCGCTGGTTCCACTACGGCTTGACGTCCTCGGACGTCGTCGACACGGCGCTCTCCCTCCAGATCCGCGAGGCCGGGGCGCTCGTGCTCGCAGGCATCGAGCGGGCGCATGCGGCCGTCGTCGCCCGGGCGGAGGAGCACCGGACGACCTTGCAGATGGGCCGCACGCACGGCGTCCACGCCGAGCCGACCACCTTCGGCCTGAAGCTCGTCGGCTGGGCGTTCGAGCTCGACCGCGCCCGCGCCCGCGTTGCGCGCGCGCTCGAGGGGCTGCGCGTCGGCAAGCTCTCCGGCGCGGTCGGCACGTATGCGGCCACCGACCCGGAGATGGAGCGCATCGCCTGCGAGCGGCTCGGGCTCGAGCCGGCGCCGACGTCCACGCAGGTCCTGCAGCGCGACCGGCACGCGGAGCTGCTTGCGTCGCTCGCCGTCGCCGCCGCCTCGCTCGAGACGTTCGCCCTCGAGATCCGCCACCTGGCGCGGACGGAGGTCGCTGAGGTCCAGGAGCCGTTCGGCCGCGGGCAGAAGGGCTCGTCGGCGATGCCGCACAAGCGCAACCCGGTCGTCGCCGAGCGCATTTGCGGGCTCGCGCGCGTGGTGCGCGGGGCAGCGGTGGTCGGGCTCGAGAACGTCGCTCTGTGGCACGAGCGCGACATCTCGCACTCGTCCGCCGAGCGCGTCGTCATCCCCGACGCGTTTCTCGCGCTCGACTACATGCTCGACCGCTTCACGTGGCTGATGGACGGGCTCGTCGTCCGTCCCGAGCAGATGCGCCGGAACCTCGAGTCGAGCCACTACCTCTTCTTCAGCCAGCGCGTCCTGCTCGCGCTCGTCGAGTCCGGCCTCGCCCGCGACGAGGCCTACCGTCTCGTGCAGCGGAGCGCGATGCGCGCCTGGGACGAGGAGCTCGACTTCCGCGACCTCGTCCGAGCCGACGAGGAGGTTGCATCGCGCATCGACCTCGACGCCGTCTTCGATCTCGATGCCTACACACGCCATGTCGACACCGTGTTCAGCCGACTCAAGGGGGAGCCAGTCCATGCCTGAAGCCACGCACGTCGGATCCGGGAAGGTGCGCGAGCTCTACGCGCTCGACGACGACCGCCTGCTGCTCGTTGCGAGCGACCGCATCTCGACCTTCGACGTCGTCCTGCCGACCGAGATTCCCGACAAGGGGCGCGTCCTCACCGGCCTCTCGGGCTTCTGGTTCACGCTGCTGCACGCGATCGTGCCGAACCACATGCTCGCGATCCGCGACGACGCGCGCTCGATGGAGTGCACGAAGCTGGACATGCTCCCGATCGAGTGCGTCGTCCGCGGCTATCTCGCCGGCTCGGGCTGGAAGGACTACAAGGCGACCGGGACGACCTCGGGCCACGCGCTGCCGGAGGGCCTGCGCGAGTCCGACAGGCTGCCGCAGCCGATCTTCACGCCGGCGACGAAGGCGACGACGGGACACGACGAGAACATCAGCCGCGACCAGGCGGCAGACCTCGTCGGCGCCGATCGCCTGCGCGAGGTCGAAGAGATCGCGCTGACGCTGTACTCGACGGCTGCGGAGCATGCGCTCGCACGCGGGATCATCATCGCCGACACGAAGTTCGAGCTCGGGCTCGACGCCGGCGGCAACCTCGTCCTGGGCGACGAGGCGCTCACGCCCGACTCGTCCCGCTTCTGGCCCGCCGACACGTACGAGCCGGGCCGCGCGCAGGACAGCTTCGACAAGCAGTACGTCCGCGACTTCTGCGAGACGACCGGCTGGGACAAGACGTATCCCGGGCCGGAGCTGCCGGAGGACGTCGTGACGCGCACCCGCGCGAAGTACGTCGAGGCGTTCGAGAAGCTGACCGGAATCGCGTTCGACGCATACGTCGCCGACCCGTCGTCGGTGCTCGGATGAGGGCGACCGTGCTCGTGCGCCCGAAGGCGGGCATCCTCGACCCGCAGGGCGACGCCGTCGAGCGCGCGCTCGAGCACCTCGGCTTTGCCGTCTCGGGCGCCCGCATCGGCAAGGTCGTCGACCTCGAGGTGCAGGGAGACGACGAGGCGGCCGCGCGTGCGCAGGTCGAGAAGATGTGCGAGCAGCTGCTCGCGAACCCGCTCGTCGAGTCGTACGAGATCGAGCTGCATGGGTAGACCGCAGCCGCGCATCGGCGTCGTCAGCTACCCCGGCTCGCAGGACGACCGCGATGCGCTTTGGGCCCTCGGCGCGCTCGACGCCGAGGCCGTGCCGGTGTGGCACGAGGCGCGCGAGCTGCCTCGCCTCGACGCGGTCGTGCTGCCGGGCGGCTTCTCGTACGGCGACTACCTCCGCTGCGGGGCGATCGCCCGCTTCTCGCCGGCGACGGCCGCGGTGTGCGCGTTCGCCGAGCAGGGAGGCCTCGTGCTCGGCATCTGCAACGGCTTCCAGATCCTGTGCGAGGCCGGCCTCCTGCCGGGAGCGCTTCTCCGCAACGAGACGCTCCGCTTCGTCTGCCGCGACGTCGCGCTCCGGGTCGAGCGCGCCGACACGCCGTTCACGGCGCGCTGCGAGCCCGGCCAGTCCCTCGTCATCCCGGTGAAGCACGGCGACGGCCGCTACGTGCCGCCGCCGGAGCTCGATCCCGCACAGGTCGTGCTGCGCTATCGCGACAACCCGAACGGCTCGGTCGACGCGATCGCCGGCGTGTGCAACGAGGCCGGGAACGTCATGGGGCTCATGCCCCACCCCGAGCACGCCGTCGACCCGCTCCTCGGGTCGGCCGACGGCGCACTCATACTCGCCTCTCTCGTCGAGTCCGCGCGCGAGCGCGCGCTCGCCTCGGTCTAGCCGGCGTTCCGGTTGGCCCAGGGGTCGACGAACACGTCGTCCACCTGCCACGTGCCGCTCGTCGCGGTCGACGTCAGCCGCAGCTGCGCGTACGTCGTCGCGAGGGGCAGCGAGAGGATCGACGGCACATCCGAGCTCGGCGACCACGTCGTGTAGCCATCCGGCGAGAAGCTCGTGACGTTGAGGATCCCGGTGATGTTGCCGAGCAGTCCGTAGAAGACGATCTGCGCGCGCAGCGAGCCGTTCGCCCCGGCCGAGTGCGCGAACATCCGCCAGTCGGGCGCGTCGAGCGCGGTGCAGACGAGCGGGCTGGACGCGGTCGCGCCGGCCGGGATCGAAAGGGAGTGGCTGCCGAAGCCGCTGACGTACCACGGCTCGTTGCCGGAGACGACCGACGCACCGCCGGAGAGCTTCCAGCCGTACGAGCCGCTCTCGAAACCGTTGTTCCCGAAGCCGAAATAGGAGTTGTAATCGCCGAACTGCGCGAACGGCTGCGCGGTCGCTCCGCACGAGAGCAGACCCGCGTTGCCCGCCGGTGCCGCGACGAACGCCGAAACGGCCGCCGCTGCCACCACGAGCACGACCCGAGCCCTTCTGGTCGCCACCCCGACCACCTCCACATCGCCGCAAGACGAAACAGGCGCACCTTGTGTCCGAACGGACCCGTTCGCGATCCCCCGTCGGAGGGATCTCTTTACCGATGCCTCGACCGAGGTATGTGCGGATGAGCGTGGATGCCGTCGCGGCCGGCCCGGTCACGCTCGACCTGCCGGCGACCGAGCTGGTCGAGCACGCCCGTACGAGTGCGGGCCACGACCTGTCGAATCGTGCGACGGCGTACGGGCTCGCGGGTGCGTTCCTCGCCGCCGCCGCAGCCCTCGGCATCTTCGCGCCGGCGGTGCGCGGCTTCTCGCCGTGGACGGCGCTCGTCGCGGTCGTCGCCTACGCCGCCGTCTCACGCGTCAGCTTCGAGGTCGGCAACGGCTGGGTCGTCGCGACACAGCTGGTTGTCGTACCGATGTTCTTCGCGCTGCCGGTGCGCGACGTTCCGCTGCTCGTGGCCGCCGGCTGGGTCCTGGCCGAGTCACCGTCGTTCCTGCGCGGCCTCGTCCCGCTGAACCAGCTGCCGGTGTACGTGTCCAGCGCGTTCTACGCCATCGGTCCGGCGCTCGTCCTCTCGCTTGCAGGAGCTCGCGCACCCCGCTGGCACGACGCGCCGGTGTATGCGGGCGCGTTCGCCGCCCAGTTCGCCGCCGACTTCGTCCCGAGCGCGGTCTGGTCGTGGCGATCGTGGGGCATCGGCCCCGTCGAGCACGCACGCACGATGCGCCTCTCGTTCCTCGTCGACGCGGCACTCGCCCCGGTCGGCCTCGCCGTCGCCATCTCGGCCTCCGGGAGCATCTGGGGCCTGTTCGCGGTGCTGCCGCTCGTCGGCCTGCTGCACGTCTTCGCGCAGGAGCGGCAGCGGCGCCTCGACCACGCGCTCGAGCTCTCGCATGCGTACCGCGGCACCGCGATGCTGCTCGGCGAGGTGATCGAGGCGGACGACGCGTACACGGGCAGCCACAGCCGCGACGTCGTCGACCTCGTGGTCGCGGTCGGAGATCGGCTCGGGCTCGACGCGCAGACGCGCCGGCAGGCCGAGCTCGCGGCGCTGTTGCACGACGTCGGCAAGGTGAAGATGCCGGCGGAGATCGTCAACAAGCCCGGCAAGCTCGATCCGGAGGAGCGGGCGCTCATGGAGACGCACACGATCGTCGGCGAGCGGATGCTCGACACGGTCGGCGGGCTCCTCGGCCAGATCGGGCACATCGTCCGCTCGTGCCACGAGCGCTGGGACGGCACCGGCTACCCGGACGGCCTCGCCGGCGAGGACATCCCGCTGCCGGCGCGGATCATCGCCGCCTGCGACGCGTGGAGCGCGATGACGACCGACCGCTCGTACCGGCCCGCGCTGGAGCGCGTCGCCGCGCTCGTCGAGCTGCATGCCGGCGCAGCGACGCAGTTCGACCCGCACGTGGTCGACGCGCTCGCCGCCGTTCTCGCCGACGCCGGCTAGAGACCGAGCGCCTCCGCGAGCGCGGGGTGCTGCGCGAGCTGCGTGCGCAGCCGCTCCAGGTCGCGGGCGCGAAAGGTCACCGGTCCGCGCCGCGCGACGCCGTCGGTTGCGTACGCGAAGCGCACGAGCCGCTCGCCCGCCTGCGTCTCGAGCAGCTCGACGTGCGTCGCGAACCGCCGCTCGCCCGCCTGCTGGCGGATGACCAGGTGCTCGACGAGGTCGGCTCCGCCCCAGGGCGTCGTCGTCTTCCATGCCATGGACGTCACCGTACGGCCGGAGGTGTGCCGGATTCGTGCCGCCTTCCCGAAAAGGCCGCAACGAGGCGTCGCGGTTGGCGGAGACGGTCGTCGAGGCGACGCGGCACGAGTCGCGGTTCGAGCCCCTCTACTCGCTGGAGCAGAGCATTCCCGAGAAGATCGAGGCGATCGCGGTGAAGGCGTACGGCGCCGACCTGCTTCCCGCAGCGCGCGCGAAGGTGGAGCTGTTCACGCGGCTCGGGCTCGACCGCCTGCCGATCTGCATGGCGAAGACGCACCTCTCGCTGTCGCACGACCCGAAGCTCGAGAACGCACCGACGGGGTTCAACGTCCCCGTCCGCGACATCCGCCCCTATACGGGCGCGGGCTGGCTCGTCGCGCTGTGCGGCGAGATGCAGACGATGCCCGGCCTCGGGAAGCATCCGGCCGCGTTCGACATCGACGTCGCACCGGACGGCACCACCGTCGGGTTGTTCTAGAGCGTGCGGCCGGCGAAGACGACGCGCTCCGAGGGGCGGAGAACGTAGATCCGCGAGCGGGCGAGGATGGAGTCGGTGGAGACGAGCAGCGTCGTGCGCGGGATGCGGATCGACGTGCCGAGCCGGCGCTCGACGCGGAAGCCGGCGAGCGCGGCGAGGTTCGTCATGACCGGCGTCGTGTAGGCGTTCAGGTGGCCCTCGGGGTCGTGGCGGCAGACGAGCTCGCGGTACACCTCGACCCAGCTGTACGGGCTTGGGACGGAGACGACGGCGCGCCCGTCCGGCTCGAGCACGCGGTGCGCCTCCTCGAGCAGCGCGAGCGGCGCGGTCAGATGCTCGAGGAGCTCGAGCACGAACACGCAGTCGAACTCCGCGTCGCCGACGGGGAGCGCCTTCGTCACGTCCGCGTGGCGGACGTCGACGGTCGCGCGGCGCACGTTCTCCTCGCTCAGCTCGAGGCCGGTGTACGCGACGCCGTCGGGGAGCCTTGCGGCGAGGCCGCCCCACTTCGCGCCGACGTCGAGCACGCGCTCGCCGGGCCGCAGCGCGGCGGCGGCGATCGCCTTGTCGAAGCGCAGCAGCGCCTCGGGATCGCTCGCAGGCTCCTCCGCCGCGCGTTGCTCGTAGAAAGCCGAGAGCCGTTCGTCCGCCGTCATGGGTGGGAGCGTACGCGCTTGCAGCGCGCGTGGATCGCAGGTAGGAAGCGTCCGTGTTCCTCGACGTCAACGGCGTCCGGCTCCACGCGCTCGTGTTCGGCGAAGGCCGGCGAACGCTGCTCGCCGTCGGCGGGTGGACCGGAAGCTGGGAGGTCTGGGAGGAGCCGGTCGCGCAGCTCACGCGGGCGGGGTGGCGCTGCGTCGCGTACGACCATCGAGGGGCGGGCGAATCACCGGTCGACCCTGCGCTCATCTCGGTCGAGGCGATGATCGAGGACGTCGTCGGCGTGCTCGACGCGCTCGCGATCGAGCGGTGCGTCCTGGCCGGAGAGTCTCAGGGCGGCGCGATCGCCCAGTACGTCGCGGCCCGTCATCCCGAGCGGGTCGACGGTCTCGTGCTCTCGGCCTCCGTGCCCACCGGACGCCGCGAAGCGAATGCCGCGTTCGCCGCGCTCTGCCGCTCCGACTATCCGACGGCGGTTCGCGGGTTCATCGAGCGGTGCGTTCCCGAGCCCGGCTGCGAGCACGTCAAGCGCTGGGGGCGCGACGTCCTCCTCCGTGCCGACCCGGAGCAGGCGGCGCGAATCTTGGAGATGTGGGACGACGAGGCCGTGCCGGACGTCGACGCGAGAAGCATCGAGGCTCCGACGCTGATCGTCCACGGCACCGCGGACGCGATCGCGCCGATCGAGTCAAGCCGCCGGCTGAGCGGGTTGATCCCGGACGCGGAGCTGCTCGAGCTCGAGGAAGTCGGCCACGTGCCGACGATGACGCGCCCCGACGACGTCGTCGCGGCGATCCTGCGGCGCTTCGGCTGAGCTACTCGCCGCTGCGGTCGATGAGCTCGATCCGGTAGCCGTCTGGGTCGCGGACGAAGCAGAGGAGCGACCCGCCCTCGCGCACGCGGTACGGCTCGCGCTCCGGCTCGATGCCCTGCTCGGCCAGCGCCGCGAGCGACGCCCCGAGGTCGTCGACGGCGAGCGCGATGTGCCCGTAGCCGCTGCCGAGGTCGTACGTGCGCCCGTCGTGGTTGTACGTCAGCTCCAGCACGGACTTGCTGTCGCCGATGCCGTAGAAGTAGTTCGTCGCCTCGAGCTCTCCGTTGCGGACGATGTCCATGTCCCGCTCGAACTCGAAGCCGAGCGCCTCGTAGAAGCGCCGGCTGCGCTCGGGATCGGTGATGCGCACCATGGTGTGGAGGAATTCGGCCATGCCGGGGAGGCTACCGGCGCGGATGCTCCTCGGCGGCCACCCTGGCCGCCTCGCCGTGCTTGCGCACGAGCTGGTACCGGTCGTTGCGGTCGACGACCTCCTCGATCTCCGGCAGGTCGTGGCCGAGCGCGACGATGAAGACGGCCGGCTCGGCGCGCGCCCGCTCGTACTCGGCGAGCTGCAGCGGGAGCATGAGGTCGCAGTCGAGGTTGGAGCACTCGCACAGGAACTCGTAGGCGTGCGGGTCGTCGCCCTGCCGGGCGGCGGCGTGCTCGATCCGCTCGTTGACGTCCCGGAAGAGGATCTCGTTCTCCGCCAGGCGGCGCTCCCTCTCGTCCATGGTGTGTGAACGCGGTAGGGGGATCCGCCGATGCGCGAGCCGCCCGTTCTCGACCATTCTCCAGGCTCCCAAGGGAGGTTCCGATGCCGTCGCACCCGCTGCCGCACGTCGGCGACGCGATTCGGTTGACCCGGAGCGGCCATTCGGCCGGGTCGGCCGAGTGCGGGACCGTGGTCGCCGTCCTCGGCGAGATGCTGCAGGTCCGCTGGTCGGAGCACCTGGAGACGTTCGTCCCCGCCAGCGCGATCAGGCCGCCGGAAGCTCGTCCTGCAGCATCGAGAAGACCACGGCGTCCTGCCACTCGTCGAACTTCCGGTACGCCTGCCGCTTGACGCCCTCGCGCACGTAGCCGACGCGCTCGGCGTGCGCGAGCGCGCGCTCGTTGAAGCCGTAGACCTGGATCTCCAGCCGGTGGAAGCCGAGCTCGCCGAGGACGAGGCGCTGGAAGGCCCGGGCGATGTCGTCGCCGAGCCGCCGGCCGCGAAAGCGCGGGTGCACGGCGAGGCGCCGTCCCTCGACGATGCGGTTCCGCTCGTTGGCGACGTTGTACAGCGCGCAGCCAACGCGCTCTCCCCCGCTCTCGGCCACGAGCCAGCCGTACAGCTCGGGCTCGCGCTCCGAACGATCGATGTCGGCAAGGACGTCCTCGAGCGAGGTCTCGCGCGGGCCGCCGAGGAACGGCTGCGTGTCGTCGTCGGTGACGAGCTCGAGCAGGAACCCGGCGTCACAGCGGTTGGCGCGCCGGAGCTCGACGGACACGGCCCGACGCTATCCGAAGCGCACCGCTTCCGAGCCCGACACCCGCTCCGATGAGTACCAGCCCGGCGAGCTTCTGCAGCGTGAGCGCCTCGCCGAGGAGCACCGCGCCGTAGAAGAGCGCGAACGCAGGGAGCATGTACGCGACGAGCACGGAGCGCGACGAGCCGTACATGCGGATCATCCGGTACGAGAGGATCTGAGCGAGCGCCGTTCCGAGCAGCCCCAGCGCCACCGCGGAGCCGACCGGCTTCCAGCCCGGCGCATGCGCCGGAAGCGTGACGAGCGCGAGCGGCAGCAGGAGCACGAACGCGCCCGTCATCGAGACCGCGGCCAGGACCGGGCCGCCGACGGCCATGCGCCGGCCGGCATAGAGGTTCGCGGTCGCGTACGAGACGGAGGCGAGGACGATCGCGGCAATGCCGATCGTCCCGTGCCAGCCGCCCTGCGGGTGGACGCCGGCGAGGATCGACACGCCGACGAGGCCGAGGAGCACGCCGACGAGCCGCACGCCCGTGGAGCGCTCGCTCGGCACGAAGAAGAACGCAAGCAGCGCCACGAAGATCGGCACGGACGAGTTGGCCACCGCGGCCGTCCCGGAGTCGACGTACTTCTCGCCCCAGGCGATGAGCGTGAACGGCACCGCGGCGTTGACGACCGCGAGGACGAGGCCTTCCTTCCAGCCGCGCACGAGCGCCCGCCACCCGTAGCGACGCCACGCGAACACGACGAGCACCGGTGCCGCGCAGAGGAGCCGCAGCTCGATCAGCGCGGCCGGCGAGAGGTCGCGAACGCCGACCTTGATGAAAAGGTACGACGATCCCCAGATCGCCCCGAGGACGACGAGGAGAAACGCGTACCGGCGGCTCACGCCTCCGAGGCTAGTGCACGGCGGCGGACCCCGCCCGTTCCGAGCGCGACTCCGCCGAGGACGAGCGCGAGCCCGCTGAACGCAGCCGCACCGAAGCGCTCGCCGAGGAAGAGCGCACCGTACGCGAGCGCGATCGGCGGGATGAGATACGTCACGAGCGCGGCGTAC
>Ga0075272_1000325_pt1 | contig 10454 bp, 11 predicted proteins | sample SF_Rice_5C_0N_40_FD_69776 | JGI IMG/M metagenome (GOLD analysis project Ga0075272, IMG submission 69776) | Rice paddy soil microbial communities from Twitchell Island, California, USA - SF_Rice_5C_0N_404 | ecosystem: Environmental > Terrestrial > Soil > Paddy field/soil | place: USA: Twitchell... | reverse complement strand
CATCGCGCAGGGCGAGTACATCAACTTCGCCAACATCATCCACTCCCCCAGCGAGTTCGTGATCGATCTCGGACGCATCGTCCCCGGGCGGCCGGACGTGAAGATCTACAGCAGGGTCATCATGACGCCGCTCCACGCCAAACAGCTCCTGGAGGCGCTCGGACACAACGTCGGGCTCTACGAACAGAAATTCGGCGAGATCCGCGTCGAACCGGGCCAGCCCTTCGCCACGCCGAATTAGCGCCGGCCGCGAGCCGCCATGAAGATCAAGATCATCGGCGCCGGCCTCGCCGGCAGCGAATGCGCGTTTCAGCTCGCACAGCGCGGCCACGCGGTCGATCTGTTCGAGATGCGCCCGGGCAAGAACACGCCCGCGCATCGCACCGGCGACCTCGCGGAACTCGTCTGCTCGAACTCCTTCCGCTCCTCCGCCGTCACCAACGCCGTGGGACTCCTCAAGGCCGAGATGGCCATGCTCGGATCGCTCGCCATCCGCTGCGCCGGCGAGGCTCGCGTCCCTGCCGGGGATGCCGTTGCCGTCGACCGCGAGCGTTTCGCCGCCGCCGTCACGCAGGCCATCACATCACAGAAAACAATTACTCTTTATCGTGATGAAATTACGTCACTGAATCCTGACGGATACGATGCCCTGGTCGTGGCCACCGGCCCGCTGACCTCGCAGCCGCTCTTCGAGGCCATCGACGCATTCCTCGGCCGCGACGGGCTCTACTTCTACGATGCCATCGCCCCGATCGTCGCCGCCGACTCGCTCCACGTGTCGAAGCTCTACTGGAAGTCGCGCTACGACAAGGGCTCCGGAACCGATTACCTCAACGCACCGATGAACCGCGAGCAGTACGAGGCCTTCGTCGCCGCGCTCCTCTCCGCGGAGCTCCATCCCCTCCACGACTTCGAGCGCGCCGTCCATTTCGAGGGTTGCCTTCCGATCGAGGAGATTGCCGCGCGGGGAATCGACACGCTCCGTTTCGGTCCCATGAAACCGGTCGGCCTCGAGCATCCGGAAACGGGCGCGCGGCCGTGGGCCGTCGTCCAACTCCGGAAGGAAGACCTCTCCGACGACTACTTCAACCTCGTCGGCTTCCAGACCAAGATGAAAGTCCCCGAGCAGAAGCGCGTCCTGCAGATGATCCCCGGGCTGGAGGACTGCACCTTCGCCCGCTTCGGGTCGATGCACCGCAATACGTTCATCAACGGCCCGCGCCATCTGCTGCCGACGTTCCAGACGAAGCGCGATCCGAAGATCTTCTTCGCCGGACAGATCACCGGCGTGGAGGGCTACGTCGAGTCGGCCGCGGTCGGGCTGCTCGTGGCTCGCTATCTCGAAGCGCCGGTGCCGCTCCCGTATCACACGGCGCTCGGCGCGCTCGGGCGGCACGTCGCCGAGTCGTCTCCCGAGCGGTATCAGCCTTCGAACATCACCTGGGGAGTGATCGAAGACGTCGTGGGACGTGCGCGGAAGAGCGACAAACGCGAACGGCAGGTGGCCAGGGCCCTGGCAACGATCGAAGCGCTCGCCGCGGCGCTCGTCTGATCCGGCTGGCGCTCGTGCTACTCTCGCCCGTGGCACGATCGAGGGACGGGCGGCGACGATGCATCCGAAGGAAACGTGGGGAGAAGCGACCGCGTTTCTGCGACGGTTTCGAGCCGTCGGCTGGTTCGATTTCCTCCTGCTCGCCGGACTCGTCGGCGCGATCTTCGGCGTGCTCTCCCTGGCCGGCGAATGGCGCCAGTTTCACCCCTCGGTGCGCATCGATCTTTCCCCGTCGGCGCTCCCGGAGTACGCACTCTATTCGCTGTCGCGCGGCCTGATCGCCTACGCCTGTTCGCTCCTCTTCACGCTGGCATATGGATTCTGGGCGGCGAAAGATCCGCTCGCCCAACGCGTCCTCCTCCCGCTGCTCGACATCCTCCAGAGCATCCCGGTGCTCGGCTTCATGCCCGGGGTCGTCATCGCCCTCGTCGCGCTCTTTCCGCGCAGCAACACCGGCCTGGAGCTCTCATCCATCCTGATGATCTTCACGGGGCAGGCGTGGAACATGACCTTCAGCTTCTACCACTCGCTCCGATCGGTGCCGCACGATCAGTCCGAAGCGGCGACGATCTACCGATTCACCTGGTGGCAGCGCTTCAAGTGGGTCGAGCTCCCCTTCTCGGCGATCGGATTGGTGTGGAACAGCATGATGTCTATGGCGGGCGGGTGGTTCTTTCTGATGATCACCGAGTCGTTCGTCCTCGGTAAGCGCGACTTCCGCCTGCCGGGCATCGGTTCGTACATGAGTGTGGCGGTGGCCAAGGGGAACGTGCCGGCCATGATCTGGGCGATCGTCACCATGGTCCTGATGATCGTGCTGCTCGACCAGCTCCTGTGGCGCCCGGTGGTGGTCTGGTCGCAGAAGTTCCGGGTGGAGGAAGGGGCCGAGGAGGAGGCGGCGTCGTCGTGGTTCTACGACTTTCTCCGGCATTCGAGGGTGCTGGAGTGGATCGGGACGACCCTGCATGCACTGCGGCGCGGCGGGCATCCTCCCGCGGCGCCGGCGGCACGCGCCCAGCAACGCAGCGAGCCGGTTCCGCGGATCGTCTCGACCATCTTCCTGGTGATCCTCGTGGCCGGAATGCTCTACGGAGCGTGGAGGCTGGTCGCCCTGTTAGGCCGCCTGCCGCTGCGGCAGTGGGGCCCGATCGCCGCCGCGGGCGGTTGGACGCTCGGCCGCGTGCTCCTTTCGACAGCCATCGGAACGCTGTGGGCCCTGCCGGCCGGACTGGCGATCGGCCTGTCGCGGCGCCTGTCGCGCCTGTTGCAGCCGGTCGTGCAGATCGCCGCATCGTTTCCCGCGCCGATGCTTTTCCCGCTGGTCATCGCCCTGCTCGGCGCGGCGGGGGTCTCGCTCGGATGGGCAAGCGTGATTCTCATGCTCCTCGGCACGCAGTGGTACATCCTGTTCAACGTGATCGCCGGCGCGACCGCGATGCCGTCCGATCTCCGCGAGGCGGCACGCAGTTACCGGCTGGGCCGCTGGATGCGCTTCCGCTCGCTCGACCTCCCGGCGGTGTTCCCTTATCTCGTGACCGGCTGGGTGACGGCGGCCGGCGGTGCGTGGAACGCCAGCATCGTTGCCGAGTACGTCACGTCCAAGGGGCGCGTGCTGACGACGAACGGGCTCGGCGCGCAGATCAGTCTCGCGGCGGAGCACGCCGACTTCCCCGCGCTCACGGCGAGCGTGATCGTGATGGCCGTGATCGTCGTGCTCTTCAACCGCACGGTGTGGAGAACGCTCTACACTGTGGCCGAAGAGCGGTTTTCTCTGAGCAAGTGACATGACCGCGATCACCGAGACCCTCACCGCCGCCGAGACGCTGTGCGAGGCGCGGAACGTGACGCACGAATACCTGATGCCGAACGGCAACCGGCTGCGCGTGCTGGAGGAGATCAACCTCAGGATCCGTCCCTCCGAGGTCGTGGCGCTGCTCGGGCCGTCGGGATGTGGCAAGTCGACCCTGCTCCGCGTGCTCGCGGGGCTGATCCGTCCCACCCGAGGCGAGGTGTTGTACCGCGGCGAACCGGTGAGCGGACTGACGCCCGGCGTGGCCATCGTCTTCCAGAGTTTTGCGCTCTATCCGTGGATGACGGTGGTGGAGAATGTCGAGGTCGTGCTGCACGCGGCGGGGCTGCCGCGCGACCAGATCGGCGCGCGCTGCGAGCGCGTGATCCGCACCGTCGGTCTCGCGGGGTTCGAGGAGGCCTATCCCCGCGAACTTTCGGGAGGCATGAAGCAGCGGCTGGGCATCGCGCGCGCGCTGTCGGTCGACCCGGAGATCCTTTTCATGGACGAGCCGTTCAGCCACGTCGACGCCCTGACCGCGGAGAGCCTCCGCGCCGAGGTGCTCGACCTCTGGGCGCCGGAGGGGAGGAATCCCTCCTCGATTCTGATGGTCAGCCACGACATCAAGGAAGTGGTGACCATGGCCGACCGCATCATCGTGCTCAGCACGCACCCGGGGCGGGTGCGGATGGTGGTGCAGAACCGGCTGCGACGCCCGCGCGATCCGCGCGCCGCCGAGTTCGAACAGCTCGTCGACTACCTTCACGAGATCATCACCGGAAGCGAGATGCCGGATGTCTCGGCCGACGCGCAGCGGCGCGACTCGGCCGCGGTGCAGGGGCTTCCCGCCGTCAGCACCAGCGAGATCGTCGGCCTGCTGGAGTACCTCGACTCGCGCGGAGGGCAGGACGATCTGTTCGAGATCTCCGCCAACGTCCACCAGGAGTTCGGGCGGGTGATCGCCGTGACCAAGGCCGCGGAGATCCTCGGGCTGGTCGAGACGCCGCGGCAGGCCGTGATGCTCACGCCGCTGGGCACGCAGTTCGTGCGCGCGGCCACCGAAGAGCGAAAGCAGATCTGGCGCGGCCAGATCCTGACCCTCCGCCTCTTCCGCGATCTGCACGCGCGCCTGCAGCAGAGTCCCGACGAGCCGATTCCCGCGGATGACGTCAAGGAGACGATCATCCTCAACCTGCCGTACGAGAATTACGAGACGATGTTCGACACGCTGGTGCGATGGGCGCGCTTCGGAAATCTCTTCGCCTACGACGAGGACACCGAAAAGATCACTCTGGAGTGATGGGGTCAGGTCTTGAATTTGGTATTTGCTACACCCTGTAGAAAATACCAAATTCAAGACCTGACCCCATCCCTAGATTCCGGCGCTCCGCAGAAGATCGATCACTTCCTCGGGCGTGGAGGCGGCAACGATCCGCGCCACGGCGGCGGCATCCTTCGCCAGCCGCGCGAGCGAGGCCAGCAGCCGCAGATGCTGGTCCCGCTGCTCAAATGGCGAGACGAAGGCCACGATGAGCCGAGGCTCGCTCTGACCGGCGATCACGCCCGCGGCGTTCGTGCCGGCGGCCAGGATGAACTCGGAGACCGCCGCGCTGCGGGCGTGCGGCAAGAGGAGCGCGCCGCAGCGGGTCGAGATCTCCTGCTCACGGCGGAGCGCCGCGTCGAGAATCGGCTGCACGGCGGCGGCATCGAGCCGCCTGCGCAATGCCGGATCGAGCAGCTTCGGGATCGCGTCGAGCGTCGACCCCGCCTGAAACCCGAGAACCACGTCCCGCGCGTCGATCTGGCCGGCAACGGCCGCGACATCCGCCATCGAGACGATTGTGCGCCATCGGCGCGCCAATCGAAAATGCAACTTGGGCTACCATACGGAACGGGACCCGAAAAAAAGACACGAGGGTGGTGCATCGATGACTCCGGAAACGACGACCAAAGCGACCCGCAAAGGGACGTGGACCCTGATCGTGCTGATCCTGATCGCCGCCGCGTTCCTCGGTGGATGGATCCCCGAGTGGCTGGCCGCGCGCCGCGCCGCGCAGGAGGCTGCCTCCGCGCGGGTTGGCGTGGCGCAGCTCGAATCGCAGCGCGATCTCGCGCGCCTCGAAGGAAAGCTCGGCCTGGTGATGTACGAGGCCAATCGCAACAACTTCGCCGATGCTTCGACGCGCGCGACCGACTTCTTCAACGGACTGACCGCTGCGCTGCAGAAGCCGGCGGCCGCCGCGGTGTCGAAGGAGGCGGAGCTCAGGTCGATCCTGGCGCGCCGCGATGACATCGGCGCCGATCTGGCGCGCGCCGACCAGGCGGTCAAGCAGAAGCTCGCCGACATGTACGTGCAGTACGACGCCGCGCTCCAATAGGCTCATGTCCGCCGTGCGGATGCCGGCGTTCTTCTTCGGGCACGGCAATCCGATGAATGCCGTCGAGGACAACGTTTGGACGCGCGCCTGGCGCGCGGCCGGGGCAAGCATTCCGCGGCCGGTGGCGGTCCTTTCGATCTCCGCCCACTGGTATCTCCCGGCCACACTGGTCACGGCGATGGAGCACCCGCGCACGATCCACGACTTCGGCGGCTTCCCGCGCCCGCTCTACGATGTGACCTATCCGGCGCCCGGGGACGCGCGGCTCGCGCGCCGCGTGGCCGACATCCTCGCTCCGGTGCAAACGGGACTGGATCAGCGATGGGGCCTCGATCATGGAACGTGGTCGGTCCTCGTACACCTCTTCCCCGAGGCCGACGTTCCGGTCGTGCAACTGAGCATCGATGAGACGCAGCCGGCGACGTTTCATTACGAGCTCGGAAAGCGGCTGGCGCCGTTGCGCGAGGAGGGCGTTCTGCTGATGGGCAGCGGCAATCTCGTGCACAACCTCCACGCCTACGCATGGGGGCAGCATCCGGTCGAGCCGTTCGATTGGGCCGTACGCTTCGAGCAGAAGGCGCGGGAGCTTCTGCTCGCGGGCGACGACGGCCCGCTCGTGGCGTACGAGTCGCTGGGCAGCGACGCCATGCTCTCCGCGCCGACGCCCGATCACTATCTGCCGCTGCTCTACGTCCTCGGCGCTCGACATCCGCACGATCGCGCCTCGTTTCCCGCCGAAGGGATCGACGGCGGATCGGTGTCGATGCTGGCGCTGGAACTGCGATAGCGCCGTTTACATTAGAGTACCGGCGTGAGCAGAACGCTGCTCCGGTGGACCGGAGCGATGGGCGCGGTCGCCGCCGTGACCGCGGCAGGGCATTTCATCGGGCTCAATCCGAACACCGTCGGATTCGCCTACCTGATCGCCGTCCTCTTCATCTCCCTCTGGTGCGGATTGCTGATCGGGACGGTGGCCTCTGTCGCGGCGACGCTCTGCTACAACTTCTTTTTCTTTCCGCCGCTTTACACGTTCACGCTCGCCGACCCGGCGAACTGGTTCGCGCTCGCCGCGTTTCTCGTCTCCTCCGTGACCGTCACCCGGCTGGTGGTCGCCGCGCGCGTGCAGGCCGCTGCGGCCGAACAGAGGCGCAAGGAGCTGGAGACGCTCTACGGCCTGAGCATCGATCTGTTCACCGCTACCACCCAGGTTGGCGCGCTCGGCCAGGCCGCCGGCCGCGCGCTGCAGCTTCTCGGCGCGCGCGGCGGAGGGCTGGTTCTGTTCGACGACAGCCTTTACCGGCAGCGCGTCGTCTCGTGGAGCGGACCGAAACCGGACGAGATCGAGGACCTCATCGCCGGAGTGGGAAGGCACAAACGTCCGCTGGAGTTTCCCTCGCCGCTGGGGCGCGACGTCTATCTTCCGCTGCTCGTCGGCGGGAAGCCGAACGGCGCGCTCGTGGTGCGGGGAACGGATGCGTCGATCCAGGCCCTCGAATCGGCGGCGCAGCTCGTGGCCCTGTCGGTCGAGCGGCAGCGCTTCATCGAGGAGACGGCGCACGTAGAGGCTCTGCGGGAGAGCGACGAACTCAAGACCTCGCTCCTGCGCGCCATCTCGCACGACCTCACGACGCCGATCACGGCGATCACCATCCGCATCGAGGCGCTGCGCCGGCGCGCTGCCGGCGATGAGGAGCTCCGCGAAGTCGCCGGCGCAATTGCCGATGAGACGGAACGGCTGCGTCGCCGTATCGAGAATCTCCTGGCCATGGCCCGGCTCGAAGCGGGCAAGGCGAAGCCGCGCCGCGAACCGACGCCGGCCGCCGACCTGTTCCGCGCCGTACGCGAGAACCTTCCGCAGGTGTTCATCGCGAGGGCGGTGCAGGTGCACGTCGATCCCGACTGCCCCGAGGGGAACGTCGATCCCTCGCTGGCGCTCGAGATTCTGATCAACATCGTGGAGAACGCACACCGCGTGTCCCCTTCGGGATCGCCGATCGAGCTTGTGGCGCGACGGCACCCCGTCGATGCCGGCAAATTGCGCATCGAGGTCCTCGACCGCGGACCGGGCGCACCGGCCGGCGTGGCCGACGGAGACGTCGCGCAGCGCGGGCTGGGACTGGAGATCGCGCGCAGTTTCGCAGCGGCAAACGGCGGCACGATCGCGCTCGCCCCGCGCCCGGGCGGGGGAACGGTGGCGCGGATCGACCTTCCCGCGGCCGTCCTCGCGGTCGGAGAACGGACATGACCGTCGCTCCGCTGATCCTGGTGGTGGACGACGACGCCGCGATCCGCGACTCGCTCTCCAGAGAGCTGCGCGCGGCCGGCTACGCCACCGCCGCCGCCGCGGACGGCCGGGAAGGGGTGGCGGCCGTCGCCGCCCGCGGCCCCGATCTGGTGCTGACCGATCTGGCCATGCCGACGTCCGATGGATTCGAGCTCATCGCCGCAGTGCGTGCCGCGTCGCGCACCCCCATCGTGGTCATCTCGGTACGCGGCGCCGACGCGGACAAGGTGCGGGCCCTCGATCTCGGGGCCGACGACTTCGTGACCAAGCCTTTTTCGGTCGCCGAGCTCCTGGCGCGCATCCGCGCGCAGTTGCGGCGGACCGCCGGAAAGCCCGCGGGAGTGCTCCATTTCCCCGATCTGACCATCGACATCGAACGCCGCCACGTCGTGCAGGGCGGGCACGAAGTCCGGCTGACTCCCACCGAGTTCTCACTGCTCGAGCTCCTGGCCATCAACGCCGGCAAACCGATGTTCATCGATCAGATCATCGCCAGGATCTGGCGCGACACCCCGAGCACCACCGCCGACACGGTGCGCGTGCACATGAGCTCCCTGCGAAAAAAGATCGAGCCCGAGCCTTCGACTCCCCGCTACATCGTGACCGAGCCGTGGATCGGGTATCGGTTCATCGCCGAACCGGTCGAGCCGGGGTCTTCATGAAATCTTCATCCACTCTTTAGGCCTTCGGCCGGCCATCCTTCGTAAATCTTTCCCAGGGGCACGCGCATCGGTTGTTGGAAGAGGCATGAGCGCGATGCCTGAGATCACCGTTCCCCGCGCGGCCGTACGGATGGCCATGCTCGCGGTGTTCTGGGCGGCCGCCGCCGGCCTGGTGCTTGCGGCCGACCGGATCGTCGACCCATGGTCGGCCGCCGCGGGTCTCTGCGCGAAAGTCGCGGCGATCTTCCTGGTCTCATTCGCGTACATGCGACTGGCGGGACGGCACGCGACGGTCGACCAGGCGCTCATCGCCGGCGCGGCATGGCTGGCGCTGGACATCGTCGTCGAAGTCGCGGCGGCCAGGGTCTCGGCCCACGGGTGGTTCGGATTGATCGGCTCGCCGCACGAGCCGGTGCTCCGGCAGATCCTGCTGATCGTCTGGATCCTCGCCCCGGCCGCGTTCGCGAGACAGCGGTGATCACCATGCTCCTGCATTGCGCGCTTCTGCTCGCCGCCGCGGCCACTCCGGTCTCCGTCGGCGGGTTCGTCGACATGTATGCCGCATGGAGCTTGAACCGCCCGACGGACCACCGGAACTTCGAGCCGGGGACCGGAACGTCGGCGGCGCGGGCGGACGAATTCGGCGTAAATCTCGTGGCCGTCACGCTCGACCGCGCTGCGAAGCCGGTCGGCTTCCATCTCGCCCTGGTCGCCGGAGACGGGGCGGAGGTCGTGCACGCCGCCGATCCGGCGCGCGAGGCGTTTCGCCACGTCTACCAGGCGTCCGTGGTCTACCGGGCGGCGAAGAAGCTGACGCTCGAGGGCGGGATCTACCCCTCGCACATCGGATTCGAGTCGTTCTATTCGAAGGACAACTGGAACTACACGCGTGGGTGGCTCGGCGAATTCTCGCCGTACTACCAGACGGGCGTGAAGGTGACGTACACATTCAGTGACCGCTGGTCGGCGCAGCTCCACGTGCTCAACGGCTGGCAGATCATTGGCGAGAACAACGGCGCGAAATCGGCCGGCACGCAGATCGCGTACCGGGGGTCGCGGCTGAACGCCGCGTTCAACACCTTCGTCGGTGCCGAACTGCCGAACGACGACATGCATCTGCGCCTCTTCGGCGACTGGGTCGCTACGTACGAAACGTCGCCAGCGTTGTCCCTCGCCGCCTCACTCGATCGCGGCCGCCAGCAGTTCCCCGGCGATACGACGGCAAACTGGCTCGGCGTTGCCCTCTGGAGCCGCTATGCGTTCGACGACAGGCACGCGCTCGCGGCGCGCGTCGATCGCTTCCGCGACCCCGACAATGGAATCAGCGGCGCGGCACAGACAGTCGCCAGCGAGACGCTGACGTACGAATTTCATCCAGCGAACAATCTCCTGGTGAAGACGGAGGCACGCCACGACCATTCGACGGCACCGTTGTTCGCGAAATCGCATGGTGCGACCACGAACGACGAAACGCTGCTCATCGTCGCAGTGGTGGCGACGTTCTAAACCATGTGGGATCTCATCTTCGTCGTCCTGACCATCGTGCTCTTCGCCGGCGGCATCTGGTACACGCGCGTCTGCGACAAGGTGTAAGGCCATGAGCTTCGAGACCATCGTCGGGTTCATTCTGGCCGTCGTCGCTCTGGGCTATCTCCTGTACGCGCTGGTGCGGCCGGAGGAACTGTGAGCGCGCTCGAGTTTCTGAAGATCGCCGTCTACTTCCTGCTGATCCTGGCAGCGACCAGGCCGCTCGGCACGTACATGCACCGGCTTTTCGAGCGCCGGCGCC
>Ga0075272_1000324_pt1 | contig 10478 bp, 11 predicted proteins | sample SF_Rice_5C_0N_40_FD_69776 | JGI IMG/M metagenome (GOLD analysis project Ga0075272, IMG submission 69776) | Rice paddy soil microbial communities from Twitchell Island, California, USA - SF_Rice_5C_0N_404 | ecosystem: Environmental > Terrestrial > Soil > Paddy field/soil | place: USA: Twitchell... | reverse complement strand
GGCCCCGCGGTTCCTCAGGCATTTCCGGCGTGGGCGTGCTCGGCGTCAAACTCATCAGAAATCCTCCACAGTGGGGCTGCTCGCTACACCGGATTATGTCTGAGTGAAGCTCAGAAGTCTATCGCCGCCGTGCGCGAGAGTTACTCTCACGCGGCCAGCGGGCCGCCACCGTAGTCGTCAACCCGCCCCGCGGCGTGAACTCCCCGGTCACCCGGCACCAGGTAGGCTGCACCGCATCTTTGATGTCCCGCAGCATGCGGTTCACTGCGTTTTCATAAAAAATTCCGAGGTTGCGGTAGGCCAGCAGATACATCTTCAACGCCTTCAATTCCAGGCATAGCTTGTCCGGCTCGTACTGGATCGTGATCGCGCCGTAGTCAGGAAGCCCTGTTTTCGGGCAAACCGACGTGTACTCCGGAAATCGAATCGTGATTTCGTATCCCGGAAAATGGTTGGGCCAGGTCTCCAGTTTGGGAAGCTTGGCGTCGATCCCGGCGCGCGCGTGCGCCGCCGTGTAGTCCGGCATGCAGCCCCTCTTTGTGGCTTTCGTTGAACCCTAGTTATACCGCGACTCTCCCGCGTTGCGCCAATCGGAGCTTAGCCGCGCGCCCCTGCGGTGGTCAGCGCACCGCCGCACTCTGCTCCGCGCCATACAGGTCGCGGCTCGACGCGCTGCGATCCGGCGCAATCGCCTCCGCCATGCGGAAAATCGCGCCCAGCACTTCCAGCATGATCCGGCAGTAGAGAATCCACATGAAATACAGGAATACGGCAGCCAGCAGCGTGATCAGTCCTTGCGCCGGCGTTTGCTGGAATCCCAGTACCACCCACGCCACTCCGGCTATCAACCCCACCAGCAGATGCAGTGCGTACAGAAACTTCAGCATCCGCGGCGTCGCATACGTGCGAAACGAAAAATCCATCAGCCCTTCCCACATCCCTTTGGCCTCGCCCATTCTTCGCCTCCCCGTAACAACCTGCCCTAGCAAGTATATTCCGGACTCGCTGCGCGGCTCCTCTGGGGCGGCCGCCGGTTGTCCCTGATGACACTGTCCCCCGGGTACTGTACCTCGATCGCCGAAACATTCTTCTACGTCTCGCTGCACTTCATGGGCGCCGAGCTGCTGCGCGAAAAAGCAGCGCTTTCCTTCCTCGCCCGCTAGAATTCCGTCGCCTATCGAGCAATACTCCGAAGCAGCGGAGGAGGTTTTAGTCGCTTTGTTCTGCTTGACGCGTCCGTCAGAGGATCGGGTTCGTCGGTTCATTTCTGCACAGTCGCATTCAGAGTTCTCGTACCGTGAAGTTGGCGCATCAACAGCTACGGCACCCGCTGGCTATAACATCGATCACAGTCGCATCCAGCTTGGCAGTGGCGACCGGGCATGGCAGCGCGCCGTCGCCGCGGTTCGCCAATGGCAAATGTTCGACATGCCATGGGTGCGGCTCTATTGGCCTACGACAGCGATCCGCGAAGGAGCGGTTGTCGCCATTTCTGTTTCTCATTTTGGCTTTTACTCCCTAAACGCTGCCCGAATTGTTTACACGGTTGATGAAGACTCAGCTGCGAAAGGAGGTCCCATCAGTCGTTTCGGATTCGCCTACGGCACCCTTACAGAACATTCCGAGAGCGGCGAAGAGCGGTTCACCGTTGAATGGAATCGAGATAACAATTCGGTCAGCTATGAAATTCTGGCCTTCTCGCTACCCGCGCATCCGCTAGCGAAACTGGGCTATATTTTTTCGCGTGGCCTGCAAAGGAAATTCGCCCGGGACTCTCAGCAAGCCATGTTTCGGGCGGTGAGCGCGAAAAAGTAGCGCTTTCCCCCCTCCCCCGCTAGAATCTCCAGCAATCCACCATGACACGCGCCACTAGCCACTCGTTTATCCTGAATCCGCTCCCAGCGGACGAAGGGCCGCTCGCCACTAGCCACTCGTTTACCCTGAGTCCGCTCGCAGCGGACGAAGGGTCACTCGCCACTAGCCACTTCTATCCACCACTCACAGTCGATCGATTGCCGCTCGCAAAGCCATCAAGAAGCCCGCAATGACCAAGACCATCATCGAGCCCTTCCGCATCAAGTCCGTCGAGCCCATCCGCCAGACCACTCGCGCGCAGCGCCAGAAATTCCTGGAAGACGCCGGATACAATCTCTTTCTCGTCTCCTCCGACGATATTCTCATCGATCTGCTCACCGATTCCGGCACCAACGCGATGTCCACCGAGCAGTGGGCCGCCATGATGCGCGGCGACGAGTCCTACGCCGGCTCGCCCAGCTTTATCCGTTTTCGCGATTCGGTGCAGGCCATCATGGGTTTCAAGCACGTCATTCCCACGCACCAGGGCCGCGCCGCCGAGCGCATCCTGTTCAGCGTGATGTGCAAGAAGGGCGACGTCGTCCCCAACAACACGCATTTCGACACCACCCGCGCCAATTGCGAATTTGTGGGCGCCGAAGCTCTCGACCTGCCCTCGCCCGAATCGGCCGATCCCGCGCGCCAGCATCCCTTCAAGGGCAACATGGACACGGCGCGTCTCTCTGAGCTGATCGACCGCGTGGGCGCCAAGCGCGTCCCGCTCGTCATGATCACGGTCACCAACAATTCCGGCGGTGGCCAGCCCGTTTCCATGGCCAACATCAAAGCGGTGAAGGAAATCTGCGCGCGCCACAAAATCCCGCTCTACATCGACGCTTGCCGCTTCGCCGAAAACGCCTACTTCATCAAGCTGCGCGAGCCCGGCTACGCCCACAAAACGCCGCGCGCGATCGCCCAGGAAATGTTTTCGCACGCGGACGGCTGCACCATGTCCGCCAAGAAGGACGCCATCGTCAACATCGGCGGCTTTCTCTGCACCAACGACGACACCGTCGCGCAAGCCGAAAAAAATCTCCTGATCCTCACCGAAGGCTTTCCCACCTACGGCGGCTTGGCCGGACGCGATCTCGAAGCCATCGCCGTCGGCCTGAACGAGGCCCTGCACGAGGATTACCTGCAGTACCGCATCGTCTCCACTGCTTATCTCGGCAACCACATCGCCGCCGAAGGCGTGCCCATCGTGCAGCCCCCCGGCGGCCATGCCGTTTACATCGACGCGCGCGCCTTTCTTCCGCACATTCCGCCGGCGCAGTTTCCCGGCGTCGCGCTGGCCGCCGAACTCTACATCGAGGGCGGCATCCGCTCGGTCGAAATCGGCACGCTGATGTTCGGCAAGCGCGACGAAAACGGCGTCGAGCATCCCGGCTCTCAGGACCTCCTCCGCCTGGCCATCCCGCGCCGCGTGTACACCCAGTCCCACATCGACTACGTCGTCGAAGTGATTCTGGAAGTCTGGCGCCGCCGCGATTCTATCCGCGGCCTCGAACTCACCTATCAGGCACCCTTTCTCCGCCATTTCACCGCCCGCTTCCGCCGCCTCCCATGACCCGCCTCGATTGCAGCGATAGACGAATGTAGCTCGGGTCTTCAGACCCGAGGCTTTTCCTCACGCCATGCCCTGCCCACCCGTGCCCACCCGTTTTCCCTTTTCTCTTTTCCGTTTTCCCTTTTCTTGTCGTGGTGCTTTCCCTTTTCTCTTTTCCCTTTTCTTGTCACTATGTGGCGTCATGCGATGCCCCTATTGCAACGGCGAACTGACGCAAAAAAACCGCGCCAGCCTGCTGATAGCCAGCCTGCTCCTGTTTGCCGGCGCCATCACCTCGTTCTTTCTTCTCCCGCTCTTCTGGATCATCGGCCTGCTCTTTCTCGTGACGGCCGTCTACCTGTTCACCTGGGGCACGCGCGGCAAAGGCCTCTGGTGCCGCCAATGCAAAAAATTCCCCGGCCGCTAAATGTAGCTCGGGTCTTCAGACCCGAGGCTTTTTGCCGTGCCATCCGCGACCGGCGCGCCATGCTAAAATCCCGTCTCGCGCGCCGCGGTCGCGCGTGCCAAGGACGATGCAAATCCGTTTCGACCACCGAACCGCCATCGTGACCGGGGCCGCGCACGGCCTGGGCCGCGCCATCGCCTTGAATTTCGCCCAGCTCGGCGCGCGCGTCGTCGCGTGCGACATCCTCGAAGCGGAACTCGCGGAAACCGCCCGCCTCGCCAGCGAGCAGCACACGCCGCTCGATGTTTGCGTCCTCGACGTGTCCGACCGCTCCGCCGTGCACGCTGCCGTCGCGCAAATTCACAAAAACCACAGCCGCATCGACATCCTCGTCAACGACGCGGGCGGCGTGATGGGCCAGGCGGGGCGCCCGCTCGAAGAAATCGACGAGGCTGCCTGGCGCGCCATCTTCGCGGTCAATTTGGACGGTGCGTTTTACTGCAGCCAGGCCGTCGCGCCGGCCATGAAAGCGGCGCGCTACGGCCGCATCATCAACATCTCGAGCGGCGCCGGCCTGGGCGTCAGCCTCACCGGCATTCAGGCCTACGCCTCGGCCAAAGCGGGCCAGATCGGCCTGACGCGCCAGCTCGCGCACGAGCTTGGTCCGTGGAACATCACGGTCAACAGCGTGGCCCCGGGCTTCGTCCGTTCCAACCCCACCACGGAAAGACAGTGGGAATCCTATGGCGAAGAGGGCCAGCGCCGCCTCGTCGAAAGCATTGCGCTGAAACGCCTCGGCTCGCCCCAGGACATCGCCGGCGGCGTCCTCTTCCTCGCCAGCGATCTCGCCTCCTGGATCACCGGCCAAACCCTCTCCATCGACGGCGGCCGCTAATCTTTCGCCTCAGGTCTAAACGCTCCCTGCCTAGCCAGGTCTGCTGCTAAGCGAATATGCAAAGGAGTTAAGATCGTCGTACAATACGTCCTCTTCTGCCATCGGGAGCGATAAGGACCATGACTACCGCCCTATTGACTAGCTGGGCTCAAACCGAAATCTGGAAAGCGCTCTCGGATCGCAACAGCCTGGAAGACGAACTGGTGAAGGCCACGCTGAACCTGGAGATGCCGAAAATCGAGGCAGTCCTCGCGAGCGGAGGCACCGCCCCGTTGGATTTCACTCTTCATGACGCAGGACACTCATTCAGGGTGGCCGAGCGGATGGCGCAGATTATTCCTGCCAGCGCATTCGCAGGACTCAGCACCTACGAACTTGCTCTCCTCCTGCTTGCAGCATACCTACACGACATTGGGATGACGCCAGAACGTGGGAAGGTGGCGGGCGTTTACAACTACCTCCTGACCGGTGAGTCGAAAGGACTCTCTGCGGACGAGATGAACGCTCTTCAAGCCTGGCTTGATGAGCACGGTGAAGGTGTTGCCCCGTTTGTTTCCGCAGCAACTCCGACGCCCGAGTCTCTCCGAAAGACCTGTCACCTTACAACACACTTCTGTCGCGACCGCCATAACCACTGGAGCGCTGACTGGATGCGACGCAACCTCACCAACGCAACGTTCGGATCCTACAACGGTTGGCTTGAGGACCTCGTTGCGCTGTGCCGCAGTCACCATGAGGGCTACATCGAGCTCAAGAGCGACAGGTTCGATCCTCGCGGGGTTGGACGGGATTCAGCAATTGTTCACCTCCGCTATTTGGCCGCGAGTCTAAGAGTCGCCGACGTGCTCGACGTGGACCCGGAGCGCACACCAGAGGCGATCCTTAGACACCGTGAGGTGTCTCCATCCAGCCTGATCTACTGGTGGAAGGACCAGCAAATGTCCGTAGCCCAGGAGGGTTCGCGAATCGTTATTACCGCGCGCCCCCAGGGCGCACGAATGCAGAAAGCGATCGAAACAACGATCGAGCAGATCAACCACGAGCTTGCGCTCTGTCGCAAGCTTGGTGACGACACCCACTTTGAAGTTTGCCCAGGGCGGGCCGCCTTGTTACCACATCGTTGGGAGCTCACAACTTCGGCATACGTCGATATACGGGCGCGGGATGATGCCTACGAGTACATAGACGGCTCATTCCGCCCGGATACCCAAAAACTACTTCAGCTTCTTTCCGGCGTCGAGCTGTACGGACATGAGATGGTCGCAGTCCGGGAGCTGCTCCAGAACGCATTCGATGCCGTCCGCGAGCAGATCGCTTATGGCCGGCTTGAAGATCCAGACCCGGCAAACCCGACGACTGAGCGCAAGTTCTCCCAAGTCAACCGCGTAGACTTACGATTGGAATTCTCGCCTGATGGCGCCTGGCTTGTCTGCAAGGATACGGGCGTAGGGATGACGAAGGCGATAATCAGGGACCATCTGCTAGTCAGCGGAGTAGGCAGACGCCACGACACGCTGGACCTCGAACGCAGATGCAAGGCCCGCGGATTCTCGTTGGGCCGAACCGGTCAATTCGGCATCGGTGTCCTTAGCTATTTCATGCTCGCCGATCGAGTAGTCATAAAGACAAGACGAGCCGCGGAACCAGGCGACTCCGAATCAAACGGATGGAGGTTCGAAACGGAGGGTGTGGGATCCTTCGGCGAACTGCGAAAAGATACCACCACCGCGCACGGGACTGAAACATGGCTTCGGCTCCGTCAAACGAGCGATATGCAGTCCTGGTACTCTCAGCTAGTGGGCTATCTACAATGGGCACTGGTCCGCATTCCATGCCGATTCAGCCTGAAATCCACCATCGACGGGTGCGCAGAACTGGTCATGGAGCCCGGTTTCACACGACGAGAAGCCTATCTAAGCGAAGACGTTGCTTCCAACATACGGCCCAGAAGTTGGCGCGACGAAACCCCCGCCGATCTGCTTTCCGTACGGAAACGCAAACAGCTAGAAGAACAATCCCAGTCCTGGCAGACGATTTCTGACGAGATTTCGAAATCGTTACGTTGGAAAATTTCCGAGGGTTCGCTCCCCGACGAACTCGGCTGTTTCCGTCTATATCTTCCGTATTTCGACGTCACTGGAGGCCTGTCGTTGGCTTTTCTGCGCCCGCTGGAGCAAGGCAAGGAGATCGAATTAAGACACGTCGGAGAGGGCTACTGCTATGTTCCGACCCCCAGATGCGTGTTCGGTTGGAAAGGGATGCAGGTCCAGATCCCGCATGAGCAGCTATACTCCATGCGTCGAAACGACACTCTCTCTGTCATCATTGACTGGGCTTCAGAAGCGGCCGGACCGGTTACGGTAAGCCGCGCCAGCATCTCCTTAAGCGAAAAGGCCCAAAGAGCCCTGGACTGGCTGGATGAAAAGCGCTCGGAAATATATGAGGATTTCCTGACGCGGCATGCTTCCTCCATCTGGTCGGCACTAAACCAGACAACAGCCAATTCGAGCAAGCCACGACCGAGCCCGTTGCACTGGGCTGTAACGGTAGAAGCAGACGGCTCCTCGAAAGTGATGTGGCAAGCGATAGTCCCGCCCCTCCTATGCGCCTCTAGCTTCGCTTATGAATCGGTGCAGCGCTCGGTCGTACTCTGGAATTCCGAGCCAGTACACGTAACTCGTTGTCTCGGTCGACCCGACGCCGGAGCACCGTACGAGGGGCCTTCATGGATCGGACCCGCGGACTCGCCTGACCGCATCATGGCACGTCTTTCAGGCCCCTTTTTCTGGGGCGTACTACCATTGTGGGTCCGCCGCGGGGGTCGGGTTTCAAGCTGCCCTGCGGGGCTCTCGTCCTCTTTTCCGCCCGAGTGGTCCGCAGTTTGCGGAGTACGGGTCGGGCGGTACGGTTCCAAAATCGACCGCGCTACGGTCTGGAACTCACAAAACGACTTAGTAAAATCTGTAACGCTCGACGCGTGGCAACTCTGTTTCTCTAAGCTTGGCCCCTCATTAGATCCTTTACCCTTCAGAGACCTACTTCTAGCAGACAGGGCCAGGGCTTCAACCTGGGTGCTCCTGTGCCTGCAGGCCGACGCGCGGGAGCTTTGGGACGGTCTACCAGATCGCGACGAATCTTTCCTCCACCAGCTATGGATTGTTCTGTTCGGGCCTGATTCGCCGACAAGGCACGTCCTGTATTGGCTTGAGACCACCGCCGATGATCACCTCCGAATTCTGACGCCGAAGTCATGGACAGCCGTACGACCCAGCCTGCAGGACTACAACAAACGCCTCCACGAATACATGCCGATGCCGTCGGAGGATTGGCTAATCCGTCTCGATAACCTCCAATCTGGGTCCCCCTTCCCACCGGCCCCGAAAGGGGCGGGCTCGTAAGCCCGCTGCGCGCACGGTCATAAGGCCCTCAGAATTTGGGAACTTCCCGCTTTCGAAGGTGCCCCAATCCGCCGCATAGGTACTGGTATTACTATGTACAAATTGGTACTGGACATCGCCGCCGCTCTGTGCTATCGTCAGCCGACGCTTATGCGCGACACACTCCCCAACGCGCCCACTGCCCGCTTTACCCTGGGGGAGATCCCGGCGACCGAAGGACCGTCCCCCTTAGCCACTCGCCACTCACTACTAGCCACTGCTTCTTTCTACCGGCAACACGTTGCGCCTAGAAATCGACGCAAGTCATTTCAGAGCAACAACATCCAAATTTCTACCCGCAACACTTTCCCCTATTCGCAAAGTCTTGCTTTAATTCGTCTCACCGCCACCTTGGCTGATGGGCACGCCAGCCCATCAAAAATCGCCGTAAACCCATTCCCATCATCAAAACTCCCAAAATTGATGGGCACAGAATCGGGCCTTTTCCTGCTTGCTTCATTGCTTCCTTGCCTCCGATTTGATCGATACGCCCATCCAATTTTGATCGATACACGTGTCGAACAAAAAATGAGCTTAACTCCTTCTCCTTCACCAGATCCGCAAAATTTGATCGATACAAAATCGACCCCTCCAGGAGGTGAATCGCAGCACCCCTAATTCACAATTCGAGCGAGCTACGCCACGTGAGGCCACGAGCCCATTCATTAAGGACCCCCTGCGAGGACTACCCGAGCAGGGCGCGGAGTTTGGCGCGGAGTTCGGCGAGTTCGGCGGGGGAGGCGGAACCCTTCTTCCTGGCGCGGCGCTGGCGCCAGTCGAGGCTGCGCACCTGGTCGGCGAGAGCGACGGAGGGCGTCGCGCCGGCGATGAGCACTTCGAAGGGGTAGGACTTGATGCGCGTGGTCGTGGGGCAGCAGAGCATCAGGCTGGTTTTGGAGTTGTAAGCGGCCGGGCTAAGCACCACGGCGGGGCGATGGCCGGCCTGTTCGTGTCCTGCCTGGGGACTGAATGTGACCCAGACGATATCGCCGGCATCCGGAACGTAAGAGCGCGGCATCACCAGACCTCGTTGCCGGCTGGGCCGCCGAAATCGGTTTCCGCGTGCAGGTTATGGCGCGAGATGCCCTTCAACAATTCGGCCAGATCGTACTCCTTGCGACGGAGCGGCTCGATCACGATGCGCCCGGCCTCTTCGCGAACATCCACGGGATCGTCGAGATTGAAGTGGGCGGCCTGCAGAACCGTTTTGGGAATGCGGATGGAGGCGCTATTGCCCCATTTCTTGACGGCGGCCCGCATGCGGAGCCTCCTCGTATATACGATGTATCAACAGGATGGCACACCGGGCAGGCGCGTGTCAACGGCGCAGATACGGAAGCCGCGGCCCGATCGTGCACCCCGGTGTGGACTTGCGCGGCAGCAGGCCCGGCACGCGGCGGGTCAGGCGAAGCTTGGGGCGAAGCCGCGGAAGAAGATGAGGCCGGGATGAGGCTCGCGCGGGGAGGGTGTTGGGTCCGGGGGCGCGCCGAAAAAAGTGCCGCCGGCCAAAAGAATGTCGATGGCGCGAACCAGGTCCTCGGTAGCTTGCGATTTCAGGACGTAGCCCTGTGCGCCGGCGTTTTTTGTTTCGCCGGTCAGCGCGGCCGATTCGTGCATGGTAAAGATGAGCACCGGGCGAGCAAAGCCGGTTTTACGCAGGCGCGAGGTAACTTGCAAACCGCTCGCGTCGGGCATGGTAATGTCCATGACCACCAGATCCGGGGGATTGCCCTGAATGGTTTGCACCGCTTGCGCGCCGCCGCCGGCCTCCAGAATATTCCAATCCGGCCGGGAGGCCGCCAGCAGGCTGCGCACGCCTTCGCGCACGATTTCGTGGTCGTCCACAACGAGGATGGTGGTTGGATTCGCGCTCATGTTCGATTCTCCCGAATACTTTGACGTCGACCTCTCGCGAGATCAATCGGATTAAGGTTTGATTTCGGGCTCAGGCGATGGCTGGGCCGGCACGGTAGCGCGCACCAACGTTCCCGGCGATGCGGAGCTGACCGCTAATCTCCCGCCTAATTGACGCATGCGTTCGTTCATGCCCCGCAGTCCGATGCCGAGGTTATTGTTGTCTGGCCGGACACCGGAGGCGATGGCTTCGGGCAGGCCTTTGCCGTAGTCCCGGACGTTCAGGTGGATGGCGCCGTTTTCGCGCGCCAACCGAATATCCACCAGCGAGGCCGCGGAATGCTTGTGAACGTTGGTGAGGCTCTCCGTAAGCGTCGTCTGAGGGCCGTCTTGACCGGCGAGGTTGACTATGCGGCGTGAGTTGATTCTGCCGAGCGATCAGCGGCCAGGTTCCAAGGCAGCAGTTCCTCGATGCGGTTGATGGGG
>Ga0075272_1000323_pt1 | contig 10502 bp, 11 predicted proteins | sample SF_Rice_5C_0N_40_FD_69776 | JGI IMG/M metagenome (GOLD analysis project Ga0075272, IMG submission 69776) | Rice paddy soil microbial communities from Twitchell Island, California, USA - SF_Rice_5C_0N_404 | ecosystem: Environmental > Terrestrial > Soil > Paddy field/soil | place: USA: Twitchell... | reverse complement strand
GCCTATCGCCATCCCGATCGAGAGCTCCCGCGCCTGCTGGGCGACCGTGCAGGGAATCAGGCCGAAGGCTTCCGAGCCGCTTCCGGTTGGCCCCGTCGTCTCCGGCGGACACCGCGGCCGATGCGCTACGATTCACCCGCTCAATGCCGCTGACGACCGGTTCCCGGCTCGGCCCCTACGAAATCCTCGCCCCCCTCGGCGCCGGGGGAATGGGAGAGGTCTACCGCGCGCGCGATTCTCGCCTCGGCCGCGAAGTCGCGATCAAGGTCATTCCCGAGGCCTTCGCGAAGGATCCCGACCGGCTTGCCCGCTTCGAGCGGGAGGCGCGGTCGGCGTCGGCGCTCTCCGACCCTCACATCGTCGTCGTCCACGACGTCGGCGAGGAAAACGGGATCCGCTATTTCGCCTCCGAGCTCGTCGAGGGGCCCGACCTCCGCGCGATCATCGATCGCGGATCGATGGGGATCCGGAGGATCCTCGACCTCGGCGCGCAGATCGCGGAGGGGCTCGCCGCCGCCCACGAGAAGGGGATCCTCCACCGGGACTTGAAGCCCGAGAACATCCTCGTCTCCAACGATCGGCTCGCGAAAATCGCGGATTTCGGCCTCGCGAAGATCGCCGACGCTACTCGTTCTGACCTCTCGCAGACGCCGACCGCGGCAGCCGAGAGCACGGGGACGGGGATCATCATGGGGACCGTCTCCTACATGTCGCCCGAGCAGGCGCGGGGAGCGGTCGTCGACCATCGATCGGACCAGTTCGCGCTCGGCGCGATCCTCTACGAGATGGCGGCCGGCCGGAAAGCCTTCGCGCGCCCGACCGCGGCCGAGACGATGACCGCGATCCTCCGCGAAGAGCCCGAGCCCCTCGCAACGGCCGCCCCGGCCTGCCCGGCGCCGCTGCGCTGGATCGTCGAGCGGCTGCTCGCGAAGGAGCCGCACGACCGCTACGACTCGACGCGCGACCTCGCGCGGGAGCTCGCGAGCGTGCGCGATCACCTCTCGACGTCGAGCCTTTCGGGTGCCGCGCCGCCGATCTCGCCGGGACCGTTCGTCTGGAGGCGGGGCGCTTTGCCCTTCGTCGCCGGAGCGATCGCGGGGGCGGTCGCCGTTGCCGCGGCGTTTCTGGTCTTCCGGTCGCCGAAAACGGCCGAGCCGGTGCGCTTCCGGTATCTCACGTATTCCGGACGCGATCGCGAGCCGGCCGTCTCGCCCGATGGAAAGACGGTCGCGTTCTCCTCCGACCGCGACGGGAAGCCGCGGATCTGGTTGAAGCAGCTCGACGGGGGCGGCGAGGCGCCGCTGACGTCCGGTCCCGGGGACATCCTTCCCCGTTTCGCGCCCAACGGCGCGTCGATCCTGTTCATCCGGACCGACGGAGCGCGATCGGCCTTGTATCGCTCGGCGGTCGTCGGCGGCGAAGCGCACAAGATCGTGGATGACGTGGGGGAAGGGGACTGGTCGCCCGACGGAAACCGGATCGTCGTCGTGAAACAGATGGCCAACTCGAGCGGGGTCGCAATGGCGATCGTGGACGCGGCGGGAGGCGCCAGCCGCGATCTCGCGCGCTTTCCGACGCGGTTCTTCTTCCATCCGCGCTGGTCTCCCGACGGGCGCCGCATCTCTGCGGTCGAACAGGGCGTGGGGGGATCGAAGAAGTCGGTCATCATCGTGGACGCCGCGACGGGAAAGGTGAAGGATCTGCCGGTCGCCGGCACCCCGGGGCTCGTGTCCGCGGCCGCGTGGAACAGGGGCGGGAACGAAATCGTGTATTCCCGGGCGGAGTCGGTTGTCGCGTCCGTCGTGGGGAGCCCCGCGGAGATCGTCGCCCAGAACGTGGACACCGGGAAAGTGCGGTCGCTCGCGTGGGCTCAGGAGAGCGGCGACATCGTCGAGGTGCTCGGCGACGGCCGCCTCGTCTTCGACACCAACTCCGTGCGGGAAAACCTGCGCGAGCTTGCGATCGAGCGAGGCGTGGCCGTTCCCTCTTCCGCCCGGTGGCTGACCGAGGGGAACGCCACCGATCGGCAGCCCGCGTACTCGCCCGACGGGAAATGGGTCGTCTTCTCCTCGAGCCGGGGCGGAAACCTCGATCTCTGGAAGATCTCGACCGATGGCGGAGAAATGCGCCAGCTCACCGACGACGCCGCGCAGGACTGGGACCCCGCGTTCACGCGCGACGGCCGGGGCCTCCTCTGGAGCTCGAACCGGACGGGAGCGTTCGAAATCTGGACGGCCGACTCGGACGGAAGCGGCGCGCACGCGATCACCCGGTTCGGTCTGGATTCCGAAAATCCGACCGAGACCGCCGACGGGAAGTGGATCGTCTATCTCCAGGGGTCGGGCCCGAAGCCCGGCTACTGGAAGGTGCATCCGGACGGGACGGGGGCGCAGTTCCTCTCGGCGCTCGGAGGAATCCCCGACGTGTCACCCGACGGAGGTCACGTCATCTCGTTTGCGAATTCCTCTCTCACCGGCGAATACGTTACGACCGTCCGGACGGAAGACGGGAAGACCGACGATTTCCGCGTCGACATTCCGCAGGGCGGACTTTCGCTGACGAGGATCACGATCGGGCGCGGCCGCTGGACGCCGGACGGGAAATCGGTCCTCATCCTCACGCGCGACGCAAAGGGAAGGTTCGGAATCGACCGGTATCCCTTCGCTCCCGACGCCGGGCGCGTTTCCGGGAATCCGTTCGTCCCGCCGTTCGACTCTTCCGTTGCGATCGAGTCGTTCGGGGTGTCTCCGGACGGAAGGAAGATCACGGTCGCGGGAGTCGCGAGGACGAACAGCCTGATGCTCGCGAGCAATCTCCCGGGAATCAGCCGGCCGAAGCGGTAGGTCCCGCAAATGTCCTCCGCTTTTCGGGGGGTCAGATCCTTACTTTGAAATATGGTTTAGCGGCGTCCGGGCGGCGAATGGCATTTCGTGGGAGCCAGCACACGTAGGATCGCAGCCGCCTCACCGCCCCTTCCTTGCGCACGCCTTCTGGAACCCGAGCTCGCAAGCCTTCTGAAACGACTCCGTTGCTTTCGCCGGATCGGCGGAAGTGCCGCTTCCCTTCTCGTAGGCGATCGCGAGGTCGAAGCAGCCCTCGCCGTCGCCGGCGCGGCAGGCCTTCTCGAGGAACGACGTGGCCTTGACGGGATCGGCCACGACGCCGGAACCGGTCGTGTAGATTGCTGCCGCGTTGAAGCAGCCGAACCCGTCGCCCCGCTCGCAGCCGAGCTCGGAAAGCTCCCGCCCCTTCGCGTCGTCCGTGCCGAGATACATCGCTCCGAGGAGCGAGCAGGCGCGGGAGCGGTTCCGATCGGCGCCGATGTCTTCGGGATCGAGCGGCCGGTCGCAGGCGTCCTGGAAGATCGCCATCGCCCGTGCCGGGTCCTTCGCGACCCCGATCCCGTCGCGGTAGGTCCGGCCGAGATTGACGCAGCCGGTCCGGTTGGAAGGCTGGCAATGGCTGCCGTCGCATCCCCGCTGGTAGAAGGCGACGGCGAGCTCCCGGTCCCGCGCGACTCCATGGCCGTTCTCATAGAGAAAACCGAGATTCGTGCAGGCGGCGGAGCTTCCCCCTTCGCATGCTTCCTCGTACCGCGCGGCCGCGGTCTTCAGGTTCCGGGGAGCGCCGCGTCCTTCGTCCGCCATCACGCCGACGTTGTAGCAGGCCTTCGCGTCCCCCAGGTCGCAGCCGCGGACGTACAGCGCGGTCGCGCGGCGATCGTCCCTGCCGACGAGCTTCCCCGTCGCGTACAGGAACGCTTCGTGCGCGCATCCGGCGCCGCTGCCGAGCGTGCAGGACTTGTCGACCGCCGCGATCGTCTCGTCGCGTCGATCGGTCCACTGGAGCAGTCGGATGCCGAGATCGGCGCAGCCGGAAGCGGAGTCCGCCTTGCAGGCGGTTTGGTAAAGCGACAGCGCGCGCTCGCGCTGGCTCTCCGCCGTTCCGAGGCTCCACGCCTGGCGATAGCAGCCGCTCGCGATTGCGCGCCCGCAGAGCTCTTCGAAAAACGGTCCCTGCTCGACCGGCGCGAGCTTCAGCTCGACGGTCGTCTTCGCGCGCCGGACCGAGACGCCGACCGGAGAGAGCGACGGGAGGTTGTAGCCGGCATCCACGAAGTCGCAGTCGTTGGCGATGGGGGAGGCTCCGACCTGCTCGACCACGTCATCGACGCGAATGCCGGCGACGGCCCCGGGGCCGCCGGGCAGGACCTCGACGACGATGGCGCCCTTCGTGTCGGGCGCAAGGGTGAGCCGCTTTCGAGTCTGTCGGGAGATGGGCCCCGTCTCGATGCCGAGCGTTCCGCGGACCGCGGCGGCCGGAGGCGCCGCGGACGGCCGGCTCGACGTTCCGGACGAAGCGCATCCGGCGGCGACGAGGGCGCCGCTCAAGAGGATCGTCAGGCGGGATCGCGCGAAGGGGTTGTGCATCGGGTCGGCTTCATTGTAATCGTCGCCGAACCTCCGAGCGAAGGAGGCCGTGGGTCTCCTGCAGAGCGGCCTCGTCGGTGAGATGGCGCATGGGTCGAGATCACGGCAACGGGAATCGCGGGTTCGCCGGGCTCTTCTCCAACGGCGAATCTCGCGCCGGTCGCCCGAACCACCCGATCGGAGAACATTCACCCGGCGCGTGCGTAACGGTTACCAGGGCCGCGAAGGGACGGGAGGGTGAATGAGCAACCGCAAGATTGTGACAGCCTGTGCGATCTTGTTCCTCACGGCGGGGTGCGCAATCGCCGCGGGCTTGCCGGCCGACGTTCCCTTCGAGCTCTTCCACAACGTGATCCTGGTGCCGGTCCATCTCGGGGATCGCGGACCGTATCTGGCAATGATCGACACCGGAACCGATCCGTCCGCAATCGACATCGCGCTCGCGAAGGAGCTCGGCTTGAGACTCGGAAGGGGAGGCGAGATCGACGGAGGCGGAACGCAGACCGTCAAAGCCTTCGAAACCCGTCTTGCCTCGGTTCGCGTCGGTTCCGTCACGGCGGTGAACGTGGAAGTCCTGGCGGGCGGGTCCATCGCGAAGATCGGGGCGACGCTCGGCCGGCCGATCCGCCTCGTCCTGGGGAAGAGTTTCTTGAACGGGCGAGTCGTTCAGTTCGACTTTCCCCGGAAGATGATGCGCTTTCTGGCGCGGTCTCCCGACGCCGTGGCGGCGCCCGGCCGGCGGGCGATTCTGCCTTCTCGGTACGAAGACGACGTCGAGCTCGACGGCGTGCGCGTCGACGGAAAGCCCGTCCGCGCGATCCTGGACACCGGGTCGAACGGTTCGCTGAAGATCACGCCCGAGGCCGTTCATGCGCTCGGCCTCGACGCCGCGGCGAGCGGGGGGAAGGAAGCTCGGGGAACCGGTTACCGCGGTACTTACTCGAGCCGCGAAGGGCACGTGGAGAGCCTCGATCTGGGAGGCATTCGCGTCGCGGATCCCGAAGCGATCTTCTGGCTGCCGAACACCGGACACGACGGGAAGCCGTGGGACGTCAACGTGGGAAACTCGATTCTCAAGGACTTCGTCGTGACGCTCGACACGGTCGGCCGGCACGTCCTGATCGAAAAGCCATAACCGCCAGCGGAACGCCTTTATGTCGAACGCCGTCCGAACAGGTCGTTCAGTTCGGCAAACGGCGGCGCCTGGTCCGCGAAATGAAAGGTCCCGTGATCCCGCATTTCCTCGGCCGCGCGGATGAACGCGCCGAGCGCGGCGCGCGAGAGCGTCGAGCCGACGCTGATTCGCTTGACTCCCATCCCGGCGAGCTCGGCGACCGAGAAATGGGCGCTCCGCAGCCCCATCACGACATTGACGGGTTTCGAGACCGCCGAGCAGACGGCGCGGATTTGCTCCTCGGTCGTGAGGCCGGGGGCGTACAGGACGTCCGCGCCGGCGGACTCGTATGCCTGCAGGCGCCGGATCGTGTCGTCGAGGTCCGGCCGCCCTTCGAGGAAGTTCTCGGCCCGGGCGACCAGCATGAAAGGAAACGGCAACGCTCGCGCGGCCTCGACGGCGGCCGCGACGCGCTCGACGGAGTGGTCGAGGTCGTAGATCCGCCGCGGGCTTGCCGACCGATCTTCGATCGACCCGCCGACGAGGCCAACCCGCCCGGCGAGGCGGATCGTTTCCGCCGCCTCCGCCGGCGAATCCCCGTACCCGTTCTCGAGATCCGCCGCGACCGGGAGATCGGTCGCTTCGACGATCTGCCGCGCGTTTTCGAGAGTCTCCTGGCGTCCGACCGATCCGTCGGGCCTGCCCAGCGCGAACGCGAGCCCGGCGCTCGTCGTCGTGAGCGCCTCGAAACCGAGACTCTCGAGGATCCTCGCCGTTCCCGCATCCCAGGGGTTCGGGATGACGAACGCGCCCGGGCGTTCATGGAGGGCGTGGAATCGTACGGCTTTATCGGCCTGGGTCGTCGGCATGATTGCTCGCGCTGCCGATTGTAGCGGACGGATTCCGATCCGTCCGGCTCGCCTGGAACGGTCCGTGCATGCCGACGACGGTTTGCGGATCGGCAAACCGAGGAACGCATTTTCGTCAGGAGGATGGGATGCTCGCAGACAAGGAAGCGGTCGCCACGATCGCGGTTCGGGACGTCGGGAAGGCCAGGGAGTTCTACGTGGGTAAGCTCGGCCTCAAAGCGGAGGCCGGGAAAGAGCCGGGAGTGCTTGCGCTTTCCAGCGGACGAACGAAGGTCTTCGTGTACGAGTCGCAATTCGCGGGGACCAACCAGGCGACGGCGGCGACCTGGGTCGTGGGAGCGGAGCTCGAATCCATCGTCAGGGAGCTGAAGGCGAAGGGCGTCGGCTTCGAGCACTACGAAATGCCGAACATGAAGCTCGAGGGCGACATCCACGTTTCGGGAAAGATGAAGGCCGCCTGGTTCAAAGACCCGGACGGGAACATCGGCGCCCTCGTCAACGGATAGCCGGGGAGCACCGATGTCCCGAACGAAGCCGAAACGCTGGTCCCAGCGCGTGACGACCGAGAGCAACGCCCTCGATCTCGAGCAAGGCGTGTTCGCGAAGGACGACCCGAAGGAGATCGCGAAGTCGTTGAAACGGTCGGCTGAGACGAGCACTCGCCGGAAGGCGGAGCCGTTCCGTTCGGCCATGTCGATGCTGACGTTCTACGTGAATCGCGCCGGAAAGGGCCTTTCGAAGACGCGCCGCGCGAAGCTCGAGGCCGCCAAGGACGAGCTCCGGAAGCTGTACGGGAAGAAAAGCGCGAAGCGTTGACGTTCTCGCGGCCCGGCCGGGTGTTCTCTTCTCGCGGTTCTTTCCCTCAGTCCTCCAGGACGAACGTCACGAGCAGGTTGACCTGGTAGCCGCGGATCTTGCCGTCCTCGATGTCGAGACGGTGGTCCTTGACCCAGGCCGACGTGACTCCGCGAAGCGTCTTCGCCGCGCGGGCGATTCCGTCGCGGATGGCGTCGTCGAAGCTCTTGTCGGACTTCGAGCTGATTTCCGTAACGCGGGCTACTGAGCTCATGGTTTCTCCCTTCTGCCCGTCGGGCGAGCAAGATCCGCGCCGGAAGCTCTTCGGGCGATTCGCGCGTGATCCGGCTGCTCCAGGCGCCCCAGGTCGGGGAGGCGGTGGATCGCGGCGGCACGATGCTCGTGAAGGCGGTCGAGCGGGATCGGTATCTCGTCCTCGGACCGCGTCCGACGCAGGACCTCGCAGTCACCTGGGCGCTCGCGCTGTATCCCACGGACGGCTCGACGCGGCTCGTCTCGCGCTGCCGCGCGCATCTTCCGCGCGGAATCCGCGGATTTCTCGCGAACCTGATCCTCGATCCGGGGCAGTTCGTGATGGAGCGCAAGATGCTGCTCGAGATCAAGAGGCGGGCCGAGAAGCTCGCGGCGCGCTCGCATTTCGAGATACTCCCCGAGCGGCGAGCGGGCTGACCCCTCCGGGCGTGGACTCCCGCTTGCGCGGGAGCGACGAATTCACCGGCGTTCCGGCGCGATTTCCGCCTTTCCCGATATGGAGCGCGGGCGGCGCATTTCCGAGGAGTGGTCCCGCTGACGCTGGATCAGGTGCCGCCGTCGCCCCGGATGTAGACTCCCGCCATGGCCAAGAAAAAGACGAAAACCAGAGCCCGCGCCTCGAAGCCCGCCCTGAAAAAGGCGTCGAAGAAGGCGCCGAAGAAGATGCCAAAGAAGGCGCCAGGGAACGTGGCGAAGAAGAGAAGCACGAAAGCGACGCGGCCCACGAAGCCGAAGGCGAAACGGAAATCCGCCGCATCGAAGAAGACCGCGCGACGCAGACCGGCCCGGAAATCGGCCGCCAGGCGCGCGGCGCCGCGGAAGGCCGAGAAAAAGCGCGCCGGAAAGCGTGCGGCGCCGCGGAAAGCGGCGGCCCGGCGGCGGTCCGTGGCGAAGGCGCGAAAGACAGCCAGGCGGGTTCCCGCCGTCGAACCGGAGAAGGGCTCGGCGGACTACGGCACGTTTCCTCCGCCGAGCGACCGCGGGCTCGGTCTCGAGTCGGGCGGCCAGTCCGGAGACACGGAGGGTCTTTCACGCGCCGAAGAGGCGGCTTCCGAAAGCGTCGAGGAACTGGTCGAAGAGGGACAGGCGTTCGAGGCCGGCGTGGTGAGCGGCGTCGAGAACGCCCCGGACGCCGACGTGAGCGAGGTCGTCACCCGCGAGGTTCTCGAGGACGACGTTCCGCGGGAATACATCGACGAGGAGTGACGTCCTTCTCGCGTTCGGGCAGGCGTCGATTCACGCCAGCCCGCGAACTGGATTGAATCATTTTGACGGGGCTTCGGCCGTCTTTTCGCCCGATCCCGAAAACACACCCTTGAACTTGTCGGCGCTTCCGAGGAAGCCGAACGTCAGGCCGACGTATCCGCCGAAGCCGCGGCGATCCGTCAAGATGGACGCCGACGTCGTCCCGGCCGGGACCGTCGAGCGTCCCGCGTAGTCGTCGTTCAATTCTTTTCGGGATCCATAAGCGACTCCGACGCTCAGGTACAGGGAATTCGAGATGTCGAGAGGCCGAAATCGAACCGCCGGCCCCAGGAGAATCGTCAGCCTGTCCACGGGAATGGCGGTGCTCACCCCGACGGAGATCGGGCAGAGCCAGTCCTGTCTGACGAGACAGAAGTTCGCCGCCGTCGCGAGCTCGTATGGGTAGCCGCCGTGGCCGTTGCGAACGAGCTTCGAGTGGTTCGTATCGTCCGGGTTCGGGTCGATCCGATAGCGAGTGTCCCGAAGGGAGTTGACCGCGAGGCCGGCCGACCACGCGAAATCGTAAGGCGCGGTCTCGACGTGGATGACGGCGAGCATGTGCGCGCGCGAGCAGGGCGCATTCTTTCCATCCTTTATGAATGACTCGCAAATCACGTCGATCGGATAGTCGCGCATCCCTTTTTTCATGTGCACCGTCCAGGACCACGTGCCATCGGAGTCGATCGTGTCTTTTCCGTCGCCGACGAAGTTGAAGACGACCCGATCGCCGACGGTAATCGCCGGGACCGATTTTGGGGCGGCTCCGGGTGACGCTTTGTTCTCGGAACTTGCTCTCGTGTTGATGTCAGTCGCGGCTTTGGCCGACTTCGTTCCGGTCGGAACGATTCGATATTGTCCGGCAGGGACCATCTCGACCACGACCGAGGGTTGCGCATTCAGATTGATCGTCGGGTCCCCCGGCGAGATCGTCCCGTGCTCGAAGTCGAGGGTGATCGTGCTGGATCGTGCGTCGGCGGAGGCCATGTCGCCGCCCGCGAAGGCGGCCGCGATCGCGATGAGTGCCCGGATCGCCGATGGGGATGAACACCGCAGTACCTTCGTCATACATCGCCTCCCCTGTTTCCCCGACTGTCCCGGATCATGTTCATGGACGGACGCGGGGTCTCGAATTCTCCGCGTGTCCTGTTCCAGACGGGGAAACGCCTTTCGTTCATCCGTCGAGGGAGATACATGACGCCCAAGGGGTCGTCTCGATCGGTAGCCGGCGCGAGCGGGACGCACCCTTCCCGTCCTCGCGACACGGCGCGACAAGACCGGCGGGCGGCCGTTCTCGCGCTCACAATGGTGTTCCTGTTCCGGGACGCTACAACTTCAGAGACGCGTCGGCATGATGCAACGCCGGTCCCTCGGGGCGGCCCTCCTTCGCGCTACGCGAGCCGCGTACGGCTCGCATACTCCGGCGTTCCCGGCTCGTAAGCCCTGCCCGCCCAAGCTTTTCGCGTCCGCTTGAGAACGAGCGCTTCGGGCGCCTTCTTCGGTTTCTTCGGCGCGACCGCGGCCTTTCCCGGCGCGGTTGCGTGGTCCATGTTCCAGAGCGCGCGGGCGCGGTAGTGGCCGTAGAGCCGCATGAACTCGGCGTAGTAGGCCCCCGCGAGCGCCGGCGCCTTCTTGATCTCGAGGAGGTTCTCGTCGTTGTTGTGCAGGCTGTTGTTGCTCATGTTCGCGCTTCCCGTGTAGATCGTGGGCGAATCGGTGTCCGCGTCGATCACGAGAAACTTGTGGTGAATGTGAACCGCGGGAGGCGCTCCTCCCCCC
>Ga0075272_1000322_pt1 | contig 10506 bp, 8 predicted proteins | sample SF_Rice_5C_0N_40_FD_69776 | JGI IMG/M metagenome (GOLD analysis project Ga0075272, IMG submission 69776) | Rice paddy soil microbial communities from Twitchell Island, California, USA - SF_Rice_5C_0N_404 | ecosystem: Environmental > Terrestrial > Soil > Paddy field/soil | place: USA: Twitchell... | reverse complement strand
CGATACGCCGCAGGCATCGCAGGCGAGCGGGCCGCAGCGGTTGACGTCCTCTTCGCAACTCACCTTTCCGCAGGAGGGACAGCGCCAGCAGACCATATTGCTGGACGGTAATGATACGCGAAAACTAGTTGCCTTTCAGCCGGTCCCACGTGTCCTTGAGCGTGACCGTGCGGTTGAACACCAGCCGCTCGTGCGTCGAGTCGACATCAACACAGAAATAGCCCAGGCGTTCGAACTGAAAGCGCGCGGCCGGAGCGGCGCCGCGGATCGACGGCTCCAGCTTCGCGCGCGGGACGACGCGCAGCGAGTCGGGGTTCAGGTCGGCGAGAAAATCGCCACTCTCCTCGGGGTTCTCGCTGCGAAAGAGGCGGTCGTAGAGGCGCACCTCGCAGTCGACGGCGTGCTCCGCGGAGACCCAGTGCAGCGTCGCCTTGGGACGGCGGCCGTCCGGCGCGTCGCCCCCGCGCGTCGCCGGATCATAGGTCGCGCGCAATTCCACGATCTTCCCCGAGTCGTCCTTCTTCGCCTCGGTGCAGGTGATGAAATAGGCGGAGCGAAGCCGCACTTCCCTTCCCGGCGCCAGCCGGAAGAATTTCTTCGGAGGCGACTCCAGGAAGTCGTCCCGCTCGATGTAGACCGTCCTGCAGAACGGGACCGAGCGCGTCCCGGCCGCCACATCCTCGGGATTGTTCGCCGTCTCGAACCACTCCGTCTGCTCGGCGGGATAGTTTTCGATGACCACCGGCAGCGGGTCGAGGACGCCCATCACGCGCGGGGCCGTGCGGTTGAGGTCCTCGCGCACCGAGAACTCCAGCAGCGCCACGTCGATCACGTTCTCGCGCTTGGCCACGCCGACCCGGTCGCAGAAGTTGCGGATCGACGCCGGCGTGTAGCCGCGGCGGCGGAGTCCGGCGATGGTCGGCATCCGCGGGTCGTCCCATCCACCGACGTGACCGTCCGTCACCAGGCGCAGCAGCTTGCGCTTCGACATCACCGTGTAATTGAGGTTGAGCCGCGCGAACTCGTACTGCCGCGGACGCGACGGCACCGGCACGTTCTCGATCAGCCAGTCGTACAGCGGGCGGTGGTCCTCGAACTCCAGCGTGCAGAGCGAATGCGTCACGTGCTCGATGGCGTCCGAAAGGGGGTGCGCGTAGTCGTACATCGGATAGATGCACCAGGTGTCGCCGGTGCGGTGGTGCGTCTCGTGCCGGATGCGATACAGCACCGGGTCGCGCATGTTGACGTTCGGCGAGTGCATGTCGATCCTCGCCCGCAGCACGTGCGCACCGTCGGGAAACTCGCCGCCTTTCATCCGGCGGAAGAGGTCGAGGTTCTCGTCGGCGCTCCGGTTGCGGTACGGCGAGTCCTTCCCCGCCTCGGTCAGCGTGCCCCGCAGATCGCGAATCTGCTCCGCCGACAGGCTGTCGACGTACGCCTTCCCCGTGCGGATCAGCTCCTCGGCCCACTCGTAGAGCTGCTGGAAGTAGTCGGACGCGTGGTAGAGATGCGTTCCCCAGTCGAATCCCAGCCAGGCGACGTCCCGCTTGATGGCCTCCGCGTACTCCGCCTCCTCCTTCGTCGGATTCGTGTCGTCGAAGCGGAGATTGCAGTGCCCGCCGTACTCGCCGGCGATGCCGAAGTTGAGGCAGATCGATTTCGCGTGTCCGATGTGCAGAAACCCGTTCGGCTCGGGCGGAAAACGGGTGACGACCGAGGAATGCCGTCCGGTTCGGAGGTCTTCTTCGACGATCTCGCGGATGAAATCGAGCTGATGGGGGGGAGTGTCTGTGGCGGTCATGAAAGGGCCGAGTCTAACCTTCCTGTCAACGCGGCCGCGGAACGGCCTCGCCAAATCGTTTGAAATATCGTTGCTTCAACCGATTATTCGTACGTTGTCCGCCTGCCGATTCACCGCGCGCTTCCGCTCCTTCTCCTCACGCTTGCCGTCCTTTGGCTGTTCGCGCAGAGCAGCCCGGCAATTGCCGTACGTCCGGCGGCGGTCCTGCCGGCCGGCGCCTGCGATCCGACGCCGTCCTCGCCAGGGCGTATCTCGACCTGCTCGGCCGGCCGATCGACCCGGGGGCGGAAGCGTACTGGCTGCTGCTCGGAACGAACGGAGTCAGCCGCACGAACATTGCTTCACACCTGATGCGAAACGCCGCGTACACGAACGCGAGGGCGCAAACCCTTTGCGCCGCCGATCTGCACCGGCTGCCCAGGGGCAGTGAGCTCGCCTACTTTTCCGCGATGCTGCAGCAGGCACGCGAAGCGAGCAGGTGGAGTCGGCGATCCTGGCGTCGCCCGAGCATTTCGGGGAGCGCGGCGGGGGACGAATCAGGGGCTTCCTCGCAGCCTTGTACCAGGATGTTCTCGGACGGCCCGTGGATGCGGCGGCCATGGCCTTGTTCGGCGCGCAGCTTGGCACCGGCGCCACCCGCGCTTCGATCGCACTCCAGGTGCTGAACTCGCCCGCGGCGCGCCAGCACTGGATAATCGCGCTGATCGCCAAGTACCTTCACCACGCTTCGCCGCGTTTCGTGTTGTACGACGGACAGGACCAGGTGACGGCGAGCATCATCGGCTCGGACGAGTACTGCCGGCAATAGCCGAGCCCGCCAGCGTTCGCCCGCATCGCCCCAGCCAGCGCTTCAGGATTGACCTCGCCCAATCCATTGGCATACATTCATTGGCCAACCAACAATTTTGCGTTGTCTTGTAAAGCGACCGCCACCACAAAAAGGGGGTTTTGTATGCGGATTCGATCAGCCCTTTCTCTCCTTTTCCTCTCTCTCTTCTTCCTTCCGTCTCTTTTCGCTCAGCAGGGAACGTCGCAGTTACGAGGCACGATCACCGGTCCCGACGGATCGGCACTCCCCGGCGTGACCGTCACGATCAAACACGATCTGTCGGGGACGGTTCGGACGACGGTGACGGACAAGGACGGGGTCTACGTCATGAGCGGGGTGATTCCCGGTCCCTATGGTTTGACGGCGGAGCTTTCCGGGTTCAAGACGTTCCGCCACCGCGGGATTCGTCTCGAAGTGGGAAGGACGACCACGGTGAACGCGAAGCTGACCCTCGGCGAGGTCTCGGAAGAGATGACCGTCACGGCAGCGGCACCAGTCATCGACGTGACCTCGAAAGAGGTGGGCGGCAACATCACCAGCAAGGAGCTGACCGAGCTGCCGTCGGTGAACCGCAACTTCATCGGATTCATCGGGCTCCTTCCGGGCGTCGTGCCGAACATCAGCACGGAGTCGTTCGGCGCGGACTCGGTGAGCGTCAACGGCGAGGACCCGCGCAACAACAACTACATGTTCGACGGCGGCAACAACAATGACGACGTGATCGGCCAGCGTGCCGGGACGCAGGCGCGCCCGCCGCTCGACGCCATCCAGGAGTTCCAGGTCCTCACCGGCCAGTTCGACGCCGAATTCGGACGCACGACCGGCGCGGTGGTCAACGCCGTGACCAAGCAGGGGACGAACGACTTCCAGGGAATGCTGTCGGGATACCTGCAGGACGCTTCGTTCACGCAAAAGGACTTCTTCGTGCGGCAGACCAACGGAGAGAAGCCCGACACGCACTTCCAGCAGTACGCCGGAAATCTCGGCGGCCCGATCATCCAGGACAAGCTCCACTTCTTTTTCAATGTGGAGCGGGTGGCGGACGACCGGCCGAACCCGGTGTTCATTCCGGCCCGCCCGGACATCAACTTCCCCGTGACCCAGGACCGCGTCTGGAACACGCTGGTGCGGGTGGACAACCAGATCAACGCCAGCAACACGTGGGCGGCGCGCTGGCTGCGGGAATCCTCCCCGCAGCTCAATCAGATCATCCCCATCGGGTCGCGCAACGTGACTCCTGCGGCCTCGCGCGAGGAGTCGGACATCGACCAGACAGCGGTCGCGGAATACAACTCGGTGATCGGAGCGGCGAGACTGAACACCGCGCGTTTCACCTGGACGCAGGAGAACGTCGCCTTCGCCAATCCGGGATTCAACAAGAACGGCCGGAACCAGGCCGCACTCCCGCCGACGCTCCTGTACCTGACGTTCGCCGACCAGCAGAACGACGTGGCCCAGGCGCGCATCGACAACGCATGGCAGCTCAATGACACGTTCAACTGGTATGCCGACAGGCACGACATGAAGTTCGGGCTGGAGTACGAACACGTGACCGAGAACTTCAGCAACCAGGGAGACATGAACGGCGTCTTCACGTTTCGCAGCGACGCCCCGTTCAACCCCTCCGATCCGAGCACCTATCCGGAACGGTTCCAGATCCGCGTCCCGGGGCAGGCCGGACTGCACCTTCCGGCGACGTTCTTGAGCGGCTTCGCGCAGGACAAGTGGAACTTCTCGCCGAATGCCACGCTGAGCTACGGAATCCGCTACGACCTCGAGCGCATCCCGATGACCGAGGCCGATAATCCGCTCTTCGCCAACGGGCAGCAATATCCGTACGATAAGAACAACTGGTCGCCGAGGATCGGGATCACCTATCAGCTTCCAGCCGCGAAGACCACCGTGCTTCGTGGGGGAATCGGGCGGTTCTACGACAAGACCCATCTGGAACTGATCCAGGGGGCGGCGACGGCGGGGATCTACTCCGATTCGTTCCTGGCGACATTCCCGGCGAACGGGCCCGATCCCGGTCCGGCGAACGGTCAGATGCCGACCGATCCGACGCTGGTGAACGGACCCGTGGTCAATTTCGATTATCTCCGCTCGCTCTTCCCTCCGGGCTCGCGCATCAAGAACACCGGCACCGTGACCCTCGACAATCCGAACCGCACCGTCCCGTACAGCGACATGATCTCCGTCGGCGCGCAGCGTGAGCTCATGCCGAGCATGTCGGTCTCGCTCGACTACGTCTACTCCCGGGGCCGGGACCTGCTGATGTCCTACGAGCTGAATCCGGCGACGCGCGCCGACACCCGGCGCACCACGCCGATTCACCGCACCAATCCGCAGTTCATCAACTCCACGCTCGAACGCGTCAATACCGGCAGCACCACCTACCACGCCATCGAATTCCAGCTCGACCACCACCTCGGACAGAGCTACCAGTACCGCATCTCGTACACCTACTCGCGCTCCCGCGGGAATACCGGCGGAGGGTTCGTCCCCACCAGTCCCTTCCAGTACCTGCAGGACATGAATCTGAACCTCAACGAGGGGCCGACTGACTTCGACAAGCCGCACAATTTCGTCTTGAGCGGTTCGATGATCGTCCCCCACACGCATGGGCTGACGCTGGCCACGGTCGTGCGCTATCTATCCGGGGATCCGCTGACCATTCAGGACACCAACATCGATGCGGACCAGAACGGTGTGCTGTTCGATCCGCTGCCGTCCGGTACGTACAGCGGCCACGGGCAGAATGCGATCACCGTCAACAACCGCGGCGGCCGGAATGGAGCGCGCGGCCCCGACTTCTTCCAGATGGACCTCCGGGCCGGCTATCTCGTGCCCGTCCAGCGCATGCATCTGGAGATCTTCGGCGAGATCTTCAACGTCACCAACCGCGCGAACTTCGCCAACCCCAGCGGCGACCGGCGGTCGAGCAACTTCCTGGTGCTGACCTCGCTGCGCTCCGGCGCCGTTCCGCGCACGGGACAGCTCGGAGCGAAGATCCTATTCTGACCGCTCCCGCGGCGGCGGGTCCCCTCGGCCCGCCGCCGCACGGTGTGGTAACACTACAATCGGGAGCATGATCGCGCTTTTTGCCGCCCTCCTCGCCGCCACGGCAATCCACTCCGGAAACGTGAACGCCCTCGTCGACCACGTCCTCGACGCCTACGGCGGCGCCGCCGCTTGGTCGAACGTCTACGTGCTGCGCGAGAGCGGCACGGTGGTCCCGGCAATGGCATCGGGGAACGGATCGATGACCCGTACCTGGAAACGGCCCGATTCCTTGCGCGTGGAGATCGTCTATCCCTCGCGCACGGAAACGCGGACCGTTGAAGGCGACCGCGGGACACACGACGGAAAAGCAGCGGGCGCCATGGAACTCGATGCCATGCGCCTGCAGGCGGCGCGGCTCGCACTTCCATATCTCCTCGTCGAGCGGCGCACTTCGGTCCGCGACCTCGGCTTGCAGAACGGGCGTCACCGCCTCGAGGTCCCGCTCGGCGGTTCGCTGTCGCTCATCGTGGAGATCGATCCGGGGAGCGGCCGGATCGTCCATTCGGTCAGCAAAGCGAACGGAATCGAGTTCTCGACCGACTATTCCGAGTTCCGCATGCAGGACTCACTCCTCTTCGCGTTTCGCGAGGAGAACTCCGCGCAGGGAACGCCTACCGGCACGAACGAGTTGCGCCGCATCGAGGTGAATCCCCTGAAGTAATGCCGGTCACGGCGCTTTCCCCCGGTTCCTGTTAGGATTTCGCAATTCCCATGGGCGAGCTGGCGAGCGATACGCGCCGCCAATTTGGCGAGTACGAGGTCGAATCGGTCCTCGGCAAGGGGGCCATGGGAATGGTCTACCTGGCACGCGACAAGCGGATCGGCCGCCGCGTGGCGCTCAAGACCGTGCAGGTCCAGCAGCAGTTCGAAGACGAGAGCGAAGCCGCCGAGTTCTATCAGCGGCTGCAGCGCGAAGCCGAGGTCTGCGGCGCGATGCAGCACCCGAACATCGTCACGCTCTACGAACCGGGATACGAGAACAACGTCATCTCCTTTCTGGCGACAGAGTGGGTGGACGGCGAATCGCTGCGCGATCGGCTCAAGCGCTCAAAACCGCTGCCGGTCGGCGAGGCGGTCCGGATCAGCGAAGACATCCTCCGCGGTCTGGCGTATGCGCACGCCAAAGGGGTGGTGCATCGCGACATCAAGCCGGCGAACATTCTGCTGTCGGCCAACGGACAGGCGAAGATCGCCGACTTCGGGATCGCGCGCCCCGTCGACTCCACACTCACCGCGGTGGGATCGATGCTCGGCACGCCGAACTACATGTCACCCGAACAGGTGAAGTGCGCGGCGATCACCGAGCGCTCGGACCTTTTCTCCGCGGGCGTGGTGATGTACGAGATGCTGACCGGCGTGAAACCGTTCTCCGCAGCCGACGTCAGCAGCATTCTGCGCAACGTCGTGGAACGCGAAACGAAACCGGCGAACGAGGTCAACCCGGAGGTGCCGGAAGCGATCGCCAGGATCGTCGACCAGCTGCTGCAGAAGGCGCCGGAGGCGCGCTACGGCAGCGCGGCAGACGCGCTCGCCGAGCTGCAGCGCGTGCGCAAGGCGCTCCTCCCTGATTTGATCCCACCACAGGCCGAGGGAGTTCACGAGACCGTGGCCATCGGATCGACGAGCAAACGGCTCGGCGCCACGACCGACAAGCGCTTCGACGACGTGACGCCCGCCCTCGGAAATCGGACGCGCATCGTCCCGCCGATCATCTCCTTTTCGGTCATCGGCATCCTCGCCGCGGGCCTCTTCGGGGCGATCGCCGTGATTCATCTGGAGAGCAACCCGGCGCCGCGCGCCGTGATGACGCAGCAGCAGCACGCGGAGTTCGCGGCCAAGAAGAAGGCGCTGACCAACGCGCGCGCACTGCTCGCCGCCGGGCAGTACGACGCCAGCTTCGCCGCTTTCGATCAGTTCGTGAAGCAGTATCCCGACAGCGTCGCCGGGATCGAGGGACGTGCCGATGCCGCCAGGGCCATCGACCAGCACAACGCGCAAACGACCGTGACGGCGACGGCGGCCAGTGCGAAGCCCGCACCGTCGAAGAAGAAGCCGACGCTCTGGCAGCGAATTTTCCATCGCCCCCCGAAATGAACCGATGCTCGACGAGACGCACATCCGTCTCGAGGCAATCCACTACGTTCGCCAGCTCCGCGAGCGATGGGTGGCCGTGCCCGCATCGGAGCTGCGCCACTTCACCGCCGCGGGACATCGCGTCCACCTCAAAGGGCAGCAGGGGATCTTCAAGCCTGCGGAACTGAGCGACCCGCTATCCGTGACGTCGACGATCGACTCCCCCTACCACGGCGATCCGATCGAGGGGAGCAGCGTGCTGTACGACTTCCTTCCGCCGTCGCGTGAGTTCGAGAACGAGGGGCTGAAACGCTGCGCCGAACTGGCCCTGCCACTCATCTATTTCCTGCAAGTGAGGCGGAGACCGAATCCCGAGTACGCGATCTTCGCGCCGGTCTACGTGGTCGGATGGGACGACGCCGCACGCCGATTTCTGATCGATCTCTCGGAGCAGAGACCGGCGGAAACCCGGGCTCCGGCCCTCACGCGCCAGCTCACGCTTCCGGCGATCCGCACTCCGGGGAGCCCGCAGGAGATCCGCGACATGACGCGGAGCTTCGTCGATACCACAGTGCAGCGCCGGCTCGAGCAGGTCCGCTTCCGCAATGCCGTGCTGAAGGAATGGCACGAGCGCTGCGCCGTCTGCGGGCTCTCGGTCCGCGCGCTGCTGGATGCGGCGAGGCTCGACGACGAGAGCGGCATCGCCCTCTGTGCCATGCACCGCCGCGCCTTCGACGCCAAGATCCTGCGCATCGATGCGCAGGGCATCATCCATATCCATCTCGAGGGCCACGTCGGCGAAGCAGAGCGTGCCATGCTCGTCGCCTTCGACGGCAAAAAGGGGTCAGGTCTGTGATCCGTGATTTCCTACGCACTGTAGAAATCGCAATCTGACCGTTCTACGCCAGGTAGAAAATCACGGATCACAGACCTGACCCCTTTGGGGGTTTTAGGCGATGCAGAAGGCGACGGTCTCGCGCAGCTTGGCGCGGTCGACCGGCTTGCGGAAGATGGCGCTCACCAGACCGCGATACGGCCCCTCGATCATCGAATCGGGCACCAGCATCTCCGAGGCGCCGGTGATGGCGATGATCGCGGGAGGGTTCTGACGCCGCAGGCGCAGCCGGTCCATGAACTGCAGCCCGTCGGTGTCGGGCAGCATCATGTCGAGCACGACAACGGCGCACTGGGGGTCGGCCGCGAGATCGAGCCCCTCGGCCCCCGTCGCCGCCTGCTCCACGCGAAAGCGTCCGTCCTGCGCCAGATCCGCCGCGAGGAGCTTGCGGACCGAGTCGGTGTCGTCGATGACGACCACCATCGGCTTGTCAGGCATTCGAAGAGAATACCCTAAGAATCGGATCGAGGATTCCGGGACGGAAATAGAGCAGCAGCGCCACGGCGATGGGCACGAACCCGAAGAAGAACAGCATCCGGGTGACGCCGATGATCCCCGGATTGAACGGCGTGTGGATGTGAAGGTCGAGGGCGATCGACTCCAGATCGTTCATCAGCATTCCGCCCTTCCCCTGCTTGTACCACTCGAGGAAGTCGAGATCGTGCATCAGCCGCCACGCGAATCCCATGCTGTTGATCTGCACGAAGAAGGCGACGAACGCGCCGAGGGGGCGCTCGACCTCCGGGCTGCGCCACCCGACCCCCGCCAGCGCCTGATAGAAAAAGATCCCGGCGATGACGAACTCCGAAACGTGCCCAGCGGCCGAGAACGCGAGATCGCGCCGCCACTCCGTGCTGACGAAAAACAGCCAGACGATGAAGAACACAGCGAGGGCCACGACGATGGTCCGGTCGTCACGAAAGCGCCAGCCGAGGTACCCGATCCCGCCGGCGATCGCCAGGGCGATGGACAGATGGAACTGTCCGTGCTGCGTGATCCCGCCGCCGTAGACGAGATCGAACGCCGGAAGCGACGGATACCCCATCAGCCAGCCGACCACCGCATGTCCGAACTCGTGGAACAGCGTGACGATGGCCGAGAAGACGAATCGCGTGAACGGAATGGCGTAGACGACGATCGCCGCAGCCAGGCCGTACGCCAGGATCTTGAAATCGGCCTTCTCCCGCGCACGGACCGCGGCTGGTCTCGCCGGCATCTGCGGCACGAGCGGCCTGGAGAGCGAGGGCGACCACTTACCGAAGACGATCCCGCAGCGCGCGCACTCGGTGGCGCTCTCCGGCTCTTCGAAACCGCACCTGGGACAGGCGATGTTCACCCGGTCATCGTAACCAAGGAACGCGCGGAAGCGTATCGGGAATGATCGGGAACGTGTCGTTCGTCAGCCACTGGAACAGCAGGTTCGAGAACCAGGGGCTGCGCGGGTCTCCGCTGACGCCGCCCGGAAGGCTCGACACTCCCTGCACGAGCCGCGGGTCCATATTGCCGACGAAGCGGCGGTTCGGACCGCTGCCGAACATGAAGCCGTTGACCGTGTGTGCGCGCGCGCCGTGGGTCGCGGCATCGACGGTCTCGAATCCGCCGTCGGTCGATATCCCCGGCAGGTTCGGCACCGAGGGGAGCGGGGGCTGCCCGAACGGCGCGCCGGGCGAGTAGAGGTTCCCCATGATGTGCGAGAAGACGACGCGGTGCAGTTTGCCCCACTGATAGTCGTCGAGGTTCGACGACTTGTTGAACGCCGGGGCGAACTCGTCGCTCTGCAGCATCGTCAGCGCGTCGCCGAGGCTCTTGAGGATGAGGACGTCGCGGCGCGCGCCGGGATCGCTC
>Ga0075272_1000320_pt1 | contig 10522 bp, 13 predicted proteins | sample SF_Rice_5C_0N_40_FD_69776 | JGI IMG/M metagenome (GOLD analysis project Ga0075272, IMG submission 69776) | Rice paddy soil microbial communities from Twitchell Island, California, USA - SF_Rice_5C_0N_404 | ecosystem: Environmental > Terrestrial > Soil > Paddy field/soil | place: USA: Twitchell... | reverse complement strand
AGTCGGTGACAGCGAGTGGGGCGAGAAGCGCAGAAGGATCAGAGACCTCGGCGCGGCGCAGACTCCTCGCACGGTGGCCCCGCGCGACTAGCGCCTATGCCGCGGGCGAAGGGAGCAAGTACGCCATCAGAATCGCATCCACATCCTCCCCGGCGCGCGAGTAGTGCCCCTTGCGGTAGCCCTCGCGCTCGAAGCCGAACTTCTCGTACAGCCGGATCGCGGGCTCGTTCCACGGGAACACGTGCAGCTCCAGCTTCCGCACGCCGGCGCTCCGTGCCCACTCGACGGCCGCCTCCAGCAGCGCCCACCCCACGCCCTGCCGGCGCGCGTCCTTGGAGACCATCAGGCCGAGGTCGGCGACATGGGCGCTCGCCGGATGCGCGTCCCGCGCGACCGAGAGGCGCCCGACCAGCGCGCCGTCCTCGCGCTCGGCGACGAACACCGCCGCATGCGCGTACCGACGGACTGCCTTCAGATAGCGACGCTCGTCGCCCACCGACCGCCACTCGCCGTCCGCCGAGATGAGCCACGCCTCCGGCTCGCCGCTCACGGCCTCCGCGAGACGCGTCAGCTGCTCGGCGTCGCCGGGTTCCGCGCGGCGCACGATCACCGAACCACGACTCCCGCACCACCGCGGCGCGGGTCGCCCGCCGCCGACAGCGAGCCGTCCGCCAAGAGCTCGACCGCGCTCACGCCGCCGAAGAACAGATTCGTCCGCCCGAAGCGCACGACGTCCTCGCGCTCGACCTCGGCGCCGGGCTCGGCATAGACGACACGCGCCTCGTCCACGTGCACGCGCGGGGCCTCGACCGCCTCCTCCACGCCCATCCCGCGCGCGACCACGTTCCACACGACCTGCAGGATCGCGGCCCGCAGCCGCTCCGAGCCGGCAGAGCCGACCACGAGCCGCGGCCGCCCGCCCCCCAGCACGAGCGACGGCGCCATCATCGACGTCAGCCGCTCGCCCGGACGCGCCGCCCCGATCAGATCCGCCTCGCCGAGCATGTTGTTCAGATGTATCCCGGTCCCGGGCACGACGACGCCGCTCCCCGATCCCAGAGAACACGAAAGCGACGCCGCGTCGCCGGCCGCGTCGACGACCGAGATGTGCGTCGTGCCGCCCACCGACGGGACGCGCGCGTCCTCCATCACCTCGAGCGCGCGCACGACGTCGGCCCCGCCCGCGAGCGCCTCGAGGCCGAGCGCGATGAGCGTCCCGCCGCTCGACGGCGGCGGGTTCGACCAGAACTCGGCGCCGCGGAACGACACCTCGACCGGCTCGCGCTCCACGACCGCGTACGAGTCCAACTCTTCGCGCGAGAACGGAAGGTCCGCGTCGATGACGCGCGCACCGTGCGTGGCGATGCGCTCGATCGTGTCGGCGAGCTCGGGCAGCCGGAAGATCTCGCCTGCGCACAGCATCCGCCCGCCGTACATCGCATCCCCCTCCGGCGAGTGGCGCAGGAGCCCGTCCAGGATCTTGTGCAGGTAGCCCTGCGCCGGCGTCAGCTCGACGCCCGCACGCGCTGCCGCCGCCGCGGGCGCCGCCAGAGCCGCCCAGTCCAAGGAACCGAAGCGACGATGAGCCGCCTCGAGCCCCAACGCCGTGCCCGGAACGCCGACCGCCCCCGGCCCGGTGTGGAAGACCTGCTGCGTATCCCCGTCGAAGTCGACCGGCAGCGCGAAGAGCTCCGACTCGGCCCGCGCCCGCGGCACGGCCACGAAGGCGTCGAAGACGACCGTCTCCCCGCCGGCGTGAACGAGGAAGAACCCGCCCCCGCCCGGCCCGGTCAGCATCGACTCGCACACCCAGGACATGAAGGCGGCGGCCACGCAGGCGTCGACCGCGTTCCCGCCCGCCTCCAGGACGGCCGCCCCGGCGGCGGCGGTCAGGGGATGGCCGGCTGCGATCGCCCCACGCATGCCGCCAACTAAACCCGACATCCCACGTCTCAGCTAGGTGAGGACAGTTGGGGTCGGTGCAGCACTGGAAGGTCAGTAGGAGCAGCCTCGCCGCAGGGGCTCTCCTGCTGTGCGCACTCGGCGCCGCGGTGGCGACGCCTCAGCTCCTCGGGCAGCGGGTCTCGGGCGCGCTCGACACCCTCGGGCGCGCCGACCCGCACTGGCTCTGGCTCGCCGCCCTCGCCTTCGCCCTCTCGCTCGTCGGCTCTGCCGGCTGCTGGCGCTCGGCGATCGGGCTGCTGGGCGGGAGGACGACCCTCGCGGACGCGACCGCCCGCTACGGCGCCGGCTCGCTCGTGAACACGTTCGTCCCCGCCCGCGCCGGGGACGCCGTCCGCTTCGCCCTCTTCTCGCGGCTCGTCCCGGGGGAGCACCGGCTCTGGTCGACCGGCGGTGCGTTCGTCACCGTCGCCGCCGCCCGCGCGGCCGCGCTCGGCGTCATCGTCGCCGCGGGAGCGGCGTTCGGCGTCGTCCCGCTGTGGCCGCTCGCGATCGCGGCCGGCTTCGTCGCGGCGGCAGCCCTCCTCGTCCGCCGCGCCCGCCGTCACCTCGGGGCGGCCGAGGTCGCGCGCCTGGCCGGCTGGGTCGTGTTCTCCACAGCGGCCCGCTTCGCCGGCGCGACCGCGGTCGCCGCCGCCGTCGGCATCCACAAGCCGCTCATCGCCGCCCTGCTCATCCTGCCGGCGCTCGACGTCTCCGGCCTCGTCCCGATCACCCCCGGGAACATCGGGATCGCGAGCGCCGCCATCGCCGTCGCCTTCCGCGCGCACGGGGTCTCGTTCAGCCACGGGCTCGCCGCCGGGATCACCCTCCAGGCGCTCGAGACGGCCGTCGGCCTGTCGATCGGAACTGCGAGCGTCCTCTGGCTCGCGCCGTACGCGTCGCCGGCGATCCGGCGTGTCGTTCTGGTGACGAGCGCGGCCGTCGCGGTGGCCGGCGCGACCGTGCTTGTCTCGCTGCTCTAGGGGTAGTCTCAGAGGACATGTACAGGCGCCACCCGATGTGGGGCGAGGCGCTGCTCTCGGCCTGCGCCGCAGCAGCCATCGCCGCGATGCTCGTCTGGCTCGGCCCGCCCGGGAGCGACCTCGCCGCCCACGCATACCAGCGCACGCTGTTCCTCCAGCACGGCTTCACGCTGTGGAACAACTTCTGGTACGCAGGCCGCTACAGCTTCATCACCTACAGCGTCATCTACTACCCGCTCGCCGCGTTCTTCGGGATCAAGCTGCTCGCGGTCGCGACGATCGCGCTCGCAGCTCTTGCCTTCGCGCTCGTCGTCTGGCAGGAGTGGGGATCGACGACGCGCTGGTCGAGCCGCACGTTCGCGGTCGTGTGGGCGGGCATCGTCCTCTCGGCCGCGTTCCCGTTCGCGCTCGGGATGGCGCTCGCGCTGCTCGCGCTGTGGGCGCTGCAGAAAGGCGCGCGCTGGCAGTTCGCGGCGCTCGCCGTGCTCACGCTCGCGGCGAGCCCGGTCGCGTTCGTGCTGCTCGTCATCGTGCTCGCGGGCGTCGCGCTCGCGCGACGCGGCGCGATCCCGCGCAACTGGGTCGCGGTCGCGACGATCGCCGTCGCGACGGCCGTCGAGCTCGTGCTCTGGCGCCTCTTCCCCGGCGGCGGCGACTACCCGTACTCGCTCGCCGAGCTCGCGGCCGGCGTCGTCTTCTGCGTGCTCGGCCTCGGCTTCACGTGGCGGGTCGAGAGCGCGCGCGTGCTGCGCTTCGTCTTCGCCGCGTACCTCGTCGCGGTCGTCGGCTCGTACGTCATCCCGTCGGCGCTCGGCGAGAACGTCGGGCGGATGCGCTACGCCGCCATCCCGCTCGCGATCCTCATCCTCTCGCTGCGGCGCTGGCGCCCGCTGCTGCCGGGCCTCGTCGTCCTCGGGCTCGCGGTGTCGTGGAACCTGACGCCGCTCATCTACAACTTCGTGCACGGACAGGCCGACGCGACCGCGAAGGCGTCGACGTGGCCGCCGGCGATCGCCTACCTGGAGGAGAACGCCGCGCCGCAGTACCGCGTCGAGGCCGTCGACACGACCGGGCACTGGGCGGCCGCGTATCTCGCCGACGCCGACATCCCGCTCGCGCGCGGCTTCTTCCGGCAGGACGACTTCCCGGAGAACCAGGTGCTGTACTCGAAGCTCGGCCCGCGCGCGTACCTCGCCTGGCTGCACGGGCTCGGCGTCGGCTACGTCGTCATGCCGCGGAAGGCGTCGCTCGACTACAGCTCGAAGGGGGAGGCGCAGATCGTGCGCAGCGGCCGCGCTCACCTCCTGCCCGTCTTCCGCACGTCGAAGCTCGTGATCTACAAGGTGCCGCACGCGCGGCCGATCATCACCGGGCCCGGCTCGCCGGCGATCGTGACGATGACCGCGTCGCAGATCACGACGTTCGTGACGCGCGGAGGCGAGTACCGCATCGCCGTGCGCTGGTCGCCGTACTGGCGCACGTCGATGGGCTGCCTGTCGAAGGGCAAGGACGGGATGCTGCGCCTGACGACGCTGCACTCGCGGCTCGTGCACCTGACGTTCGTCGTCAGCGCCGACAGCGCGTTCGACACGCTCGCCGGCACGAAGCCGGATTGCACGCTGCCGTCTAGGTGAGGAGCACCGCGTTCGGCGTCGCCTCGGCGAGGCGGCGGTCGGCGGTGACGAGCGGCGCGCCGAGCGCCTCCGCGAGCACGACGTAGCACGCGTCGTAGACGCTGAGGCTTCGCGTGAGGGCGGTCTCCCACGCGACCCGAATCAGCGTCTCGACGGGGTGGGAGTCCGCCGCCTTGCTGTGGAGTGCCGTGAGAACGTCGTTCGCGTGGTCGCGCGATACCAGGTGTGCCCGGTGAAGCCGCAGGACGGTGTGGCCGACTTCGACGTAGACCAGCGTCGGCCACGACACCATGCCTTCGAGCCATTCCTCCGCACGGGGCTCGCGATTGACGAGCGCCCGAACGACCACGCTCGCGTCGACGACCGCCCTAGTCGCCGAGTCCGAGCTCTCGGCCGTACCGGTGCTCACGAATGATGTCCTCCGGCCATGGCGGGCCGACGAGCGGCGGATACTGCTTCAGCTTCGCGAGCGCCCGCTCGAACTCGGCGTCCGACTGACGGCGCACCGCTTCCTGCTCGAGGGCGTCGAGGACGACGGCGTTGATGGACTGGCCGGACTCGGCCGCCCACCGCTGGAGCTCGGCGTACAGCTCCGCCGGAACGTTGCGCACGTAGAGCGTGGCCATGTCGGACATGCTAGCACTCTGCTTGCTCAGTTCTGCATCGCCTGCCACCAACGCCGGGCCCGCTCCTCCTGCTGGCGTGCGAGGTGCACGACGATCGCGCGCGCCGTCTTGCTGCGGCCGCCGTTCGCCTCCAGGTCGGCGAGCGCCGCCTCGTCGCCGAGCCTGCGCACTGCCGCGAGCGCCGGCTCGCGCAGCCCCTCGTCCCACAGGATCGGCGTCATCCTCTGCGCGTCGCCGGGCGTCGGCACGAGGCTCAGGCACGCCCCGCAGATGCCGATGCGATCACAGTCGAGATCGAGGTCGGCGGGATCCACGCCGACATCACAGCCGGGAAAGCGCTACGCGTCTGTGACGACTTCGTCGCCGACGCGAATCACGCCGTCGGTGAGGATGTCGGCGTTGATGCCCGCGCGATGCACGAGGTCATTGATGATCCCCGGCCGCGTCAGCGACTGAAGGTGCTCGCACGGCTCGCAGAGCTCGACGCCGTAGCACTCCACCTCGCCGACCTTGAAGTGCTTGCCGACGAGCTCGTTGAGGCGCACGCCGCGCGTCGTCAGCTGGCGGCGGGTCGCGCCCTCGGAGAGCCCGACGGCCTCGACGTTCTCCGCCTCGACGAGCGTCAGCGCCTGCCCAGGCTTCGCGCCGTCGCCGTGGAACTTGCGGTCGCCTTCGAGCCCCTGGCCGGCGAGCGCACGCGCGGATTCGACCCGCCCGAGCGGCTGCGCCTTCTCGGGCCCGATGTGAATCGCCTCGATCACTTCTGGCCCGCGACGATGAACGAGACGAGTCCGTCGAGCTGCGTCTTCGAGAGCTGCGTGCCGAACGTCGACGGCATGACGCCCTTCGGGAAGCCCTTCGCGATGTATTTGTTCGGATCGACGATCGACTCCTTCACGAACGCGACGAGCGGCATGCCCGCCGTCTTCGCGTCGGCCGCCGGCGCCGTGTCGAGGTTGGGCCCGACGGTCGCCTGCGTCCCCGCGGGCGCGAACGTGTGGCAGGCCCCGCAGCCGGAGGAGACGAAGACCGCCTTGCCGGCGGCGGCGTTCGCACCGGCCGTCGTCGTGGTCGCCGGGGCCGTCGTCGTGGCGGCCACCGTGTTCGTCGACGGGGCCGGGGCGCTCGCGGTCACGGTGACCGTCCGCGTGCCGTGATGGCCCGTGTAGTGGCCGATCGCCCAGCCGACGGCGCCCGCCGGCACGAGCAGCACGACGAAGAGGATCCACATCAGCACCTCGCCGACGGCGACGACGGGGCGCGGGCGATTCCGGCGGGCGGCCACGGTCGAACGCTACCGAACCCCGCGCTGCGATAGCGTGACCATATGACGGGTCGCGAGCACGACGGCGAGCCGGAGCCCGACGACTGGTTCGCCGAGCCCGAGCGCGTCGGGCGGCGGCCCCGGCCGCGCACCGAGGAGGATTGGATCGAGACCGAGCCCGCGGACCGCGAGCTCGGCGTCGGCTTCCGCGGCCTGCGCCCGGAGGCGAAGCTCGGCCTGGCCGTCGCGGCGCTCGTCATCGTCCTGCTCATCGGCCTCGCCGCCGGCGGCGTCTTCTCGAGCGGCGGCAAGAAGGCGACGCCGCCGACGACCGCGCCGACGACGGCCACGACGACGCAATCGACGCAGTCGACGACCACGACGCCGACGTTCTCCGTCCCGTCGACGCCGCTCACGCCGAACGACACCGGCACCGACGTGAAGACGCTGCAGCAGGCGCTGATCGCGCTCGGCTACCTGAAGACGAAGGCGGACGGCTTCTACGGGCCGAAGACGACCGCAGCGGTCACGAAGTTCCAGCAGGCCGCCGGCCTGAAGGCGGACGGCATCGCCGGCTCGAAGACGCTCGCCGCGCTCAGCGCGCGCTCGGGCTCGACGCCGCCGTCGTCGGGGACGAACCCGGCGACGTTCGACGCGCCGACGACGACGCTCAAGCCGGGCGACACCGGCTCGCAGGTCGAGACGCTGCAGCGCGAGCTCGCCGGCCTCGGCTACGCGCCGGGGACGATCGACGGCAATTACGGATCGGGCACGGTCACGGCGGTGAAGGCGTTCCAGACGGCGGTCGGGCTCACGCCCGACGGCGTCGTCGGGCCGAGGACGCTCCAGGCGCTGAAGTCGCGCGCGACGTCCGGCTAGACGCGCCGGACGAGCTCGGACAGCGGCTTGCGGTTCGCCTTCGCGGACCACTCCTCGGCGCTCCGCTCCGGCCGGGGCTTCACCGGATAGCCGAACGAGAGGATCATCTTCACCTCGTCGCCGCAGATCGCATCCGCCGACTCGCGATCGCGGATGCCGTTCGGGCACGAGACGACGCCCACGTCCCACGCGGCGAGCATCATGTTCTGCGCGCAGCGGCCGACGTCGAAGGGGAACGCGGCGCCGACGATCGCGACCACGAGCGCGGCCGTGCGCACGTTGTCGGGCGCGTACACGGCATCGGAGAGCTCGGCCTGTGCGCCCTCGACGACGACGAACTGCCAGTTCTGCGTGTTCCGCGAGCTGCCGGAGAGCCGCCCCGCGTCGAGGATCCGCTCCACGTGCTCCTCCGACAGGGGTCGATCGGCGTACCGGCGCTCGTCGCGCTTGCTCGCGATCGCGAGATAGGTCTCCACTACCGCTTGAGGAACGACGGCACGTCGACGTCGTCGTTGTCGACGAGCGACGGCGGCGCGAACGTCGGGCGCGACGGACGGCGCCCGCGGCCGATGCCGGTGGCGACGACCGTCACCCACACCTGGCCGGTGAGCCGGTCGTCGACGGTTGCGCCGAAGATGATGTTCGTCTCCTCGGTCGCGGCGGCGCGGATCACCTCGGCCGCCTCGTTCACCTCGATGAGCGTCATGTCGTCGCCGCCGGCGACGGACAGGAGGATGCCGGTCGCGCCGGTGATCTCCTCGTCGATGAGCGGCGAGCGCAGCGCGCGCTCGGCCGCCTCGCGCGCCCGGTTCTCGCCGGTGGACGAGAAGCCGATGCCCATGAGCGCCGTGCCGGAGTTGCTCATGATCGTCCGCACGTCGGCGAAGTCGAGGTTGATCAGGCCGGGCAGCGTGATCAGGTCGGTGATCCCCTGCACGCCCTGCCGCAGCACGTCGTCGGCGACCTTGAACGCGTCGAGCATCGACGTCGAGCGGTCGAGCACCTCGAGCAGGCGATCGTTCGGGATGACGATCGTCGTGTCGCACGCCGCGCGCAACGCCTGTACGCCCTGGTCGGCCTGCGTGCGCCGCTTCGTCCCTTCGAACTTGAACGGCATCGTCACGATGCCGACGGTGAGCGCGCCGAGATCGCGCGCGATGCGCGCGACGACGGGCGCGGCGCCCGATCCGGTGCCGCCGCCCTCGCCCGCAGCGACGAACACCATGTCCGCGCCGCGGAGCGCGTGCTTGAGCTGGTCGTAGCCCTCCTCGGCCGAGCGGCGGCCGACGTCGGGGTCGGCGCCGGAGCCGAGGCCGCCGGTGAGCTCGCGGCCGATGTGGATCTTCTGCGGCGCGTCGCTCATGTGCAGCGCCTGGATGTCGGTGTTCACCGCGACGAAGTCGACCTCGCTGATGCCGGCGTCGATCATCCGGTTGACCGCGTTGAGGCCGGCGCCCCCGACGCCGACGACCTTGATGACCGCGAGGTACGCGCCGGTCTCGGCGGAGGGCGCGCGGTACAGCCGCGGCGGCGCCTCCGGCATCGGCTCGACGTAGCGGGTGACGGGCGGCGGCGGCACAGGCGCGGCGGCGGGCGGCTGCTCGCGGCGCGGCGGCGGGACCGGCGCGGGCGCAGGCGGTTGGACGGGCGCCTCGGGCACGCGCGCCTCCTCCCAGCTCGGGACGTGCTCGACCGTCCGCTCCTCGGGCTCCTTCGCCTGCTCGGCCGGCGGGGCCTCCTGGCCCTGCTGCTCGGCCTGGCGCTGGGCGGCCTCCGTCGCGCGGAAGAGCTCCGCGAGCGGGCCCTCACGCATGCTGGCGCGCCGACGCGCCATCGAGCACCTCCTTCGCGAGGTCGCGGTACATGCCCGCAGCCTCCCCGCTCGGGTCGTACTTCAAGACCGACTGCCCCTTCACCGGCGCCTCCGCATACCGCACAGTCTTGCGGATCTTCGTGTTCAGGACGAGGTCCCCGAAATTCTCCTTCAGGATCTCGACCGCCTCGCGCGAGTGCAGGAGCCGCTTGTCGTACATCGTGGCGAGGATCCCCTGGATCTCCACGTGGGGATTCAGGTTCTCCCGGATCATCGAAAGGGTGTTCTCGAGCTGGACGAGGCCGCGCAGCGAGAGGTACTCGCACTGCACCGGCACGATGACGCCGTTCGAGGCGACGAGCGCGTTGATCGTCAAGAGACCGAGCGACGGCGGCGTGTCGATGAGGATGTAGTCGTACTCCTCCTTGATCGGGAGCAGCGCCTTTTCGAGGGCGCGCTCGCGGCCGATCATCGACGACAGCGCGAGCTCGGCGCCGGCGAGGTCGATCGAGGAGACGGCGACGTCGAGCTCGCTCGTCCGCACGATCTCCGTGACCGGGAGCTTGTGGACGAGCACGTCGAACATCGAGCGCTCGATCTCGTCCGGGTTCCAGCCCTGCGACATCGTCAGGTTGCCCTGCGGGTCGAGGTCGACGGCGAGGACGCGCTTGCCCTGCTCGACGAGCGCGACGCCGAGATTGAGGGTCGACGTCGTCTTGGCGACCCCGCCCTTCTGGTTCGCGAAGGCGATGACCCTAGCCACGCCGGGGCCCTTCTCGGTCCGCGCGCGAGCGTTGGGGCGCGGGAGCAGACGCGCGAGGGCCATAGTCGTCCACCTTTCCAGCCGACGTAGCCGACTCCTTCTCGGTTAGGTTCGTCCCCGTGCACCGGAAATGGCGGACCCTGGTCATCGTCTGCGTGGCCATTTTCATGCTCCTGCTGGACATCACGGTGGTGAACGTCGCGCTGCCGAAGATCCAGCGGGACCTGCACGCGTCCTTCACCGACCTGCAGTGGGTGGTCGACGCGTACTCGCTCATGCTCGCCACCGTCGTCCTGAACGCGGGGTCGCTGGCCGACCTGCTCGGGCGCAAGCGGGTATTCCTGACCGGAGTCGTGATGTTCACGGCCGCCTCCGCGGCCTGCGGAGCGGCGACGAGCCCTCTGTTCCTGAACCTGGCAAGGGGCGCCCAGGGTATCGGCGGCGCGATCATGTTCGCCGTCTCGCTTGCCCTCTTGTCCCAGGAGTTCCACGGCAGGGAGCGCGGGACCGCCTTCGGGATCTGGGGCGCGACGGTGGGCGCGGCGGTCGCGATCGGGCCGCTCGTCGGCGGCGCGCTCACCGAATGGGCGGGCTGGCGGTGGATCTTCTTCGTCAA
>Ga0075272_1000318_pt1 | contig 10553 bp, 10 predicted proteins | sample SF_Rice_5C_0N_40_FD_69776 | JGI IMG/M metagenome (GOLD analysis project Ga0075272, IMG submission 69776) | Rice paddy soil microbial communities from Twitchell Island, California, USA - SF_Rice_5C_0N_404 | ecosystem: Environmental > Terrestrial > Soil > Paddy field/soil | place: USA: Twitchell... | reverse complement strand
GCCCTGGATCGTGGCCGCCGGAATTCCGGCGCGCCGCAGGAGGTCGACCGCGAGCTCGGCGAACCCGACGCAGTACGCGCGCCGGGAGGCGAACACCGCCGCGGGCTCCTGTGGCCGGGAACGGTCGGAATCGTACGCGACCGAGCGTCGCACCCACGCGAGCACCGCGCCGGCCGCGCCGGCCTGGAGGCGCTGGCCCGCGACGAGCGACCGCGCGAGCCGGTCGCGGTCGGGCGCCGGGGCGGGCGCGGCGCCGACGTCTTCCGGCGCCCGCGGCGCGCCGCTCGGCCGGCGAGCCGGAGACGCCCGCACGACCAGACGCAAGCCCGATCGCTCGGGGAAGGCCTCCAGCGAGTAGCCGTTCACGTCGAGCTGGTCGAAGAGCGCGGCGTCGCGGCCGCGGGCGAAGTAGACCGCGGTCGCGCCCGACGACTCGGCCGCCGCGAGGAGAGCGATGGCGAACGCCGCCATCCGACCGCCCGTCACGGCTCCCCGGTCTCCGCGGGCGATTTCAGGACGCCGTCGAGGATCCCGTTGATGAACTGCGACGACCTCGGGGTCGAGAAACGCTTCGCGATCTCCAGAGCCTCGTCGATGACGACGGGGGCAGGCGTGTCGGGCTCGTGGCGAATCTCGTAGAGCGCCATCCGGAGGATGTTCCGGTCGACGGCCGGCATCCGCTCGATGCGCCAGTTGTCCGCCTGTCGGGTGATGAGGTCGTCGATCTCCGGCCGGTGCTCGAGAGTTCCGATGACGAGCCGCTTGGCGTAGTCCCGGGTCGAGTCTGCCGCGTGCCGCCACTCCTGGAAATGGTGGAACATCTCCTCGGGGGCGGCGCCCGTCAGGTCGTTCTCGAAGAGCATCTGGAGCGCGAGCTCCCGGGCGCGGCGTCGCGACCCCATCAGCGGACCTCCGCCCGTTTTCGCGCCCCCGGCGCTCCGGCGCGGAGGGGCCGCGGCGCTTGCCGCGCGCGTTTCCTCAGCCTCGCCATCTCGATGGCCGCCTCCGCCGCTTCGCGGCCGGCGTTTCCGGCTCGCCCCCCCGCGCGATCCATCGCCTGCGCGTGATCGTCGCAGGTGAGGACGCCGAACGCGATCGGGACGTCCTGAGCGGCGTTCAACTGCGCGAGCGCGGACGCGACCGAGCGGGAGAGCACGTCGAAGTGCGGGGTGTCGCCGCGAATCAGGCACCCGAGGGAGACGACGGCCGAACGCGCCCGGCGGACTTCCCAGCGGCACGCGGAAACGAGCTCGAACGAACCGGGCACGCGGACGACCGCGACCTCGCGGGCCCCCGCGGCCCGGAGCACCGAGAGGGCCCCGTCGAGGAGACGCTCGGTCACGTCCGCGTTCCAGCGCGCCGCAACGACCGCGAAGCTCAATCCCTTCGCGTCCAGGGGTTCGCGGTCTGGCAATGACCCTTTTCGCATCCGGTGCGGGAGGATTGTAGCAGGGAGGAGACGGGCGCGACAGCGGCCGCGGCGCTTAGCCACTCAGGCGGCGACGGGCGAGAACAATCCGGCCAGGTCCGCTTCCCCGAAGTTCTCCCGGAACCGGCCGAGGAAGTCGTCGGGCGAAAAGCGCGGCGGCTGCGGTCCGAGAGCCTCGAGGCAATAGACCGCCGCCACACTCGCGACGCGCCCGCTCAGGTCCCACGGATAGCCGCGGAGCATCCCCTTGAGCAGGGCGCCCCGATAGGCGTCGCCGACGCCCGTGGGATCCACCGCTTCGCCGCGCAGCCGCGCCGGAGGGATCTCGTGCCGGTCGTCCGGGGTGCGGATCGTCGATCCTTCGGAGCCATGGGTGACGATCAACGCGCCGACCTCCGCGAGGAGGTCCTCCTCGGAAAGCCCGGTCTTCTGCGAAACGATGCCGAACTCGTAATCGTTGCAGATGAGGGCGGCGGCCCCTTCGAGGCCGTCCACGAGATCCGCGCCCGACAGCCGGGCGACCTGCTGGGAGGGGTCGTAGACGAACGGCACGCCCGCTTCCCGACACTCCCGCGGATACCGCGTCATCGCTTCGGGGTCGTTCGGCGACACGATCACCCAGGCGGGTCGGGCCTGTCCGTCGCCGACGAGCGAAAGCTCGCCCGCTCGCCCCATGGCGCCCGTGTAGAACGAGGCGATCTGATTCTGGTCGCGATCGGTCGAAACGAAAAACGAGGCGGTGAAGAGGTCGTCGTGGATCCGGAGACCCGAGACGTCGATCCCCTGGGCCGCGAGCCACTCCCGGTAGTCCGCCGCGTCCCGGCCCGCCGAGGCCACGATCCGCGGCCGCTCGCCGAACTGCGCCAGTCCGTACGCGATGTTCGGAGCGCATCCTCCGCGGACGCGGCGCATCTCGTCGACGAGGAAGGACACCGAGATCCGGTTCAGGCGGTCCGGGAGGAAGTGCTCGAGGAATCTCCCGGGAAACGTCATCAGGTAGTCGTACGCGACGCTCCCCGTGACGACGACGCTCCCGCGGCTCTTCACGGGAAGCGCCGTCCGAGAATCGGGGCGAGGTCGGCCCGGACGCGCCCGGAGATGTGCGCCGGGTCGGTCACGATCGCGTCGCGCAGCGCGTCGCGACAGGAGCAGCCGCGGCCGGGATCGACCCGGGAAACGGCGGTGAGCAGCGCCCGCTGCGCCATCTCGGCGTTCCCGCGGAGAACCCCGAGCACCATCTCCACGGAAACTTCTTCCGTCGCCTCGCGCCAGCAGTCGTAGTCGGTGACGAGCGCCATCGTCCCGTAGCAGATCTCGGCCTCGCGCGCGAGCTTCGCCTCGGTCAAATTGGTCATCCCGACGACGCTCGCTCCCCACGAGCGGTAGAGGTTCGACTCCGCGCGCGTCGAGAAGGGAGGGCCCTCCATGCACACGTACGTCCCGCCCTCGTGCACGACCGCGCCCGCCTCCCGGGCGGACGCGGCGAGCGCCCCGGAGACCGACGGGCACACCGGATCGGCGAGCGAGACGTGCGCGACGATTCCGTCGCGGAAGAACGTGTCGATCCGCGACCGGGTCCGGTCGATGAACTGGTCGGGAACACAGACGTGCGAGGGCGCGAGCTCCTCCCGGAGACTTCCGACCGCGGACGCGGAGAGGATCGCGTCGCATCCGAGCGCCTTGAAGCCGAAGACGTTGGCCCGGAACGGGATCTCCGACGGCGAGAGCCGATGGCCGCGGCCGTGCCGCGCGAGGAACGCGACGGGCACTCCGGAGAGCGCTCCCAGTACGTAAACATCCGACGGGGCGCCGAAAGGGGTCGCGACCGTACGCTCCTCGCGGCCGGCGAGGGCGGGCAGGTCGTACAGACCGCTGCCGCCGAGGATCCCGATCCGCACCGTCAGGCGACCCCCTTTCGCGGCGGCTTCACGCCACGACCGCGCGGCCCGTCGCCGCCGTCCTCTGGTGCTGCTCGATCGCGGCGCGGACGTCGAGCGCCAGCGCGAGGGCCGCACGCCCTTCCGACCCCGAGACCAGAGGCGCCGCCCCGCGGCAGGCCGCGGCGAAGGAGGCGAGCTCCCGGCGCAGCGGCTCCTCCTTGGCGACCGCAATGGAGGCCGGGACGATGGCGGGCTTCCCGTCGGGACCGGGCAAAAGGCGGACCGCGCCGATCTCCTGCGTTCCCATGTCGATCGACACGTAGTGCTCCGGCGCGAAGACGCGGAACTTCCGGACCTTGTCCACTGATACGCGCGAGGCCGTGAGGTTGGCGACGCAGCCGCCCTCGAACGCGATCCGGGCGTTGGCGATGTCGATCCGGGGCGTGAGCACCGCGACCCCCGCCGCGCGGACCTCCGCGACCGGCCGCGCGACGATCGCCTGGGCGATCTGCAGGTCGTGGATCATCAGGTCCAGCACGACGTCGACGTCGAGGGATCGCGCGGTGAAAACGCCGAGCCGGTGCGTCTCGATGAAACGGGCGCCCGCCGCGAGCGGCAGGGCCGCCTCGACGGCCGGGTTGAACCGTTCGATGTGGCCGACCTGGAGGACGACGCCGCGGCGCGCCGCGCGCGCGATCAGGTCGTCCGCCTCTTCCAGCGTCGCGGTCATCGGTTTCTCGACGAGCACGTGGCGGCCCGCGTCGAGCGCCGCGGCCGCCGTGTCGCGGTGCGCGACGGTCGGCGTGGCGACGACGACCGCTTCGCAGGAATCGATCAGCGCCTCGAGGGTGGGCGCCGCGGGGATCCCGAATTCGGCCGCCACCTCGGCCGCGCGCTCGGGCCGCACGTCGTAGACTCCCGCCGCCCGCACCCCCTCGAGCCCCGCGAGCACCCGCGCGTGGTGCCGCCCGAGCGACCCGACGCCGGCGACGCCGATCGCGATCGGAGCGCTCACTTGTGCACCCCCCGTTTCGCCGACCGGACGAACCCGGCGACGTAGGACGCGTCGGGGTCGTCGGGGAACTCCTGCTCGATCCGCCCGAGAGCCTGCGAGGTGTTGAGCCTCGGCGAGGCGAGCAGCCGGAAGATGTCCTTCAAGCGCTCGATCCGCTCGTCGGAAAATCCCTTGCGCTTCAAGCCGATCGTGTTCACGCCGTACGTGCGGACTTCGTCGGTCCCGACGGTCTTGACGAACGGGAGGACGTCCTGCGACGCGCGCGTCATCGCGCCGACGAACGCGTGCCGCCCCACGCGCGAGAACTGCTGGACCGCGCAGAACGCCTCCAGGATCGCGTCATCGCCGATCTCGACGTGGCCGGCGAGCGCGGCGTAGTTGGCGAAGATCGTCCGCGATCCCACCCGGCAGTCGTGCGCGATGTGAATGTACGCCATCAAATAGTTGTCGTCGCCGATCACGGTGACGCCGCCGCCCCCCACGGTCCCGCGATGGACGGTCAAATACTCCCGGAACACGTTTCGCGCGCCCACGCGGAGCTCCGTCTTCTCGTCGCGATACTTCAGGTCCTGCGGCGCGAGGCCGAGCGCGACGTGCGGGAAGATCCGGTTCTCCTCCCCGAAGAACGCCGGTCCCTCGATCACCGCGTGCGCGCCGACGCGGCATCCCGGCGAGAGCGTCACGAATTCGCCGATGACGGCGTAAGGTCCGATCTCCACCCCGCCGGCGATCTCGGCCTTCGGCGAGACGATCGCGGTCGAGTGGATCATCCGCGCGGTTTCTCGACGATCGAGGAGAAGATGATCGCCTCCGCGCACAGGTGGCCGTCGACGAGCGCGCGGCCGCGGGCCTTGCAGAGCCGGAGCTTGGTCGTGATGATCTCGACCTCGAGCCGCAGCTGGTCGCCGGGCACGACGGGGCGCCGGAACTTGCACGCGTCGATGCCGGTGAAATAGGGCACGCGCTCCTCGCGGTCGGCGACCGAGGCGAGGAGGCAGACCCCGGCGGTCTGCGCCATCGCCTCGACGACGAGCACGCCGGGCATCACCGGGTTGCCGGGAAAATGCCCCTGGAAGAACTCCTCGTTGAAGGAGACGTTCTTCAGCCCCACGGCCCGCCGGCCGGGCTCCATCTCCAGGATCCGATCGACGAGAACGAAAGGATAGCGGTGCGGAAGGATCCGAAGGATCTCGTGGATCGACAGCTCCATCACTCCTCCTTCGAACGCGCTTCGAGCGCGCGCACCCGGTCGAACAGCTCCGGCAGCCGGTCGGCCGCCGCCTCGCGCCGGAGAAAGTCGGCGTGCGGCTCGGCGGGCATGCCCGAGACGACGGCGCCGGGCTGGACCTCGCGCATGACGCCGGCCTGCGCCGATACCGTCGCGCCGTCGCCGACGACCATCCGGTCCGCAACGCCGACCTGCCCGGCGAGCGTCACCCCGCTCCCGATCTTCGCCGAACCCGCGATCCCCGTCTGTCCGCAGATGATCGAGTGCTCGCCGACCACGACGTTGTGGCCGATCTGCACGAGATTGTCGATCTTGGTCCCCCGCCCGATCCGCGTCTCCGTCAGCGCCGCCCGGTCGATGCACGCGTTGGCGCCGACGTCGACGTCGTCTTCGAGCACGACGATCCCGATCTGCGGGATCCGCCGGTGCGCGGAGCCGTCCCAGACATAGCCGAAACCGTCCGCCCCGACGACCGCGCCGGCGGCGATCCGGCAACGATTACCGACGCGGCATCCCGCCGCGACGACCGCCCCGACCCCGAGCCGGACGCCGGAGCCGAGCCGGGCTCCCTCGCCGACGAAGGCGTTCGCCTCGAGGAGACATCCCTCGCCGAGCACCGCACCCCGATCGATCACGGCTCCCGGCCCGATCGACGCACCGGCGCCGACCCGAGCTTCGGCGGACACCACGGCGGTCGCGGCCCGGCCGGGGGCGACGGGCGCCTCGGGATGGACGTGTTCGAGCGCCGCCGCAAACGCGGCGGTCGGGTTCGGGTGGATCAGCGCGGGGCGGCCGGCGGCCTGCTCCGCGCTCGAGACGATCAGAGCCCCCGCGCGGCTCGCGCGGGCGGCGGCGGCGTTGCGCGGGCCGGCGACGAAGCTCATCTCGTCGGGTCCGGCCTCCGCGAGCGGCGCGAACCCCCGGAAGACGAGTTCGCCGGGGCCGGCGAGTGTGGCGCCCGTCACCCCGGCGATCTCGGCGAGGGAGAACGGCTTCACCGAATCAGTGGGCGCCCGGCGGCGGAGGCGGCGTCTTCGCGCCCGTCTTGGGCGGCGCGGCCGGCTTGCCGGCGGGAGCCTTGGCCGGCTCCTTCACGGGAGGCGCCGTCACCTGCGTGTTGAAGCGGCGCAGCACCTCCTCGGTGATGTCCACCGACTCGTCGGCGTAGACGAGCATCCCGGGAGCGTACTTGTTGAAGATCAGGGTGTATCCCTTTTCCTTCCCGACCTGGTTGATCACGGGAAGGACCCGCTTCTCGAGCTCGCTCAACTCCCGCTGCTGCGCCTCCTGGACCTCCCGCTGGGCGTCGTCCTGGAATCGCTTGTACGAGATCCCCTTCTCCTGGTACTCCTTGTTGAGCTGCTCGCGCTTGTCGTCGGTCATCGACGGCCCCTGGTCGGTGAGCCGCTGCTGAAGGGCCTGCAGCTCCTTCTGGAGCTTCTCGGAGTCCACCTGCTTGGCGTCGATGATCTTCTTGACTCGGCCCTGCGCTTCCTTGCCCGCGGCCGATTCGACGACGAGCTTCTGCACGTCGATGACGGCGATTTTCGGCGGCGCCGTCTGCGCCGCGGCCGGCAACGCCAGCGCGCCGGCCATCGTCACGATTGCCCAGAACTTCATTCGCTCTCCTTGTCGCGGCGCGCGGCACGCGCGCCCCGCGGGTCCATCCGTAGAACTCTCGCAAAAGCGGGAGGATATCAGAACGTCGTGCCGATCGAGAAGTCAAATCCGCTCCGCTTTTCCTTCAAGCGCGAGATCGGAAACCCGAACTGGTCGAGCGGCTGGATCGGGTGCAGATTCCACGAATAGATGAACCGGAGCGGGGCCTGGAAGATCGGGAGCACCAGGCGCATCTCGAGCCCCACGGAGCTCCGGATGTCCGAGATGACGAAGGACTGATGCTCGATCCACGTGTTCCCCGCGTCGAAGAACGACAGGAGCTTCACCGGACCGAGCCGCGCGAAGACGTATTCCACGTTCAGGACGGCGTACTTGTCGCCCCCGAGAATTCGCCCCTGCGGGTCGACGAAGATGTGGTGCGCGCGGTCGACCGGAACGATCGACCCGATCGGGAAACCGCGGATGTTCTGCTCCCCTCCGAGCGAGAACCGCTCGAAGATCGGAAGGTCCCGTCCCGCGATCGGGATCGCGTACGCGGCCTCCGCGTGCACGCCGAAATACCGGTTGTGCAGGAAGGGAATGTACGCGGTCCCCCCGAGGCTCGGCTTGACGAAGTAGTTCGATCCTCCGAGGCCGGCATATTCGACCGCGACGAAGAAGCGCCGTCCGGTCGAGGGGTCGATCGGGTCGTCCGTCGAGTCGTACCGGTAACCCGGGCTGACGTAGGAGGTCGTCCCGTCGACGAGCGACGTCGCGAGCGGAGGCACCGGCGCTCCGGGCGGGACCGGCGCCGGCTGGACGGGGTACCGCGAATGGATGCTCTCGAGACCGTACGTCAGCGAGTACGAGTCGAATATTCCCAGCGCGCGCCCCCAGAAGACCGAGAAGCCCTTCCGCCGGTCGTCGATGTCGAGGTAGGTGGATTGGCGGCTGTAGATCTGCCCCCCGACCGTCTGGTCCTTGTCCCGGAACCACGGCACCGTGTAGCCGACGTCGTAGAGCTTCGTGATCCGCCCGAGCTGGACCGACGCCGAGATGATCTCCCCCCGCCCGAGGAAGTTCCGGGTCGAGAACGAGAACTGGCCGAAGAAGCCGTCGAACCCGGAGTAGCCGGCGCCGAAGTTGAGCTCGTTGCGCGAGGTCTCCTCCCCCTTCACCGTGACGTCGACGGTTTTCTTCGCGTTGTCCGGAACGAAGGACGGGTCCTCGCCGAGCTTGAAGTAGCCGAGCTGCGAGATCTTCACGATGCTCTTCTTGAACGCGTCCATGTCGAGAACCTGGCCCTCGTCGATCGCGACCTGGCGGCGGAGAACCTTGTCCCGGGTCCCGGTGTTTCCGGTGAACTCGAGCCGGCCGAGACGGAACGGGTCTCCTTCGAACATGCGGACGACGATGTCCACCCGGCGGTCCTTGCTCACCGCCTGGTACTGAGGCTCGCCGTACCAGTAGATGTACCCCTTCTTCTTGTACTTGCTCTCGATGACCGACAGGGCCTCGGTCATCCGCGCCCGCGAGAGGACCGCTCCCGGCCGGCAGTAGCGGAACTCCCGGAGGAGCTCCTCCTTCGGAAAGACTTTCGGATCGCCCTCCTCGAGCCCCACGTCGATCTTCCCGAAATAGAATTTGTCCCCCTCGACGAGGGGAATCGTGATCCGCACGCGCTTGTGGATCTTCTTCGGATTCTTCTGGGCCGGATTCTTGGCGTAGATCTCGAGCTGCGGCTCCTTGACGACGACGTCCTTGTAGCCGTAATCCTGGTACAGGTGCTTGATCGACTCGATGTCCTCGTCGAAGTTCGCCTGGTTGTAGACGGTCTTGTCGGAGAGCAGGCGCCAGACCGTGTTCACCTTCGTCTTCTTCATGGCGAGCCGGATGCGCGCGGCGGAGAAGACGTGGTTCCCCGTGAACCGAATCGCCGAGATCTTGATCTTCTCCCCCTCGTCGATGACGAAGACGAGCTTCTGGTCGGTCTTCGTTTTCCCTTCGACTCGCCAGTCCACGGAGACGCTTCGGAACCCGTTCTCCTGATACGCGTCGCGGATGGCCTGCGACACCGCGGCGACGTCTTTCATCGAGAGCGGCGCGCCCGTCTTGATGGAGGCCTTCTCCTGCGTGAGCTTGTCCCGGAACTGCGAGACGGAGAGCTTCTTGTTGCCGGTGTACTCGACCGACGTGATCGTCGGGCGCTCGGTGACCGTCACGAACAACGTGACGCCTTCCGGTCCGCGGTCGGCGTCGACGCGGATGTCGTCGAAGAGCGCCGAGCTCCAGAGGTTCACGAAGTTCTTCCGGATCTTCGCGGGATCGTACGGATCTCCGACGTGCACGCCCAGGTAATAGAGGACCGTATCGGGCGACACGGCGGTCGAGCCGATCATGCGCAAGCCGACGATCTTCGGGGCGTTGCCGGGGAGGGCCGCCGATGGCGGCGCGGCCGGCGCGCTACCGGGGGGCGCGGGAGGAGGCGGCGCGGCCGGCGCGGGGACGGGCGAGATCTGGCCGCTCGCCGCGGCCGCGCACAGGGACAGGACACCCGCCGCGGCGATCTGGACGAGCCGCTTCAACGATCAGTCTACCTGGCTCACGGTCTCTTTGTCGCGCGCGGCGACCGAGAGCTCGTCACCCTCCACGGTGACGGAGAAGCTGCTGATCTTCTCCTCACGATCCACGATCAGCGACTCGGAGATTCGGTCCTCGACGTACTTCTGGATCGCCCGCCGCAGGGGACGCGCGCCCATGTGGGGATCTTCCCCGGAGCGAACGAGGAGCCATTCGATCGCCTCGTCGTCGATCTCCACCGTCACGTTCTTGTACCGAAGCGCCTCGTTGACGTCGGAAATGAGCAGCCGGCACACGCGCTGGAGCTCCTCGTGGGAGAGCGGGTGGAAGACGATCACGTCGTCGATGCGGTTGATGAACTCGGGCGAGAAGTCGCGCCGCAGCTCCTTCAACACGAGGTCCTCGATCTCGCGGTGGGTGCGCGGCTCTTTCGAGTCGCCGAAGCCCATCCGCGTCTGTGTGACGAGGTGCCGCGTCCCGATGTTGGAGGTCATGATGATCAGCGTGTTCTTGAAATCGACGACGTTGCCGTATGCGTCCGTCAGGATTCCGTCCTCGAGGATCTGCAGCAGCAGGTTCGCGATGTCGGGATGCGCCTTCTCGATCTCGTCGAGCAGGATGACGCTGTACGGATTGCGCCGGATCTTCTCGGTGAGCTGTCCGCCTTCCTCGTGACCGACGTACCCGGGAGGCGAGCCGATCAGCTTGGAGACCGCGTGCTTCTCCATGAATTCCGACATGTCGAAGCGGACGAGCGCCTTCTGGTTCTCGAAGAGGAACTCGGCCAGCCGCCGCGCGACCTCCGTCTTGCCGACTCCCGAC
>Ga0075272_1000316_pt1 | contig 10612 bp, 10 predicted proteins | sample SF_Rice_5C_0N_40_FD_69776 | JGI IMG/M metagenome (GOLD analysis project Ga0075272, IMG submission 69776) | Rice paddy soil microbial communities from Twitchell Island, California, USA - SF_Rice_5C_0N_404 | ecosystem: Environmental > Terrestrial > Soil > Paddy field/soil | place: USA: Twitchell... | reverse complement strand
TGCTTCGAGGTTTCCGTCGGCGGGATCACCGCCGTGAATGTCATCGTGTAGCCGTGCACGCGCACCGGCCGGTTCTTCGGGAGCGAGATCCGCTGCGAGACGGCGTAGAGACCGGAAATCACGATCCCGACGAGCATGATCGAGACGCCGACGTGCGCCAGGTACCCTCCGGCGCCGCCGAACTTCCCGCCGCGGGTCTTGCGGATCACGGCCCGGAGGTTCATGTCGAAGGCGAACGCGGTCACCGCGACGAAGAGGAGGGGCTCGACGTCCCGCACGCCGGCGACGAACGCGAGCACGATCGCGGCCGCGGCGACCAGAAGGGACCGGCGGGAGCTCTTCAGCAGGCCTTTCGCCGTTTCCCCCTTCCACGACACGAACGGGACGAGCGCGAAGAGGAGCGCGAGCAAAAAGCCTCCCGGGCTCGTCGTCACGCGGTAGAAGTGCGTGGAGACCTGGGAAGGCTTCGCCGCGAACCGCGTCAGGAGCGGCGACGACGTCCCGAGGAGGATCACGAGGGCGAGCCCGACGATCGCCGCGATCGCGACGATGAAGAAGACGCTGCGGGAGAGGGCGGGCGTCTGTTCCTCCTCGGTGGGGATCGACCTCCAGCGCCAGATCATCAGCACGGCGCCGAGCACCAGGAACAGCATCAGATCCGCGACGAGCCAGCCCGTGATCCCGAGGTCGACGAAAGAGTGGACCGAGAAGTCCGCCAGCACGCCCGAGCGGGTGAGGAACGTGCCGTAGAGGATGCAGACGTACGCGATGATCGCGAGGAACAGGTTCACGCGCCGGTGGCGTTTGCGCGAGCGCTGGAGGAACATGCCGTGCACCAGCGCGACGGTGAGGAGCCACGGCACGAGCGACGTGTTCTCGACGGGGTCCCACCCCCAGTATCCGCCCCAGCCGAGCGTCTTGTAGGCCCAGTAGCCGCCCATCAGGATCGCCGTGCCGAGCGTGAGGAACGTCAGGAGCGCCCAGGGGAGGGCGCGCACGATCCATCCGTCCCACCGCTTCTTCCAGAGCGCGGCGATCGCGAACGCGAAGGGAACCGACAGCGACGCGAAGCCGAGGAACATCACCGGGGGATGGATCACCATCCAGTAGTCCTGCAGGAGAGGATTGAGCCCCGCGCCGTCCGGCGGGACCGTCGCGAGCAGCTTGAAAGGGGACTGGCGGCAGAGGATCGCGACGAGCGCGAGGAAGGTCGACGTGTAGACGATCATCACCGGCGCTTCCTGCTCCTTGGCCGAGCGCCAGACGAAGAGGCCGATGAGCGATCCCCAGAACGTCCAGAGGAGGAACGAGCCCTCCTGGCCGGCCCAGAACGTCGAGATCAGGAAGTGGATCGGCAGGTCTCGCGACGAGTACGAGGCGACGTACGCGACGTCGAAGCGGTGGTTCAGGATGAGCATCATCAGGAAGGCGGAGGTCGCGACGACGCTCGCGACGAACATCCCGTACGCGCGCCGCGCGAACGGCAGATATTCGGCGGCGCCGCGGTCCGCGCGGACGTAGCCGTAGATCGAGGCGAGGCCGCAGAAGAGCGCGGCCCAGAGCGTGGCGACTCCTGGCCAGAACATCAGGATTTCACTCCGTACTGCCGTTCGGTTTCCTGCCCCTGGTACTTCGAGGGGCACTTCACGAGGAGCTTCTCGGCGTGGAGCGCGCCCGATTGGTAGCGGCCGATCGCGACGATCGACAGCGCGTCGCGGAAATTCGCGGGCTTGATCCCCCGGTAGACGACCGGGAGCGTCCGTCCGTGCTCGTCGATGATCGAGAAGGCGAGCTCCTGCGAGCTCTCGTCGTACTTCTCGCTTCCCTTTTCGAGCGAGCCCATCACCTGGACCGAGCCGGCGGTCTTCATGGCGACGTCGAAGGTGACGTAGGGGGTGAGCGTCGTCCGGAAGGCGGTGACCCCGAGCACCAGGAAACCGACGGCGAGAATCGCGGCGAAGATGTATCCCTTTTTCATGGCCTGATCATCCTGTCTTCGAGGGATAACCCTCCTGATCCAAATGAATCAAACTGATCGAATCGCTCATTCCGGAGGTCCGGACCGCCGCTCGGCCGCCTTCAGGCGCGAGTCGAGCCGGAGGAGATAGATCCACAGTCCTATCCAGATGACAGCGTTGCACGCGGCGACGAATCCCAGTGCGGTCATGCGGTCCTCACTCCAACGTCCGAAGGGAACGTTTCATTCTCTCGAGCCGGCGGTCGAGGTCCCAAACCCAGAAGAAGAGCGCCGTGAAACCGGCCAGCGCCGTGAAGAAGACGACCCGGGTCGGGGTGTCCATCAGGATCTTCCCCTGCCGGTTGATGACGGTCTGCGGGTGAAGCGATGCCGTCACCCTCGGCACGACGAACATGAGGAACGGCATGACGAAACCGGAAAACAGGGCATACACGGCGCAGAACACGCCCCGCCGTTCCGGGTCGGTGATCGCGCCCCGCAGGAAGAGGTACGCGGCATAGAGAAAAAGGAGCAGAACGATCGAGGTCTCCCGCGGGTCCCAGTTCCAGTAGGACCCCCACATGACGTCCGCGAAAATCGAGCCGGTCACGGTCGCGAGCACCGAGTAAAGGAACCCCTGCCGGACGGCCGCGGCGGCCGACTCGTCGGAGAAAGCGTCCCGCTTGACGAGGTGGACGATCGAGGCGACCGCGGCGACGATGAAGGCGAGTGTGGCCGTCCACGCGCAGGGCACGTGGAAGAAGACGATCCGCGACGACTCCCCGATGAAGCCTTTCGCCGGCTGCGGCCAGAGGAACGCGGCGACGATGACGGCCAGCAAATAAGGGCCGAGCAGCCACTTGAGCAGTTTCACGTGGGAATCATAACGCGGTGCCGATGCTTTTGCGGCGCGGCGATGCATCGCCTCCGCTCTCACGAGCTACGGCGCGATCGCCGGCGACTCTCGGACAACGCGCAATCTGAGCTTTCACGTGAGGTATCGCGCCGAAGCTTCAGCGAAGGCGGAGGCGGGCGTGTGCCAGCCGCCCGCGGGCTTGACGTACGCCACCGGTACGCCGCGCCCGCGGGCCGGCTGGCCCCCATCCCGCCGGGCTCGCGCCTCCCCGCGCCTTCACGCTGCCCGACCGGGGCTCGAAGCCGCCGGGAAGCGCGGGAGCCGAAGCGGGTAGAGCTGAATCCTCACAACGACTTCAGATACTCCACCAGATCCGCCTTCTGAGCCTCCGTCAGCCCCAACGCGAACGTCCCGTCGTAGTGGTCGACGACGTCTCGGAGCGTCGCGAATCGGCCGTCGTGGTAGTAGCCCCCCTTGGCGTGCGACCAGAGACCCGCGAGCGGAGAGGTGCGGTAGGCGTGGTCGGGCGCGCGGTCGGCCTGGAAATCGTCGATCCCGATCTCCGCGGGGGTGTGCATGTTCCATCCCGGCTCGGTGAAGAGCGGCGGCACGTGACAGGTCGCGCAGCGCGCCGAGCCTTCGAAGACGAGCTTTCCGCGTCCGGCGGCGGCCGCGTCGAAGCTTCCCGCCGGCGGCTTCGGAGCAGGAATCGCGAGCTGGTAGAACTCCAGGGCGCCGAGCTTCGGGGTGACGAGATCAGGGCTCGATCGCACGTGCCCGAGCCCGTTGGCGGCTGCGAGCGGAAACTGTCCCGCGTCGTCCAACCGCTCGTCGAGGTACGTCCCCTGCCCGTGCATCTCGAGCGTGGCGACGAACGCGTTCCAGTTCGTGACCGAGCCCCAGCCGGTCCAGGTGTGCAGGTTGACGCCCGCGAGGCCGAAGGCGGGAGGAATGAGCACCGCGCTGGAGCCGTTCGGACCCCTCGCCTTGCCGTCGAGGATCAGCTCGGCGTCGAATTTGCCCGGGCCCCAGCTCGCGAGGACGTTCTTCACCGTCGCGACGTCGACGCCGAGCGCGGAAGCCACCGGCGACAGGTCGGGGGAGAGGGACACGATCGCGCCGACGTTCAGGTCCCGGTTCGCCCAGCCGTCGAGACGGCGCCCGATGCCCGGCGCGAACGAGTCGTCGACGGTCGAATGGCAGAGCGCGCACTGGATCCCGACGGCCGTGAGCTTCCCGCCGCCGTCGAATGCTCCGTGGACGCCGACGACCGAGTCGAGCTTTACGAGCGCGAGCGTCGTCGCGGGGTCGTCGAGGTTCACCTGCCCGGCCTTCAGCGCATCTTTGAGCGAATCCGGGAGCGCGTCGGAGTCGACCTTGAGGCCGACGGCGAGCGCGGTCTTCGGGCTCACCCCGGGCCCGACGCCGCCGAGCGCCGCTCCCTCGATTCCCTCGTGGAGGCGCAGCGCGCCGCCCCAGAAGGCTTCGTCGCCGAAGGTGTCTTCCCGGAACGTGCGCCGGCCTTGGGTGAACATCGACGCGGCGTGCGCGGCGGCGGGATCGTGCGCCGGGACGAAGACCGGGGCGCGGCCGGCGGGCGCGGCGGCGACGAGAAACGCGAGGACGGAGATGCCGAGCGCGGCGGCGAGCGCTCCCGCGATGCGGGAGCGGAGCGGAGAATCGGTCCGATTCATGAGGGGCCTCCTTTCGTGAGCCACTCTCATGGAGTCGTGAGGAAGTCTGCGGTTACACGGTATCGGCGCGGGGCGATTCTGAAGAGCGAATGAATCGACGGAGCGACGGCCGCGTCCGGCGCTACCGTGGAAGAGAAGAGGAGAGCCGCGCTCGGCGGGTGCTCAGGACGAGGGGGAGCCGCGCTGGCGCCACGCCGCGAGGTTGCGGTCGATCTGCCCCGCGTGCTTGTGGACGTGTTCGGCGTAAATCGAGAGCCATCGGTCGACGTCCCACTCGCCCGACTCCGAGTGGCGGCCGGTCCTGGCCCAGTCGGCGGCGGAAAGCGTCCGCAGGAGGTTCGCCGTGTGCGCGCGGACGGCGCGAACGGCTTCGAGCGACGGCCCGAGGGGGAGGTCGTGGTAGCGGAGCTCTCTCGCCCACGTGTCCTGGTCCCAGGCCTGGATGACGGGCGAGCGCTCGCAGAGGAGGAACCGCAGCCGCGCCGCGGCGACGGTCTCGGCGTCGCCGCAGTGGCAGACGATCTCGTGCGCGGACCACTTCCCCTCGGCCGGCCGCCACTTCCGGGCTTCTTCTGGAAGGGATTCGATCGCCGCGCGCAGCCGCTCGGGTCCTTCGGCGTACTGGTCGATCAGGCGGCGGTGTTCGGCGTCGGTCAGAGGCATGGCGGTTTTCCTCGGCGCGGATGATAGCCCGGCGGAGCAGATCCTTCCCGCCTTCGCCAAGGCTTCCTCCTTCGCTGAAGCTTCGGCGCGACGAGTCGGCGCGGCAGGCCGCCGCGCTCAGGATGACAACGGCCGGACACTATGTCGAGTCAGCGAGGAGGTGCGGCGAGCGTTCTGAGAGAACTTGTCGATCGATTGAAAATCACGACGAGGCGCGGCGAGGCGCGAGCCCGGGCAATTGGAAGCACGGTGAGGCCTCGCGAGAGCCGAGCGAGACGCGCACCCACAGACCGCCGGACCCGAAGGCGTACCGGAAGCGTACGTCACAGGGGCCGGCGGTCGAGGACGCGCGTAATCGCTCGAGCTATCGTCGAGGCCCGCTCTTTCTATCCTTCCCAGACGAAGCGCATGAGCACCATCCCCCCCACCGTCGCCAGCCCGTCGTACGACAGCAGCACCTTCCAGACCGGATCGATCGCGGCGAACGCGGGATCGGCCGCCGCGCGCGCCGTCGCCTCGACGGCGGGGAGGAGGAGCGGCATCAGGAGCGGAAGCGCCGTGAGGACGAACAGGATGTCCTTCTGCCCGGCGCGCGAGACGATCGCCGAGAGGAAGGTCGAGACGAACGACACCCCGTAGCCGGACAGCAGCAGAACGATCGTGAGCGTCCAGGGGTTGGCGGGCGACCACGTCTGGAGCAGGCAGAAGAGCGGCACGGCGACGGCCGCGATCGCCAGGAAGAGCAGAAAGTTGAAGAGGAACTTCCCGGCGAGCACCGCCTCTCCGCGGGCGATCTTCCGGAGCGCGAGCGCCGTCCCGCTCTCCTCCTCGCGGACGAACGACCGCGGAAGCCCCGAGGAGGCCGAGAAGAAGAGGAGGATCCAGAGGACGCCGGCGTTCAGCTTCGCGCGGTCGCCCGGCGGGAGCGCGACGGAAGCCAGGGAGAAGGAGATGAGGATCAGCGCCGCGGCGGCGAAGAAGAGGACGGCCGCGAGCGTCGTGCGGCGGCGCAGCTCGCGGCGGGCGTCGCGCAGGAAGACCGCGACGGCCTGGCTAGGAAAGGGAGACTTCATCGTCCGCGTCCTCGATGTCGCGCCGGTCGTTCGTCGCGAGGATCACGAGGCCGGTCTCGCGCCGCGCGTTCATGATGGTGCGCGCGGCGTCGATCCCGTGCGTGTCGAGGTTCGAGTAGGGCTCGTCCCAGAGCAGCACCGGCGGGTCGAGGAGCAGCGAGAAGGCGAGCCGGACGCGCTGCTTCATGCCGGAAGAAAACTCGCCGACGCGCCGGCCGTGCGCGGGACGCGCGAGGCCGAACGCGTCGAGGAGCTCGCCGATCCCGCGCGCAGCCGCCGGGCGTCCGGCGGCCCGCGACAGGAGAGAGAGGTTCTCGGTCGCGGTCAGCTCGTCGATGAACTCGAGCTCCGGAGAAGCGAAGCCGATCTCGTGCGCTCGGTCGTTCTCCGGCAGCTTCGCGCCGTCCCGCCAGAGCGCGACCGACCCCCGGCTCGGCCGCATCAGGCCGGCGAAGATCTTGAGCAGAGTGGATTTCCCGCTGCCGTTCCGGCCGGTGACGGCGACGAGGCCCCGTTCGGCTTCGAGCGACACGTCGCGGAAGATCGGGGGTCCGTCGAACGCCTTCGCGAGCTTCGTCGCTTCGAATCGCGGCATGCGCGGGGACGATAGCACGCGCTCGCGAGCGATCCGTTTGATGCATTCGCCTCGTTTCGCGGAGGTAAATCTGCGGTGGCGCGATTTTTTGCTTCTCACTTCCGCGGCCCGGGTTTATCCTCGCGCGCGATAAATTTTCGGGGACGAGGTCGGGAGGGAGATCGATGCGGCGCGCGCGAATTTATCCGGCGATTTTCTTGATAGCGAAAATTCGCTGTGCTAGCATCCACCCTTTGTGAAAAATCTCACAAGCAAACCGGTGTTATTGAGGAGAATTCCGATGAAAATCAACTCGAACCTCGTCTGGATCGCGACTCTCGCGCTCCCGCTCGCCGTCGGCTGCGGCGGCGGGTCCAAGGAAGAAGCCCCGTCTTTCGACGCCGGCAACACGGCCGCGACGACCGCCACGACGGCCGCCGCCGCCCCCGCCGGCGCGCCGGCCGGAGCTCCCGCCGCGGCCACACCCGCCGGCGGCGCGACGATCTCCGGCAAGGTGACCCTCGCCGGGACCGCGCCCGTGATGGCGACGCTCAAGATGGACGCCGACAACTATTGCAAGACGGAGCATCCGACTCCGGTCAAGAGCCAGGAAGTCGTCGACAACAACGGCAACCTGCAGTGGGCGCTCGTGTACGTCAAGAGCGGTCTCCCGGCCGGGGCGAGCTACCCGGTGCCGGCGGAGCCCGTCACGCTCGACCAGCAGGGCTGCATGTACACGCCGCACGTCTTCGGCGTCCGCGCCGGGCAGAAGGTCAAGATCGTCAACTCCGACGCGACCCTCCACAACATCCATCCGCTTCCCGCCGTCAACGCGCAGTTCAACATCGGGATGCCGATCAAGGGAATGACGCAGGAGAAGGTCTTCGACAAGCCGGAGCTTCCTCCTTTCCACATCAAGTGCGACGTCCACAAATGGATGTCCTCCTATTGCGGCGTCTTCTCGCATCCCTTCTTCGCGGTGACCGACCAGGACGGAAACTACAAGCTGACCGGGCTTCCCGCCGGCACGTACGTGATCGAGGCATGGCAGGAGAAGTACGGGCCGCAGGACCAGACGGTCACCATCTCCGGCACCGACACGAAGACCCAGGACTTCTCCTACAAGGCCTCGTAACCGCGCCATGAGCCGTCGACGCCCGTCCTGGCTGAGCCTGATCGTCGGCGCCGCGACCGTCGCGGCGCCCGCCCTTCTCTTCGCCGCGAGCGAGCCGTCGGCGCCGTGGAGGCTCCCGGAGGAGGCTTCCACGTACGCCGGCCGCGTCGACGGCATCTTCAACCTGATCCTCTGGATCACCGGGATCGTCTTCTTCGCGGTCGAGATCACGCTCCTCGTCTTCGTCTTCAAGTACCGGGCGAAGCCGGGCGGGCGCGCGACTTACACGCACGGCAGCAACCGGCTCGAGGTGATCTGGACGATCATTCCCGCGCTCATCCTCGTGTTCCTCGCGGTGATGTCCCAGGACTCGTGGGCCTACATCCGGAACCACTTTCCGGCTTCCGGGACCGTGATCGACATCACCGCCGAGCAGTTCGCCTGGAACATCCGCTATCCGGGGCCGGACGGGAAGCTCGACACGGCCGACGACGTCGTGACGTTGAACCAGCTCCACTTTCCCGTCGACAAACCCGCGCTCATCAACCTGCATTCGAAGGACGTCATTCATTCCTTCTTCCTCCCCGAGTTCCGGATCAAGCAGGACGCGGTTCCGGGGATGACGACGCGCGTCTGGGTGCAGGCCAAGCACACGGGGCACTGGGAGATCGCGTGCGCCGAGCTCTGCGGGCTCGGGCACTACCGGATGAAGGGGTATCTCACCGTCGACACGCCCGAGGAGTTCCAGAAATGGCTGACGGAGACCGCCGCGGAAAACACAACGGAGTCGAAGTAAATGAGTGAAGCCCTCGCCGTCGCCCATCCGCACGGAGTCCATCCGGCGCCGACCTCCTTCTGGCGCAAGTACGTCTTCTCCCTCGACCACAAGGTGATCGGGATCCAGTACATGAGCTACAGCCTCTTCATGCTCGTGATCGGGGGCCTGCTGGCGATGCTCGTCCGGTGGCAGCTCGCGTTCCCGGGCCGCCCGCTCACGTTCATGGGGAAGATCGCCCCGGCCGGGATGCCGGGAGGCGTGATGCTCCCGGAGTACTACAACTCCCTCTTCACGATGCACGCGACGATCATGATCTTCTTCGCGATCATGCCGTTGCTCATCGGCGCGTTCGGCAACTACGTCGTGCCGCTGCAGATCGGCGCGCGCGACATGGCGTTCCCTCGCCTGAACATGATGTCGTTCTGGACCGCGGTTCCGGGCGCGATCCTCATCATCGCGTCGTTCTTCGTCGAGGGGGGGGCGGCCCAGTCGGGGTGGACCTCCTACGCGCCGCTTTCCGCGATCCAGCCGAAGGGACAGACGCTGTGGCTCCTCGCCCTGCTGGTTCTCGGCGTCTCGTCGCTCCTGACGGCCGTCAACTTCATCACGACCGTGATCAACCTGCGCGCCCCGGGGATGCATTTCTTCCGGATGCCGCTCACGGTCTGGGCGCTCTTCATCGACGCGATCCTCCTGCTGCTCGCGCTCCCGGTGCTCTCGGCCGCGATGATCATGCTGCTCTTCGACCGGATCCTCCACACGACGTTCTTCCTTCCCGCGGGTTTGATCGTCTCGGGCACCGCGTGGGGAAACGCCGGCGGCGGGCAGCCGCTCCTCTGGCAGCACCTGTTCTGGTTCTTCGGCCACCCCGAGGTCTACATCATGATCCTCCCGGCGATGGGGATCGTCTCCGACGTGATCGCGGTCTTCGCCCGGAAGCCGATCTTCGGCTATCGCTCGATGGCCTACGCGATGTGCGCGATCGCGGGCCTCGGCTTCGTCGTGTGGGGCCATCACATGTTCCAGTCCGGCATGAACCCGTACCTCGGGACGACGTTCATGATCTCGACGATGGTCATCGCGGTCCCGTCGGCCATCAAGACGTTCAACTGGCTGGGCACCCTCTGGCGAGGGCAGATCCACTTCACGACGCCGATGCTGAACGCGATCGCCTTCGTCGCCATGTTCGCGATCGGCGGGCTCTCCGGGATCTTCATGGCGTCGACGCCGGTCGACATCTTCATCCACGACACCTACTTCATCGTCGGCCACATCCACTACGTGCTCTTCGGCGGCTCTCTGTTCGGGGCGTTCGCCGGGCTCTATTTCTGGTACCCGAAGATGTTCGGCCGCAAGATGAACGAGACGTGGGGGAAGGTGCACTTCTGGCTGACGTTCATCTTCTTCAACGGGGTGATGTTCCCGATGCACATCCTCGGGATGCGAGGCATGCAGCGTCGCATCTACGACTACACGCAGTACGCGCACTTGAAGGGTCTCCAGCCGCTCAACATCTTCATGTCGTTCTCGGCGTGGGCCCTGGGGACCGCCCAGATCATCCTGATCGTGAACTTCTTCTGGAGCCTGAGGAAGGGGGAGCGCGTCGGAAACAACCCCTGGAAGTCGAACACGCTCGAGTGGCAGACCACGTCTCCGCCGCCGCACGAGAACTTCGCCGAGATCCCCGTCGTTTACCACGGGCCGTACGAGTACAGCGTTCCAGGAATGGCGCAAGACTACCTCCCGCAGACGCAGCCCGCGTCCGCCCCTCTGGCGTCGCACTGATCTCGTGGCGGCAGCGGCTTTCCCCCGGGGACTGGCGGCGGCGGCCAAGGCGCTGGTTGCCGCCACGTTCCTGCTCGTCATCGCCGGAGGACTCGTGACGTCGACCGGGTCCGGGCTT
>Ga0075272_1000315_pt1 | contig 10613 bp, 10 predicted proteins | sample SF_Rice_5C_0N_40_FD_69776 | JGI IMG/M metagenome (GOLD analysis project Ga0075272, IMG submission 69776) | Rice paddy soil microbial communities from Twitchell Island, California, USA - SF_Rice_5C_0N_404 | ecosystem: Environmental > Terrestrial > Soil > Paddy field/soil | place: USA: Twitchell... | reverse complement strand
CGAATCCCGTGTAGAGCCGGCTCTTAGCCGGCTGGAGAGCCGCGCCGAGCCGGCTGGAGAGCCGAATCCCGTGTAGAGCCGGCTCTTAGCCGGGCTGGAGAGCCGCGCCGAGCCGGCTGGAGAGCCGAATCCCGTGTAGAGCCGGCTCTTAGCCGGCTGGAGAGCCGCGCCGAGCCGGCTGGAGAGCCGGCTCTACATCAATGCGCGTAGTCGATGGTCATCACCAGGTACGTGAACGGCGAGGGCGTGAGGACGAACGTGCCGTTCCGATTCGCCAGGCGGAACGAGTTCCAGCCGGTGTTCACGTCGTCGACCGTCTCGCGGAGCGCGATCACGTAGATGCCGCGCTGCAGCTTGGCCAGCGCCGAGCCGAATCCGAGCCGCAGCGGGAACGACGACTCGCCCACTTTCGGGCCACCGCGCGGCAGCGTCGCTGCCGTTTCCGCGACTCCCGGCGTCATCCGGCGCAGGACGAGCTGAATGCCGTCGGTAGCCGTGACCGGGACGTTGAAGGAGATCGGCGCGGCGACCATGTCGCCATCCTCGCGCGCATTGAACGACCATGCCCGGAACCGCGGGAGATGGTCCTCGGTGTAACTGTTGGCCGGAAAGACGACGTCGACCGCGATCCCGTCCGCGAGGCGTTCGCGATAGTTCGACAGGCGCGAGAACGAGCCGAAGGTCAGCCGCGCTCCGCGGCTGATGAATTCGGGGTCGCCGCTGGTCATCGAAGAGGCCGAAACGAGACGGACGCTCTCCCCGTCGGCCGGCAGGGCGTCGGAGTAAGCGACCGCGAGCAGAGGGCGGTCGCCCGGATTCCGGCTCTCGAGCGGCATCGCCTGCAGCAACGCCGGGCGAAATGCGCCGGCCATGAAGCCGAGCGTGGTGAGCGAGCCGAGCTTGAGGAATTCACGACGCGGCAGCAGATTGCCTCCGCGCGCCTCGCTGGGTCGGGGCATCGTCGTCACTCCTTTGATGGAAAGGCAGCTATCCTTCGGATAATCAGACACTTGTGAGTCGCGGAAGGGTATCACGAACCGGCGGCCCTAAAACGTGATTCAGATCGCGGAATAGCGCCTCCGGAGGCGGGCGGCGTCGAACCGTGCCCCGTCGAACCCGAATTCCGCGGCAAGCCGAAGGACTGCGGGGTGGCGCTCGATCTCCTCCGGCTCGACGCGAAGCTCCGTGAGGTGCCGCAATTCGTCGACCAGCCCCGGGACCCGTCCCTCGATCGACCCGCGCGCCGAACCGGCGAAAGCGAGCAGGCTGCGCTGCGTGGCGGAATCGAACATCGCGTCGAACGAAAGCCTCAACCACGGAATCTTTCCCGCCGCCTGCAGCCGGCAGCCGAAGGCGTTCACCTCGAGCCAGTAATAGAGCGATTTTTCGTACGGTGACATCGAACTCCAACGCTCGCGGTACTCGGTGAACTCCGTGCCGGGATCGAACGGCGAGACGAGGATCTTCTCCGGGAGGTACGGCACGAGCGGCGGACAGAACGCGCGATGCGTGACCCAGGACCAGGCGGTCGGCACCGGATGGCGGACGAGGTGGATCACGCGAATCTGCGGCGCGAACGCTTCGATCAGATACGGCATCGCGCCCCAGGTCGGGTGCCCGCACTCGATGTACGTGCGCTCGCGGAGGACCTGGCGGATGACCGCGAGATGTTGCTCGATCGTCTCGCGCCGGTCGGGACCGAGCCGGTCGGGATTCCCGGCGGCGAGCATCTCGCGAGGCGACCAGTCGTTGTGGAGCGGCTCGTGGGTGACGGTCGCGGCGTCGCCGAGGCTAGCCTGCAGAAAACGGGCGAGCCATTGGGTGCCGCAGCGTCCGGTGGAGAGCACGAAGACGGCGGCATTCACGACCGGATCACCTCGGGCAGGCGGAGACCGAGGTCACGCTGCCTCTGCCGTTGATTTGCACATCAGCTCCGCCGTTGCGAGCGGCGATGGCTGCCGGCGCCGCATCGCCGACGATTTCGATTCTCGCCGCCGGAGCGCCCGAAGCGATGGCGATGGCACCATCCGCCGGGATCGTGTTCTCCGCGAGATCGATGCAGATCGCAGCGGTGTCGGATTCCGCCTTCCCGGCCATGACGAGGATCGTTGGCGCGGAGCCGGAAACGATGTGATCGCCGTGAAGTGCCAGGCGCGTGCGCGCGGCATTGCTCGCGGTGAACATCACGGCGTGTCCGCCGAGGTGTTGAATCCAGGAATCCGTGAGCTGCAGCGACGTGCGGCCCGTTCCGCCGGCTTCGATCAGGATCGCGGTGACCGGGGAATCGAGGATTCGCCCGTCGTTGATCTGCAGGTCGAGCGTCGCATTCCCAGCCGTGTGCGCGGCCAGCAGCGGGACGCCGTGCCCGGCGGCGCCGAATTCGCAGCGGTCGAACGACACCATCCCCTGGTTGAAGCGCTGATCCAACACGACGCCGCCTCCCTCACCGGCGAAGATCCGGCAAAGCGTGAAGCGGACCGAATCGACCGCCTCCTGCAGCAGGAGCGCCGGCTCCTGCAGGGTCGCGCCCGCGCCCGAGATCTGAAGATTGGAGAACGCCAGACGCGTGACGTTGTTGGCGTTCAATCCCACGCCCGCTCCGCCAGTCACGGCAACGTCGTCGAAGGAGGAGTCGGCCACATGGCGAAGGTAGATGGCCGCGCGGCAGCGGACGTTCGTCTCGCGCTCGACGGCATCGGAGCAGACCGTGTCGGCGCTTCCGCTGTCGGCCACGACCATGTGCGCCAGCCGGATCCCGGTTGATTGCGTGATGCGGATCCCGTAGGCGCGCGCATTGCGGATCGTCCCTCCGCTCGACGGCTGCTCCTCGTGCCCGGTCACCACGAACTTGCCGCGCACCTTGTCGAGCAGCAGCCCGGTGAGGAGCTTCCCGCCCACCGCGGCGGAGGCGGAGATCGAAGCGAACGTCGCCTCGATGGGACTGTCGGCAATGTCCACCGCCGCGGCGTCGTTGCTTTCGATCGAAGAATCGCCGCCGGAGAACGTCAGATTCGCCTGGCGCGCGAAGATCCCGCGTCCGCCGTGGGTCACGATGCGGATCGGATCGTCGAACACCACCGGCGCGGAGCAGGCCCCGACGACGATCGCGTCCGCCGTGGCACCGGCGATCTTCAGCGGCGATCCGTCGTGGAAGGTGACCTTCCCCCGCTGGCGCCCGGCGATGCTGACGACCGTGCCGAACGAGCCGGCGATCGGGAAGTGCTCGATGGAGACGTCGGCGGTTCCTCCTGAGATCCAGAGTGCCGTTCCGGAGGTCGCGCCGTCCATGGAGCCGCCGGCGATCGAAACGGCGCCGGGGTTCTGCAGCGCGATGCCGGCGGCGAGTCTCGCAGGATGGAGGTACAAACGCCGCAGGATCACGGCGGCGTCGGCGGCGGTCGAGGTGATGGCCGCGCCGTTGTCCACAGCGATCGTGCAGCCGGCGACGACGTTGTCCCCTCCGAGCCAGACCCCGCCATGGATCGTCGGACCGGGGCCCTGCACGGCCGGCATCGGCGGCAGCGTGAGATGAAACTCGACCGCCGCGGCGTCCAGTCCGAACGCCGCGCCGATGAGCAATTGCCCGTGCCGAAGGGCAATGCCTCCTTCGTACGGCGCGGTCCCCTCCGCGAGGTAGATCACGTCGCCGTCGCGGCCCGCCGCCTGCGCCTCGGCCAGCGTGGCGAACGGCTTGTCGGCGGTCCCACTCCCCGGCCCGCCCGCCCGTGCATTGTCGACATAGATCACATTGCGCGGAAACGCGGGGAGAGCCACCGCGCAGATGAGAATCGCCAGGAGGTTGCGGGGGATCACCATGCTGATTGTAGACGGGCGGGCCGGCGCGGAAGTGTCTGCTACTCTTCCGCGGAGGATGCTCATGCCCATCAAACAGTACGGCGAGATCCGCACGGGCACGAATTACGTGCGGGCGCTGCTGCAGCAGAACCATCCCCAGGTACTCGTCCTCACGTACATCCTCGGGGACAAGCACTCGGCGCCCGTTCCATTCGATGCCATCTGGCGTGCGGCGCAGACGTCGCCCGAGCCGGAACTGGAGTTCATGCGGCGCGCGACCTACGCGGCACGCGGGCCCGCGTCGCACGACGGCGACATCACCCAGCTCGCCGAGCTGCGCCGGCGTGCGCCGGACGTGGTCGAGGCCTACCGCCGCGGGACGATGCGCTTCGTGATCACCACGAAAGACCCGTACGCGTGGATGGTGAGCGTGGCGAAGTTCCACCAGTGGGTCCACGACGACGTGGAGACGCTGCACGACTGGGACTGCGACGCGGTGCGCACCATGTGCCACCGCTACAACGAGCATCACGCGGCGTGGCACGACCTCGTGGCGGCGAACCCGTCGCGCGCGCGGTGGGTCCGCTTCGAGGACCTCCTCGGCGGCGCCGAAATGGTCTTTCGGCAGCTCGAAGAGGGGCTCGGATTGCACCGCAACTCCAGGTTCACCGACATTCCGCAGCGCCTCGAGCCGACGGTGTGGGATCATCTGCCGGTGCTGAAGACCGGAGCGCCGTTCGACCCGTCGCAGTACACGGAGCGGCGTTACCTCGAACGGCTGCTGCCGATCCATCGCCAGATCATCGCCGCGACGATCGACTGGCCGCTGTTCGCTTCATTCGGATACCAGCCATGCTGATCGCCGCCGCCCGCCTCCCGCTCACCTTCGACGCCCCGGCGCTCGAGGCCGACCTGCGCGTGATCGAGCGTGACGGGTGGTCTCCGCATTTCAATACCCAGTACTACGCCGGCGAATGGAGCGGCATCCCGCTGCGGTCGAACAGCACCACCGGCCCGCTCTACATCGACCCGTCCCGGCCCGATGACTTCACGGACCTTCCCTGTTTCGCATCGGCGCGGCATCTGCGGGCGGTCGTCGCTGCCTTCGAGGCTCCGGTCCGCGCGGTCCGCCTGTTGAAGCTCGCGCCGGGGGCCGTCATCCGCGAGCATCGAGACGGCGGACTGCGATCCGAGGATGGGGAGATGCGCGTGCACGTCCCCATCCGTACCAACCCGGACGTCGAGTTTTTCCTCGGCGGGCGCCCGATCCCGCTCCTCCCCGGCGAGTGCTGGTATTTGAACGTCGATTTGCCGCACCACGCCGCCAACCGCGGATCGTGCGACCGGGTCCATCTGGTGCTCGACCTCGTGGTCAATCGCTGGGTCGAGGCGATGCTGGCCTCGTGCGAGGAAACGGCCATCCATGCGGAGGCCATCGGCGCGTGAGCACGGTCAATCTCGGGGACCTGACGATCGACGCGGCCACACGGCTCATCGGAACGAGTTTCGAGGTCGCGCTGGAGAGCGGCGGCTCGACCACGCTCCGGCTCGACCAGGCGCTCGCGTTCGAGGTGCGCCCCTCCCGGCGCGGACGCGCTCCGAAGCGAACGCCGTTCTCGCTCTTTTTTCTCGGCGACCCGGCGATCGTGCTCCCGCAGGGGAGCTACGACCTTCGGAGCGATGCGGCGAGTTTCGAGGACATGTTCCTCGTCCCCGTCGGACAGGACAACGAAGGGACCGAATACGAGGCCGTGTTCACGTAGTAGCGTCAGGGGATGAAGGGGATGGGGTCCACTCCATGAGGTGGTACACGCCGTTGGTCTCGATGTGCCGGAAACCGAGACGATCGTAGAGGTGACGGGCCGGATTGAAATGCTCCACGTAGATCCGCACATTGCGGCGTGAGGCCGCCCCCTCGGCCAGGACCTCTTCGAGGAGCATGCGTCCGATCCCGCGCCGCCGGAACTGCGGCAGCAGGGCAATGTCGATGATCTCGATGACCCGCTCGCGCCGGTCGACGTAGAGGCGGCCGATCGGCTCTCCGTTCAGCTCGATGACGTCGAAGGTGCAATCGGGATAGTTCGCCTCATAGTCCTGCTTCTGTGCGCCGAACTGCATGTCGAGGAACGCGCTCTTCTGCTCCTCGGTCCATCTGAGAACGCGCAGCTCGTCCTCGCGCGTGGTCCCGTAGAGATACCGGAGGAAGGGTGCGTCGGCGGCCGTCTGCGCACGGAAGGCGATCGCGCGTCTGGATGGAGAGGCAGCGGTCATCGAAATGGCGGTGCGGCGGACAGCCGCCGCACCGCGTAGCATCTTCAGTTGCGGGCCGGGAAGATTCCCTGCAACGCGATGATGAACGTGACACAGAGATACGGCTGCAGATTGTTGTGGGGAAAACTGCTGCCCGTGACGGAAAGCGCCTGCACGCTCATCTGCGTGTTCGAAGACGTTCCGTAGGGATTGAGTCCGCCCGCCAGGCCGAGGATGGTATTCGGGCCGGGGCCGGCCACATCCGCCGGATCGTCGGCATAGCCGTTCAGGTTGTGGGCATGGGAGGGGATCTCGGTCTGGAGCAACGTCACGCTGGGCTCCCCGCCGATCTCTCCGACGAACCGCTGGGAAAGGCCGGGCCCCTGCCCCTGGTGCATAGCGGCGGAACCTTGAAGGTTCGGCAGTCCGAAGGTCGATTTGCCATCGCCACCGTAGAAGGTACCAAGGAGCGAGAAGAGCGCCGTGTTCTGCGAGATCGGCAGGAGCTGACCGTCGCACAGCGCGAATCCGGAAGGAGCGAAGTTGCCGGCGAACATCTTGATTTCAGCGACGAAAGGACTGGACATGACTCGTTCTCTCCTTAGTTCGGTGATGGAAAGATTCCGAAGAGCGAAATGATGAAGCTGACCACGAGAAACGGGATCATGTTGTCGTGAGGCTGGTTGCCCCCGACCGGAGAGACCGCGGCGGCGTTGAGCGAGGTGGAGACGCCGTTGGCCGCGCCGGTGAACATGATTCCGGTCGCCGGCTGGCCGAGGAAGTTCCCCTGCGGCTGTGCGTTCTGTCCGAAATCGGTCGTGCAGACAAAGGCGTGCGAGTGCGCCGGGATCTGGGTCACGGTCAGGGTCACCGATTCGTTGCCGGCTTCCTCGCCGAGAATGCGATTCGAAAGGCCGGGGCCCTGACCGGCGTGGATGGGCACGCGGCTCTGCAGGTTCGGCAGAGCGAACGTGCTCTGTCCGTCACCCCCGTAAGTCGTTCCGATCAGGTTGAACAACGTGTCATTCTGGGAAATGGGAATCACCTGGCCCGAGCAGAATGCCCAGCCGGCAGGGGCGAAGTTGCCCCCGAACATGCGGATTTCTCCAACATAGGGACTGCTCATTCAATCCTCCGTCAATTCCGCGAAGGGAATACACCCTGCAGGGCGATCGCGCAGTTGAGTACGAGATAGGGGGACATGTTGTAGTGGGCCTGCGAGCCTCCGGCACTGCTCACCTCCAGCCCGTTGAAGGAACTGTTGGATGACGAGCGATAGGGGGTCTGGTTCGAATTGGCGAGGTACGTGGCGGACGGCGTATTCGTCGTGCCGGGGGAATTCGTGGCGTTCACGGAATGGTTGTGCGCGGGCAATTCGGACATGATGACCGTGTGATTCTCCTCGCCCCCTCGCTGTCCTAGGACGGCGCCGACGGCCCCCCCGGTATGGATCGGAACGCGGCCGCGCATTTCCGGAAGGGCGAAGTTCACCTGCCCGTCGCCGCCATAGGTCGTGCCGAGCAGCGAGAACAGCGCCTGGTTCTGATTGATCGGCAGGAGCTGTCCGTTACAGAGCGCCCATCCTTTCGGGGCGAAGTTGAAGCTGAGCCATCGCAACTCGGCGACGAATGGTGTCCCCATCGTGCAACCTCCTTCTCCAATTCATTTCTCGATCGTCATGGACAACTGACACTTCCGGTAAAGGCGACGGTCCCTTGTGTTGCGGACGCCGCGTTCTGCGTATCGGGGTTGTTGGGAATGGCCGGGTTGACGGATCGGAGATAGTCGGCCACGTTGCCCGCGGTGCCCACTCCTCCGGTGCACGCGGGGCTCGCACTGCTGGAGTTCGGGTAGTCGGTCGCCGGATTGAAGCCCAGCAGGCCGAACGACCCTCCTGCAGTGACGAGCGAGCGGACGCGGATGGAGCTCAGATGCGAGGTGCCGAGGCTCCAGGTGCCGCTGATGCTATTCGAAGAGATATCGGCACAGGTATTGGTGGTGTCGGTGCCGATACTGCTGCCCGACTGCACGAGGATGCCGGCGGTAGCTCCGGTGAGACCCTGATCGGGATTGGTGATGGTGTTGTTCTGAATCGAAAGCGACGTGGAGCTACTGTCGCTCCCGCCGCCCGAGAGGACGTGGATGCCCGCGCCGTCGGTGTCGTGAATGCTGTTGTTCGTGATGGTCACCTTGTGGAGGTTGAAGGCGTTGTTGTTGTTGATCAGGATTCCGTCACAGAGGCTGACTTCGCAACCGGAATGCACGACACCCGCGGTGCCGATCGTATTGCCGGAGATCGTCCCCGTCCAGCTCCCACCGACGTTCGATTTCGACGCGGCGATGACGGTCGTGGCGAAGCCGGTCGGGACGACGGCGGTGCTGTTCTGGAAGTTGCTGTTGCGGATTGCGTAGGTCACGCTGCCGCTGTTCGTTCCGGTGATCACCATGCCGTTGCCGACGTTCGAGACGCTGTTGCCGTTTCCGGCGCCGGAGGCCGGGCCGAAGTTCACGGTCTGGCCGCTGGAGCCGGACATGTCGGCGCGCATGCCGGCGGTGTAGATGCGGTCGAACGTGGAGTTCGTCACCGTGGATGTGATCGTCGCCGTGCCGCTGGTGCCGACGAACAGCCCGGCGTTCGCGGTGGTGTTGCTCGGCGTGGTCACCCCGGTCGGATAGCTGCTGTTGCTGAACGTGGCAGCGTCGGCGGTGAACGTCAGGGTGCCGGACGAGTTCTGGACCTCGAATTCATTCGCCGCGTTGTTCCTGTACGTCCCGCCGGAGACTGCGAGCGTGCCGCTCATTCCGGTGAGCTGGACGCCGTCCTCCTCGACCTCGTTGCCGTTGCTCGTGACCGTGCAGTTGGTCAGCGTGAGCCCGTTGACGCCTTTGCCGTCGACGCCGATCTGCGCGCTTCCGGTGGCGGAGACGTTGTTGAGCACCACGGCCGTGTCGTTCAGCAGGGCGATGTTCGCGTTGCAGTTGGTCGGGCCGTTCGTGCCGTTCAGCGCGTCGCCGCAGGTCGTACTCGCGGTGAGATCGACCGTGCCGTTGCCCGTGAAGTTCATGTTCTTCAAGGTCACGTTCGACGCCGAGCGGATGTCCGCCCCCTTCGCGCTGCAGTTCTGAATCGTGCCGCCGGTTCCGGCGGTCGTGGAGACGCCGGTCACGGTGAACGACCCGGCGGTCGTATTGATCGACAGGCCGGTCGACCCGCCGTTCTCCGTCAGGCTCTGGAACGTCACATTCAGCGTGGCGCTGCTGAGGTCGGCCACCGCGGCGTTCGTCGCGTCGGCGGTCGAGGCGGGGCTGCTCGGGAGATTGACCGTCGTCGAGCCGGTCCCGGTTCCAACGACCTTGAATCCGGAGGCGTTTGTCGAGAAGAGTGTCACCCCTCCATTGAGATTGAACGTTCCCGATCCGGCGATGTTGACCGGAATGAGCGACATGCGCGCGCCGGCGCTGCCGCCGGAGATCGGTGAGAGAGCATCGAAGGTGATCGTGCCGCCCGTGCGGCCGGTGATGTTCACCAGCTGGGCGAGCGTCGCGCCGGAGCTGGCAGCGATCGGCACACCGGTGAAGCTGATGTTGGCGCCGCCGCCGGTGATGTTGAGACCGAGACTGCTCACGCCGCCGGTCGAGGACATGGTGATCGAGCCGGTGCTCCAGCTCACCGTGCCGGAATTGCTGAACAGCACGCCGTTGCCGCTGCTGCTCGTCGTGACCGTGACGTTGCTCAGCGTCTTGGTGACGCCGGTGGTTCCACCATCGATGGCGTAGTTGGGAAGCGAACCGCCGGTGGAGAGCACGTTGAGGAACTCGAGCGCGTTGCTCCCGCTGACGGTGCTGGTCATGGCGATGGTCTCGCCGGAAGCATTGTTGGAGAGCGTCGGCGTGCTCGTCGCCGCCGGGAGGGCCACGCTGTTCGGCGCGAGGGTAATGCCGGCGAGGGTGGCTGCGGCCGACCCGCTGACCGCCCCTCCGATGACTACCTGCGTGTTCTTGAGCGCGAGATTGCCGAGGTAGGACGAGCCGCGGTTGACCACGTAGATCAGATCGATGTTCCCAAGGGTTACGGGCGGCAAGCCGTTCACGCAGCCGATGGTGTTGCACGGGGAGGCGACCGTCCCGCTGCCCGCAGCAGCGGCGCTATCGAGGATGATGATCCGGTTGGAGACGGTCAGGGTGACGGTTCCTGTCGAGGGAGTGAGCAGGGCGTTGTCGATCTTGTACTTGAAGCTGTCACTCCCGTCGAAGTTCGCCGGAGGCGTGTAGGTGAACGAGCCGTTCGCGTTCAGGGTCACGGTCCCGCCCGAAGCGGTCGCCGTCGACGTGCCGATCGAAGTCTGCTCGGCTCCCGTCGAAGCGCCGTAGCTCTGAATCACGATGCTGTCGCCGGTGTCGTTCGCCAGAACGCCGGTTGCGGGAACGACGATGCCGACGCCGCCCGTGACGGAGTCGGCGTCGGCGCCGGCATTGGCCGGCGCGAGCACCGTGATCGTCACCGTTGCGGTCGACGTGCCGGCGGGATTGGAAAGAACGTACTTGAACGTATCGGTCACCGGCGACGA
>Ga0075272_1000314_pt1 | contig 10615 bp, 9 predicted proteins | sample SF_Rice_5C_0N_40_FD_69776 | JGI IMG/M metagenome (GOLD analysis project Ga0075272, IMG submission 69776) | Rice paddy soil microbial communities from Twitchell Island, California, USA - SF_Rice_5C_0N_404 | ecosystem: Environmental > Terrestrial > Soil > Paddy field/soil | place: USA: Twitchell... | reverse complement strand
TCCGCTGCAAGAGCGCTCCGACTTTTGACTTTTGACTCGCGACTCGCGATGCGTGACTGACTATTACGGCAGATCGAATTCGCGCCGGATCGCGTCGGTGTGCTCCCCGAGGCGCGGCGGACGGCTAAGCGGCGCTGACGTCCCGGCGAAACGGATCGGGGAGGCGACGGTCTCGAACGTGCCGTCCCTGACTCGAAGACCCATGGCGCGCGCCTGCTCGCTCTCGAGCGCTTCGAGCGGGCCGCGGACCGGCCCCGCCGGCACGCCGGCGTCACGGCATCGCGCGAGCCATTCGTCCCGCGGGCGGGTCGCGAAGATCGCCGCGAGCCCGCCCACGAGGGCGACCCGGTTCTCGACGCGCGCCGCATTGGAGGAGTACCGCGGGTCCGCCCCCCACTCCGGTTTTCGGACGACCTTGTCGCAGAGGTTCCGGAACTGTCTCTCCGTTCCGACGGCCAGGATGAAGGCGCCGTCGTTCGCCTCGAACATCTGGTACGGGACGATCTGGCCGTGCGCCGTGCCGAACCGCGCCGCCTCGATTCCGGAGACGAGGCAAGCCTGCGTGTAGTTGGGGAGCATCGCGACGGTGGAGGAAAAGAGGTCGACCTCGACGGCGTTTCCCTTGCCCGCCCTGTCGCGCGCGACGAGCGCCGCGAGCACGCCGACCGCCAGGTTGTACCCGGCGACGACGTCGGAAACCGCCATGCCGACCTTCTGGGGCGGCCCGTCGGGATCGCCCGTCACCCACATCAGGCCGGCGCCCGCCTGCGCGAGCAGATCGAATCCGACCGCGTCGCGGTCCGGGCCGACCCGGCCGAAGCCGGTCACGGATCCGGTGACGAGCCGGGGATTCGCCCGGCGCAGCTCCGGGAGCGAGATCCCGAGACGATCCAGCGCGCCGGGAGGAAAATTTTCGAGCAGGACGTCGGCGCGCGCCGCGAGGATCCCGACCGAGCGGCGGCCGGCCTCCGTCGCGAGGTCGAGGACGATCGATTCCTTGTTCCGATTGATCGAAAGGTAATAAGCGGACTCTCCGGACGGATCGAACGGGGGCCCCCAGCCGCGCGTCGTGTCGCCGCCGTCGGGATGCTCGACCTTGATCACGCGGGCGCCGAGGTCCGCGAGCAGCATCGTGCAGTACGGTCCCGCGAGGACGCGCGACAGGTCGAGCACGAGGATGCCGGAGAGGGGCAGGGGAGTTTCGTTCTGTTCCATCGGATCAGCAGATTTCGTGCCGGACAAACCGGCGGCTCGCGATGCCGGATGACAACGCGAAGATCCCTCCTGGCGCGATGTCGGAGGCGCGGTCAGGCGCGAACGAGATCCGTCTTCGCGCTGCTGAGCTACGGCGGATTGACCGCGAGAAACAGCGCTTCAGCCCTGAACATCGTCGAAGGCTTGATCCGCCGAAGCCCTCCGAAGCTCTGGCGAAGGAGGGGCGAAGGAGGACGGGATGCGGGTCGCCCGCGACATCCCGATGGGGCGACCGCGCAGCCGTCGTCCCCGCGAAAGCGGGGACGCCGCCTGACGACAAAGGCGTGGATTCCCGCTTTCGCGGGAACGACAAAGCCGGAACGTCCGTCGCCGTGTGGTCCGGGCGGCACGCGCCCTTCCGGCTCGATGAATGACCGCGCACGACTCAGACCCCGAACGCGCCGTCGGCGTATCGCGCCGCGATCGTCGACGAGATCCCGCCGCGCGACGAGAAGACGCCCGTGATCGCCATGCGCCGGGGTTGGCACGCCGCCACGCAGTCGCGCAGGATCCGGTTGACGGCGTTCTCGTAGAAGATCCCGACGTTTCGATACGCCACGATGTAGAGTTTGAGCGACTTGAGCTCGAGGCAGAGGCGGTCGGGGACGTACCGGAGCTCGAGCCGGCCGAAGTCGGGGAGCCCCGTCTTCGGGCAGATCGCGTTGTACTCGGGGATCTCGACGACGATCTCGTAGTCCGGGTACTGGTTGGGCCACGTCTCGAGCGCCGGGAGCGGCGCCTCGAATCCGGAGCGCGCGTGCTCTTGCGTATATTCGACCATCAGCGTTCCTCGTCCACCTTTCTGAGCTTCTTCCTTTCGGCGCGGCGGAGCTTCTGCTCCAGCCGCGAGCGGCGGGCGCTCGCGGGAACTCCCGTCTTCTTCCGGGGCTTGCGCGGCTTGAGCCTTCGCCGCAGCTTTTCCCGGAGCCGCTCGAGGGCGGCCTGCCGGTTGCGCGACTGGCTCCGTTCCTCCGTCGCGGCCGCGATCTCGCCCGTCGGCCGGTGAACCAGGCGGACCCCCGTCTCCGTCTTGTTGCGGTGCTGCCCGCCCGGCCCGGACGCGCGGAAGAAGGAGATCGCGCAGTCGCGCTCGAGGTCCTTCGGGTCCTCGGGGATGTCCTCGTAGCGGAAGGGGCGATCCACAGGCGGAATAGTAGCGCGAGCCTCGAAGCGGCCGAGGAATGGCGAAATTCGAAACTCGAAGCACGAAACTCGAAACATCCTCGAAGCACGAATGTTCGAAATTCGAAGGGCGGCCGACGTTTACGCCGAGATTCCTTCGACCGGGCCGGATCCCGTTCAGTCGTTCGATCATTCGAAGTTCGTGCTTGTTTCGGATTTCGATATTCGGATTTCGGATTTGATGTGCGCAGCCGGTCCGTGGGCGATAATCCGGCGATGCTGCAAGTCGGCATCTTCCCATGAATGCACTTCCTCTCATGCTCGCGACGCTCGCCGTGCTCGCGATCGGGTACCGCTACTGGTCGGCATTTCTCGCGGCGAAGGCGCTCGCGCTCTCCGACGCGCCGCCTCTCGATCCGCGACACCTTCCTTCCGATCGCGAGGCAGCCCGGCAAGGCGTTCACGGGATGGCTCGACGCCGTGCTGACGGCGGGTCTGACGGCGTGCGTCCTCCTGATCGTCGCTGCGTTGGATCGCGGAGCTCCGGAAGCCTTCCCTGCCGGATGCCACGCTGGGCCGCAGCCGGCGAGCGCGCGGCCGAACATGCCCGACGGCTGTTGCTGAGAAAAAAAAGAGCCCGCCGAAGCGGGCTCGAAATTCGCGTCCTTCGTGATGCCGCGATCAGCGGCCCGCGGACCAGTCCGCCGGGCGCAGCTGCGCCCCCGACGGGTCTTTCGTCCCGTTGTCGTTGGTCGATGTGAGCCCGGAGATCGCCGAATTCCCGCTGATGATGTCGACGAAGACGATCAGAGTGTCGTCCTGCGCGTGGTTCCCGTTGACGACGTCGAAAGTCTTCGAGATGCCCACCGTCTCGAACGGCCCGATCGTGATCAGGCCCGACTGGCCCGTCACCTGACCGGTCACGTTCGAGTATCCCGTCAGGCGGATCTGAACCGGGTTGGCGATGATGTTCCCGCTGTTGTCGGCGTACCCCTCGTTGTTGATGAACATGTTCGTGTAGAGCTGAGGAGTGCCGGATTCGCCGACAGTGTCACGCACGATTCCGACGAGGCTCGTCGGTTCGGTCGTCGTGAGCTCGTGACCCGAGGCCGAAACCCCGATCGTGCCGTCGGCATTCTCGCTGTAGAACCGGGCCTGGACGGTCCCCTGGCCGATCTGGTCGAAGAGCCCCGCCGACGGGGAGTTGAAAATGACGAACAACGACCCGAGGACCCCGGCGTCTTCCTCGCTCTGGCTGATCAACCCGAGTTGCTTGAGATCGTCGATGAAGTCGTCCGAGTGGTACACGGAGCGGCCGGCGAGCTGGACGGCGCCCTGGTCATTGAGGCCGTCGGCGCCCACGCTCACCGTGATGTCCACGTGGGAGCCGCCGATCAAGCCGCTGAAATAGGCGTCCACCTGCGTGTCGGTGTTGGTGTTGTTCGCGATGTCGACGGAAGTCCGGAACAGGATGCCGTTTCCCGTCAGCCGGCCGACCACGTCGAGATTGATGCCGACGCCGCTGGCGGCACTCGCCACCTGGGGGTTCACCGCGAGCGTGCGCACCCCATGCGACACGGATCGATGGACCGTTGGGACGGAAGCGTTCGAGACGGCCCCGGCGGGCGCCGCGAGAGCGGCGACGACGAGAGGGGCGAGAAGAGACGCGATTTTCTTCATGGCCTTCCTTTCTGTTGGCAGAGAGAGTTTATCTCCGCTGGGCGCGTGTGCAAGCCATGTGCCGTGAGCCGCATCCGGGCCAGATCGACGAAAGGGAGGGGGACCGGCGCGCGGGGAGGACAGCCTGTCCTCTCCCGGTCAACAGCAGACGAGAAGAGGAGCCCGCTCCCGCGATTCCGCGGCGGCGGGAGCACTGATGCAGCGGGCGAGCTCGCGGAGCGACGCCTGGTCCTCCTGCGCCATGGCGGCGGGGAGATCGGTGAGAGAGAACCACCCGCCTGCCTCGACGGGTCCGCCGAGCCGGGCATCGGCCGAACGAAGGCAACGGAGCACGCGCGCGTTCTCGCGCCGGAGCCGAAGGAAGGCCGCGACGGCGTCCCGCGCGCCGCTCTTTCCCGAGGCGATGCGGCGCGCGATCCCGCGATCGAGCCGGGGGAGCACGGCAGGGGCGTCGCCGCGGAGGAGCCGCACGCGAGCGGTCCACACGTGTTCCTCGATCGCGACGGCTTCCCAGAGGAGGCCGGCGATCTTGCGCCGCAGCGCCCCGTCTCCGCCGAGGACGACCTTCTCGTAGACGAAAGGAGTCGTTTCGAGGATCAGGAGCGCGTTTTCGAGTTCTCGCCGTTTCATGTCACTTCCCATCTGACTTTACGCAGCCGGCTTCGAAAAGTTCCGGCTCTTTAGCGGTCCTTCATGAGACGGCGCGGGGCCGGGAAGGTTACGCGGGGCGGCGGAGGGAGACGGCGGCGAGCGCCAGGGCGGACAGGAGGGCGACGGCCGCGCCGGCGTCGAACGCGGCGGCCGGCCCGAGCTTCTCCCAGAGCAGCCCGAAGAGGATCGAGGCGGGAAGCGCCGCGATCCCGACCGCGAGGTGGAACAGCCCGAACGCGCGGCCTCGCGCGTTCGGGCCGGCCACGTCGGCCACGTACGCTCGCTGCGCTCCCTCGGTCAACGCGTAATAGAGGGCATAAATTCCGAAAAGGGCCCACACGCCGCCGGCGCTCTTCACCCGCCCGAACTCGTAATACACGACGGCGTACACCGCCCAGCCGGCCAGAATCGTCGGAGTCCGGCCGATGCGGTCGGCGAGCGCGCCGAGCGGCGTGTTCGCGAGCGCCTTCGCGCCGCTGAAGAACGCCCAGAGCGCCGGGATCGCCCAGAGCGGGACGCCTCCCTGGCGGGCCCGCAGCAACAGGAACGCGTCGGTCGAGTTCGCAAAGGCGAAGAGAGTGAAGATCGACATCACGATGTAGAACCGCTTCGGGAGCGGGGGACCGGAAAGGGCCGGCTTGCCGGCGGACGGCACCTTCGGCTCGCGCGTGCCGAAGAGGAGGATCGCGAGCGCCGCGATGCCCGGGACGACCGAGAGGGCGAAGACGGGACGAACGTCCCGGAAGAAGAGCTTCAGGAGCAGCGCGGCGATGAGCGGCCCGATCATCGCGCCGGCGTTGTCCATCGCGCGCTCGAATCCGTACGCGACGCCGCGCCGGGCCGGATCCACCGCTCCGGCGATCATCGCGTCGCGCGGAGCGGTTCGGACGCCCTTGCCGATCCGGTCGAGGAACCGGATTCCGACGACGACGCCCCATCCCGGGGCGAGCGCCAGGAGGGGCCGGGTGAAGACCGACGCCGCGTACCCTCCGACGACGAACGGCTTGCGGCGGTGTCTCCGGTCGGAGAGCCAGCCGAAGAACCCCTTCCCGATCGCGGCCGTCGTCTCCGCCACTCCCTCGACGATTCCGACGATCTCCGGACCGGCGCCGAGCGTCGCCGTGAGGAACGCCGGCAGCAGGGGATAGATCATGTCGGACGCGACGTCGTTGAAGAGCGACACGAGCCCGAGCGAGACGACGACCGGGGGGAGGCCGAGGAATCGCTTTCGCGCCACGCGGGAAGAGTAACAGCCGCGCGGACCATGGCCTCGAGCGAAATTCGCACCCAGCCCGGGTCTCTGTCACTCCCGCTGAACCGTAAGGTCCGTCATGCTGAGCGCAGCGAAGGATCTACCCCGGTGGCAGATCCTTCGTCGCTTCGCTCCTCAGGATGACGAGGGCCTCGCTCCTCAGGATGACAACGGCTCCCCTGTCACTCCCGCGAAAGCGGGAGTCCAGCGCCCCTCCGGCCGCTGGCCCCCCGCGGCCCGTCCTGGAATCCTGCTTTCGCAGGAATGACCCGTGGGCCGAATGCTCATCACCTTGGCGTGGTCGGAAGTCGGCGCGCGTCGCGCCGGGCGGCGCTCGGGCGATGCCCGCGCGGGCTACACTGGGGAATGCCCCTTCACCGCGACCGCGCCTTCATCCTGTCCGCCATCCCCCTCCGGGAGAAGGACCGGATCGTCACGTTCCTGACCCAGCACTTCGGCGTCAAGCGCGGCGTCGCGCGAGGCGCGCGCCGGCTGCAGAGCGCGTACGCGGGCGCTCTCGAGCCGATGAGCGAAGCGGAGGTGCTCTGGTTCGAGAAGGAAGGACGCGACCTCCACCGCATCGATTCCATCGAGCCGGCGCGCTCGTCGTTCCCGCTCGCGGCCGATCTCGCGACGGGGCTCCTGCTCTCGGCGCTCGCGGAATCGCTGATCACGTTCGTCTCCGACTCCGACCCGTCGGAGAAGTTCTTCCGGCTCGCCGCGCACGTCGTCGGAGCGCTCTTCGAGGGGCGCAGCGCCGCCGCCGCCGGCGTGTACTTCGACGCGTGGGTGCTCAAGCTCACGGGCGTGCTCCCGCCGGCGACGGCGTGCGCGGTCTGCGGCAACCCGCTCGAGCCCGGGGCCGCGCGGTTCGACGAGACGCTTCCGGGCTTGGTCGACGCCGCGTGCGCGCCTCCCGGCGCGCGCCGCGTCTCGCGCGATCTCGCGCCGGCGCTCGCGCGAATCCTCTCGCGTCCGATCGGAGGCGCGGAGGTCGCGCCGCGCGTCGCCGAGGAGCTCTCGGGCGTGCTGCGGCGAATCCGCCGGCACTTCCTCGGGCACGAGCTCAAATCACAGAAAGTGCTCGCCGAAGTGCTATATTTTGGCGCGTGGTGACGCTCCAGAAAATTTTGAGCGGGCTCCAGGGTTTCTGGGAGGAGCAGGGGTGTCTCATCCAGCAGCCCTACGACCTGCCGATGGGCGCCGGCACGATGCATCCGGACACTTTCCTGCGCGCGCTCGGGCCGGAGCCGTGGCGGTGCGCGTACGTCCAGCCGTCGCGCCGTCCCGCCGACGGCCGCTACGGCGAGAACCCGTTCCGCCTCGGCAAGTACTTCCAGTATCAGGTGATCTTGAAGCCCGCGCCAGAGGACGTCCAGGACGTGTACCTCCGGAGCCTCGAGCGCCTCGGCATCGACCCGAACGACCACGACATCCGCTTCGAGGAGGACAACTGGGAGTCGCCGACTCTCGGCGCCTGGGGCGTGGGATGGCAGGTCCTGATGGACGGAATGGAGATCACGCAGTTCACGTATTTCCAGCAGGCGGGGGGGATCGACCTCGCGCCGGTCTCCGCCGAGATCACGTACGGCGTCGAGCGCGTCGCGCTCTTCCTCGGGAAGGCGCGGTCGATCTTCGACATCCCGTGGAACGACACGCTCACGTACGGACAGATCCGGCATCACGAGGAGGTCGAGCTCTCGCGCTATTCCTTCGAGGTCGCCGAGACCGATTGGGCCCAGACGCTCTTCGAGCGGTCCGAGCGCGAGGCGCGCCTGGCGCTCGCGGCCGGGCTCGTCCTCCCCGCGTACGAGGCCACACTCCTCTGCTCGCACGAGTTCAACGTCCTCGACGCCCGCGGCGCGGTTTCGGCCACCGAGCGCGTGGCGTACATCCGCCGGGTCCGCGACCTCGCCTGCGCGGTGGCGAAGGCCTACGTCGCGGCGCGCGAATCGGCGGGATATCCGCTCCTTCCGAAAGAGCCCGCCGCGGTGGCGTCGTGAACGCCGTCCGATGACCGCCGGCGAGACCGCGGAATTCTTCCTCGAGATCCGGGTCGAAGAGATGCCCGCCGGGGCGATCCCCGGGGCCAGGGCGGACCTCGCGCGGAAGTTCACGGACGCGCTCGCGGAAGCGGCGCTCGCCCCCGAGTCCATCGCGGCGACCGCGACACCGCGCCGCCTCGTCGTCGTCGTCCACGGTCTGCCGCGCCGGCAGGAGGACCGCGTCGTCGAGGTTTCGGGACCGCCCGTCGAGAGGGCGATCGACGCCGACGGCCGGCCGACGAAGATGGCCGAGGGGTTCGCGCGCGCGCAGGGCGTGGCGATCTCCGATCTCCGGCGCGTCCGCACGGCGCGCGGGGAGGTGCTGCTCGCGCGCAAGACCGTCGCGGGCCGCCCGACGGCGGAGATCCTCGCCGAGATCACGCCGCGCATCCTCGGTTCGATGACGTTCCCGAAGATGATGCGGTGGGGAAGCGGCGACTATTCGTTCGTCCGTCCCGTTCACGGGGTCGTCGCGCTCTTTGCGGGCGCGGTCGTGCCGATGACGATCTTCGGAGTGCGCTCCGGGAACCGGACGGTCGGGCACCGGCTGTCGGCCGACGAGCCGGTCGAGGTGAGCGGGTCGGAGGATTACGCGCGGCGCCTCCGCGAAGCGGGAGTCGAGCCCGACGGCGAGGAGCGCGCCGCGATCCTCCTCGAGAAGGCGCGGGAGCTCGCGGCCGGCTGCGGCGGCGGGATCGAAGCCGATGCCGACCTGATCCCGACGCTCGCCGACCTCGTCGAGTGGCCCGGGCTCGTCTGCGGCGCGTTCGACGCGGCGTACCTCGAGCTGCCGGACGAGATCCTCGTGACGACGATGCGCACGCACCAGAAGTACCTTCCGGTTCGCTCCCTGCAGGGGCTCACGCCGAACTTCCTCGCGGTCATGGACCACCGGACCGACCCGAAGGGACTGATCGTCAAGGGGAACGAGTGGGTCCTGAACGCGCGCCTGTCCGACGCCCGCTTCTTCTTCGACGAGGACGTCCGGGAGCCCTTTTCCTCGAAGATGTCGAAGCTCTCGCGCCTCTTCTTCCACGACAAGCTCGGCGACTACCTGCAGAAGACCGGCCGGGTCCAGGAGCTGACGGAGGCGGTCGGAGCGCTCGTCACGCGGCCCGAGCGGGTCCGCCCGGCGCTCGAGGCGGCGCGCCTCTCGAAGATCGACCTCACGACCGAGATGGTCCGGGAGTTCACGGACCTCCAGGGGATCGTCGGCGGGCTCTACGCGCGCCGGGAGGGGGCGAGCGAGGAGGTCTGGAAGGCGATCTACGACCAGTACCGGCCGGTGTCGGCCGACGACGAGCCGCCCCGCACGGAAACCGGCGCCATCCTCTCGGCGGCCGACCGCATCGACACTCTCGCCGGGTTCTTCGGGATCGGCCTCGTGCCGACGGGGAGCAAGGACCCGTACGGGCTGCGGCGCGCCGCGCAGGGGCTCGTCTCGATCGTGCTGTCGCGGGGATGGAGGGTCGACTGGAAGATCGTCTTCCGCAAGGCGGTCGCGCTCCATGGCGCGTCGATCTCACGCCCGGCCGACGCCGTGCTGGCAGACCTCCGCGCGTTCTTCGCCGACCGCGTCCATTTCCTGTTCGAGAAGCGGGGGCTCGAATCCGACGTCGTCGAATCGGTGCTCGCTTCGGGGTCCTGGGACTTCGCCGATCTCGCGGACCGCGCCGCCGCGATCGCGGACGCCCGGCGCCGGGAGGACTTCCGCTCCCTGTCGCTCTCGGCCAAGCGGATCCGGAAGATCCTGCCGGGACCGGTCGATCGCGCGCCCGACCCGGCGCTCTACCGCGAGCCGGCCGAGCACGCGCTCGCCGCCGACGTCCTCCAGCTCTCGCGCGCCGTCGAGACGCTCGTGTCGACGCGCCGGTACCCGGAGCTCATCGCGGCGATGGTCTCGCTCGCGCCCGCGCTCGACCGCTTTTTCGACGACGTGCTCGTCAACGCTCCGGAGCCGGAGCTCAAAGCCAATCGCCAGGCCCTGCTCGCGGAGATTCAGCGCCAGTTCGGCCAGTTCGCCGACATCTCCGAGATCGTCGTGGAGAAGTAGCCACGCGGAAGGAAGTCGAGAAGTAGCCACGCGGAAGGAAGCCGAGAGATAGCCACGCGGAAGGAAGTCGAGAAATGAAGCGAAGCGGAAAACCCCGGTCGAAAAGAGCCCACCGGTACGTTTATTTCTTCGGCGACGGACGCGCCGACGGGAAGGATCTCCCCCGGGAGATCCTCGGCGGCAAGGGCTACGGCCTCGTCCAGATGACGGCGATGGGCGTACCCGTCCCGCCCGGGTTCGTGATCTCGACGGAGGTCTGCGCGAAGTTCTCGAAGACCGGCCATTATCCGCCAGGCCTGAAGGAGGAGGTCGAGGAGAACCTCGCGCGACTCGAGAAGACGACCGGAAAGGTCTTCGGCGACGGCGAGAACCCGCTCCTCGTCTCCGTCCGCTCGGGAGCGCCCGCGTCGATGCCGGGGATGATGGACACGATCCTGAACCTCGGCCTCACGCACGAGGCGAAGGCGGGCTTCGGCCACGCGGCCGGCGAGCGGTTCGCCCGCGACTGCCGGCGCCGCCTGATCTCGATGTACGGCGACGTGGTCCTGAAGGTGCCGA
>Ga0075272_1000311_pt1 | contig 10723 bp, 5 predicted proteins | sample SF_Rice_5C_0N_40_FD_69776 | JGI IMG/M metagenome (GOLD analysis project Ga0075272, IMG submission 69776) | Rice paddy soil microbial communities from Twitchell Island, California, USA - SF_Rice_5C_0N_404 | ecosystem: Environmental > Terrestrial > Soil > Paddy field/soil | place: USA: Twitchell... | reverse complement strand
GCAAGCAGTACAAACGTCGGCGAGCTGCTCGATCAGCGGCGCCAGATCGGCGAGCGGATCGCGGACGAGGTTCGAGGCGAGCTTCGGTCCCGCGGGCTGCCCGTCGATCCAGTCTCGGCGCGCGTCGATCTCCCCTCGGGATTCGAACGGCTGCGCGTTGTTCCGGCGGTGGCAAGGTCGGCCAAACCTTCACCCCCGGTGATCTTCATCGGCCTGGATGGCGCTGACTGGCACCTGCTCGACCGCACCATGGCGGCCGGACTGATGCCGAACCTCCAGCGGCTCGTGGCCGGCGGGATTTCAGGTCCGCTGGAAACCGAGTTTCCGCCGCTCTCGCCGCTGGTGTGGACGACGATGATGACCGGCACCGGACCCCTGCAACACCAGATCCTCGATTTCAGCCAGTTCGATCCCGTTACGCATGCGAAGGAGCCCATCACCAGCAGCGAGCGCCGGGTGCCGGCGATCTGGAACATGCTGACCGACGCGGGCAAGCAGACCGCGATGTTCGGAATGTGGGCCACGTACGCGGCCGAACCGGTGCACGGGATCAATGTCTCGGACCGCCTCTTCTCCTTCTTCTACGCTACCGCCAGCCTGCCGCGCGGTGTGGTCTATCCGCCGCAACGCGAGGAGTGGGCGCGCGACACCGTGGCCCGCGTGGAACGCCAGATCGATCTCGCACGCATGCGCCAATATCTTCCAACGCTGACCGAAGCAGAATTCGCGGCACTGGAGAAAGCGCAGAACCCCTATGCCAACCCGGCCGCGGCCCTGCGGAGGATTCTGGTTCAGACGGAGGTCTACCGACAGCTTTCTCTCGATGCCCTGTCGAACCGCACAGAGCTGCCCGACCTGACGATCGTCTACTTCGAAGGGACGGACACCATCGGCCACGAATTCGCGCCGTTCGCGGCTCCGAAACTGCCGCAGGTATCGCAGGCCGATTTCGATCGCTACCACGAGGTCCCCGACAAATACTTTCATTATATTGATACGATATTGCGTGATTACTTTCTGATTGCTCAACTCCACCACGCCGTGATCGTGATCGCGTCCGACCACGGCTTCCACTGGACGGAAGGGCGCCCGACTCAGATCTCCAGCACCGCCACGGCGACGGCGGCCAAATGGCACGCGAAGGAGGGGATCTTCCTCGTCTGGAACGCACCCGGGCTGCCGAAACCATCGGGAATTCGCCAGGTCTGCGCTGTTCTGCTGGGCCTGACCGGGCTGCCGGACGCGGATTACGGACGCGATTTTCGGCGCGCGGCACCGCCGCCGGCGTCCGCGGCCCCCGCCGCAGCGCAGGAAGACCTGGCGAAACTCCGTGCGCTTGGCTACATCGGGACCGGGGAATCGAGCCGCTCGGCGGCACCGGAGGAGGGAACGAAGACCGCCGGCGCATGGAACAATGAAGGGCTCATCCTCCGGAACCAGCATCAGATCGACCAGGCCATCGCGGCATTCCAGCACGCCCTCAACGTCGATCCCCGCGACGCCTCGGCCATGTGGAACCTGAGCGAAACGCTTCTGGATGCCCGGCGTGACCTCGACCTCGCCGATACCCTCCTCGTCACCGCGCTTCAGAACGGGCTGCCTGACGCGCCGCGGCTCATCATTGAACGCTCGATTGCCTACCAGACATCGGGACATGGCGGACGCAATCTCGGTCTTCTGGGAAGCGCGGTCGACGCATCGCCGCGCAACGCGGAGCTGCGGATGTTTCGCGGCCGCTACCGCATGGACCGGAACGATTGCACGGGCGCGCTGCAGGACTTCCTCGCCGCCGGGCGCGAGCGCCCGAACGACGCACTCGCCTGGGCATCCGCGGGGCTGGCGCAGGCGTGCCTGGGAGACGACGCCGCGGCGCGGGCGAGCTTCGCGCACGCGCACGCGCTCGATCCGACGCTGAAAACCCCGATGTAGGAAAGGCGAACGAGATTCCCCGGCCGTCTCATCATCCCGATCGCCGCAGAGTCCGAGAGAAACCCGCGGCGCCTGCGCAGTGGATCGCTCGCCGTCCGCGCAGCCTCGGAATGACGAAGCGTCACAGCTTGATCTTCTGCACCGCGGTACCGATCTCGTTGGACAAGTCGTCGCGCATCGTGAGGGCCAGGGTGAATTCTCCGCGATCGAGACGCACGTTCATGCGGTACTGAAACGGACCTCCGGGCTTTGAAGGCAGCGAGAGGTCCTGGATCTTGTGATGAAACCCGACGTTGCGCCCGCTGGCGTCGAAAATCGAGAGATACACGTGAACGCGACCGACCAGCCGGCCGTCCCTGGGCAGCAGCGTGACGTCGGACATCGGCATCGCCGCCAGCATGGTCACCGCCGGCTTTCCCTCCATGTCGAGCGCCGATACGGTCATCGTCACCGGAATGTCGGTCGCAGGCTGCAGCATGGAGATGCGCAGGCGCAACAGACGCTCGACGCGCTCCTCGGCAGGCAGATCGAGATAACCCTGCCGGTGCACGACGCGGGTGCCGGCACGTTTCACGAGCACCGTAATGCGATGGTATTGACGATCCTCGCCATGGCCCGGATCGTAGCCCAGGAGGTAATACGATCCAGCGGCGGAGTCGAGCGCGTCTAACGATTCACGCACGGAGTTCGAGGCGAGATAGAGCCCGCCCGTTCCGGCGGCGATCGTCCAGGCCGACGAGGTATCGCGGATGTCGGACGACGCGCTGATATTCAGCCCTTCGATGCCCGATCCCGACGAGTGATGGCTGACGTCGTGCTGCGGAGCCGCGAGTTGACGGGAAGCGACCGGAATGACATGGATGCTCATCTTCGCGGCGTTCGCTTCCTGAACGATGGCCTCGATCATCCTGGCGGTCGCGGTCTTCCGGTCCTGCAGCTCGCGATCCTTACCGGTCTCGAAATTGGAGTATGCGGTGTTGAGGTCCATCGAGCCGGTCAGCAGCACGGCCAGCTTCTTCCCCGGAGTCACGGAGAAGATGCGCGCCGCTTCGATCAGGCCGCGCGTCGTGTTTGCCAGCGCTCGCGCGTTTCGCGAGGTGCGCTCGCGAGACTCGAACTGCGCCGGCACATCGAGGCCGCTGCGCTGGAAGAGCGCGTCATCGAGGATCGAACGGTCCATCGCGTCGTGGAAGCTGGTCGTCGCCGAGCGCCGGATCTTCTCGATGGCACTGTGGATCGATTTCTTATCGGTGGTGAACGGCTGCACGATCTCCAGTTGCTCCCCGATCATCCCCAGGGCCCATTCGTAGCTCCCGTCGAACGTGCCGTCGATGAACTGATCGAGTGTCCGCAGCGCGTTGTCCCGATCCGATTTTTCGAGGTAGTTGTTGTCCACGAGCAGGATGACGCGGCGGCGCAGCTCGACGTCCGTACGAGCTCGCGATCCGCGCGCGGAAGGGCGATCGACCAGCGCGAAGTTCGTGACCGCCTCCGGTTTGTCGTCCTCGAAAACCTCGAAATCGTCTCGTTTCAGATCGGTCACCGGTTTTCCGCTGCCGTCGATCACCGAAACGTCGACGTTGACGACTCTGACGTCGACTTTTGCGGTCGTTTGTGCGAGGAGCGGAGCGGCGAGGAGCGAAGCGATCGCCAGGAGTCTTTTCATGGTCAGGGGTGGAGAGCCTGGGCAACGCTGCCGACCTCGTTCGACAGCTCGTCGCGAAGGGTCATGACGACGGTGAACGGCCTTCCTGGCTGCAGGTGCACCTTGACGGTGTAGCGAAACTCGCCGGTGCCGGAGAGCTGGGCCGGCGCGATCGTGACCTGCTGCATCTGATGGCTGAACCCGACGTTTCGGCCGTGCTCATCGAACACGGAGCAGTAGACGTGAATGCGCCCGACGAAATTCGCGTCCTGTGGTACGACGGTCATGCGGGCGATTGGCAGCGCCGCGGTGATCGGGACGATGATGTCGCGTGCGGCGGGCTCTTCTGGTCCGACGCTCACGCTCACCGGCAGCGAGGCGAAGCGGGAATCGAACGTCGTCCTCAGCCGCAGCATGTCTTCGAATCGATCCTCGGGCATCTCATCGAAATATCCGACGCGATTCGCCACGCGGACGCCGCGCCGCTTCACGCGCACTTCGATGGCGTGATACTGGCGGTCGCCATTGTGCGCGGGAGAATAGCCGAGGGAGTAAAAGTTCGACGTGAGATCGTCGATGCGCTCCAGCGACTGCTGGATGTCGGAAGAAGGAAGATACATCCCGCCCGTGCCGAGCGCGATCGACAGGGGAATGGAGTCGACGTCGGAGACATCGATCGGCTGATTGCCGATGTCGCGGAGAAGATTGCCGGTGGTGTTGTTGCCCGACGAGCGGTTGGTGACGTCTGCCTGCGGAGCGGGCATTCCGCGCGGACGGGCATTGATGATGTACAGCGTGAAATTCGCGCCGTTGGCCTCGCGCACCATGGCGTCGATGGTCTGCCCGATCTGCAGCCGAAGCTGCTGCAGCTCGCGGTCGTTGTCGGGTTCGTACGCGGAGAAGGTGGTGTTGCTCTCCATCCCGCCGGTCAGCAGGATCATGAAGTTCTTTTCCCCCTCGCCCGCGTAGGCGCGCGCGGTGTCGATCACGGCGCGCGCCGTGTTCTGCGTGGTGAGCAGATTTCGAAACGTCTGCTCGCGCGACGCGAACGCGAACTTCGCGCGGTCGTTTTCAATGACCGTGACGTCGCCGCGTCTGTTGAATCGCTCCGACAGCGGTGCCCGGTCGATCCGGCTCTGGGATTCGGTACTGGGAAGATTCCGCGCCCTGGCCAGCGCGGCGCGCACCAGCGCCGTGTCGGCCGTGAACGGCTGAAGCATGTCGACGCTGTGGCCGATCGAGGCCACCGCCCACTCGCCCTCGAACGAGCTGTCCAGATACTTCCGCACGGCGTCGAGCGCGCGATTGCGGTCGAGAACCGACAGGTAATTGTTGTCGACGATGAGAAGAATGCGGCGACCGTTCCCTCTCGCGCCCGAGCGCGCCGCCACCGGCGCGGAGGATGGGCGCGTGACGCCGTTCACCACGGAGAAGTTCGTGATCTTCTGCGGACGTCCGTCCTCGAACAGTTCAAAATCGTCCTGCGTCAGACCAGAGACCGGTTCTCCGCGGCTGTCCGTCACCGACACGTCGACGTTGACGACGTGCACTTCGACCTGCTCGGTGAGCGGCGGAAGCGGTCCGCTGCTTTGCGCCAGAACGGCGCCGCCGGCGACAGTCGTAGCAATGAGAGCTATGGCAATGGAACGCATCGTCTGCCCCGGGACTGCGAAGAAACCATTCTAACGCTGCCCGTTCCCGTACAGCCGCCCGGTACTCTCGAATTCGACGATTTGTTGCGCCACACCGACCGACTCGCGGTTCTGGTCGCGAACGGCGACCGACACGCGGTACGGCGCCCCTTTTCGAGAGGTAGAGCTCGGTGCTCTCATGGAACATCCGGGAGGGAGAGGTGCCGGCGAGGACCGCATCGCGCACGAGGTGGACGAAGTACACCAGGCGGCCCCCGGCATCGAACAGCGAGATGTAGAGACCGAGCCGGCCGGCGCGTCCTCCGGCGTTGGGAAGAAGGGTCAGGCGGTCGACCGGGATGCTCGTCTTCATGACCGTGATCACGTGGTCGCCGAGGTCGCGCGGCTCGCCGAAGGAGAGCGTCACCGGAAGGTCGGATCCGGAGATCATGAAGCTTCCGAACGGAGAGCCGAGGGTGCGGTCAACCTGCCGCTCGTCCGTCAGGCTCGTGTACCCATCCCGATACTGCAGCGCGTATTGCCCCTTCTCCAAGCGCACGGCGATGTCGTGGTGACAACCGTCGTCGGGATGCGGGGGCGGTAGCCGAGCGAGTAATAGGTCGAGGATCGGGTCTCGAACTGCCGCAGCGAAACGGCGGGGTCGTTGCCCGGCATGAGGCGTCCGCCCGTGTCCCGGGCCAACCAATACATCCACGGATCGCCGGAACCGATTCCTTCCGCTTGAGGATGTAGGGGCTGACGTTGGAGGCATTCGCCTCCCGGATCAGATCGTTGCGCAACAACGTGATGCGCTTCGTCACCTCCATGTCGGCCAACCCGATGTCACTTGGAAGCAGCTCTCCCGTGAGCAGCAAAGGAATCTTCTTGCCGCTGGTCGCGGCGAAGGCGCGAATCGCCGCTACGATGGCATCGATGTTCGACCTGGCCTCGGTCAGCTTTTCCCACATCTCGCCGCGCTCGAAAAACGCCGGTCCCGGCCGCACCGAGAGCGGATGGTCGCGGTCATCGGGGAGGTGGAGGCGCGGCGCGTGCTCGGTTCGAATCACCTCGTGGATGGCGGCCTTGTTCGAGGTCGGCGGGAGCAGCATCCGCAAGCCGGTGTCCACCGAGGCAATCGACCAGTCGTAGGCGCCGCCTCGGAAGCGGTCATCGATGAAGTCCTCGACCTTCTGCAGGGCCCGATTCCGCTCGAACGGCGTGCTGGAGAGGTGTCGATCAGCACCAGGACCTTGCGCCGGAAACGCGTGTCCGGCTCCGACGGTTCGGACGAGGGGGCGGGGGTTCCACGCCATAGAAGTTCGTGATGGCCTGCGGCACGCCGTCCTCGAACACCTCGAAATCGTCGCGGGTGAGACCACGAACGGGATCGCCGCGGCGGTCCGTCACCGTCACGTCGACATTGACGACCGAGACTTCGATCTCTCGACGTATGGTGGTGCCTGCGCGGCGAGTGGGAGGGTCGCCAGAATGATCGCGGCAGAGCAGAAAGCCGCTCGCATGGCCCCGCCATTATAGGAAAAGGGCGCTCTCGGGAGCGCCCTTTCCGGGGACTCGACCGGTGATCTAGAACGTGACCCGCAGTCCGAGCTGCGCCAGCCGCTGCTCCCCCTGTCCAGGGTCGCCGGCGAAGGCGGTCGGCTGCCCGTAGGCCGACGACAGGCGGTTGCCGACGAAGCCAACCTCGTTCTTGGAGTTGAAGAGGTTGAACACCTCGCCGATCACCTCCACGCCGGAAGTACCCATGAACTTGAACACCTTCGACACGCGCATGTCGACCTGCGAGAACGACGCGCCGCGGAGCGTGTTCACGTGGCTGACGCCGGGCGCGAGGTCGAACGCATAGCCGTCGCCGTTGAGGTCGGTCCCTGCCCAGTCGGTGTACGGCGTCGCAGAGTGATAGCGAAGGATGCCGGAGATGTTGATTCCGTACGACGCGCGATAGAGCCCCGAAAGGGTGACGCGGTGCCGGGCGTCGGTGTTGAGCGGGCCGAAGCAGGCGGCGCAGGTCGGGTTGTACGGATCGATGGTCTGGTCCCGCACCGTCCGCAGGTCGGGCTGATGTCCGGCATCAGTGATCCGGAACTCGTCGGCGCCGGCGAGGATGTTGCCCGTGGCATGCGAGAGCGTATAGAAGCCCTGCAATTCGAAGTGGTCGCCAATGCGGGCGTGCCCGCCGATGTTGATCCCGTTGTATTTCGCCGAGCCGTCGCCCATCCACATGCGGAAGCTGCCGAATGCGGGGAACCGGCGCTTGCCGGTGGCCGGATCGATCGGGTTCGCCCGGAACCGATAGGGGATGTCTTTGTACTGGATGTGCGCGGCGTCGACGTTGATGCCGAACCACGGATTCACCTGCCACGAGTATCCGAGCGAGAACTGATCGGAGTACGGCGTGGCGAGGCTCGGTGAGGCGATCTCGTTCGGCGGCGGAACGTCCGCTCCCGGCAGTTGATTCGGAGGCAGCGGCTGGCCGGGCTGATAAAGGCTCCCATCAGGGTTCCGAATGCCGGTCGAATCGTTGTTGTTGTAGACCACGCCGTAGTTCGACTGCACCGCCGAGGCGGGGAAGAGGATCGTGGCGTTGGTGTACGGGAAATCGTAATAGCGCCCGTATCCGCCGCGGATGATCTTCTGCGAGTCGGCGTTCAGGTCGTAGGAGAAGCCGAGGCGGGGCCCCCAATTGTTGGTGTCGTTCCTGAGCTTTCCGCCGCCGCCGTTCTTGAAGGGCTGCAGGTAGTAGTCGTTGTACGTCGTCTGTGTGGAGAGCGCCTGCCAGATGGGGTTGGTGGTCTGATTGAGATCGAAGCCCTTCCAGAGGTCGTAGCGCAAGCCGACGTTCAGCGTCAGGTGCTTGTTCACGCCGACGTCGTCCTGCAGGTAATAGTTGTACTGCTTGACCGGGGTCTCATCGATCGACTTCCCGCCATAGATGGTGATGTCCACGACCGGCGCGCCCTGCTGATCGGCGGCCAGCGTGTACTGGCCGGTGGTGCCGACGCTGAAGTCTCCACCAAGGGTCGGCTCGTCGATGTAGTTCGCGCCGACCTTGAAATCGTGGCGCATCGATCCGAAGGTCTGCGACCAGGCGAAGTCGTCTTTGAACTGGCGCTTGATCTGGACCGTGGATTGCGGCGTGTTGATGCTCTGTCCGATGGAGACGCCCGAGGGATAGACGATGGTGGGGTCGTTGGAATCGGGGGAGATGAAATCCTTGAAATGCGTGTCCTGGAAGAGGAACTCGTTGAGCATCGTCGACGAGACCTGCCAGGAGTGGCCGACGAGCAGCGAATGGTAGTCGTTGGTGATGGTGCCGAGCGCGCTCGGAAGGATGATCGGGCTGGCGCCGTACTTGTCGGAGTTCTTCTGATACCCGTAGCGCACCTGCAGGAACTGCCGGGCGTTGATGTCCGTGCTGGCCTTGGCGGTCAGCAGGTCGTCCTTGAACGGCGTGGCCACCGCCTGGCCGTCGAAGTTCGGATAGATGCCGCCGGTGTCGACGACGTAGTTCGTGGCGCGCTTGGTGCGCTCCGCCGTGACGAAGAAGTGCGCGCGGTCCTTGATGATCGGACCGCCGAACGATGCGCCGTACTGATCGCGGCGATACGGCGTCTTGCCGCTGCCCCCGAGTTTCTCGCTGGTCGACTCCTCGTTGAGGCTCTTGTCGCGGAAGAACTCGTATGCGCTTCCCTCGAAGGTGTTCGTCCCGGTCTTGGTGACGACCGTCAGCACGCCGCCGGTGGTGCGCCCGTACTCGGCCTTGTACTGCTGGGTCTGGATGTTGAATTCCTGGACCGCTTCGATGTTGAAGTTCTGCAGCGCGCCGCCGATGGTGTCATCGGTGTTGTCACCGCCGTCGACCAGGAAGTTCACGTTGCGGCCGCTGCCGCCGTTCAGGGCGATCGTCAGTTGCCCGGGCTTGGTCGGATCGGCATTGACCGCGAGCGTCGTCCCCGGTGCGAGCGATCCCAGGTTGGCGAACTGGCGCCCGTTCAGCGGAAGGTTCTCCATCTCCCGCTGACTGATGACCGTGCTCACCGCCGGCGTGGTCTCGACCAGCGGCGCCGACGCGGTCACGGTGATCTGTTCCTTCACCGTTGCCTGCTTCAGCGTGACGTTCACCTCGCGCTCCTGCGCCACGTTCAGCTCGACGTCGCGCGTGGTGACGGAAGCGAAGCCGGAGAGTTCCGCGGTGACGTTGTAGGTCCCGACCGGCAGCGTGGCAAACCGATACTCTCCGTCGCTGCCGGTGACGACCGAGCGCGAGAATCCGGTGGCATTGTTCGTCGCGGTGATGGTGACACCGGGAAGCGCGCCGCCCGATGCGTCGGCAGCGCGGCCGCTGAGCGCGGCACCGGTGGCCTGGGCCAGGAGTGCGGAAGGAACGAGGAGAAGGAGAACCAGCGCGAGGATGCGTTTCATTTGGGCCTCCATATTTCACGAAGGATTGAAGTGACGACGACTATAGCGCAACTATTTCGCGGCCGGTGGCCGGCGATTCAACTGCGCCGCGAGCAACCTGCGCGCGGCGTTGCGCGGCGCGTCGAACTGCTTTCCTGCCGGTAAGCGCGCCAGCAGCCGCCGCAGTTCCTCGGCGGCGTGTTCTCCGTCGCCCGACAGTTGCAGGGCGATGGCCCGGTTGAGCTGCGCCTCGTAGAAATCGGGAGCGACCTTCAGCGCGGCATCGAATCTGGCGATCGCATCCGCCGGCCTCCCCTCCTGGACCTCGATTGCCCCGATTCCGTTCAGCGCGTCGGCGTAGTCGGGAGCGATCTCCAACGCCTTCCCGTACGCCGCGGCGGCGTCGTTCACCCGGCCGCCGGCGCGCAGGAGGTTCCCAAGATTGTTCCAGGCGCGCGCGTTGCGCGGGTCGAGATCGATTGCCTTACGGAACTCGGCCGCGGCCCCCGCAGGATCGCCACCCTCGATCAGGGACACTCCGAGGACGTTGTGCACGTCGGGGCGCCGCGGATCGAGCCGCTCGGCTTCCGCGGCGGCGGTCCTCGCCTCCGCCACGAGGCCGCCGTCCTGCAGCGCCGCGGCGAGGTTGTACCAGGCATCGGGATCGGACGGCGTCAGGGCGACGGTCTGGCGGTCGAGAACGATGGCCTGTTCGATGGCTCCGCTCTGTTTGTACGCGCGGGCCAGCGCGGATCGAAACACCGCGTTCGAGGGATCGGCCTCCACGAGCGGCACGAGCTTCCCAGTCGAGCCGTTCGCCTCCTCGAAACGGCGGAAGAGCGGCGCCATGTCGCGCGGATCGCGCGCCGGAGATGCAGCGGCCGTCCGCGGTGCGACGTAGCCCAGGCTGGCGAGCTTCGACCGGGTCTCTTCGTCCACCGGGCCGGACTGTGCGGCGACGGCGCTGCGCTGGATGGCATCGAGTTGCGATGCGAGCCGGGCGGACTCCCGGCGATGCTCGTCGAGTGCGTTGCTCGTCTCCCCGGGGTCATGGCGGAGGTCGAACAGCTCCGGGCGGAGACCGCGGATCAGCTTCACC
>Ga0075272_1000310_pt1 | contig 10726 bp, 7 predicted proteins | sample SF_Rice_5C_0N_40_FD_69776 | JGI IMG/M metagenome (GOLD analysis project Ga0075272, IMG submission 69776) | Rice paddy soil microbial communities from Twitchell Island, California, USA - SF_Rice_5C_0N_404 | ecosystem: Environmental > Terrestrial > Soil > Paddy field/soil | place: USA: Twitchell... | reverse complement strand
GCGGTCCGGCGGGGGTGTCCTCGCTCGCCTCGTCGCTCGGGGAGGATCGCGGGACCCTCGAAGACCTGTACGAGCCGTTCCTGCTCCAGGCCGGGTTCATCCAGCGCACTCCCCGCGGTCGGGTCGCGACCGCGCGCGCGTACAAGCGGCTCGGCATCGCTCCCGGCACGGCCGGAAGCTCGCTCTTTTGAGCGCCCCGGCCGGCTCGGAGGCCCGCGGGCCGGCCCGCCGCGGCGTCCTCATCTACAACCCGACGGCGGGACAGCGCGACCGCCGGGCGGCGATGCAGGCGGTCATCGAGAGGCTGCGGGACGACGGCATCGAGCTCGCCCACGCCCCGACGCGCGGACCCGGCCACGCGACGCGCATCGTCCGGGATCTGCTGCCGGGAAATCCCGACGTGGTCGCGGTGTGCGGCGGCGACGGGACGGTGTCGGAAGCGGCCGCCGCGCTGCTGGGCACCGACGTGCCGCTCGCGATCCTGCCGGGAGGAACCTCCAACGTGCTCGCGGTCGAGCTCGGGATCCCGTTCGAGCTCGATCGCGCGGCCCGGCTGATCGTCGACGCAGAGGTCCGGACCGTCCGCGCGGCGGTCGCCAACGACCGGCCGTTCCTGCTGATGGCGGGGGTGGGCCTCGACGCCCGCGTGATGGGAAAGATGAGCCTCTTCCTCAAGCGGTGGTTCGGCCGCGCCGGGATCCTCGTGACCGCGGTCGTCGAGTTCTTCCGGTACGAGTTCCCGAAGCTCGACGTCGAGATCGACGGCGCGCATCACGCGGCCACGTTCGCCGTCGTCGCGAACTCGAAGCACTACGCCGGCGACTGGATCGTCGCTCCCGACGCGTCGGCCGACTCCGACACCCTGGAGGTGCTGATCTTCGACTCCCGGAGCCGCCGCGATTTGTTCCGGCTCTTCCGCGGCATGCAGGGAGGGAAGGGGAAGCATCTGAAGAGCGGTCTCGCGCGGGTCGTTCGGGGACGCCGGGTGCGCGTCACATCGCTCGAGCCTTACGCCGTCGAGGTCCAGGTCGACGGCGACTGCGTGCTGGAGACGCCGGTCGAGTGCCGGATTGCCGAACGGCGCCTCCGCGTTCTGGCTCCGAGAAAGGGCTAGCGCGGCGAATGCATCGAGCCGGGCGGGCGCGTGCCGGCCGCGAGACCCTGCGACCTACGCCCGGGTAGGCCTCGGGATCTCGCGGCCGGCCCGCATCCCGCCGGGCTCGCGCCTCGCCGCGCCTCAAAGTCGCGCCAACTGAGAATCGGCTCCGCAGCATCGCCCGGTTCTCGCCGCGTCTCAGGGAATCCTCAGCGAGTTCAGCGGCAGCGATCTCCGATCGCTGACCGCTGCAACTCGATGCCCTATACTTCGCGGAACTCGAGCGAGGAGGAGAGCTTGGTAGAAGTCGCGGTCCCCCCCGACGCCGAACCGATGCGCGTTCGCCATCCGAAGGGCCTCTCGACCCTCTTCTTCACGGAGATGTGGGAGCGCTTCAGTTACTACGGGATGCGCGGGTTCCTGATCCTCTACATGACCGCGTCGGTCTCGGCGGGGGGGCTCGGATTCTCCGACCAGCACGCGGGGAGCCTGTACGGCACGTATACCGGAAGCGCCTGGTTCGCCGCGATCTTCGGGGGCCTCATCGCCGACCGCTGGCTCGGGCAATACCGCAGCGTCCTCGTCGGCGGCATCATCATCGCGCTCGGCCACTTCACGCTCGCCTTCAAGGTCCTCCCGTCGTTCTACGCCGGCCTCGCGCTGATCGTGATCGGGACCGGGCTGCTCAAGCCGAACGTCTCGACGATCGTCGGCTCGCTGTACGAGCCGGGAGACGCGCGGCGCGACGCCGGCTTCTCGATCTTCTACATGGGGATCAATCTCGGAGCGTTCCTCGGGCCGATCATCGCAGGCTATCTCGCCCAGAAAGTGAACTGGCACGTCGGCTTCGCCTGCGCCGGGGTCGGAATGCTTTTCGGGGTGATCCAGTACGTCGTCGGGCGCGGGCGGCTCAAGCCCGCGATCGAGCGCCTCTCCGCCCGGCGCGTGCCCCCCGAGGGGCCGGGCGGCGCCGTCTCGACGGCGGGAGGATTCACGCCCGCCGAGTGGAAGCGCATCGCGGCCGTGGTCGTTTTCTTCCTGTTCGCCGGCATCTTCTGGGGCTCCTACGAGCAGGCGGGCTCGACGCTGAATCTGTTCGGCGACCGTTACACCAGGACGTCCGTCTTCGGGTTTTCCTTTCCCTCTTCCTGGTACGTCTCCGTGCAGGCGCTCTGGGTGATCATCCTCGCGCCGATCATGGCGTGGGTCTGGACGCGTCTCGGCCGCATGAGAAAAGAGCCGTCGAGCCCGGCCAAGTTCGCGCTCGGTCTGGTCTTCGCCGGGCTCGCGTTCCTGATGCTCATCCCCGCGGCGAGGCTCGCGCAGAGCGCGGCGAACGTCCGCGTGAGCCCGCTCTGGCTCGTCGGCGCCTACTTCATCGAGGAGCTCGGCGAGCTGTGCATCTCTCCCGTCGGGCTGTCGATCGTCACGAAGCTCGCGCCCGTGCGGATCGTGGGTCTGATGATGGGGGTCTGGTTCCTCTCGAACGCCCTCGGCAACAAGCTCGCGGGGTTCGCCGCGGAGTTCTTCAGCTCGATGCCGCTGGACCGGCTGTTCGGCATCGTCGCGATCATCTCGTTCGCGGCGGGACTGCTCATGTTCGCGCTCATACGCCCCGTCAAGAGCCTGATGGGAGAAGTTCGATAGAGGCGCGGACCATACGCGCCGTTACACGGGTCCGTCGGGCCGGCCGCCGGCACGACGTACGTTTCGGTACGCCTTAGCCGTCTGCCGGCCCGCCGGACCCGTCTTCCCGCACGGCTGGCCGCGCCTTCACGCGCTCAACGGAGCCGGAGAAATCCGGTTTCTCCCCGTTTCTCAGTTGTCGCTCGGGACGAAGCGCGGCGAGGCGCGAGCCCGACGGGAGGCGGCTCGGCCGCGAGATCCCGAGGCATACCGGAGCGTATGTCGCAGGGTCTCGCGGACGGGACGCGCCCGTCCGGCTCGATGCATCGCCGTGCCGGCTACCCGGTCTCGGTCGCTTCGCCGAGCTTGCGCAGGAGCTCGTAGGTGTAGATGCCGTCGTTGTGGCCGTCCTGCCAGTAGATCTGGATCGCGTAGCCGCCGACCTTCTTCCAGCCGTGCATGAGGAAAGCGCCGAGCCCGTAAGGCCGCTTCGGCGCGCGATAGACGTTCCCCATCAGGTCGCTCTCCCCCCGGCACATCGCGCACGGGCATTCCCGTCGGAGCCGCTCGAGCGAAAAGTAGTCTTCGCGCCCGTCTTCCCACACGACGACGAGCTCGCGCCCGATCTGCTGGATGCTCCGGGGGACCTCGATGGCCATTTTCCGGTTCTCCTACCCCTCGACGGGCCGGAAATCCGAATTTCGAATTTCGAAATCCGAAACCAATCCGAATCTCGAATGATGGGAATTCGAAACCGGGGTTTTAGATGTTCGCGTGCGGAATTTCGAGTGTGTTTCGGGTCCGGATTCCTGCTTCGACTTTTTGTTCTGCTGGTGAGTTCTCATCATTCTGATTTCGGTCATTCGGGCTTGTTTCGACGATTCGTCTTTCGTGCTTCGAACTTCCGTCACGGATCAGCCCTTCTTGCTGGACGCCTCGTCGAGCGCGGCGAGGTCCTTGTCGAAGATCTTGACGAACGATCTCTTGCGGAGGTCGGTCAGGTAGTCGGCGAATTTCTTGTCGTAGATCTCCTCGGACAGGCGCTTGCGGATCTCCTCCTTGACGTCGTCGAACGGCCGGTATCCCGCCTTCTCCCGATCGGTGATCGAGAGGAGCGCCCACCCGTCCTTGAGCTCGACCGGCGCGGTCAGCGCCTCGGGGATTCCGAAGATCGCGTGGTCGAGCTCGGGCTGGAGGTCGCCGCGCGAGACGACGCCGAGGTCGCCCCCGCGGTCGCGGGCCGGGCCCTCCGTGAGCGTCTTCGCGACGTCGGAAAACGCCGTACCGCCGGCGATGCGCGCGCGCGCCTCGTCGATCTTCCCCTTCGCGGCCTCCTTCGAGGCGGGGTCCGCCGGGTCGAAGCGCACGAGGATTTCCGCCACGCGCGCCTTCTCGGGAATCGGGTATTTCTCGTCCTTGACCTTCTCGTACTCGGTCCGGAGCGCGTCGTCGTTCAGGTTGATCGGCACCTCGCGCGCGAGCACCTTGTTGGTCAGGAGCGACTCGCGGAGCTGATCGCGCAGCACGTCGCGGTCGATGCCGTTGGCGGCGAGCGCCCGATTGAACTCCTCGTCCGAGGTGAGGCCGTACTGCGTCTTCACCCGTTCCATCGCCTCGTCGATCTCCTCGGGAGTGGCGACGATGTCGAGTTGCGCCGCCTTTCCCTCGACCAGTTTCTGCCGGATCATCTGCTCGAGGACGGCGAGCCGGAGCCGCGAAAGGTCGGCCGGGGCCTGCGGGTCCTTTCGTGCCCGTTCGACGCGCGCGTCGAGGTCGCCCTCGGTGATGATGCGGTCGTCGACGCGGGCGACGACGCGCTCGACGAGCTCGGCGCCGGCGGCCGCCGAAGCGGCGGCGCACAGCAGGATCGCCAGGATCTTCCTCATGATTCCTTTCCCCCGGGAAGAAAGCTCCCCGTGTAGACGAAGGGCAGCCGGTCGAAGTAGACGCGGATCCGCCCCTGGCGGCGCGCGGCGTCGATGAGTCCGTTGAGGTAGCGGTCCGCCTTCTCGCGGGCGAGCCGCTCCCGGATCTCGGGCGCGGCTTCCTCGCGCGTCAGCGTCCGCGCCGGATGGCGCTCGATCACGGTGAAAACCAGAAACCCCTCCTCCGCGGCGATGACCGGCGATACCTCTCCCGGTCTCAAACGAAAGACCGCCGCCTCGAATTCCGATGGCAGGTCGCCCCGCCGCACCCACCCGAGCGCCCCGCCGCGTGGCGCGTCCGGCGCCTGGGAGACCGTCCGGGCGAGCTCCCCGAAATCGGCTCCCGCCGCGGCCCGCGCGCGGGCCGCGTCCGCTTCCGACCGGACCCGCGTGAAGATCCGGGCGACCCTGACCTCCTCCGGCCGCCGCCAGCGCTCCGGATGGCGATCATAGTCCTCCCCGATCTCCGCGTCGGTGGGGCGCACGGCGTCGCCCGCTCGGCCGACGAGGAGGCCCGGCGCCTCGCGCCGGTCGGCCTGGGCGTCGCCGCTGTCGAGCCGGGCGTCGCGGCGCCACGTCTCCTCGCGCAGGAACTCGTCGAAGAGCCCGGAGACGACCGCCGGCTGCGAGTCCGCGATCGGCCGTCCGGCGTTGGCTTCGAAGAAGGAGCGGAAGGAGTGGAGCGGCACGGGGCGGCCGTCGATCACCGCGATCGTCTCGATCGATCCGGCCGCGGGCTTTCGCGCGCATCCCGCGAGCGCGATCCCGAGCGCCGCGGCGGCCAGCGGAGTCGCGAACCGCCGCGCGGCCGTCTTCATGCCGCCGCCGCCAGCAGCGCGTCGAGGAAGCCGATCACGTCCTCGACGCTCCAGTCAGCCGGCAGCGCGACGACGCCCGTCGGAGCGACCGACGCTCCCGGCCGGCCGCGGAGCAGCGCGACGACGCGCGCCGGCTCCGCGCGCGATTCCGCGTCGAAGACGAGCCGGTACCCGGAGCGGCGCCGCTCGACCGACTTGATCGCGAGGCGCTCGGCGCGCCGCCGGAGGCGGCCGTACTCGATGAGGTTGGCGACCGGCTGCGGGGGAGGCCCGAAGCGGTCCTCGGTCTCCCGCGCGATCTCGCGGATCTCGGCGTCGTCCCGCGCCCGGGCGATCCTCTTGTAGAGGGCCATCCGCAGGCTCTCCTCGGGGAGGTACGAAGCGGGAATCGAAAGCTCGCTCCCGAGGGAGATCGTGACGGCGCGCTCCGGAAGGACCTCCTCCCCCTTGAGAGACCGCATCGCCTCCTCGAGAAGGTCGAGGTACATCTCCAGCCCGACCGCCGCGATGTGGCCCGACTGCTCCGCGCCGAGGAAGTTTCCGGCGCCCCGGATCTCGAGGTCCTTGGCCGCGATGCGGAATCCCGCTCCGAGGTCGCAGAACTCCCGGATCGTCGCGAGCCGCGCCCGAGCCGTCTCCGTCAGCGCCGCGCCCGGCTCGATCACCAGATAACAGTAGGCCGCCTTGTCGCTTCGCCCGACGCGCCCGCGGAGCTGGTAGAGCTGCGAGAGGCCGAACGTGTCCGCGCGGTCGATCACGATCGTGTTCACCGACGGGATGTCGATCCCGTTCTCGATGATCGTGGTCGCGAGCAGGATGTCGTGCCGGCGGGAGACGAAGTCGAGCATCGTGCGCTCGAGCTCCCCCTCGCTCATCTGCCCGTGCCCGACCGCGATGCGCGCGTCCGGCAGGAGCTCGGCGAGGAAGGTCTTCTCGGCGAGGATCGATTCGACGCGGTTGTGGACGTAGAAGACCTGGCCGCCGCGCTCGAGCTCGAACGCGATCGCCTCCCGCACGAGATCGGCCTCCTTCGGGATGATCTGTGTCTCGATCGCGAGGCGGTTACGGGGCGGCGTCTCGATGATCGAGAGGTCCCGCAGTCCCGAGAGCGAGAGGTTGAGCGAACGCGGGATCGGCGTCGCCGACATCGAGAGGACGTCGATCGAGGCCTTCCACTCCTTGATCCGTTCCTTCTGGGCGACCCCGAACCGCTGCTCCTCGTCGACGACGAGGAGACCGAGGTCCCGGAACCGGATGTCTTTGGACAACAGCCGGTGGGTCGCGATCAGGACGTCGATCGCGCCTTCGGCGGTTCTCGCGGCGATCCGCTTCTGCTCGGCGCGGTCGCGGAACCGCGAGAGGAGCTCGATCGTGACCGGAAACGCGGCGAAGCGCCGCGTGAAGGTCCGGTAGTGCTGGTCCGCGAGGATCGTCGTCGGCGCCAGCACCGCGACCTGCTTACCGTCGAGCACGGCCTTGAACGCGGCGCGCATCGCGACCTCGGTCTTCCCGTAGCCGACGTCGCCGCAGAGCAGCCGGTCCATCGGGGAGGGCCGCTCCATGTCGCGCTTGACGTCCGCGATCGCCTGCGCCTGGTCGGGCGTCTCGACGTACTCGAAGGCGTCCTCGAACTCCTTCTGCCACGGGGAGTCCTTCGAGAACGCGAAGCCCTGCGCCTGGGCGCGGCGGGCGTAGATGCGGAGGAGGTCCTCGGAGAGGTCCTTGACGGCCTTCCGGGCGGCGGCCTTCTTGCGTCCCCACGACGCGCCCCCGAGCCGGTCCACCTTCGGCTCGGCGCCCTCCGCGCCCGAGTACTTCTGGACCAGATCGAGGCGCTCGACGGGGAGGAGCAGCGTTTTGTCGTCGACGTAGGCGATTTCGACGAATTCGCGCTCGGCGCCTTCGACCGGGATGCGGCGCAGCGCGCGGAAGCGGCCGACCCCGTAGTCCGCGTGGACGACGAAATCGCCGGGCTTCAAGTCCCGCAGGTCCGAGAGGAACGCCTCCGCGGCGCGCCGCCGCGGCGCGGGAGTCGTGCGGTCCTCGCCGAAGATCTGCTCCTCGGAGTAGACGACGAGGGCGCTTTCGCGCAGCCGGAAGCCCCCCGAGATCGGGCCCGGGATCGGGGTCGCGCGCACGTCGAGCTCGCGGGCGAAGCGCCTGAGCTTCTCCGGTCCCCCTTTCGGATGGACGGCGACGAGGACCGTGTCGCCGCGCGCGGCCGCCGCGCGGAGCTCGGCGGCGGCCTCCTTCACGCGGCCGTCGAAGGCCGTCACCTCCTCCGCGGCGAGCGCGACCGGAGCGCCGGGCGCCAGTCCCAGCCGGTCGAGCGCGACGGTCGTCCGGCGCGCGAGGGCGTCGCGGAGGGCGGCGCCCGGATGGAGCAGCGCCTCGGGGGCGATCGCGTCCCGCTCCGGCTCGTAGTCGGCGGCGACCCGCTCTTCCCAGCGGCGCGCGGACTCCTCGACCGCGGCCGGCTCGAGGACGACGATCTCCGCGCCCGGCGCGAAGTCGAAGAGCATCGCGGCGTTGCCGGCGAGGGCGGGGAGGAAGAGCGTCCTCTCGGCCGCGGACGGGGCGCGGCCGAGCTTTTCCTCGAGCAGCGCCTCGGCCTCCTCCGACTCGGAAACCGCGGCCAGCGCGCCGAAGACGATTCGGTCGAGGACGGCGTCGGATCGCTGCGTGTCCGGATCGAACGTCCGGATCGAAGCGACCTCGTCCCCGTCGAGCTCGATCCGGATCGGGCGGTCGCGGTCCGGCGGAAAGACGTCGACGATCCCTCCCCGCGCGGCGAAGTCCCCCGTCTCGGTGACGAGGTCGGACGCCGCGTACCCTTCTCGGGCGAGGAACGCGAGCAGCGCGCCCCGCTCGATCGTCGCTCCGCGCGCGACCGGAAAACGCCGCTCGGAAAAGCTCTCGGGAGACGGGAGGCGGGCGAAGAGGAATCGCACCGGCACGCTGGCGATGCGGCAGGTCCCGTCGGCGAGGGAGGAGAGGAGCGCGAACTCCGACCGCCGGTACTTGAGCGAGGGCGCGACCCGCTGGTAAGGGGTGAGCGACGGCTCCGGCGCCGAACAGATCCCGGCGCCGCCGAACGCGGCGGCGTCCGAAGCGACCGTCTCGGCCGACGCTTCGTCGGCCGTCACGACGATGACCGGACCCGTTTCGGCGAGCAGCGCCGCGATCGCGCCGGGAAGCGCCCCGACCGCGCCCGAGACGACGAGAGGGGGATGCTCTTTCGCGCGGGTATTGCTTCGAGCGCGCACCCCCGGGCGTTCGTTCTGAGCGCGTGGACCCGCGCTCTCGTTCTGCGCGCGCACCCCCGGGCGTTCATTCTGAGCGCGTGGACCCGCGCTCTCGTTCTGCGCGCGCACCCCCGCGCGCCGGAGCGCTTCCGCGACTTCCGCGAGCTCCGGGCGTTCCCGGGCGGGGGCGAGGAGGCTATCCGGCGACCGGCTTCCCCGCGGGATCGAAGTGTCCGACCATTCGCCAATAGTAACCCGCGCGGCGGGTTCCCGATTCCCGCCGCGCGGGCGCGAAACCCTCTGAGCCGTCTCGCGTAAGATTCGGATATGAGCGCCTCCGCCACCGTCGTCCGCCGGCCGTTTACGGCGCGGTTCTGGGCGTCGGCGACCCTGATCGCCGCCGTTTGCGCCGCGATCGTCCGGACGCCGCTCTTCGCCCGGGCGCCGGAGATGGCGGCCTGGGCCGTGACGTTCGATCTCTGTCTCACGATCCCGGTGCTCTACTACGTTCTCGTCGTCCGCCGCGGCGCTCATCCGGCGACCCTGATCCCGATTTTCGGCGGCGGAATGCTGCTCGCCCGGTTCATCGTCCCGCGCGGTGAACAGGATTTCCTCCACTCCCTCGCGTCCCTCGGGTCGATCCTCGAGATCGTCCTCCTCGCGGTCGTCGTCGCGCGAGCCCGGAAGGTCTCCCGCGTGCTCCGGTCGGCCGGGGCGCCGGATCCGGTCGAGAAGATCCGGATCGCCTGCGAGGGCATCTTCGGCGCCGGCCGCCTCGCCGGCTTCGTCTCGGCGGAAGCGGCGATCCTCTGGTATGCGCTCCTGTCATGGCGGCGGTCGCCGCCGCCCGCGGAGAGCGGGCGCCGGGCCGAACCCGGCGTCACCTTCCACCGCGCGAGCGGGTGGGGAACGATTCTCGCCGGCTTCTTCGTGCTGATCGCGGGAGAAGGGCTCGGGGCGCATCTGCTGCTGGCGCGCTGGAGCGTTCGCGCGGCGTGGATGTTCACCGCCCTCGACGTCTACACGGTCCTCTGGCTCCTCGGCGATTTCCAGGGGCTCAGGCTTCGACCGGCGACCTTCGACGGACGCACGCTGCGACTGCGATTCGGGATGCGATGGTCCGCCGACGTGGACGCCGCAAACGTGCTCGGCGTGTCGCGCCTCGCTCCCGGCGCGTTCACGAAGCGGCGCGACACGCTGCGCTTCGCGATCCTCGACGAGCCTCGCTACGAGATCGCCTTTCGCGAGCCGGTCGCGTTTCGGGGGATCGCGGGGCTCGAGCGCCGCGTGCGGGCGATCGCCCTCCTTCCCGACGATTCCGATTCTTTCGAAGAGCTCTTCTCCCGCTTCCTCGCCTAGCGATCTCTTCGATCGACCGGTCGCGGCACGTCGATTGCTCTCCCCGTCGTCGGCGGTGTCTCGGCCGAAAGCCGGATCGGAGACGCCCGAAAAGGAGCGAAGGATGGAAAGAATGCGCGTGCGTGCCGGCCTGCTGTTGCTCGCCGTGGTCTCCTGGGCCGGGCTCGCGGAGGCGAAGAAGCCCGCGACGCGGCTTCCGAACCCCCAGAGGTCCGGGATCCGGCACATCGTGGTCGTGACGATGGAGAACCGCTCGTTCGACCACATGCTGGGATGGCTCCCCGGCGCCGACGGGAAGCAGGCGGGCCTGGTCTACACCGATCGGGACGGCGTTGCCCACGCCACGTATCCTCTCGCTCCCGACTACCAGGGATGCCCCTACTCGGATCCCGATCATTCGTACGACGGCGGTAGGACCCAGCTCGACGGCGGCCTCTGCGACGGATGGCTTCGCGCCGGGACGGACGATCTCTTTCCGATCGGCTACTACGTTCAGAGCGATCTCGCGTTCCTCGGCCGCGCGGCCGCGGACTGGACCGTGCTCGATCGCTACTTCGCGCCGATCATGGCGCCGACCTATCCGAACCGCGTCTATGAGCATGCGGCGGTGACCGACCGGCTGGACGATTCCGTGTATCCGCCCTCCGCGCTGCCGAC
>Ga0075272_1000308_pt1 | contig 10768 bp, 7 predicted proteins | sample SF_Rice_5C_0N_40_FD_69776 | JGI IMG/M metagenome (GOLD analysis project Ga0075272, IMG submission 69776) | Rice paddy soil microbial communities from Twitchell Island, California, USA - SF_Rice_5C_0N_404 | ecosystem: Environmental > Terrestrial > Soil > Paddy field/soil | place: USA: Twitchell... | reverse complement strand
ACGTGGTTGCAGGCGAGCACGTAGCCCCCGTCCGCCGGCAGGTGCTCGCGTCCGCTCGCGCGCAGCCGGAAGAGCCCGTGCAGGAGCGGCCAGCTGAGGGCGGCGATCGCGTTGTAGACCGGCGACGGGCGCACGACCGGAGTATCCCCTGTCCGCTGCGGCCCCGTTGGCCGCGAGGGACGCGGTAGCTATCGTGCGACGCCGTGAGCAAGCGCCTCGTCATCGTCGAGTCGCCGGCGAAGGCGAAGACCATCGCCGGCTACCTCGGGCCCGACTACGTCGTCGAGTCCTCGGTGGGGCACATCCGCGACCTGCCGAACAACGCCGCGGAGATCCCGGCCAAGTACAAGAGCGAGTCGTGGGCGCGTCTCGGCGTCGACGTCGACAACGCGTTCGAGCCGCTCTACGTCGTCGACTCGCGCAAGAAGAAGGTCGTCTCCGACCTGAAGGCGAAGCTGAAGAACGCCGACGAGCTCTGGCTCGCGACGGACGAGGACCGCGAGGGCGAGGCGATCGCGTGGCACCTGCGCGAGGTGCTCGCCCCGAAGGTGCCGGTGCGCCGCATGGTCTTCCACGAGATCACGAAGGCCGCGATCGAGCGGGCGCTCGGCGAGACGCGCGACATCGACGACTGCCTGGTCGACGCACAGGAGACGCGCCGCATCCTCGACCGCCTCTACGGCTACGAGGTCTCGCCGGTGCTCTGGCGCAAGATCATGCAGGGCCTCTCCGCCGGACGCGTGCAGTCGGTCGCGACGCGGCTCGTCGTCGAGCGCGAGCGCGAGCGGATGCGCTTCGTCGCGGCCGGTTACTGGGACGTCGTCGCGACCTTCGAGCCGGGCTCGTTCAACGCACGGCTCGCCGCGGTCGACGGCCGCCGGGTGGCGCAGGGGCGCGACTTCGACCAGCAGGGACGGCTCCGCAGCGAGGAGACGGTCCAGCTCGCCGAGGACGGCGCGCGCGCGCTCGCCGCCGCGCTCGACGGCGCCGCCTTCCGGGTCGCCTCGGTCGACGAGAAGCCGTACACGCGCCGTCCTGCCGCTCCGTTCATGACGTCGACGCTGCAGCAGGAAGCGAGCCGCAAGCTCCGGCTCTCCTCGCAGCAGACGATGCGCATCGCCCAGCGCCTCTACGAGAACGGCTACATCACCTACATGCGCACCGACTCGACGACGCTGTCGGAGTCGGCGCTCACCGCCGCGCGCGAGCAGGCGAGGGAGCTCTACGGCGCCGACTCGGTGCCGGAGCAGCCGCGCCAGTACACGCGCAAGGTCAAGAACGCGCAGGAGGCGCACGAGGCGATCCGCCCCGCGGGCGACCGGTTCCGCACGCCCGACGACGTGCGCCGCGAGCTGAGCGGCGAGGAGAACGCGCTCTACGAGCTGATCTGGAAGCGGACGATCGCCTCGCAGATGGCGGACGCGCGCGGGCAGACCGTCTCGGTCCGGATCGCCGGCACGGCGTCCGACGGCCGTGTCGCCGAGTTCGCCGCGGCCGGCACCGTGATCACGTTCCGCGGCTTCCTGCTCGCGTACGAGGAGGGCCGCGACGACGCCCTGCCGGCCGCCGACGAGGAGCGTCTGCTGCCGAAGCTCGCCGAGGGCGACGAGTTGGCCGCGAGCGCGCTCGAGCCGGAGGGACACTCGACGAGTCCCCCGGCCCGCTACACCGACGCCTCGCTCGTGAAGGCGCTCGAGGAGCGCGGCATCGGCCGCCCGTCCACGTACGCCGCGATCATGGGCACGATCATCGACCGCGGCTACGTGCGCAAGCAGGGCCAGGCGCTCGTCCCCGAGTTCCTCGCGTTCGCCGTCGTCAACCTGCTCGAGCAGCACTTCCCGCAGCTCGTCGACTACGAGTTCACCGCTCGAATGGAGGACGACCTCGACGACATCGCCTCCGGCGAGGAGAAGCGCGACGAGTGGCTCCGGCGCTTCTACTTCGGCAAGGACGGCGACGCCGGGCTGAAGGAGCTCGTCGAGAGCCGCCTCGCCGACATCGACGCCCGCGAGGTGAACACCGTGGAGCTGCCGGGCAGCGACATCGTCGTGCGTGTCGGCCGCTACGGCCCGTACCTCGAGCGCGGCGACCAGCGCCGGTCGCTTCCGCCCGACGTCGCGCCGGACGAGCTGACGCCCGAGCGCGCCGAGGAGCTGCTCGCGCAGGGCCGCCAGGAGCAGGTGCTCGGCACGCACCCGGAGACGGGGCTCGAGGTCGTCGCCCGCAGCGGTCGCTACGGGCCCTACGTGACCGAGACGCTCCCCGACGACTCGAAGGAGAAGCCGCGCACCGCGTCGCTCTTCAAGTCGATGTCGCTCGAGACGCTCACGCTCGAGGACGCGGTGCGGCTCCTGCAGCTGCCGCGCGTCGTCGGCGTCGCCGAGGACGGCGAGGAGGTCGTCGCGAGGAACGGCCGCTACGGCCCGTACGTCCAGAAGGGCAGCGAGTCGCGCTCGCTCGAGTCGGAGGAGCAGCTGCTCGAGATCTCGCTCCCGGATGCGCTCGCCGTCCTCGCGCAGCCGCGCCAGCGCCGCGGCCAGGGCGCGGCGGCGCCGCCGAAGAAGGAGCTCGGCCACGATCCGGTGAGCGGCAAGCAGATCGTGCTCAAGGAGGGACGCTTCGGTCCGTACGTGACCGACGGCGAGACGAACGCGAGCCTCCGCCGCGACGACGACGAGGAGACGATCACGCACGAGCGCGCCGTCGAGCTGCTCGCCGAGCGCCGCGCGAAAGGGCCCGCGAAGCGGAAGCCGGCCCGCAGCCGGCGGTCTTCCTAACCTTCGCAGATGGCGGCCGTCCTACCCTTCGGACGCCGGGCGCGCGCGGAATACGGAGCGGCGCCGGCTCGTTCGAGCCGTGGGAGGGCAGCGCCCGAAAAGGGCAGTTGCGCGGTTCCCCTGGCAGCGGGAGGATTCGCCTCCTAAGGTAAGAAGGTTTGCTGACGTCTTCGAGGCAGGACCGAAAGGACTGAGACGACCCTGACGCAGAACCAGCTCCAGGAATTGCTCGAGTCTGACCAGGTGCGCGCGATGGTCGAGGGCGCGGAGGAGCGCGGCTACGTCGAGCCGGCCGAGATCGAGGCGTTCGTCGCCGAGCTCGAGCTGAGCGACGCGGAGGCCGAGGAGCTCACGCGCGAGCTCGAGCGCACCGGACTCGAGATCGGGTCGCCGGCCGCCCAGGCCGCGGCCCGGAAGGACGAGGAGAAGGCGGCCGAGCCCGAGCCGGCCCCCGAGGTGAAGGCCGAGATCTCCGGAGCCGCCGACAGCCTCCAGCTGTTCCTCGCCGACGTCGGCCGCCACAAGCTGCTGACTGCGGCGGACGAGGTGATGCTCGCCAAGCAGATCGAGCGCGGCGACCCGACCGCGAAGCGCCGGATGATCGAGTCGAACCTCCGGCTCGTCGTCTCGATCGCGAAGGGCTACCGCGGGCTCGGCGTGCCGTTCCTCGACCTGATCCAGGAGGGCACGCTCGGCCTCAACCGCGCCGTCGAGAAGTTCGACTGGCGCAGGGGCTACAAGTTCTCGACCTACGCCACCTGGTGGATCCGGCAGTCGGTGCAGCGCGCAGTCGCGAACCACGCCCGGACGATCCGCGTGCCGGTGCACGTCGTCGAACGGCAGCAGAAGTTGTCGCGCGCGGCGCGGCGACTCGAGGTGGAGCTCGGCCGCGAGGCGACGAAGGAGGAGCTCGCCGAGGCGACCGGCCTGCCGATGCAGCACGTCGACGAGGCGCTCGGCGCCGCCCACGCGTCCGTCTCGCTCAACCAGACGGTCGGCGCAGACGACGAGGGCGAGCTCGGCGACCTCTTCGCCGACCGCGACGCCGCCGATCCGTTCGACGAGGCCGAGGAGTCGCTGCGCCGCCAGGGCGTGCGGCGGGCGCTCGAGGCCCTGCCGGAGCGGGAGCGCCGCATCCTCGAGCTGCGCTTCGGCTTCGACGGCGAGCCGTGGACGCTCGAGGCGATCGGCAACGAGCTCGATCTCACGCGCGAGCGCGTGCGCCAGCTCGAGGGCCAGGCCCTCGCGCGCCTCGGCGCACTGCGCGACCTGATCTCGGTCGCGGCCTAGAGCCGCGGGCGGCACCCCGTCTCCGACGGCCGTGTCCAGGGTCTGACCCCGGGCACGGCCGTTCAGGGCATGTCCGTCGCGAGCGTCGCCCAGCCGAAGCGCGGCTCGCCCACGGGTGTGCCGTCGAGCGGGTCGTAGAACTCGTTGAAGCCGTGCGCGGCCGCGAGCTCGCGCGAGCGGTCGCCGATCGTGCGGGCCAGGTCGTCGTGCCCGTGCGCCGCCAGGCCGTGCGCGAGCAGCCAGTTCGTGTTCATCGACAGCGGCCCACGCCAGATCAGGCGGATGCCCCAGAGGCGGCTGTCACGGCTGAAGGTCGGCTCGTCCAGCGCCACCGACGGCACCGGGTGACGTGACCAGAAGAGGCGAGGGTCGGTGAGGTTCTCGACGAGCCTCTCGACGTGCGCCGCCGGCAGGTCGGGCAGGACGAGCGGCGAGAGTGCGGAGACGGTCTTCACCTCGGTTCGGGCCTCGTCGCGGCCGACGAGGTCCTGGAAGAGGCCCTGGCCCGCGTCCCAGCTCTTGGCGACGAGCGCCTCGGTGACGCGGCCGGCGCGCTCGTCGGCGCGGGCCGCGACCTCGTCCTCGCCGACCGAGCGCGCGAGCCGGGCGAGCGTCCGTTGTGCGCAGCCGTAGATCGCGTTCACGAGCACCGACTCCTGGTGCCGGTCGCCGCGAAGCACGCGATCGAGTTCGTAGCGGCAGAGACGTGCCGGCACCTGGGGACGCCGCAGCCGCAGGAAGACGGCCGGCCCGGAGCGGCGGCGCCCGCCGCCCTGCCAGATCGGGCTGAAGTCGAGCCCGGTCTCGAACTGCGAGATCACCGAGATGAGGCCGTCGCCGTCGGGGTCGCGCTCGCGGGCGAGGTGGTCGTGGTAGGCCGCGAGCTGCGGCAGCACCCTGCGCACGTAGCTCTCGCCGCCGCCCGCCTGCGCGACCCGCTCGACCGCGAGCGCGAGCATGGGCGGTTGCATCTGCTCGGTCGTCGCCGGCTTGCGCCACGGATTGCCGAGGCTCTCCATGTAGTGCCACCACTTCCACGCGGAGATGCGACGCTGATCCCAGAAGACGACGTGGGGGATGAAGCCCGAGGGCCGCTGCCACGCGAAGATCGCGTCGAGCTCTTCCGCCGCCCGGCGCCAGTCGAAGCGCGACCAGACGATCGCGTGGAAGCACGAGTCCCAGAACCACTGGAACGGATACTGGCGGGCGGACGGGACCGTGAAGCGGCCGCGCCTGCCGTCGAGCTCGCGCCGGCGCGTGTTCGCCTGCAGGAGTGCGAGCGCCCGCCGGTCGAGCGAGCGTTCGGTCGCGTGCTCGTCGAGTACGGCCACTGTGGCAGCCGGTTCCCCGCGCCGCGGCTCGCTATGCCTCGAAGAGCGGCGTCCCGACGGGAGGCGCGGCCACGCGCCGCGCGGGTGGATCCGCCTGCGGTGGAGCGGCGTGGAGGGCGGCGAGCGTCCGCGCCGCACGGAGGATCGGCTCGCGCGCAAGCGGCATGACGCGGAGCTCGGGCGGTGGACGGCGCAGGAACGTGCCGAGGAGCAGCAGCTCCTCGAGCGGGCCCGGTTCATGCACCCGGCGCGCCGCGGCGAGGCCGGCCTCGACCTCGAGCGTCGCGCCGCCTCCGGGCGGGAGCGTCCGCTCGGCGACGATCCGTCCGCCCGCGACGAAGAAGGCGCGCACGTGCCCGTGTTCGAGCGCCGGGACGAGCAGGCAGCGCTCGAGCGAGCGGAGGCGGGTGCCGCGGTCGAGCTCGCGGCAGATCCGCTCGAGCGCCGCGATCCGGTCGCGCAACCGCGCCGCGTCCTCGAAGCGGCGCGCGTCGGCGAGGTCGGCGAGCCGGCGGCGGAGCCGGGGCAGCGCGTCGGCGGGACGCTCGAGCTCGTCCGCGTGCAGCGCCCGTGCCGCGAGCTGCGCCGTCCGCCGCGAGCGCAGCGGGCCGCGCACCGGCGTGCCGCCCGGCGGGCTCGTGGTCGTGACGACGCCGTCGCCCCGCCGGCGAAGCCAGACGTGGCGTTCCGGTCGCGCGACGCGCGCGTTCGCCGGCGGGCGCAGGTCCTGGATCAGGCGGAGCTCCTCGAGGGCGGCTTCCAGCTCCGAGCCGAGGACGCGCCACTCGATGCGCTCGACGGCCGCCAGTGCGGCCTCGACCGCCGGCCGCTGGCGCTCGCTCCGGAAGTACGAGCGCAGACGCGCGCGCAGGTCGCGGGCGCGGCCGACGTACAGCACCTGGTCGTTGCGGTCGCGGAAGAGGTAGACCCCGGGGCGGGGCGGGGCGCCGAACGCGAGCCGGCGCTTGTCGAAGACGCGGCGGCTCCGGGTCGCCGCGAGGCGCGTCAGGTCGGCCACGGTCCGCGCTCCGCGCTCCTGCGCCAGCCCGATCAGCGCGAGCAGCACCTCGGCGGTCGCCTGCGCGTCCGGGAGCGCGCGATGGCACGGCTGCACCGACGTCCCGACGAACCAGGCGAGCTGCGCGAGGCTTGCGCGCGGCACGCGTCCTGCGAGCAGCCGGCGCGCCAGCGGCACCGTGTCGACGACCGGCGCCGCGATCCGGGACCCGGTCAGGCGCTGCGTCTCCCGGTCGAGGAAGGCGAGGTCGAAGCGGGCGTTGTGCGCCACGAGCACGGCGTCCCCGGCGAAGGCGAGGAAGCGCGAGACGGCGACCGAGGGCGGCGGTGCGGAGCGCAGCTCGGCGTCGCGCAAGCCGGTCAAGGCAGCGGCGCCCGGCGCCATCGCCATCCCGGGATCGACGAGCGTCTCGAACTCCGCCTCGATCTCGAGTCCGCGGATCCGCACGGCGCCGATCTCGCAGATCTGGGAGCTGCCCGGCCGGAGCCCGGTCGTCTCGAGGTCGACCACGACGTACGTCGCCTCCTCGAGCGGCAGGTCCTCCCCCGGCGGCCGGGCGAGCGCGACGGCGTCGCCGTTCCAGGCGAGCCGCGCGTCTGCCTCGACGACCTCGGTCAGCAGCGAGCGCGCCAGCGCCACCGGGGCGTGCCGCAGGGCGAAGAGACGGAGGGCGGCCTCCTCGGCGACCACCGGGCCGCGCCGCTCCTCGACCAGCTCCACCAGGCGGTCGGCTGCGTCTAGCCTCAGTTGCATGACGCACACCCTAGGCGAACATATGTTCGCAGTCCACCTCGCACCGCTGCGCGCCGAGCCCGACGACGCGGCCGAGCAGATCACGCAGGCGCTGCCCGGCGAGCCGCTCTCGGTCGAGGAGGAGAGCGACGGCTGGGCGCGCGTGCGGACCGCGTACGACTACCCGGGCTGGGTGCGGCGGGACGCGCTCGGGAGCGAGCCGGACGCCGCCTGGCTCGAGCCGCTGGCGGGCGACCCGGCGGAGCACGCCCGCACCCTCCTGGGGGCGCCGTACCTCTGGGGCGGCATGACCGAGGCCGGCATCGACTGCTCCGGCCTCGTCCACATGGGCTTCCGCGCCTGCGGCGTACTCGTGCCGCGGGACGCCGACCAGCAGGAGGAGGCGGGCGAGCCCGTCTCCGAGGACGAGCTTCGGCCCGGCGACCTGATCACCTATGGAGACGCGGCCGGCGCCGACCACGTGGCCTTCTGGCTCGGGGGCGGGCGAATCCTGCACGCGACCCGCCGCGAGGGCGTCGACGGAGTCGTCGAGGAGCCGGAGCCCGATGAGTTGCGCGCCCGGCGGCGCGCGCTCGTTCGGTTGGCAGGACAACCCTTCGGCAGTTCCAACTAGATTTGGCGTTCTCGCGTCTGAGACAATGCAGCGCGTGGAGCAGGGGTCGGCCTTTGCCGCCTCATCCAATCGAGCCCGGGGAGGTATCCGAGTTGATCCGAAGTCATCGGTGGAAGTGGCTGGTGACCGCAGCTGCCTTCTCCGCCGGCGTCGCGCTCGTCGCGACGGCCTGTGGAGGCGGCGGCGGTGGGGGCGGCACGACCGCCGCCAGCGCCGGAGGGAGCACGACCGGTGGGACGTCCTCCGGCAAGACGTTCGCGAACTTCAACATCGCGATGGACCAGGGCACTGACTACCTCGACCCGGCGCTCTCGTACACCGTCGAGGGCTGGGGCGTGATGTGGAACGTGTACCTGCCCCTCATCGGCTACAAGCACGTGAACGGCCCGGACGGCGCCACGCTCGTCCCGTACCTGGCGCAGGACATGCCGCAGGTCTCGTCCGACGGGAAGACGTACACGCTGACGCTGCGTTCCGGCTTGAAGTACTCGGACGGCACCGCCGTCAAGGCGAGCGACTTCAAGAACGCGATCAAGCGTGACTTCATCGTCGACTCGCCGGGTGTCGGCTTCTTCGGCAACATCGTCGGCGCCGACCAGTTCGGCAAGACGAAGAAGGGCGACATCAGCGGGATCACGACCGACGACGCGTCGGGCAAGATCACGATCCAGCTGGCCGCGCCGCAGGGCGACTTCGAGAACATCCTCGCGACCGAGTTCGCGGCCCCGGTGCCGTCGAGCGCGCCGCAGAAGGACACCTCGAACAACCCGCTGCCCTCGACGGGGCCGTACATGATCAAGAGCTACCAGCCGAACAAGCAGATCGTCGAGGTCCGGAACCCGAACTTCGACGCGGCCGCGCTCGACAACAACGTCCCGTCCGGCAACCCGGACAAGGTGACGTGGGACATCATCGGCGACGACAACGTCGCCCTGCAGCGCGTGATCAGCGGGCAGGACGACTGGATGAGCTACCACCCGATCCCGACCGACCGCCTGGCCTCTGTCCAGCAGAAGTACGCCGACCAGATCAAGGTCTTCACGCCGGCGAACACGTACTACTTCTTCATGAACACGCGCGTCGCGCCGTTCGACAACCTGAAGGTGCGGCAGGCAGTCAACTACGCCGTCAACCGCGAGGCGCTCGTGCGCATCGTCGGCGGTCTCGGCCAGACGACGGAGAACGTCCTCCCGCCGACGTACCCGCAGTACGAGAAGCACACGCTGTACCCGTACAACCTCGCCAAGGCGAAGCAGTTGATCAAGGACGCCGGCGCGACGGGTGCCCAGGTGACCGTGTGGAACCACGACCGCGGCATCGACCCGAAGTTCACGGCGTACCTGACGGACGTCCTGAACAAGATCGGGCTGAACGCCAAGGAGAAGATCGTCAACTCGACGGTCTACTGGACGACGCTCGGCAACCAGGCGACGAAGGCTCAGATCGGCTTCGCCGACTGGTTCCAGGACTACCCGCACCCGCTCGACTGGTACGACGTGCTCCTGAACGGCGAGCGGATCACGCAGACGCACAACAACAACTACGCGAACTACGACAACAAGTCGGTGAACGCGACGATCGACAGCTTGAAGAAGGAGCCGTCGCTGACCCCGGCCGTCAACGCGAAGTGGAAGGCCCTCGACAAGACGATCATGGAGGACGCCCCGTGGGTGCCCTTCCTCAATCGTCAGGAGACGGACTTCTTCAGCACGAACGTGGATCTGAGCTGCTACGAGAACCACGTCCTGTACGAGTTCGACTACGCGACGATCTGCCACAAGTAGCCGGCAGCCGTCGTTCACGCGTCGGGGGTGCCGGGAACGGCACCCCCGACGCGCATCGTTCCGGGAGGGTCTGAGTCGTGGCGGATCGTGCAACGGAGAGTGAGTTCACCCTCGACACGGCGGCCGAGCTGGCCGCGGCGGAGCCCGAGAGCGCCGCCATCCGCGGCCGCAGCCCGTGGTTCCTCGCCTGGCGGCGGCTGCGCCGGAACTACATCGCCTTTGCGTTCCTGGCGCTCTTCTTTCTCGTCCTGATCGCCTGCGCGCTGGCCGGGGTCTACGCGAGGGACGTCGCGCACACCGGCCCGAACACGAACCACATCCTCGAGATCGTCAAGGTCAACGGCCACTCCCAGTCGGTGCTCTCCTCGGGCGGCTACATCAGCAAGTCGACCGGCAAGGCGTGCCAGTCTGGCCAGACCGACTGCATCCTCGTCTCGTCGCTCCCGATCGCCCCGACCTGGTTCTCCGGCGGCGGCAAGTTCGTGCTCGGTGCCGACCAGAACGGGCGCGACATCGCGGTGCGGCTCCTCTACGGCGGTCGCAACTCGCTGATCGTCGGGATCGGCTCGTCGGCGATCTGCATCTTCTTCGCGGTGGTGCTCGCCCTGCTGGCCGGCTACTTCCGCGGGTGGGCCGACTTCGTGATCACCCGCTTCTTCGACCTCTTCTACGCCTTCCCGGTGGTCCTGCTCGGGATCGCGCTCGGCTCGGCGCTCGCCATCAACGGCTTCCACCACTGGGGCGTGAACATCCAGAGCGGCAGCCTCTGGATCCCGACGCTCGTCATCTCCTACGTGCTGATCCCGTACGTCGGCCGCCCGCTGCGCGGACAGGTGCTGTCGCTGCGCGAGAAGGAGTTCGTCGAGGCGGCGATCGCGCAGGGCGCGAACCCGCTGCGGATCATGTTCGCCGACCTGCTCCCGAACATCGCGAGCTCGGTGCTCGTCTTCTTCACGCTGATCGTCGCGAACAACATCGTGCTCGAGGCGAGCCTGTCGTACCTCGGCGCCGGAGTGCAGCCGCCGACGGCGTCCTGGGGCACGCTCATCACGGACGGCCAGCAGCTGATCGTGACCCGCCCGTGGCTCGCGCTCGCGCCCGGGATCGCGATCATCCTGACGGTGCTGTCGCTCAACGTCTTCGGCGACGGGCTCCGCGACGCTCTCGACCCGCGCGCGAAGGTGAAGGTCGAGCACTAGTGG
>Ga0075272_1000307_pt1 | contig 10782 bp, 9 predicted proteins | sample SF_Rice_5C_0N_40_FD_69776 | JGI IMG/M metagenome (GOLD analysis project Ga0075272, IMG submission 69776) | Rice paddy soil microbial communities from Twitchell Island, California, USA - SF_Rice_5C_0N_404 | ecosystem: Environmental > Terrestrial > Soil > Paddy field/soil | place: USA: Twitchell... | reverse complement strand
GCGCGCCGCCCGGAACTTCGCCACCTCCTGGAAGAAGTGGTTGTGCGCGTTGAAGAAGAACGAGAGCCGCGCCCCGAACTCGTCGGGCGAGAGGCCCGCCGCCACCGCTGCCTCGCAGTACGCGATCCCGTTCGCGAGCGTGAACGCCAGCTCCTGCACCGCCGTCGAGCCCGCCTCGCGGATGTGGTAGCCGGAGATCGAGATCGTGTTCCAGCGCGGGATCCGCTCGGAGCAGTACGCGAACAGATCCGTCGTCAACCGCATCGAGGGCCGCGGCGGGAAGATGTAGTTCCCGCGGGCGATGTACTCCTTGAGGATGTCGTTCTGGACCGTGCCGCGCAGCTCCGCCGACGGAATGCCCTGCCCGTCGGCCACCAGCTCGTAGAGCAGCAGCAGGAGCGACGCCGGCGCGTTGATCGTCATCGACGTCGAGACCTCGCCCAGCGGGATCCCGGCGAGGAGGATCTCCATGTCCGCCAGCGAGTCGATCGCCACCCCCGTCCGCCCGACCTCGCCGAGCGCGCGCGGGTCGTCGGAGTCGTAGCCGAGCTGCGTCGGCAGGTCGAAGGCGATCGACAAGCCCGTCTGGCCGCGCTCGAGCAGATAGCGGTAGCGCGCGTTCGACTCCTCGGCCGAGGCGAAGCCCGCGTACTGGCGGATCGTCCACGGCCGGCCGCGGTACATGTCCGCGTACGGGCCGCGCGTGAACGGGAACTCGCCCGGAGGCTCGAGCGGGCGCGGCGCATCCTCCGGGCCGTACACCGGCTTCACCTCGATCCCGGACTCGGTGCGGCGATCGTCGGTCGCGGCCATGACGTGATCGTAGAGGGGTTGAGCCGGCCGGGCGCGACCGGCGCGACGGCGACGCGGGCGGCGCGCCCGCAGGAGTCGCCGGCTCCCTCAGGCCGTGAGCTCGGCCTCGCGGCTGCGCCGGGCGACGCCGTCCGCCTCGGCCGCCGCCGCCACCGCGGCCGCGACCGACGACGCGACCTCGCGGTTGAAGACGCTCGGGACGACGTAGTCCGCGGAGAGCTCCTCCGCGGCGATCGTCGCCGCGATCGCGTGCCCGGCGGCGACCTCCATCGCCTCGGTGATCGCGGTCGCGCGCACGTCGAGGGCGCCGCGGAAGATCCCGGGGAAGGCGAGCACGTTGTTGATCTGGTTCGGGTAGTCGCTCCGCCCGGTCGCGACGACGGCGGCGAGGCCGGCGATCGCCTCCGGCGCCACCTCGGGGGTCGGGTTCGCCATCGCGAAGACGACCGCGTCCTCGGCCATCGAGCGGATCCCCTCGACCGAGACGGCGCCCGGCTGCGAGACGCCGATGAAGACGTCGGCGCCCGCGAGCGCCTCGTCGGCGCCGCCGCGCTCCTCCGGCGCGGTCTCCTCGGCGTAGCGGCGCTTCACGTCGGTCAGGTCGGTGCGGCCGGCGTGGACGACGCCCTTGCTGTCGCAGCCGACGACGCGGCGGACGCCGGCGGCCTGGAGCGTCCGCGTGACGGCGATCCCGGCGGCGCCGATCCCGGTGACGACGACCTTCACGTCCTCGACCCGCTTGTCGACGACGCGGAGGGCGTTGAGGAAGGCGGCGAGGACGACGACGGCGGTGCCGTGCTGGTCGTCGTGGAAGACCGGGATGTCGAGGCTCTCGCGCAGCCGGTCCTCGATCTCGAAGCAGCGCGGCGCCGAGATGTCCTCGAGGTTGATGCCGCCGAAGCCCGGCGCGATCGCCTCGACCGCGGCGACGATCTCGTCCGGGTCCTGCGTCGCGAGGCAGATCGGCCACGCGTCGACGCCGCCGAACTCCTTGAAGAGCAGCGCCTTGCCCTCCATCACGGGCATCGCCGCCTCGGGGCCGATGTTGCCGAGCCCGAGCACGGCGCTCCCGTCGCTGACGACCGCGACGGTGTTCCGCTTGATCGTCAGGTTCCAGGCGCTCTCCCGATCGGCGGCGATCGCCTGGCAGACGCGTGCGACCCCGGGCGTGTAGGCCATCGAGAGGTCGTCGCGCGTCTTCACGGGCGCGTTCGACTCCATGTGGATCTTGCCGCCGAGGTGGAGCAGGAAGGTGCGGTCGCTGACGCGCTCGACCGCGATCCCCGGCACGGCGCGGCAGGCGGCGACGATCGCGTCCGCGTGCTCGGCGTCGGTGGCGAGGACGGAGACGTCGCGGATCTTCGCGTCGCCCTCGATCCGCACGAGGTCGATCGCGTCGAGGAGGCCGCCGGCGTCGGCGATCGCGCGCGCGAGGTCGGCGAAGGAGCCGGGCCGGTCGAGAAGACGGACGCGCAGCGTGAGGCTGAACGAGGCGGAGTAGTGGCTCATGGCGGGGATCGTCGCGGCAGCCGCCGGTGCGCGCATCCGCAGTTCTCCGGTTAGGTCGCGGGCGGAAGCAGCCGCAGGAGCGCCTCGCCGGCCTCGAGGACGTCGAGGCGCGGGTCGACGACGGCGTGGAGAAAGAGGCCGTCCCAGCCCGCCGCGAGCGCCGCCGCGAGCGGCTCGGCGTCCGCCACGCCCTCGCGCTCCAGGGCGGCGGCGAGCTCGGCGCGGAAGTGGCGGATCATCTCGTCGAGCGCCTCGCGCAGCCGCTCGTCGCGCGCGGCGTTGAGCATCGTCTCGAAGAGGAGGAGCGCGAGCGCCGGCTCGCTGCGGATCGCCTGCACGAGCTCGAGCGAGCGGGTGAGCGCCTCGCGCACGCTCGGCGCCTCGCGCAGCGCGGCGACGGCCGGCTCGAGCGACCCCGCCGCCGCCGCGAGCGCCGCCTCGCGGACGAGCTCGTCCTTCGAGCGCCAGTGGTAGCTGACCACCCCCTGCGTCACGCCGGCCCGGGCGGCGATCTCGCGCGTGCTGAAGCCCGACCAGCCCGACTCGGCGATCAGCGCCGAGGTCGCATGCAGGATCGACCGCCGCGTCTCCTCTCCGCGGCTCCGGCTCGCGCTCATGCAGTCATCTTGTCATATGAACAGGTCACATGATAAGTTCGTGTCACGATGAAGTCCACGATCGCAGCGCGCGGTGTCGAGAAGTCGTTCGGCCGCCGCCCCGTCCTCCGCGGCGTCGACCTCGAGGTCCCGGCCGGAGCCCTCGTCGCCGTCGTGGGCGAGAACGGCGCGGGCAAGTCGACGCTCCTGAAGATCCTCGCGGGGACGCTCGCAGCCGACGCCGGCGGGGTAGAGCTTCACGGCACGCTCGGCTACTGCCCGCAGGAGCCGGTGTTGAACGGCGCGCTCACGGTCGGGCAGCACCTCCGCTACTTCGCCGCCGCGTACCGGCTCTCGAGCCTCGACCGCGCGGAGGAGCTGCTCGACGCGCTCCACTTCGGCGGCTACCGCGACCGGCCGGTCGAGGAGCTCTCGGGCGGCACGCGGCAGAAGCTCAACCTCACGCTCGCGCTCGTCCACGACCCTGCCGTCCTGCTGCTCGACGAGCCGTATCAGGGCTTCGACTGGGAGACCTACCTGCGCTTCTGGGAGCTCGTCGACGGCCTGCGCGAGCGCGGCCGCTCGGTGGTCGTGATCACGCACCTCGTCTTCGAGGAGGAGCGCTTCGACCGCCTCTACCGGCTGCGGGAGGGTCGGATCGATGCCTGAGCGGCCGCTCGCGCGCCAGTTCCCGACCGCGCTCGTGTTCGCGCTCCGCAACCAGGCGCGGAACCGGCTCGCGTGGATCCTCCTCGCCGCGTTCGTGCCGGCGTGGTACGGGCTGATGGCGGCGCTGATCCCGCACGACCCGCTGACCTACCGGCTCTTCTCGAGCGGGCGGCTCCTGCGCGTGGACGGGCGCCATCTCGGTCTCGTCACCGCCGGGATGAACTCGCTGACCCTGATCGTCGGCTTCGCCGTCTTCGCGGCGATCCGGCGCGCGCTGCCGCTCGACCGCCGGCTCGTCTTCGCCGGCTACCGCCAGTCGCTGCTCGTCGGCGCGAAGGCGCTCGCGACCGCGGTCGTCGCCGTCGTCGTGGCGCTCTACGCGACCGTGGTGCTGCTCGCCTTCTGGCGCCCGGCGGCGGCGGGCTTCGCGGCCGTGTTCGCGGCCTTCGCGCTGATGGCGCTCGAGTACGGCGCGCTCGGCCTCCTGCTCGGGGTGCTCGTCAAGGGCGACCTCGAGGGGTTCTTCCTGATCATCATGGGCGGCCTCACGGACACGTTCCTGCAGAACCCGGTCGGGAACCCCGTCGCGAACAAGCCGATCCTCCAGTGGTTCCCCTCGTTCGGACCGATGCAGTTCGCGGGCGGCGGCGCCTTCGGCGGCGGCCCGTCCTGGCTCGGTCTCGGGCTCGGCCTCGCGTGGGCGGCCGCCTTCGCGGCGCTCGCGCTCGTCGTCTTCCAGCGGCGGACACGGAGCCGCCGCCACGCTCACACGAGCGCGGGCGAGCCGAGCTCGGCGTCGCGGCTGACGAGCGCGGCGTAGCGTCCGCCCGCGGCGAGCAGCTCCTCGTGGCGGCCGCGCTCGACGGCGCGGCCGCGGTCGAGGACGACGATCTGCTCGGCGTCGCGCACGGTCGAGAGCCGGTGCGCGATCGCGATCGTCGTCCGCCCCTCGGAAAGCCGGTCGAGCGCCTCCTGGACGAGCCGCTCGGTCTCGGTGTCGAGCGACGAGGTCGCCTCGTCGAGCACGAGGATCGGCGGGTTGCGGAGGATCGTCCGCGCGATCGCGATCCGCTGCTTCTCGCCGCCCGAGAAGCGGTAGCCGCGCTCGCCGACGACGGTGTCGTACCCGTCGGGCAGCGCCGAGATCACGTGGTGGATGCGGGCCGCTTCCGCCGCGGCGACGATCTCCGCGTCGCTCGCCTCGGGCTTCGCGAAGGCGAGGTTCTCGCGCACCGTGGCGTGGAAGAGGTACGTCTCCTGGGAGACGACGCCGACGAGCGAGGCGAGCGCGCGAAAGGAGAGGTCGCGCACGTCGACGCCGCCGATCGTGACCGCGCCGCGCTCGACGTCGTAGAGGCGCGCCGCGAGATAGCCGAGCGTCGTCTTGCCCGAGCCGGTCTCGCCGACGAGCGCCGTCGTCGTCCCCGCCGGCACCACGAAGCCGACGTCCTCGAGCGTCCAGCGGTCGCCCGCGTAGCGGAACCAGACCCCGTCGAAGACGACGTCGCCCGCCTCGGCGGCCCGGCGCGCGTCCGGGCGCTCGGCGATGTCGACCGGCGCGTCGAGGTACTCGAAGATCCGGTCGAAGAGCGCCAGCGAGGTCTGGACGTCGAGCGAGACGCCGAGCAGCGAGCCGACCGGGAAGAAGAGCCGCGTCTGCAGCGTCGTGAACGAGACGAGCATCGGCACCGAGACCGCCGTCGACCCGTGCGCGAGGAGCAGGCCGCCGAACCAGTAGACGGCGGCCGGCATGATCGCGAAGCTCGTCTGGATCGAGGCCATCACCCAGCGGCCGGCCATCCGCTGGCGCACCTCGAGGTCGGCGAGCCGCAGCGAGTCCTGCTCGAAGCGGTCGGCGAGCTCGTCCGTCCGCCCCATCGTCTTGCCGAGCAGGATCCCCGAGACCGAGAGGGACTCCTGGACGAGGCTCGAGATGTCGGCGAGCGTCTCCTGGGTCGTCTTCGCGATCTTGCGCCGCTGAGCGCCGACGCGGCGGGTGAGCACGGCGAAGAGCGGGATCAGGGCGAAGGCGAAGAGGGCGAGCTTCCAGTTGAGGACGAGCATGCCGACCATCGTGGCCGCGACCGTCGTGACGTTGGACGCGATCGAGGTGGCGGTGTTCGTGACGACGTTCTGGACGCCGCCGATGTCGTTCGAGATCCGCGACTGCACCTCGCCGGTGCGCGTGCGCGTGAAGAAGGCGAGCGAGAGCCGCTGCAGGTGCCGGAAGACGGAGGCGCGCAGGTCGTGCATGACGCGCTGGCCGACCTGGTTCGAGACGAGGGTCTGGACGACGCCGAGGGCGCCGGTGACGATCGCGATCACGATCATCCCGCCGGCTGCGAACGAGAGCGCTCGCGTGTCGTTGCGCCCGATCGCCTCGAGGGCGCGCTTGAGCAGGAAAGCCGGCAGGACGCCGAGGCCGGCGCTCGCGACGATCAGCGCCAGCAGGCCGCTCAGGCGCGCCTTGTAGGGGGTGAAGAGCGGGCCGATCCGCCGCAGGTTCGCCCTGCGCACCGCCGGATCCGACGGCCGGTCGGGAGGCGCGTCGGACGAGTGGAAGAACATCCCCATCTCGGCCCAGCGTACGTTCTCCGGCACACTCCGGGGATGCGCGTCACCGTCCGTCTCTTCGCCGGCCTGCGCGAGCGCGCGGGCACCGCGCGGGTCGAGCTGGAGGACGTCGCCACCGTGGCCGACGTCTGGCCGCGGCTCGGGCTCGGCGAGGAGCCGCCGGGCCTGCTGCTGGCGCTCAACCGCGAGTACGTCGGGCGCGAACGGGAGCTCCGGGACGGCGACGAGGTGGCGCTGATCCCGCCGGTCTCCGGCGGCGCCTACCTCGTCACCGGCGAGCCGCTCGACCCGGCGGCCGTGCTGGACGAGGTCGGCTCGGACGAGGCGGGCGCGGTCGCCTCGTTCGTGGGAACGGTGCGCCGCCACTCGCGCGGGCGCACGGTGCTCCACCTCGACTACGAGGCGTACGAGGAGATGGCGGAGGAGATGCTCGCCCGGCTGGGCGGCGACCTGGCCGAGCGCCACTCGCTCGCCGCGATCGCGATCCACCACCGCACCGGCCGCGTCGGGATCGGCGAGCCGTCCGTCGTGATCGCGGCGTCCGCGCCGCACCGCGCGGCCGCGCTCGACGCCGTCCGCGAGGCGATCGAGACGCTGAAGACCTCGATCCCGCTCTGGAAGAAAGAGGTCTACGAGGGCGGCGAGGAATGGATCGGGCGCGGCTCGTGATCGAGGGCCGCGACTACGAGCCCGTCCAGCCGCGCCCCGGGTTCAGCCTGCGCAAGTCGCTCGAGCGCCTCGTCGGCCTCGTCGTCCTGATCGGCGGCACGGCGCTCAAGTGGGGCTTCGTCTTCGTCAAGTTCTTCGGCTTCTTCATCTCGATCGCCGCCTACCGCCTCTGGTTCGGCAGCTGGACGTTCGCGGTCGGCTTCGTGCTCCTGATCCTCGTCCACGAGCTCGGGCACGCGCTCGAGGCGCGCCTGCAGGGCCTGCACGTCTCGGCGCCGACGTTCATCCCGCTGATCGGCGCCTACGTGACGATCCGGCATGCCGGGCTCTCGCCGTGGCGCAATGCGCGCATCTCGCTCGCCGGGCCGTTCGTCGGCGGGCTCGCGGCGGCGATCGTGTGGGCGGTCGGCGCCTATCGCGGCTCGCACATGCTCGAGGTGCTCGCGAACATGGGCTTCCTCCTGAACGCGTTCAACCTGCTGCCGATCGGCTTCCTCGACGGCGGCTCCGTGTGGCGCTCGTTCGGCGAGGCCTGGCGGATGCCGGTGGTCCGCTTCGAGGGGGCCGTGCCGGTCGAGGCGTTCGCGCCGGACCGGACGCGCGCGCTGCTGATCGGATTCGCGTACGCGCTGCTCGCCGTGGCTCTCGTCGTCGGCATGCTCGCCACGCGCCCCAACGGAGCGCTGTGAGCACGAACCACAACCGCGACCGGCGGATGCTTCAGACGCACCAGTCCATGGAGGAGCTGGTGGCGCACACGGAGTCGATCGGCCGCGAGTTCCTCGCCGGCTTCGAGGCCGTGGAGCGCATCGACCGGCCGGCCTGCTCGTTCTTCGGCTCGGCGCGCGCGCCTGAGGGCTCGGCCGTCTACGAGCTCGCGCGGGCGACGGCGCGGCTGTTCGCCGAGGCGGGCTGGGCGGTGGTCACCGGCGGCGGCCCCGGCGTGATGGAGGCGGCGAACCGCGGTTGCCGCGAGGGCGGCGGCCTCTCGGTCGGCTTCAACATCCAGCTGCCGCACGAGCAGGGCGGGAATCCGTACATCGACCTCGAGCTCACGTTCGACCACTTCTACGCGCGCAAGACGATGTTCGTGAAGGCGGCCGAGGGCTTCTGCGTCTTCCCCGGCGGGTTCGGCACCGCCGACGAGCTGTTCGAGTCGCTGACGCTGATCCAGACCGGCAAGGTGCTCGACTTCCCCGTCGTCCTGCTCGACGAGGCCTACTGGGCGCCGCTGCTCGAGTGGGTGCGCGAGCGGGCGCTTCGCGACGGGATGGTCTCGCCGGACGACCTCTCGCTCCTCACCGTGACGGACGACCCGCAGGTGGCGCTCAGGACGGTGCTCGAGGCGTCCGCGCGGCTGAACGGGAAGAGCCCGGCGGCGCCGGGAAAGCACGACGCCGAGTAGTACGGTTCCGGGCGTGGAGCTCCGGGATCTGCCGTCCGTGGACGAGCTGGCCCGCGCGGCCGGCGACCCGCTCGCGGTCGACGCGGCACGCGCCGTGATCGAGCGCGCGCGGGAGGAGATCCGGGCGGGGCACGAGCCGGGCGAGCTGGCGGAGCGGCTGCGCGCCGAGCTCGCGTCGGCGCGCGCGCCGCGGCTGCGCCGCGTGCTCAACGCGACCGGCGTCGTCGTCCACACGAACCTCGGGCGCGCTCCGCTCGCCGAGGAGGCGCTCGCCCGCATCGTCGAGACGGCGCGTGGCTACTCGAATCTCGAGTTCGACCTCGGCGAGGGCGCCCGCGGCTCGCGCCAGGATCACCTGGCGGCGATCCTGCACCGGCTGACGGGAGCGGAGGCGGCACTCGTCGTCAACAACAACGCGGGTGCCGTCCTGCTCGCGCTCGCCGCGCTCGCCGAAGGACGCGAGGTCGTCGTCTCCCGCGGCGAGCTGATCGAGATCGGCGACGGCTTCCGCATCCCCGACGTGCTCGCCCGCTCGGGCGCCCGGCTCGTCGAGGTCGGAACGACGAATCGGACGCGTGCGGCCGACTACGAGCGCGCGGTCGGCGAGGAAACCGCAGTGCTCCTGCGCGTCCACCAGTCGAACTTCCGCGTCGTCGGCTTCAGCGAGCGGCCGCGTCTCGAGGAGGTCGCCGCGGTCGCGCGCGGCCACGGCCTGCCGCTCGTCGACGACCTCGGCTCCGGCGCGCTCACGCCGAGTGACACCGTGCTACTCGGCGACGTGGAGCCGAGCGCGCGCGAGTCGTTGGCGGCCGGCGCGGACCTCGTCTGCTTCTCCGGCGACAAGCTGCTGGGAGGCCCGCAGGCGGGAATCGTCGTCGGTCGCGCCGGGCTCGTCGAGCGCCTGCGCCGTCATCCGCTGCAACGCGCGCTTCGGATCGACAAGCTCTCCCTCGCCGCGCTCGAGGGGACCCTGCTCCTCCACCTCGACGCACCCGAGAGGCTGCCGGTTCTGCGCATGCTCGCGCAGGACGCGGACGCGGTGCGGGCGCGGGCCGAGCGGCTCGCGACGGCGACCCGCGGGGAGGTCGAGGAGACCGTCGGGCGGGTCGGCGGCGGCGCGCTCCCGCTCGCCGAGCTGCCGAGCTTCGCCTGCTCGCTGCCGGACGCGCTCGCCGAGCCGCTGCGCACGGGCGAGCCGCCGATCATCGGGGTCGTACGCGACGGCCGGCTCCTGCTCGACTGCCTGACGCTCACCGACGCCGAGGCCGAGGAAGCCGCCGCGGCCGTCCGCGCCCTTTCCTGAGGAGTCGCGGCCGCACGCCTGGGCCTGTGCACCCCGGCACATGGGACGGTGTGCACCGGCACATGGGCCTGTGCGCCCCGGCACATGGGCCTGTGCACACAGCCACCCCTGCACGGGCGAGTGGCGGAATCGTCGCAGCACCGTGCCCGCTCCCTAGCATGCGGCCATGCCCCTGACCGTCGGCACCGCCGGGCACATCGACCATGGCAAGACGACGCTCGTCGAGGCGCTGACGGGACGGAACACCGACCGGCTGCCGCAGGAGCGGGAGCGCGGGATCTCGATCGACCTCGGCTACGCCCCGCTCGAGCTGTCGGACGGAGCACGGCTCTCGGTCGTCGACGTGCCCGGCCACGAGCGCTTCGTCCGCACGATGGTCGCGGGGGCGAGCGGCATCGACCTCTTCCTGCTCGTGATCGACGCCGGCGAGGGCGCGCGTCCGCAGACCCACGAGCACCTGACGATCCTGCGTCTGCTCGGAATCGACCACGGCGTCGTCGCGCTCACGAAGGCGGACCTCGTCGACGAGGAGACGCTCGAGCTCGCACGAGCCGAGGCGGAGGAGCTCGTGCCGGGTGCGGCCGTCGTCGCGACGAGCGCGCGCACGGGGACGGGGCTCGAGGAGCTGCGGGCCGCTCTCGCGGCGGCGGCGGCGGCGGTCGAGCCGGCGAGCTCGGAGGGGCCGGCGCGGCTCCACGTCGACCGCGTCTTCTCGCTGCACGGCATCGGCACGGTCGCGACCGGGACTCTGTGGTCCGGCAGCGTCGGAGGTGGTGACGATCTCCGCCTCGAGCCGGCGGGGCGGCCGGTCCGCGTGCGCAGCGTCCAGGTGCACGACCGCGCCGTCGACCGGGCTGGAGCGGGACAGCGGGTCGCCGTCGCGCTGCCGGGTGTCGAGCGGCAGGAGCTCCGCCGCGGGGACGCGCTCGTCACGCCCGGCGCGTTCGCGGCCAGCTACCGCCTCGACGTCGCGCTCGAGGCGGAGGGTGAGCTGCCGGCCCGGGTGCACGTCCACCACGGCACCGCCGACGTCGTCGCGAGGGTCGCGCCGGCCGGCCCCGGCTTCGCCCAGCTGCGTCTCGCCGAGCCCGTGGTCGCGGCTCGCGGCGACCGCGTCGTCCTGCGGGCCGGCACGACCGTCGGCGGCGGTCGCGTCCTCGACCCGGCACCGCCGCGGCATGCCGATCCGGCACGGATGGAGCTGCTCGAGCGCGGCGACCTCGCGGCGACCGTGCACGCGCCGG
>Ga0075272_1000306_pt1 | contig 10818 bp, 10 predicted proteins | sample SF_Rice_5C_0N_40_FD_69776 | JGI IMG/M metagenome (GOLD analysis project Ga0075272, IMG submission 69776) | Rice paddy soil microbial communities from Twitchell Island, California, USA - SF_Rice_5C_0N_404 | ecosystem: Environmental > Terrestrial > Soil > Paddy field/soil | place: USA: Twitchell... | reverse complement strand
TTTGCAGCGCGGGAGGCGCGCCCATGGCGGCCAAGTTCACCAGGGAACTCATCGTCAAGCCCGGAGCGAAAGTCCGCCTCTCCGATTACGATCCGGATGACACGCTGGGCTGGCACAAGGGTCATAAGATGCAAGCGAGCCTGGACGACGCCATCCAGCGTATCGACAACCTGCAATATCGCCTTGCCGCCGAACGCAAGCGCGCGCTCCTCATCGTCCTGCAGGGCCTCGATACCGGCGGCAAAGACGGCACCATCCGCCACGTCATGACCGGCATGAATCCGCAGGGCTGCAAGGTCACTTCCTTCAAGGTTCCCACCGCCGAAGAGGCGGCTCACGATTTCCTGTGGCGCATCCACCGCGCCGTGCCCGAGCATGGTGATGTGGGCATCTTCAACCGCTCGCATTATGAGGACGTTCTCGTGGTGCGCGTGCATAAACTGGTGCCCAAAGAAGTCTGGTCCAAGCGCTACGACGAAATCAATCAGTTCGAGTCCATCCTGGCGCACAACGGTATCCGCATCTTGAAATTCTTCCTGCACATCAGCAAAGACGAGCAGAAAAAGCGTCTTCTGCAGCGCATCGACGATCCGGACCGCCACTGGAAGCTTTCTGAAGCGGATTTTCACGAGCGCAAATTCTGGGACGACTACACCGCCGCCTACGAACACGCCTTGCGCAAGTGCAGCACCGCCGAAGCGCCCTGGTTCATCATTCCCGCCAACAAGAAATGGTTCCGCAACCTCGCCGTTTCGCACGTCATCGCGGAAACGCTCGAGGACATGAATCCGAAATTCCCGCCGCCCACCGTGGACATCTCCAAGCTGAAATTTTCGTAAACTCTTCGCAAAGTCTTCGCCTGTCCTTGCGCTGGCGGGCCTCCATATCCGTTCCGGCAACGCTGCGCCGCGCATCCTTGAAAACGGGCCATTCTCCGCATACTCTGTAAAAACTGTTTCTTGCGGTTCATTGGGCGCCTATGAGCAACGAAGCCGCTTTTCCACGCAATTTCCTGAAGGCGTATCCCAAGGCGACTCGCGCCGAAGGGTGTTTCATCTACACGTCCGAAGGGCGCCGCTATCTCGACGCCTGCGGCGGAGCAGCCGTGGTCACCATCGGCCACGGCGTTCCGGAGGTGGCTCGCGCCATCGGCGATCAGGCCGCGCGGCTGGCCTACGTTCATTCCTCGCAGTTCTCCACCGCCCCGGCCGAAACTCTGGCCAAACGCATCCTCGCGCTCGCGCCTGAGCCCATGCGCCGCGACGGCCGCGTCTTCTTCACTTCGGGCGGTTCGGAAGCCACCGAAACGGCCATCAAGCTCGCGCACCAATATTGGCTCGAGCGCGGAAACACCAAGCGCGTTCGCGTGATCGCCCGCCGCCAGAGCTATCACGGCGCAACCCTCGGCGCGCTCAGCCTCTCCGGCAATGTGCGCCGGCGCGAGCCCTTCTCCCCCTTGCTGCACGAATGGGGACACATCGCGCCCTGCTTCTGCTACCGCTGCCCCTTTGGCCTGCAATATCCCGAATGCAATGTGGACTGCGCCGACGATCTCGAACGCCTGCTCTTGCGCGACGGCGCGGACGACGTCGCCGCCTTCATCGTCGAGCCCGTTTCGGGAGCCACCCTCGGCGCTGTGGCTCCGCCCGATGGCTACCTCGAACGCATCGCCGAAATCTGCCGCAAACGCGGCATCCTGCTCATCGCCGACGAGATCATGAGCGGCATGGGCCGTACCGGAAAGCCATTTGCGGTCCAGCACTGGGGCGTCGCTCCCGACATCATTCTCATCGGCAAAGGCGTCGCCAGCGGCTACGCCCCGCTGGGCGGCGTGATTGCCGCCGGGAAAGTCGTCGAGGCCCTCTCCGCGGGCTCCGGCGCGTTTCTTCACGGCTTTACGTATCACGCGCATCCCCTCTCCGTCGCTGCGGGAAACGCCGTCTTGGATTACATCGAGCGCGAAAATCTGTTCGCTCGTGTCGAGCCCATGGGCAAGGAACTGGGCGCCGCGCTGGAATCGCTCAAACGCTTCTCCGTCGTGGGCGACGTTCGCGGCATCGGATTGCTCTGGGCCATCGAGTTCGTCCGCGACGTCAAGACTCGCGAACCCTTTCCCGCCGACGGCCACATCTCTTACCGCGTGGCCGAAGATGCCCTCGAATCGGGCGTGTTGACCTACCCCATACAGGGTTGCGCCGACGGCCAGCGCGGCGATCATCTCCTGCTCGCTCCTCCCTTCACCTTCACTTCCGCCATGATTCAAATGGTCGTTTCCGCACTCGAACGCGCCATCGCCGAGTTGGAAAAAACGCATCTCGCCAGCGCCGGCGGCTCCACAGCACTGGCCTGATGTTCGTCGCGCATGCTTTCTAAATTCTATCGAGTGCAATTTCCTGGGACGCTACCCCTCTGAACCAGTACAATGATCGCCTGTCGATCCGTGCGAGCGAAGCGGGCCTCGGCTGCCGTTCTCTGAGGCCTGCGAATCACGTCCGCGCTGACCGCTGAACATCCTTATCGCGTGCGCCGGCGTCCAAAGACGGAGTTTCCGGAGGTTCCAATATCATGCGCAATTTCGTGCTGGGCATCATCGTTACTCTCCTCGCGCTGGCCGTAGGAGCTTTTGTTTATTCCCGGCTGGGGCTGGTCAATTTCCAGGCCGATCAGACGCCTTCCCCGGCCGAGCGTTGGTTCGCCGGAGGCGCTTCCGATGCCTATGTCGAACACAACGCGCCCGACGTCAAGAATCCCGTTCCCGCCACGGAACAGAACGTCGTCGCCGGGGCACAGCTCTATATGAATCATTGCGCCGGCTGCCATGGGACGCCCTCCAGCCCCGACACCGCCCTCATGCATTCCTTCAATCCGCCCGTGCCGCGCTTTTTCGTCCACGCGCCGGATATGTCCGACGATCAGAATTTCCTGGTGATTCAGCACGGCATCCGCTGGACCGCCATGCCCGCTTGGGACAAAACGCTTTCCACCCAGCAGATGTGGCAGCTCACCACATTCCTCAGCGCCATTCCCAAGCTGCCGCCCTCGGCGAAAAAAGTCCTGCAGCCCGGCTCGTCGAGTCTGCCGAGCCCCCCGGCCGGTTCTTAGCGCTTTCGGCAACGGACTCGCTTGGTGCGCGAGCAAGGCGGCTGGAATTTGCTTTCTGCCATGGGTTAAGCTACGGTTTGGGTTTGCGCGCTGGCCAAACCTAGAGTCGCGGAGCGTGCGCTCGGCGCTTCTGCGCGGTGCAGTTCTGAGGGAGGACGGATGGCGGATGAAGTAGCCGCGAAGGTGATTGCCACGCTGGCGTCCGTAAAGCGGATTCCCGCGGACAAAATTACGCTCGACACCAATCTTCAGGAGCTGGGCATCGATTCCCTCGACGTCTTCTCTCTCTTGTTCGAGTTGGAGAACGCCTTCAAAATCTCCATCCCCGACGACGACGTGCGCTCTATTCGCACCGTCAACGATATCGTGGAAGGCGTGAAAAAGCTGATGGCCGCCGCGCCGCCGGAAAGTTCCGCGGGTTCCACTTCGCCCGCCGCCTGATGCCGCCTAGCCGCATGATTTCACCCGCACATTTCTCCCGCATGCGCTCGGAGCGTGCCTGACATGCCGCCCCGTCGCGTCGCCATCACCGGCATCGGAATCATTTCCTGTTTGGGATTGAATCTCGAGGAGAACTGGAATGCCCTGCGCGAGGGCCGCTCCGGCATCGCTCCCCTGCAGGGAGTTGATTTTCACAAATTAACGCTGCGCTTCCAGAACGGCGCGCAGGTCCGCAACTTCGACGCCACAAAACATTTCGAGCCCGGCAAAGAAGACTACATCGATCGCTTCGCGCAATTTTCCGTTGTCGCCGCACGCGACGCCCTGCGCGATTCCGGCCTCAGTCTCACGCCCGAACTCCGCGAGCGCTCCGCCATTGTCTGCGGCTCCGCCGTCGGCGGGCAATCCGCCATCGAAGTGGGCTTCGAGGATTTGTACGTCACCGACCGCGGCCGCGTCCATCCCTTGACCATTCCCAAAACGATGTCCAACGCCGGCGCCAGCCATATTTCCATGGACCTCAAGCTCAGCGGCCCCACCTACACCGTGTCCACCGCCTGCTCTTCCGCCAATCACGCGATGGGGCAAGCCTTCCGCCTGGTGCGCGATGGCGACGCCGATTTGGCCGTCACCGGCGGCAGCGAAGCCATGTTCACCATCGGCATGCTCAAAGCCTGGGAAGCCATGCGCGTGATTTCCCCGGACACCTGCCGCCCGTTCAGCAAGGACCGCCGCGGCATGATCCTCGGCGAGGGCGGCGCCATGATGATTCTCGAGCCCCTGGACGCCGCTCGCGCCCGCGGCGCCAGAATCTACGGCGAAATTTGCGGCTTCGGCATGTCCTCCGACGCGAATCATCTCACGCAGCCCATTGTCGAAGGCCCCGCGCGCGCGATGCGCGACGCCCTGCGCATGGCCGGCCTCGCCCCCGAACAGATCGGCTACATCAACGCCCACGGAACCGGTACGCCCGGAAACGATCCGGTCGAGACGCGCGCGATTCGCGCCGTGTTCGGCACGCACGCGGACAAGCTCGCTATCAGCTCGACCAAATCCATGCACGGCCACGCGCTCGGCGCGGCAGGCGCTATCGAAGCGGTGGCCACCATTCTCGCGCTGCGCGATGGCATTCTCCCGCCCACCGCGAATTTCACCGTCGCCGATCCCGAATGCGACCTCGACTACATTCCCAACAAAGCGCGGACCCAGCAGGTCGAAGCCGCCCTCTCCAATTCCTTTGCCTTCGGGGGCCTGAACGCCGTCCTCGCCTTCCGTTCCTATCACGGTTGATATTCTCGAAGGGGCTCATGCTGGCCGCTCGTCGGTGCGGCTCGCAAGCCGCCCTTCTTGCTTGTCACCCTGGCCACAGGAAATCCGGTCTCTCTCGGTTTTCTTCTCGATTCTCATGATCCCACGCCCAGCGAGCAGGATTGTTGTAGACGTACCGGCGCGCGCCTCCCGTCCTTAGCCAAAAGCGGATCGAGTGTCATCCCGAACCCGGTCCCGCGGTTTGGGCGGGAACGGGGGTGAGGGATCTGCTTTCCGTCCTTTGTGACCGTCAGGCAAGGAGATCGACGTTTGCTTGCTGCTGGTTTGGCGTTCTCTCGCCACTAGCCACTCGCCACTTCTTCAAAAATGGCAGGACTTTACCCCGCGCTTCTCGAAATATTGCTGGTGGTAATCCTCGGCGCGATAAAATTCCGGTGCCGGCGCGACTTCCGTGACGACTGGCCCGTGGTACTTCCCTGATTTTTCCTGCGCCGCCTTCGACGCGCGCGCCGCCGCTTCCTGTTCCGCGTCGTGAAAGAAAATCGCCGAGCGGTACTGCGTGCCCACGTCCGGGCCCTGGCGGTTCAGCTGCGTCGGATCGTGAATCTCCCAGAAAAGATCCAGTAATTTCTGATACGAAACCTGCTGCGGATCGAACTCGACTTCCACGGCCTCTGCGTGCCCTGTCGTATGAGAACAGACTTCTTTGTACGTCGGATTCTTCGTGTGCCCGCCGGTGTACCCGACGGTCGTCGACTTCACGCCTTTCACCCCTCGAAACGCATCCTCCACGCCCCAAAAGCATCCCGCCGCAAACGTCGCAATAGCCATTATCAATGCCCCTTTCGTCGCCTGATTAGATGCCATGTTGCCATAACCGGATTGCGCCAGTCGAGCGCGCCCTGCAACCATGTCACCCCTCAGCGCGCGAAGGATCTCTCCGGCGCATCGCGACCCGACCGATTCGATCCCTCCCCTTCGCGACCAATGACTCCACAGGCGTGGGTGCCCTACCGTTCGCGCCTTCTGCGAACGCTGGGTCGGCTGTGCCGCTTCTTCTCTGTGTCCTCCGGTCTTTCTCTGCGCTCTCTGTGGTGAATCCTTTTCGGCCCACAACGCGAGCCGTCCTGCGCTTCGACGCGAAGGATCTCTCCGGCTCACCGTCGCCAGACCGTTCAGGCCCGTCCCGTTCGCAGCCAATGACTCCACAGGCGTGGGTGCCCTACCGTTCGCGTTTTTTGCGAACGGTGGGTGGTTTTCGCGAGCCCCGATTCCAACCTCTGCCTTCCTCGAACCGCGCACCGGCCGTGGTTCTTACCCTGACACTCTTCACGCCGGAAACGCCGCACCGGCGAGTATCCTCTCCAGCATCTCCGGAATCTCAAACACCGCCCGGTTCTCCAGCGCTTCGGTGTTCGCGCGATAGCGCCCCAGCGTCGCCGGCTCGATCATCTTCGCCACCGCGCTTTCAATGCTTTTGAAGCTTTTCAGCACCATCCCCACTTCCTTCTCCAGCACCCACGTGCAGTTGTAACGTTCCTGTGGCAGCGTCCACGCGTTGCATTCGACGATCACCGGCAAGCGCATGGCCAGCGCCTCGCTGATGCTTCCGGGTCCCGGCTTGCCTATGAAGAAGTCGGCCAGCTGCATGTAGTAGTTCACTCTGGCCGTAAATCCCTCGACGTACCGCGGCAGCCGCCGCGATCCGTTGCGCAGCGCGCCCGCCAGCTTCTCGTTCTTTCCGCAGATGAAGATCAGCTGCAGCTCGAGCGACGAACGCTCCAGCCGCTCGGCAATCTCCCTCATCACCTCCGACCCGTGCCCGCCGAACAGCACCAGCCCGGTCGGCAGATCCCGCCGCAGGCCCAGCCGTTCGCGTTCGGCGAGCCGCTGCTCGATCGGCGGCTCGTAGAACTTCGGATTCAGGATCATTCCCGAAGCGCGAAAGATCGTTTCGTCCGCATGCCCCAGCGCCTTCGCTTGCGCCACCGCGCGCTCCGACCCGCAGATTAAATGTTGCCGCCAGTCTGCCTTGACCGGCTCGATCCAGAAGTGCGGCGGAAAATCCGCTATGTCGGTCAAAATGGTGACGAACGGCCGCCCTGCATAGCACCTCGCATAGCTTTCCCCCAGCGCGCGATTGAAGTGCGGCACGAACGACACCACCATGTCCGGCTGCGTCTCGCGCCAGTGCCTCTCCAGCATCCGCACCGTCGGCCGGTGATACGCCCGAATGGCCCCCTGCAACACACGCATGAGCTGCTCGCTGCCCAACGTCCAGCCGCTTCGCAGCATCCAATTGTAGAAATCCTGAATCCGAATGCCCGCATATTTCTTGAGGATATCGAGCTCATCCAGCAGCTCTTGCAGGTTCGTCAGCCGGACCTTCCAGGGCCTTCCCTGCGTGCGCGCCACGGCTTCCAGCGCCGTGGCCGCCGCGCGATGGCCGCCGCCGGCGTCAAAAAAGCAGAACTCGATTTGTTCCATGCGGGGCGATTCTGGCATTAGGCATGCCGCTTCCAGCGGTCGGAATGTTAAAAGTATATTTCTTTGTCGAAAGAGTTAAATGCTGGATTTTCCACAACGTTTGCGCCGCTGTCATGTAGCCGTAACAGCGAAATCGTAGGCTGACTATTGTGAAATGCGATATGCACGTCCACAGTTACTTCTCCGGACTGTGTGACACTCCTTTGGCCCGCCGCTTCTGCCGCGAAAGCTACAGTGATCCCGCAGAGGTGTGCGATCGTCTCGCGCGCCGCGGCATGGATTTGTTCACCCTCACCGACCACGATTCGATCGACGGCGCGGAACAATTGCGCGGACGCCCGGGCTTCTTTCTCAGCGAGGAGCTGACTTGCCGCATGCCCAGCGGCACGGAAGTCCATATCGGCGTCTATGACTTTCACGAGCGCCAGCACGAGCAGCTGCAGCAGCGCCGCAACGACTTGGTCGCTCTGCTGATGTACCTGACCGAGCGCCGCATTCTCTTCAGCGTGAATCACGTCTTCTCCAGCCTCACGGGTCCGCGCCGGCGCGACGATTTCGACTGGTTCTGCGAATATTTCCCCGCTGTCGAAACGCGCAACGGCCACATGTCGCGGGAATCGAACGCGCACGCCACGCGCCTCGCGAAACAGTGGCGCAAAATCCCGCTGGGCGGCAGCGACGCGCACGCCATGCCCTCGGTCGGCACTGCCTACACCGAAGTTCCCGGCGCTCGCGACAAGCACGAATTCTTCGCCGGCCTGCGCGCCGGAATGGGCCGCGCTTATGGCCAATGCGGCGGCTTTTATAAGCTGACCCGCGACGTCCTCCTCATCGCCTCCGCCATGATGCGCGAGAAGCCGTGGACCTTCGCTCTTTCGCCGCTCGCCCTTCTGATTCCAGCCGTCACCCTCTACACTTGTGTGGACGAACGCTTGTTCAGCCGCCGCTGGGCGGCCAGGGTGCTCGCTCAACCGAAGGCCGGGCCTCGTCGCCGAACCCTTTTTCCGCAGTCCGTCTTGCAGGCCGCACAAGCCGCCCTGGGAGAACCCGCATGACCGTGCACAAAGCCGTGTGGAACCACATCGAGTCTGGCGACCGTCGCTTGATGCGTCGCGTGCATCGCTGGCGCGCGCCTCGCTGGTTTCGCATCCTGATGATTCTCTCGACGCGCGGCGGCGACGGCTGGCTATGGTACGCCCTCGGCCTCATTCTCCTGTTCTACGGCGGAGCCCATCGCTTCGACGCCATCGCTGCGGCCGGCGCTGCCGCTCTGGCCGGCATTTTTCTCTTCCGCGCCATCAAGAAGACCAGCCACCGCCGGCGTCCTTGCGACATCGAGCCGCATTGCTGGTCCTCCGTTCTCCCGCCCGATCGCTATTCTTTCCCCTCGGGACACTCGATCACGGCCTTTGCCGTCGCCGTTTCCGTCGGCCTGTTCTATCCGCAACTGATGCTCTGCCTTCTCACCGCCGCGGTTCTGATCGCCGCCTCCCGCATCATTCTCGGCATGCACTTCCTCAGCGACGTGATCGTCGGCGCCGCCCTCGGCTCCGCACTGGCCATCGCCGCCTTCCACCTCTTCTATCTCCTCTGATGTTGTTGCGTCTTCCTGGCACATCGGCGTTGACCTGCGTTCATCGGCGGTTACGATCTGGCTCTTGTCGCGGTCTGTCTTTCACTCGCCACTTGTGAGTGCGTGTCGGTTCTGTCTCTGCTCGTCACTCGCCACTTCTTCAATGTGCTTTTTCGTGCAACACCGCGGCGCTAAACCCCGGTTTTGTGCTGGCGAAGAATTCAATAAAATAGAAGGGCCATGGCAACGCCCGCCATCGAAATCGAGAATCTGACCAAGGACTACCCTGTCGGTTTCTGGCGCAAGCGCACGCGCCGCTCCCTCGATCACCTTTCTTTGCAGGTCGAGGACGGTGAAATCTTCGGCTTTCTCGGCCCCAACGGCGCCGGAAAGACCACCACACTCAAGCTGCTGATGGGCCTGATCTATCCCACCGAAGGCAGAGCGCGCATTCAAGGCCGCTCGATTGACGACGTCTCCATGCACGCCCAAATCGGCTACCTGCCCGAGCAGCCCTATTTTTACGATTACCTGACGGCCCGCGAGCTCCTCGACTATTACGCGCGCTTCTCCCGCTTTTCCCGCCAGCAGCGAACGGAACGCGTCTCCCGATTCCTGCAGATTGTGGGGCTCACCGCCGCCGCCGATCTCCAGCTTCGCAAATTCTCGAAGGGCATGCTCCAGCGCGTGGGCATTGCGCAGGCCATCATCCACGACCCCAAAGTCGTTTTCCTCGACGAGCCCATGTCGGGTCTCGATCCCGTCGGCCGCCGCGAGGTGCGCGACATCATCCTCGGCTTGAAAAAGCAGGGCTGCACCGTTTTCTTCTCGACGCACATCCTCTCCGACGCGGAAATGCTTTGCGACCGTGTGGCTGTGCTGGTGAACGGCAAGCTGCAGGGCACCGGCGCGCCGGAAGCGATTGTTTCCATCCAGGTGCAGGCCATGGAAGTCTTCTTCGAAATGGCCGACGGCCGGGCCATTCCCGCCGCTCTTGCGCAGCAGGCCGCGCAAATGGGCGCGCGCTATCGCATCCAAGTCGCCGAAGCGGAACTCTACGCTTCGCTGGACCGCTTGCGCGCCGCCGGCGCACGGATTCTGTCCGTCACGCCCGTCCGGCCCACCCTCGAGGATTATTTCCTGAAGCTGGTGGGACGCGAAGCCGCCGCTCCCCACGCTGTGGAGGTGCTCACGCGATGAGCGCCATGCCTGGCGCGTTGCGCGCCATACCCAAAGTCGTCGCCATCAACACCTTCCGCGAAGCGGTGCGCGACCGCGTGCTCTACAACCTCGTCTTTTTCGGCCTGCTCATGATCGGCGCCGCCATCCTCATGGGCCAGATCTCCATCGGAATTCACCGCCTGGTCATCATCAACCTGGGCCTCACCGCCATTTCGCTGATTGGCCTGGTGATGGCCGTCTTCATCGGCGTCGGCCTTGTTTACAAAGAGATGGAGAAGCGCACGCTTTACAGTTTGCTGGCCCGCCCAGTCAAACGCTGGGAATTCCTGGTGGGCAAGTATGCGGGGTTGCTGCTCACTCTTCTGGTTAACACCTCGCTGATGACGCTCGGCCTGGCCATCGCGCTGTACTACGTCGGGCGCCCCTTCGTGCGCTCCGACGTGACCATCCTGGTCGCCATCTATTTCATCTTGCTCGAGCTGGCCCTGGTCACCGCGCTGGCCTTGTTCTTCTCCTGCTTTTCCAGCCCCATGCTTTCCATTCTGTTCACGCTGGCCATTTACGTTACCGGGGTTTTCGCCGCCGACATTCGCGATTTCGGCCAGTTGACCCACAGCCCCGCCATCGAAGCCTTCACCCGCGTCTTGTACTACCTGGTCCCCAACTTCCACAACTTGAACGCCATCGCCGCCGCCGGCCACGGCGAATATGTCCCGCTCAGCCTGATCGGGCAAAACACCCTGTACGCCATCCTCTATTGCGCG
>Ga0075272_1000305_pt1 | contig 10831 bp, 9 predicted proteins | sample SF_Rice_5C_0N_40_FD_69776 | JGI IMG/M metagenome (GOLD analysis project Ga0075272, IMG submission 69776) | Rice paddy soil microbial communities from Twitchell Island, California, USA - SF_Rice_5C_0N_404 | ecosystem: Environmental > Terrestrial > Soil > Paddy field/soil | place: USA: Twitchell... | reverse complement strand
ACGTGTGATTGAGGGACTGCGAGACCGCGGCCGCGATCTCCGGCCCGATCCGGGCGAGTTCCTGCGAGAGCTCGGCGAGCCCCTCGTCGAGCCCGGAGAGGTCGATGTCAACGTCTCCGTCGTCGTCCTTGCGCGCGTGTTCCTTCCGCATCCGGATCTCGCGCCGGAGCTTCTCCTGCTCGGCGCGCACCTTCTCGCGCTCCGCCCGCATCCGTTCCGTCTGGTCCGGGATCTCGTGGAAGGGGAGCGGGAACGTCGAGACGATGTCCCCGTTCATCGTGTGGCCCCGGAAATCGAACGCCGCACGGGGCGGGAGCCGGAGTTCGATGGCCCCGTTGACCGTCTCGGCGTCGATGCGCGTGCCGTGCGGGAGCTCGGCGAGCGAGGCCTCGATCGCGCCGTTGACCGTGTGCGCGGTCACGTCCCGGCGGGCGCCCGAGATCCTCACGCGTCCGTTGACGGAGCGCGCGTTGATCGCGCCGCCGATCCCGTCGGTGGAGACGTTCCCGTTGACCGTGTGGACGTCCACGGCCGCGGCGGCGGGGACGGTGACCGCGAACCGGGCTTCCACCCGGAACCGCGCTCCGCGGCGATGCACTTCGATGTCCCAGCCGCCTCCGTGCCGCGACACGCGGGCTCCGGGCTCCTCGGTCACGAGGCTGAAGGAGCCGCCCCCGTCGTTGCGCAGCTCGATCCGCGTCGCGTCGAGATACTTCTTCGCGAGCGCCGGCGTGTCGGCGCGGACGGTGACGTCGGCCGTCGCCGAAAACGCCGCGCCCGCCGACACGCGGATGTCGCCGCCGACGTTCTCGAGCGAGAGCCGGGTGAGGCCGGCCCCGGAGAAACGGTCCGTTCGGCGGGCGGCCGCGGAATAATCGTCCGCGCGCGAGATTGCCGCGACGGCGAGCAGCGCCAGTCCGACGGCGAGGACGATCCAGAGCGAGATTCGGTCGCGGGAGGTCGTGTGGCTGTTCATGCCGGTAAGACGGCGGGCGTCGGGAAAAGTCACGGTGCTCCTCACAGGTCGATGCGCTTCAACGCCTTCGCCGCCTTCACGCGGACGTAGCCGGTCTCGCGGTCGTCATTGGCCCTCTCGCGCAGCGTCTCGATCGCGGCGGGGTCGCGCAGCGACAGCGCGGCCTTCGCGAGCCCCTCGACGGCGGCGATGCGGACGGCCGGGTTCGCGTCCCCCTTGAGGGCCGAAAGGAACGCGTCTCGGACTTCCGGAGAAGGCGGCAGCTGGCCGAGGGCCTCGGCGGCCTTCTTGCGGACGCCGGGGTTCTTGTCGGTCCTGAGCGTTTCGACGAGCGTCGCGACGATCTGGGGCGAAACGGGCGTCTCGCCGGAATAGTGCTGCGACACGAGGTCGATCGCCTTGCCGCGCGCCCCCTCCGTCGCGCCGGATCCCGAGACCATGTACGCGAGCACGTCCGCGACGCCCCTCTCGTTCGGCTTTCCGACGACCGTGTAGCGCGTCGTCACGTCGAACGAGATGCCGATCCGTCCCGACGCGTCGGCCGGGCGGAACGCGACGTTGGCGAGCTTCGGCTGGCGCGAGAGGTCCGGGATCGACCGGTCGGCGTCGATGACGCGGGCGGGAGCGACCGCGACCGGGCTCGGCCGCGCGGGGACCGCCGAGCGGGCGACGAGGTAGCCGCCGGCTCCCATCGCGAGCATCGCCGCGGCCTGGAGCGCCGGCATCCATCGCCGCGCCCGGATCGGCGCGACGCGCCGGCGGAGCGTCTCGGCCTCGAGCATCGCGCGCATCTCGCGGCGAAACTCCGGCTCCATCGCGGCGTCGGGATCCGCGCCGAGACGGACCCACGCCCGTTCGATCGCTTCCACTTCGGTCCGGCACTTTTCGCAGGAGTCGAGATGGGCGTCGAGCGGACCGGCCCCCGCCGACGCGGGATTGGCAAGCCGTTCGACGGCCCGCCCTACGACGTCATCGCATTCCATGTGGCGCCTCCCTCCGAGAAGATTTCCTTGAGCGTTTCCATGGCGCGGAAGATCCGGGTCTTCACGGCGCCTTCGGTGATCTGCAGGGTCCGCGCGATCTCGGCGTACGGCATCCCGTGGTATCGCGCGAGCACGAGCGCCTCGCGCTGTTCGTCGGAGAGCTTCGACAGCGCCCGCCGGACCGCCCGGCGGCGATCGCCCTCGTGGATCCGGTTCTCGACCGACTCCGACTTCGACGGCGGTTCGGCGACGGCGTCGAGCGGCACGACGACCGCGCGCCGGTTGCGGCGCATTCGGTCGCGGCACGCGTTGGCCGCGATCGCGAAGAGCCAGGACGAGACCGCCGCTCGTCCGTCGTACTGCTCGACCCGGGTGATCATCTTGAGAAACACCTCCTGGGTGACCTCTTCCGCCTCGCCCCGGTTGGACAGCATCCGGTCCGCGAACCGAAGAAGCGCGTCGGCATATTTTTCGAAGAGACCGGTGGCCCCCGCGGGGTCGCCGCGCCGGACCATGTTCAGGAAGTCCAGGTCCGTCTTCAACTTGGGGCCGCTTCGGTCAAACGCGCGCTTCCCTTCACCCTTCGTATGACGTGATCCCGTCCGAAAGGTTACTCAGGGGAGCGGGGCCGGAGGACCGCCGGGGAACTCCACGTCCGCCGTCCATCCGAGCGCTTCGGCGGCCCCGGCCAGGAGCTTCCTCGCCTGCTCCTTCGCCCTGTCGTCCATCCCCGCCTGACGGGCGGTCCGCGCGAGGCTCGTGCGCGCCCAGGCCATCCACCGGTTCCGGTCGGCCGGCGTGATCGGGTTGAACATCCCGCTCTTCTCGTCGAACCACTCGAGCTTCGGGTCGACGGCGAGGATGGCGGGGCGGGGCATCCGGATCTCGACCTTCCGCGTTTCCGGGTGGGCGACGACGGAGACGCCGTCCCGCTGGAGGTCGAAGCCGCCAAGGACCGATCCGCGCACCCGCAGCGTCGCGCTCTTCGGGAAGCTCATGAAGAGGAAGCTCTTGAACTCCTCGTACTTGACGACGTCGGAGACCTGAACCTCGACGGTCGCCAGCCGCGCGATCTTCTTCATCGCCATGACGACGGGCGCCGAGTCGACCGAGACCGCCGCCCTGGCGGGCTTGCGATGGAGCAGGAGCTCGATCGTCGTGAAGAGGAAGAGGGCGGCGAGGACCCAGGGGAGAGCGAGGAGAAGAAGGCGTCGCACGGCGATCGATTCTGTCGCAAATGATCTCCCGGCGCGAACGGCCGGATCGCTCATCGATATGAGCGCGGCGCGCTCCTTTTCGGGGGCCGTTCGCGATCCGAGCGCCGAGAGGTCGCGAACGCGGCTCGGGGCCAGGGGCGCCGGAGTCGTCGAGTCCCTCAGGGACGAGCGACGGAGGTCAGATCGCGGAAAGTCTCGTCGCCGGAATGAACGCGCAGCGCACGCCGCTATGCGGCTCCCTCATCCGACGGCTCTCGCTTCGCTTCGGCCGTCACCTTCTCCCGTGGGGAGAAGGGAATTCGGCCGCTCCCTGCGCTCGCAGCTCCGTGTGTGCGCAAGCGCCCGGCGAGGAGGAGGTCCGCGATCTGAGAGGCAGCAAACCGTCGAGCGCCTCAGGCGCGAGCTGTGCTGCCGTCGCGCCCGTAAATCCCGATGAGCTCTCCCTCGGCGAGAACGTGTCCGTTCATCGACTCGCGCACGCGCTCGATCGTCGAGCCGGCGGGGAGGTCGAGCCGTGCGCCCAGCGCGTACACGCGAAAATGATAGTGATGGGGCTTGCCGGGAGGCGGGCACGGGCCGCGGTATCCGCGGATTCGAAAGCCGTTGGTCCCCTGGCGCGCCTGCGCCAGTCCCGGGACCGCGTCGCCGGCCGCGACGCCCTCGGGCAGATCGGTCGTCCCGCCGGGAATTCCCCAGAGGACCCAGTGCACGAACGTCCCGCCGGGAGCGTCGGGATCTTCGCAGAGGAGAGCCAATTCCTTCGTGCCTTCCGGCGCTCCCGACCAGGAGAGCGCGGGGGAGACGTCATCTCCGTCGCACGTGTGCTTGCGGGGGATCGCCGCGCCCGCCCGAAAGGACGAGCTCTGGACGGAAAGGCGCGCTCCCGCCCGTCCGCCCGCGACGGCGGCGATCAGGAAGCCCGCGCCCAGCCAGATGCCGGTCATGCGTCAATTCTAGAGCAGACGATCGGTCCCACTGGAATTTCCAGTAGCCCCCACGTCGCCATGACATGGGAATCGGATGAGGCGCGGCGAGGCGCGAGCCCGACGGGATGCGGGTTGCCCGGGCTGCGGCCGAGTCGTACCGGGGCGTACGGCGAGCGCCGCAGCCGGGCGGCACGCGCCCGTCCGGCTCGATGCATGGCCGCGCCAGCCACCCCTAGCGCTGAAAGGCGTAGGAGATCTTCAGGAAAAACTGACGGTCGGAGCGCAGGAGATCTCCCTTGGGCTCGAGCACCCGGCTGTCGCCGTAGCCGAGGAAGAAGACCGTCTGCCAGTTGAGCTTGTACGAAAAGAGCGCGGACCCGTCGAAGCCGCCCGAACGCTTCGGCACGCCGGAGAACGTGTAGAGCGACGGGTCGGTGCGGACGTCCAGGTATTGCCCGATGACGCGCAGGAACGTCCGCGCCGTGAAGTTGTAGGTCGCCTTGAGCCGTTCGATCTGCGCCGTGAAGAGCCGCCCGTGCCGGCCGTCGGAGTCGACGTCGAGCCACTGGCGATCGCTGTTGAAGTCGAGCTCGAGGTGGTCCGTCGGCTTGATCGTGGCGTCCGCCTCGATCTCTCCGCCCCGGCCGATCCGGACGTTGGCGACGTCCGGGTGCTCGCCGAAGAATCCCACGAAGGTCAGGCGGGAGATCCGGCGGGAGGGGTCGATCTGGAGGAAATAGGCGACGTTCGTCGCCTCGAGATCGCGATCGGCGACCCGGTCCTTCTGCTTCCAGTTGTAGTCGAGCTCCGCGTTCAGATTGTAGCGGCCGCTCGCCGACACGCCGGGAAAAGTCTGGCGCTGGACCAGCGCGCCGTCGGCGTCGGCCAGATAATTGACGACGACGTACGGCTGCACGCGGTTGAAGAACCCCTTCGGGTAGAACGTGTAGCCGGCGAATTGCCGCTCCTGCCGGAACCCGACCTGCGGAACGAAGCCGTCGTCGGCCCGAAACCCGTCGCCGATGTCCTGGTACGTCGAGCGAAACACCCAGTGCGGACCGGTGTGGAGCCACGAGAGGAAGATCGCCCGCGAGGAGAACCGCCGGCCGTTCCATTCGGGAGCGAGATCGGGGCGGTTCGGCGTCTGCGTGTCGCTGCCGAGGAGCTGAGCGGTCACCTGGTCCTTGTCTCCCGGCCGCCACTGGAAATCGGGACCGAGCACGCGGTTGTGCCCCCCGGCCCCTCCCTCGATCTCGCGGTCGGTCAGCAGGAGCCCGCCGAAGGACCCTCCGACGTCCTGGCGGATCCGTCCGATCGCCGCGATCGAGGAGAAGTCCTGCGGCGCGAAATCCGACTGCGTCGGTCCCGGAATGATCACGCTTCCCCCGCCGCGGTCCTCCGAGACGAGGAGCGTGTACGTCGACGCGTCGAACTTTCCGGTCGCGCGCGCTCCCCAGCGCGGCGACGTGATCGTCCGCGTGTAAACGGCCTGGATCGGCGTGTCGAACAGGTCGACGCTTTCCAGGAAGAACGGGCGCTTCTCCGGGAAGAAGAGCGCGAACCGGTTGTTGACGCTGATCTGTCCCACGTCCGACTCGACCTGGGAAAAGTCGGGGTTGATCGTCGCGTCGAGCGCCGTGCTCGCGTTGGGCGTCCATTTCACGTCGAGTCCCGCGTCTCCTCGCGTGGGCCGGTTGACGATCTCGGACCCGGCGCCGCCGCGGGGACGGCCCTCCTCCTTCGCGGTGACGTACGGCGCGGCGACGATGTGTCCGCCGCCGGGAAGCCCGGTGAGCCCGGTGAGCTGCATCTCGTGGCAGAGCCAGCAGTTCGAGTTGCGCGGGATGGGGCTGCTGTGGAACGCGTAGCGGAATTCGCGCGGATAGTTGCGCCAGACGAGGATCCCCCATTGCTGCGGGTCTTTGTTCGGATACCGCAGCGAGGAGAACGGGATGCGCACCTCGGCGGTCCAGCCCGTCGCCGTGATCTGCGCCGCGGTGTCGTAGAAGAAGTCGGGGGAGAAGTCCTCGTTGCCGTTGGCGTCGTTGTAGCTCGCGTCCCCCTGGATCCCGCGCGGATTGACGCGGAACTCGATGGCGGAGCGGTGATCGTCGCGCGTGTCGAGGAAGATCGCGACGTTGTCGTCCGTGCCGATGACGTTGTCGCGGTCGACGTACGGGGCACGGATCTTCTCCGGATGGGGGTCGCGGCAGTCGAGGGAGATGTAGAAGAAGAGGTCGTCATACGTCACCCGCGCGATCGTCTTGACGGGAGGCTCGACGTCGTCGCCCGGCTGCGTCTCCCAGAACCGGTCGATCACGGCCGCGTCTTTCCAGCCGGGGTCTCCCAGACTGCCGTCCACCGTGATCACGCCGGTCGTCCGGGGGATCGCGAGCGGCGGAGGCGGCTCCTGGGCGCGAGCAACGGCGGCGATCCCCGCCGAGAAGAAAAGGAGGAGCAGGCGGGCGCAGTTATCCCTCATTGCTCTGCTTCGACGCGAATTCCCCGAAAAGGTTTCGCCCGAAAGGTTCGAGGCGGTCAGACCGGCGACGGTCCGCAGGGTCGGAATCGTCCCGCGCACGGCCGATTCGGATCGTCAGATCGACGCGATCGCCACGTGGACGGGCATGGAAGCCCGGGCGACCTTGGAAATGATGCAGTATTTCTCGGCGAGCTTGAGCGTCTTCTCGACCGCGGCGCGGTCGCGCTCGAGCAGGGACTCGGGAACCGCGCAGGCGATCTCGATCGCCGACATCCGGTACCCGCCCCCGGGGTCCTTCTCGAGCGTGCCTTTGACCGAGAGCGACGGCTCGGCGTACGCGATCCCGAGCTTTTTCAGGAAGATCGCCCACGTGCCGACGAAACAGGCGCCGACCGCCGACAGCAGCAGGTCCTCCGGATTCGCGCCCCGGCCGGATCCGCCGAGCTCGGAGGCCGAGCCGCACGGGATCGTCAGCCCGTCCCGTCCCTGGATCCGGCCGCTCCCGGCGGCGTCTCCTTCCCACGTCACGGAAACCTGGAACCGGTGCGTTTCCTCTCGTTCCTCGTCGGCCATGCGGTCCTCCGCGCGGATCATAGCGGAGCGACCCAGTTCTGTAGAATCGGCGGGAGGAGGCTTCATGACCCGATCTCTTCGCTCGCTCCTGTCCGCTGCCGCCGCCCTCGCCGCGGCCGCGGCGTTGGCCGAATCCCCTTCGTCCGCGCCGCCGGCTTCCGGCGACGGGCTCGCCCGAACGCTCGCGGCCGTATCCGCGCCTCGGATCTCCGCCCGCATCCGTTTCCTCGCCGACGACCTGCTCGAAGGGCGCGGCACCGGCGCGCGCGGGTCGGAGATCGCGGCCCGCTACATCGCCGCGGAGTTCGCCGAGGACGGCCTGCGGCCCGCCGGAGACGACGGGACGTACCTCCAGAACTTCGAGATGGTCGGCGTGTCGACGGACCCGTCGAGCGAGCTCGACCTGGACACGCCGAAGGGGAAGATCGTGCTGAAGAACGGGGAGAACTCGGTGCTCTCGACGCGCGACCAGCGCCCGGAGGCCGCCATCGACGCTCCCGTTCTCTTCGTCGGGTACGGCATCACGGCGCCGGAGATGCACTGGGACGACTACGCGAACTCCGACGCCTCCGGCAAGCTCCTCGTCTGCCTCGTCAACGACCCGCCGTCGGCGGACCCGAAGTTCTTCGGCGGCCGGGCGCTGACCTATTACGGCCGCTGGACGTACAAGTACGAGGAGGCGGCGCGGCGCCATGCCGCCGGGATCCTCCTCGTGCACACCGATGCTCTGGCCGGATACGGCTGGCAGGTGGTCCGCAACTCCTGGTCGGGCGAACAGGCGCAGCTCCCCCTCGAGAAGGGAACCCGCGACGTTCCGCTCAACGGGTGGATCACCCGGGAGGTCGCCGAGCGTCTCTTCGCGGACAACGGAATGAACCTGGACGAGATGATCGCCCGCGCCGGGAAGCCGGGCTTCCGGCCCGTTGCGCTGCAGACGCGAGCGGAGGGGAAGCTCGCTTTCAAGGTCCGTCCCTACAAGACCGAGAACGTCGTCGGCATCCTGCCCGGCTCCGATCCGGCGAAGAAGAGCACCTACGTCGCGGTGAGCGCGCACTTCGACCATCTCGGCGTCGGCGCCCCGGACGCCCGCGGCGACACGATCTACAACGGGGCCGTGGACAACGCCAGCGGGACCGCGGCGATGCTGGAGATGGCGCGGGCGGCGGCCGACGGGCGATGGAAGCCGAAACGGTCGATCCTCTTCGTCGGCGTGACCGCGGAGGAGCAGGGCCTCCTCGGATCGCTCTATCTCGCCCGGCACACGCCGGTACCGGCGGACAGGATCGCCGCCGACTTCAACATGGACGTTCTGTCGGTCCACGGCGAGACGGCCGACTTCACGCTGCTCGGGGTCGACCGCACGACGCTCGAGCCGCTCGCGCGGCGGGTCGCGCAGGCGGTGAACGTGAAGCTCGATCCGGACGCGCACCCGGAGCAGGGCTCGTATTTCCGGTCGGACCATTTCTCCTTCGTCCGCGTGGGCGTCCCGGCGATCAACGTCGAGCCGGGATGGCTGATCCGCGGCCACGACGCGGCGTACGGCGAAAAGCTCTTCCAGGACTACAACAACCATCACTATCACCAGCCGTCGGACGAGTTCGATCCGAAATGGAACCTGGCCGGAACCGTGCAGGAAGCGCGGTTCATCCTGCGGCTGATGGACGCCGTGTCGAACGCTCCCGAGATGCCGAAGCTCGAGAAAGAGGGCTTCCCGGCGGCGGTCGCGCTCTCCCACTGAGCGAGGCGATGCGGAGCGCCCGGATCCCGCCGCGGTGGACTCTCTCCGCGCGGCTCGCGGCGGCGATCCTGGCGGCGCTGACGGCCGCCTGCGCCGCCGCGCCGAAGCCGTCGCCGCAGATCCTCGCGCTCCGCCGGGCGCCGAAGGTGCGCGTTTCCGGGATCGTCGTCGACGCGGAAACCGGCAGGCCCGTCGCCGGCATCGAAGTGACGGGTCTTCCGCGGGGGAAAGACTATCCCTGGTGTCCGCCCGACACGACCGGCCGGGACGGCCGCTTCTCGCTCGAGCTCGCGGCGCCCGCGGAGTACTCCTTCCTTTTGCGGCTCGGGAAGATCTCGGTCCTGACGCCCTCGCGGGACGACCCGGGCTACGTGGACGTCACCACGGAGCCCGGGCATCCGATCGACGGGATCCGGCTGAAGCTCATCCGGGAGGCGTTCGCCGGCCCAGCGCCGCCCGAGTGATCCGGCGAACCGGTGTCAGTCCCGGTTGCCGATCGAGACCGGCCCGTTCTCGGTCGAGAGCCGCACGAGCGGGCTCCCGGCGCCCCACGCGATCGTCTTCCCGTCGTCGTCCCGGTTGCGCCGCGCGTTCCGGCAGGCGTCGGCCCCGCAGTGGACCGGCGATCGCCCGGCCGTCGTCACGAGCACGCCCGACGCGTAGTCTTCCGCCAGATCGAGGTGCACGGGTCCGTTCTGCGTCCGTCCCTCGAGCTCGCCGCCGGTCCATGCCGAATTCTGCAGATCGACCGACAGCGGGCCGTTCTCGGCTTCGAGGTGGACCTTTCCGGAGCCTCCTTCGAAGCGGATCGGCCCGTTCGTGGTCCGGACTTCGAGGTCGCCGGAGGAGCGCCGGAGACTGACGGGCCCGTTCTCGCTCGCGATGCGGGCCCGGCCCGTGAAATCCGCAAGGGAAACCGGTCCGTTGTGCGTCTCGAGATCGACGGAAGCGTTCTTCGGCGCCCGTACGATCAGGTGGGCGGTCCAATCTTCTCCCGAAGGCCCGTGGACCGTCAGCCGCCCTCGCTCCCGGGAGATTCCGATCCTGCCGAGCGCCGCGGCATCGTCGTCGGGAACCGCCTTGCAGAGCGTGACGTGGAAATCCGGAGCGTCCGATCCGATCACGGTCATTCCGCCGTTCTCGGTCGGTCCGGCGACGAGCGGGGACGCTTCGGCGAGCGGGATCGTGAGGGAATCCTGGGCCACCGCGGCGTCGCGGCCGTCGAATTCGACGTGCCACTGTTCGCACCGGGTGATCCCCTCCCGGCCCGTCGTCGAAATGTTGCGGCCGTGGCGCCCGACGCGGGCGTCCGCCGCGGCCGCGGCGAGCAGGGCGGCGGGGAAAACGATCCAGGCGAGGGCGCGTGGGCTCATGGCGGTCTCCTTCGACCGTCAGACGCCCGGCTCCGGGATAGGTTTCGCGCCGGCCTCCCGGAGGATCTCCTCCGCCCGCCCCGCGACGGCTCGCGCCTCCGCCGGGGATTCCCAGGCGAGGCGCACGCGCCGCGAAAGGAGGTCGTCGACCGTCTTTGCTCCCGCGCGCTCGACTCCCCAGACGAGATCGGAAACCGTGTACGGAAGGCGCTCCGAGATCGGCCGCGCGAGGTCGGGTTCGCGGGCCATGCGGTCGATCGCGGCCGGCGCGTCCGCGCCTTCGCGCTCGACCACGCGGTCCGCCTGCGCCTCGGAGAGGCCGAGCCGCCGAAAGGCTTCGCGGCGCAGATCGGCGCGGAACGCTTCGAAATCCGCGATCGCGCCCCCGGGCAGAGGGGACTCGCGAGGGCGCGCCGGCCTCCTCCGGCCGAAATCGCGGTCGAGGATCCGTTCCGCGCGGTCGACGACGCGGCCGGCGGTCTTCCGCGCCGTCGTGAGCTTTCCGCCGACCGAGACGATGAGCCGCGGAACCGGCTCGGCGATCGACTCCTCCCGCGAGGCGT
>Ga0075272_1000304_pt1 | contig 10860 bp, 9 predicted proteins | sample SF_Rice_5C_0N_40_FD_69776 | JGI IMG/M metagenome (GOLD analysis project Ga0075272, IMG submission 69776) | Rice paddy soil microbial communities from Twitchell Island, California, USA - SF_Rice_5C_0N_404 | ecosystem: Environmental > Terrestrial > Soil > Paddy field/soil | place: USA: Twitchell... | reverse complement strand
CGAGCTGTTCCCCACTGACCGCCGCGCCGACGCCTTCGCGTGGTCCAACAACCTGCTCGGCCGAATCGGCTACGTCATCGCGCCCGCCTTCGTGGGTGCGGCGGCCGGCGTGATCGGCTGGGGCAACGCCGTCTCCCTCACGGCGATCTTCCCGCTCATAGCGCTGGTGCTGGTGCTCTGGCTGTTGCCGGAAACCAAGCAGCGGGAGCTGGAGGAGACGGCGGCGCTCTAAGCGCCGCCGTCTCTCAGACCGGCGCTACATCGTCGGCGGAGGAGGGGGATCGCCCGGGTCGCCGGCGGGGAAGCCGGCGGCCCCTTCGATGCGAACGATGTCGTCGCGCACGTCTTGCGCCCACGCGGTGAGGTCCTGAATCCAGGCGACCAGCGCCTCGCGGTCCACCGTGTCGGTGCCGTCGAGACGCCAGCCGACCGGGACCTGGTAGTCCTCGCGCTGGCGGTGCTTGCCCTGGCCCGGGTGCTCGACCTTCTTCAGCCCTTGCCCCGGCGCCTGCCGGCCGGTCGGTTGCCGCTCTCTGTCCTGCCGTCCCTGGCTTTCCGCCATGGCTGCCCTCCCCCTCGGATCAGTTCACTGCTCCTGCTTCACGAGATCCTCGCGACCCAGCGCCGACAGCCGGCGGCGCATGGCCGCCGCCGCCGGGTCGTTCCCGAGCCGCTCGGCGGCCCGCATCCGTAGCGCCAGGCTCGCGGGGACGTACATCACATACGGAACGGGGTCGGGAGCATCGAGATCGCTCGCGACCCGGTAGCTCTCGGCATAGCGACCCTGCGCGAACAGCAGCCGGGCCAGCAGCATCCGCTCGCCGCCCAGCGATTCCCACGGATTCCAGGTGAGCGGCCCCCGGTTCGTATCCGGGGCGAGCGCGGCCAGCTGTACCAGCGCGTGCGCCGTATCGCCCCGCGCCAGCGTCGCCCGCGCGGCCACCGCGCGCGCCATCAGTGCTTCCGCACGCCCGGCCGGCCGCTCCCCCCTCCGGGCCAGCGTGTCGGCGATCGCCTGCGCCTCGGACCAGCGGCCGCGGTGTGCGTCCCAGATGCCGAGGGCCCACAGACTCGCGCTCGATCCGCCAGCGCTCGCCGCCGGGTCGGCGGCGTAGGCGCGGCCCAGCTCGGCAGCGCCACTGTCCGCCTGCGCGTCCATGGGCGCCCCCGCCAGCGCGCTCAGGATGTACGGGCGCGCCAGCAGGCGCGGCGGGAATTCCCGTGCAGCGGCGATCACCCGCTGCAGCTCCGCGGTTCTGCCTTCCGCCACCAGCACCGCCGACAGCCCGGAAAGCGCCCCCCAGCGCCACGCCGTCGTCGCCGAGGTGTCGTACGTCAGCACCGCCCGCCACGCCGCCTCGGCGCAACGCGGCTGGCGCAGTCCCCCGACCGCGAGGGAGCGCCCGGCGTCGACCACCCAGCGCGGCGTGCGCAGCGCCAGAACCGGCCAATCCACGTCCCCGGGGGAGCCCCGCACACACTGCAGCATGATCTCCAGCGGGTACCGTTCCGCCGAGTCCGTGCCGGCGGCGATCAACTGGCGGACCAGCGGGGCGGCCTGCCGGGCATTCCCCTGCCGCAGCAAGATTTCGCTCAGGTGATACAGCACGGTGATGGACGTCGAATCGAGCTGCCAGGTCTGGCGGAATGCGTCCGCCGCCAGGGTATCGAGCGGCGCCGTGTCCGGCAACAGGTGCGTGTACAGCTCGCCCAGCAGCATCCACACGCCGGGGCGCTGCGGGTCGAGCGCCAGGGCACGCTGGAAGTACTGCAGGGCGGAGTCCGCGCGCGCCCGGAGGTACGCGTCGACGCCCCGGGCGACCAACCGGTCGCGCGACGACAGCGCCGCCTGGTGCGCGAGGGCCACGCCGATGAACGCCGCGGCGTCGGCCTAGCGGTGATTCCAGCTCGCCGCCTGGGCTCCGCGCAGCGCGGCCAACGCAAACCCGGAGTCCGCCGCGACGGCCTCCTGGAAGGACCCCAGCGCCTCCCGGAACCGCGCGGCGCGGAAGGCTCGCTCCCCCTTGAGGAATCGCACCACGGCGGCGGGGCTCCGCTCGCTCAACGCGTGGAGATCCACCTGTTGCCCCGCGGGGATCAGCCGGGCCAGGATGACATTCGCCATCTGCAGCCCCACCGTCCACGCATCCGCGCCGGATCCGAGCACGACGGGGATCTGGCTCGAGGAGTCAGCCACCATGTCCCACAGGCGGAGCACGCCGTGCAGGGAATCGCCCATCAGGAGCGAGCCGTCCACCACGAACCGGGCTCGCGCATGGGCGCTGGCGCGCCGCACGTCGGCCTCGGTGAGCAGGCGGGGGTTCTCGCGCTGCCGCTGGTCCAGCAGGCGCCACCCGTCAGTCGCCTCGACGTAGTCCGTGTAGCTCAGCGCGGTGAACAGCGCCGTGCCCACGTCGTCGGCGAAGCCGCTCGCGGACGGTGCCCCACCGCTGGCCGAGAGGGGAAACACGACCACGCGTGAGTCATCCAGCACACGCGCGCGCGCCACGACGCCGCGCCACAGCGCCAGCGCTGCCACCACCAGGGCGGCGGCCGCCACCGCCGGCACGCGATGCTTGCGCAGCCGCCGAGCCCAGGCGGGCCGGGGGCGCGCCCCGGGCTCGGCCGCGCGCTCCAGCGCCTGGCCGAACGCCTGCGCCGTGGGAAAACGGTCCGCCGGCGTCTTGGCCAGCGACCGCTCCACCACGTCTTCCAGGGCCGCGGGAATCGCGGGGCGCACGACGACGAGCGACGGCACGCGCTCGCTCATGTGCCGCGCGATGACGGCCTGCGGTGTGGGACCGGTGAACGGCGGCTCCCCCGCCAGCATCTCGTACAGCACGCAGCCCAGCGAGTAGATGTCGCTGCGCGCGTCCGCGGCGCCGCTGCCGGCCCCCTGCTCCGGGCTCATGTACTGCGGCGTCCCCACGACCAGCCCCGAGCTGGTGAACCCGCCGGCCGCCTGCGTGAGCGCCCGGGCGAGCCCGAAATCCGCGATCAGCGTGTGTCCGCCCGAGAGCAGCATGTTTTCCGGCTTGATGTCACGGTGCACGATCCCGTGCGCGTGCGCCCAGGCGAGCGCTTCGGCCGCGTCGCGCGCGATGGCCAGCGCGTCCTCCAGCGGGAGCTGCTGCTCGCGGATGAGCCGCGCCCGCAGGGTTTCGCCTTCCACATGCGGCATGACGTACCACAGCAGACCATCCGGCGTGGCGCCGGAGTCGTACAGTGGCACGATCAGCGGATGCTGCAGCTCGGCGGCGATGTGGATCTCGCGGAGAAACCGGTCGGCGGCGAGCGTCGCCGCCAGCTCGGGGCGCATCACCTTGACCGCCACGTGACGTTGATGCCTCACGTCGCGCGCGAGGTAGACCATTGCCATGCCGCCGTGGCCGAGCTCGCGATCGAGCTCGTAGCGGCCGGCGAGGGCAGTGCGCAAGCGTTCGGCGATATCCACTCTGGTAAGCCGTTGCCGGGGCAGAAACGCCCTACAATAGGGGCGAGCCCGAGGCGTCGCTAGGGCGCCACGCCCCTGGTCCGGTGCCGCGACCTCGCGTTAACATGCCGGCAGCGTCGGGGCGAGGGGCGGCGTTCGTCGCGTTGCGGCGCCGGTTGCGCGCTCCCCCAACGTCGCGGGTGGAAAGGCCGTATATGGAAGAGACGCGCGGCAAGGTCCGCCTGGACCGGTGGCTGTGGGCGGCGCGCTGGTTCAAGACGCGCGCCCTCGCGGCCCGCGCGCTGGAGGGCGGCAAGATCCGCGTCAATGGCGAGCGCCCCAAGCGCGCGCGCCTGATCGGCCTGGGCGACGAGATACGCATCCGCCGCGGACCGTTCGAGCTCCACGTGATCGTCCGCGGCTTGAGCGAGCAGCGGGGCCCGGCCGCCGCGGCGCAGCGGCTGTACGAGGAGACTCCGGCGTCGATCGACGCGCGCGCCCGCCTGACGCTCGCGCTCAAGCACCAGCCGCAGATCAGCTACGAGGGCAAGGGAAGACCAACCAAACGCGACCGGCGGGCCATCGAGCGCCTGAAGCACGCGGACGACACAGGTTGAAGGGGGCAACGCGACATGCAACGACCTTTGTGGATCGCGTCACTCGCCGCTGCGGCGTTGAGCTTCGCGGCGCCGGGGGCCCGCGCCGCGACCGTCCTGCCGGGCGACACACTCAAGGGCCGTATCACCACCGTGGCGGGTGCGCCGATTCCGGGCGTCGTGGTGCAGCTCCCCGAGCTCGATCGCAACACGCAGACCGACCGGGACGGCGTGTTCCTGCTGGCCGACGTGCCGGCGGGGACGCATACGGTCGTCTTCCGCCGCCCCGGCTTCGCGCCGGTCGTGCGCAGCGTAGATCTCACGCAGGCCACCGAGCTGGACGTCGTCCTCAAGGAGACGCCGTTCGAGCTGGAGCCGGTGGTCGTGACGGGCACCCGCACGCCGGTCCAGCCGCTGCTGTCCGTCCTGCCCACGGCGACGCTGAGCTCGGACCAGCTGCGCCGCCACCAGAGCGTCTCGCTGGCGCACATGATCGACAACATCCCCGGCGTGCGCTCGCTCAGCACGGGCATGGAGATCGGCAAGCCGGTGATTCGCGGGCTGACCGGCGCCAGCGTGCTCGTGGCCGAGAACGGCTCCCGGCTCGAGGACTACTCGTGGAGCGACGAGGACGGCCCCGCGCTGGATGCGCGCATGGCGGATCGCGTCGAGGTCGTGCGCGGACCCGCCAGCATTCTCTACGGCTCCGACGCCATGGGCGGCGTGGTCAACGTGATCCCGGCCCCCCTGCCCGACGCGCTGGGCCGCTCACCCTTCACCCGGGGCAGCGCGGAAGCCTACGGCGCCTCCAACAACCACGAGTTCGGCGGCGTGCTGAAGCTGGAGGGCGCAGACAACGGCTTCGGCTGGCGCGCCGTGGCCATCGGCCGCGCCTCCGAGGCACTGCGCACTCCCTTGGGCGAGCTGGACAACACCGGCTTCACCGCCCTGAACGGCGAGCTGTTGGCCGGCCTCCGCGGCGCCCGCGGCAACGCCGCGGTGCGCTACTCACGCTACGGCGGCGAGTTCAAGCTGCTCGAGGCGAACGGCCCACCGCCCGGCACGGTCGAGGGCCAGGACCAGGGACCCGAGCGCAAGACCAGTGACGACCGCGTCCAGCTCAACAGCAACCTGCTCCTGGGCGGCGTGCGGCTGGAGACCAAGGCCCAGTGGCAGCGGCACTGGCTCCAGGAGGTTTCCGACGAGCCGACTGCGCCGGGCGACACCGTCGTGCCGGGCACGGAGTCGCCGCAGTTCGACCTGCTGCTCAATACGGTGACCCTCGACGTGCTGGCCCACCACCACCTCGGCTCCGCCATCCAGGGAACCATCGGCGCCTCCGGCGAAGTTCAAGACAACGCCACGCGCGGGCCCATCCCGCTGGTGCCCGACGCCCGGCGCGACGCGGTCGGGCTGTACGCGCTCGAGCGGGCCACGTCGGGACCGGTCACCGTGGTGGGCGGGGCACGGGTGGACGCCCAGCGCATGACCTCCGACAGCAACGCCACGCTGGGCAACGGCGCGCGCACGCTCGATTGGCAGGCCGTCAGCGCGGAGATCGGCACGGTGTACGAGCCCGTCCGGGGCCTGGCGTTTGAGGCGAACCTCGGCCGCGGCTGGCGCGCACCCACCCTGTTCGAGCTGTTCTCGGCGGGGCCGGAGATCGGCGACGCCCGCTACGAGATCGGCAACACGGCGCTCAAGACCGAGACGAGCATCAGCATCGACGGCGGCGTGCGCCTGGAAGCGGACCGGCTGCGCGCCTCCGTGCAGCTGTATCGGAACTTCATCATCAACTACATCTATCTGGCTCCCACGAGCCAGTTTATTGACAGCCTGCGGGTGTATCGCCACGAGCAGGCCGACGCGCTGCTCCGCGGCCTGGAGGCCTCGCTGGAGGTCCAGCCCGTCACCGACCTCACGCTGCGCGCGCGGTTCGACGGCGTGCTGGCCGCCAACGAGCTGACCGGCGAGTACCTGCCCCTGACGCCGCCGCCGCGCGGCACGGCCGAGATCGAGTATCAGACAACCGAGTTGTCCTGGGCGCGACGCCTGTATCTCAGCGTCTCGGGCGAGAAGGACTGGACCCAGACGCGGCTCAATGCGTTCGACATTCCCACCGACGGCTACGAGCTGCTCAATCTTGCGGGCGGGCTCGAGAAGGGGTTCGGCAGCCACGCCCTGCGCGCGGACGTCAGCGTGCACAACACCACGAACGTGAGCTACAAGGACTTCCTCAGCCGCTACAAGGAGTTCGCGCTCAGTCCGGGACGGAATATTCTGCTGCGGATCGGCACCGACTTCTGAGAGAGGGTTGTCGGTGCCCGGTTATCGGTTATCGGACGCTGCACGCACGAATGACCGATAACCGACAACCGACAACCGACAACCGATGACCGACAACCGTCGTCATCACCGTCCCCAGCGCAGCACCGTCACCGTGCTCGCCTGGGGACCGTGGGCGCCGTCTTCTTCCGCGTAGCGGACCTCGACGCCGACGTCGAGCCGGGCGAAGCCGCCCCGCAGCACGCTGTTGCGATGGAAGTAGATCTCGCGACCGTCCCCCGTCTGGAGGAATCCGTATCCCTCGTAGGGGAACAGCCGCACCACGCGCCCCGTAGGCGCGTCGCTCTTCGCTTTGACGTCGCCGCGCCGGCGGCGCGCGCGGTCCTGCAATCGCCGCCGCGCCGCATCGAACGCCCGCTGGATCGCGGTCCAGAGGTCCGGATGCGGCTGCCGCTTGATCACCAGCTCGGCGCCGGGCACGGTGAGATCGATCCGCACGTTGTACTGCACGCGCTCACCCGTGGGATAGCGGTGTGCGGTCTCGACCAGCACGCGACACCCGGTCAGGCGCTCGTAGAACGACTCCAGCTTCTCGGCCTCCTCGCGAATCAACTGTTCGACGTTGGGGGATAACTCCAGGTCACGGGCCGTGATCTGCAGCGGCAAGCGCATTGGCTTCCTCCGCGTGGTGGATCTGGTCGTCACCGGTGTCGTCCTGCTCCCGGCAAGCAAGCGCCGCGGGCATGAACCCACCGTGAGCGGTGCCTGAAGGCGCGCTGGCCGGCGGCGCCGCCGCGTCCCTCACGAGCGCGTCAGGTACATCCCCAGGGCAATCGCCAGGCCGCCGAACACTTGGAACGGCGTGGGCCGCTCCCCCAGCACCGGCCAGGCGACGAGGAAGGCGAACACCGGGGTGAAGTTCGAGTACAGCGCCACGCGCGTGGAGCCGAGCAGCCGCATGCCCCGCGCCCACAGCAGATAGCCCGTGACGATCGCGCCGAACGAGGCATAGAGGACCGCCCCCCACGCGGGCGCGGGCACGGCGGCCCAGTGCTGCGTCGCCAGCGACGGTACCCCCATCAGGACGATCGGCACCGCGCCGGCCGCCGTCGTCCAGGCGGTCATGTTGACCGGCCCCAGCGCGTGCACCAGCGGGCGCGAGCCCACGGCGTAGATTGCCCAGCACAATACGGCCCCCAGCAGCAGCAGGTCGCCCACGACCGTGGCGCCGAAGCCCACCTCGACGCCACTCCCCAGCACCACCAGCACCACGCCCGCAGCGGAGAGCACCAGGCCGAGCCAGTCCCGCCCGGTGAAGCGCTCGTGACCGCGCCAGTGGGACAGCACCGCCGTGAGGACCGGATTGGCGGCAGAGATCAGGGCGGCGTTGCCCGCGCGCGTGAGCGCCAGGCCTTCGATGAACCCGATCTGATAGACCGCGTTGCCCAGTACGCCGTACAGCACGATGGCCAGCCAGTAACGCCGCGGCGGCAGCCGCGCGCCGAAGCCCCGCGCCGCCAGCAGTAGGACCACGGCGGCGATGGGGAAGCGGGTGGCGTTGAAGGCCAGCGGCTGGAACGCGCCCAGCGCCGCCTTGACCACGATGTAGTTGATGCCCCAGATGAGGGACATCAGGGCGAGCAGGCCGTCGGTGGGCGTGAACCCCACCGGCGCCCCCGTCCCGCGGCCCCTCACGCCGCCAGCGCCCGTCCCGCCCTCCGGCTCCGTCGCCACGCGGCGCGACCGGCTAACGGCCCCCGCCGGTGCGCGGCAGCGCCGCACGCCACATGGCGCCCAACGCCTCGAGGCGCGCCACCCAGGCCGCATCCACGGCGGCCGCCTGGCCGGGCGCGGCGGGCGAGGGCGGGATCACTTCCTCGCCCAGCTTCTCCGCCGCGAGCAGCGGCTGCAGCAGGAACGTCGTGAGCCGGAAGGTGAGCGTGTCGCCGGTCGCCTCACCCACCAGCGGCCGCTCGGGCGACGGGGGCTGCCGTTCCAGCCAGGCCTGCAGCCGGCCGAACACCGCGAACAGCGTGCGGGCGGCGTACGGCAGCAGCACCTGCCGCAGCGCGCGTCCGCCCCCCGGCCCCCCACCCGCGGCCCCCGCGGCCAGCGGGTGGGGCGGAAGCAGCACCAGCCGTCCCGCGAGCGGCACCTCCTCGTCCGCCTCGCGGTCGGTGAACCAGCTGAGGCTCACGCCGTACGGCGAGCGCAGCTGGTCCAGCGTCGCCAGCTCCGGATTGGCCGTGCGGCCGGCGTACAGGTCGCGCAGCGTGGGGTACGGCAGGCCGGTCACGCGGTGCGCGTCGGCCAGATTCCCGCCATGCACCTGATCCAGTAGCCTGCGCACCCGGCGCGTCACGGCCGGCACGTCGGCCGCGAGCTGCGCCTTGGGGCGGCCCACTCGCGGCACCCAGGTCACCTCTGCCATTAAACTATTTAATGGCTAGCACATTTATTAATTATTGTCAACGAGGTTCCGCATCCCTCACAGCACCAGGCCCTGGCCCACGGCGCGCACGATGTCCACGGCGCTCAGGACCCCCACGAGGCGATCTCCGTCCAGCACCAGCACGCGGTGCACTCCAGCCCTGGTCATGTACGCGGCGGCATCCCGCAGGCTCAGCTCGGGTGGCACCCAGCAGATCGGCCGGCTCATGGCCTCGGCCACGGTGTGGCGGCTCAGCACGTCGCCCCTCCGACCCAGCGCCGCCGCCGCTTCCGCGCTGGGGTCCGCCCAGGCCTCGCCGAAGTACGCGGGGAGATCCTCATCCGCCCGCCAGGGCTCCGGCACCGTGTCCTCATCGCCGGCCCAGTCGTACCACGAGGCTGCGGAAACGGGTAGGGTCGTCTCGACGTGCAACAGGTCCGTCGCCGACACGACGCCCAGGACGCGGCCGGCCGAGACCACCGGGGCCCCGCTGATGCGGCGCTCGACGAACAGGGTCAGGGCCTCGCGCAGCGTAGCCCCCGGGCCGATGGTCACGACGGCCGGGGACATGAGGTGGCTTACGGTGAGCATGCGTGACCTCCAGGCACGCAACCTACGCCGGCCTGGCGCAACGGCGCGTGAACCGGCCGTGAAGTCCACGCATCTGGTCTGCGGGGACTCGGGGCCGTAGCGTGGTATCGGCAGCGGTCCTGTCCGCGCCGTTCGTGGACACCCCGTCTGGTCGGGACGCTCGCCGCGCCGTAGGTTGAGGCTCGCGCACCAGGAACCACTTCACGACCGTCGCGCTGATGCCAGCTACGCGCGGATCAGGAGCCGGAGGAGCCAGGGTATGTCGCCACGCATGATCTGTGCGATCGCCGTCGTCGCGGCGGCGTTCGGCTGCGAAACCGCTCTCCCCGTCATCGGTATCCCGACGCACCTGGCCCCGGTATCGGGGTCAGATCAGACCGCGGACGTCGGTGCGGCGCTTCCCGGTCCGCTGGTCGTGGAGGCACTCGACGGCGGCAACCACGCGCTCAAGAACATCGTCATCAGCTGGGCGGTCGCCACGGGCGGCGGCAGTCTGTCGGCTGACAGCTCGATAACCGACGCAGACGGGCAGGCCTCGGTGCAGTGGACGCTGGGTTCTGAACCCGGCGTACAATCGGTGACGGCCAGCGCCAAGGGCTTCCCGGACGTCTCGGCCACGTTCGTGGCCAGCAACGGCGCCGTGATCACGGGGACGGTGGTGATCGCCAACTCGAGTCCGACCAGCCTGTTTGCGCTCCGCGGCGCGCGGTCGGTCGTCCACCGCGGTGCACCCACCGCTGACGCGGTGGCCGCCCGCCAACCTCGCTTCGGCGATCGCGGGATCGTCCTGGTATTCCGGAGCGATGTCCTCCGCGTGGCGAGCGCCGGCTCAGGGGCGTACCGGTCACCGGCCGTGGCCCGCTCGGTGGCGCGCACGCTGGCGCAGCGGGTCGCGTCCGTCACGCAGGGGCTCCCCGTGCGTGGCGTGCGGGTCTCTCCCGCCATTCTCGCGGCCCACCTGGAGGTCACCGACACGAGCCGGGTGAACGACGTGCTCGCGGCGCTGCGAGCGGATCCGGCCGTGGCTCAGGCCGATCGGGACGTGATCATCTCGATCCGCGATGGCGCGCCCCGCCCGCAGGCGGCCCGGTTACCGCCGGCCGCGTTCGGCACGGGCGCGGTCCCCCGCTCCGCGGCCACGCTGCTGCCCGACGATCCCGCCTACTACGCCCAGGCCTGGGGCCCCAGCATGGTGGACCTGCCGAGGGCGTGGGCCATCACGACCGGCAACGCGGCGGTGACGGTGGCGGTGGTGGACATGGGCGTGCGGTTCGAGGATCCGGAGTTGGCGGGCCACCTCTCCAACGACGGCTACGACTTCGTCTCCCAGACCACGCTGGCGAGCCTGGGCTACGATTCCATCGGCCACTACTGCAACGGCACCGGCCCCGACTTCACCACCATCGACGGCGACGGGGACGGGCCCGACGCCGATCCCGCCGATCCGGACGACATCTACCCGGACAGCCTCGGCACCTGCTGGTCGCACTCCCCGCTGGGCGATCACGGGCAATGGACGTCGG
>Ga0075272_1000301_pt1 | contig 10948 bp, 10 predicted proteins | sample SF_Rice_5C_0N_40_FD_69776 | JGI IMG/M metagenome (GOLD analysis project Ga0075272, IMG submission 69776) | Rice paddy soil microbial communities from Twitchell Island, California, USA - SF_Rice_5C_0N_404 | ecosystem: Environmental > Terrestrial > Soil > Paddy field/soil | place: USA: Twitchell... | reverse complement strand
AGCAAAATTGATGACGGCACCCACAATCGCGAGGCCTGCCGCGATGGGCATGATGGTGCCGGCGAGGTAATTCCAAAGACTGTCGAGAACGTCGACCGTGGCGAACTGCGTGCCCGTGTTGTAACTCTGGATGAGGGTATAGGTGGTTTGCACCCCGAGCAGGAACATGGCTGCAAGCACCGATGGCAATGGATGTCCGCCCGAAGCGGAGTCGAGGATGGCCCGAAGTATAAAAAACGCTGCGAGAATGGGGACCAGCCGGCCAACAACAAAGGTTGAGACGAAGTTCGAAGCGTCAGCCTCGAACGAAGCGAGCCACGCAGTCCCAATTCCTCCGGATGGCAGTGGAGCCGCAACGCCGAAAGACGTGAACCAACCAAGCAAAGGGTCAAGCGTGACAAACACGACCGCCCAGAACATCCATTTAGTGAATCCTCCTCCCACGAGGAACGTTGTTCCGCCCTCGCGTCGCAGGCTCAGCCCAGCGAGAACGAGCGCAACCAGCGCCGCTGCTGGCGCGAGGCCGAGGAGAAGCTGGATGACGTCGTTTAATAGTTGCGGAATAGCCACGGCTTTCTCATTTCCTTTCCATCGCATTCTCTCTGCCGAATTTCAAAGCGGAGATTGGCAGGCAGCCTGAATCCTCCTCTCCTTTTTTCGGCTGCCTGCCAGCTCCGCACTCGATGCGCGCCGCCTCCTCTACGTCACGCCGCCTGAGCCATTGGTGACCCAAAATTCGATCAACCGGGTCAGCCCGGACACGGCCAGCAAGCCTGCCGCTGCAGCGAGCCAGCGGCCAGCTCCGCGTCCGTGCATCCACGAAACGATTGCGGCCACGACCGCTCCGCCGGCTCCCACGGGGGCGATGACGTTGCCAATCCAGTTGATGAAGTTTAGGAATGCGCCTTCGGGCTGGGCGCCCGTCTGGCCTTGTACGGCCACGTTGAACTGGGGCTGGCTTCCGAGGTTCTGCGCCCAGGCATACTGACTGACCAGGACGAAGCAGATCGCGGTCACCGCCAATGCTCGCTTTCCTGCTTTGGAAATCCTCACTTTCATCGATTGCGGCCCTCCTTTCCGCTTCGCCGTTTCACTCCCTTCGAACACTGGGCGCAGAAAACATCCGAAGCGCGGGGAAACCTAAATCCAGTTCTCGCGTTTGTCAAAAAAGGTAGGGGTCGTTATCGGCCATGATGGCGCTTGGCCTTTTGGTTCAACTAGACGGAGAGAGCGCGTGACAGCATCCAGCGTGACTTCGGTGTTTGTGGTTGTCTCCCACTGCGCGGCATCGGCAGCTCGTAGGAACAGAAAGGCCTGCCTGCAAATTCGTCATCACTCCCAAGGCAAAGGAATAATTCCGCTAATCGAGCAATTTGTAGCTCGTTACCGCGAGAGCCGTTCATATTCGTCGATCGTCCCTGGACTTTCCCTTGGCTCTCCGTGGAGGGATGGCTCGGTTTTCGGTGCCAATTGAGCATTTCATAGCTACCACCGGATGACCTCATAGAGAGTTCAACATCCCCCGTACAGAAACTTTGACAAATGGCGGGAAGCAGGCGAGTGCAAGAGGAACCTAAGTGCTGGTTTTCCGATATTTGCAGGAGAAAGATGCCCTTCAGCTGGCGGGCGACGGATTGTCAACAAAGAGCTGTCGGGAGGATTCAAATGGCCGATGGCTCGGTAAAGCCTAATTGATGGACTGGTTTTCTGGCTCGACCTCGAAGCGGATGAGCGGAATCCCGGTCCTCTGTAATGCTTCGCGTTTTTTCGCGATATACGCCTCGTCGTAAGCACTCTCCAAGGTCTCGCCAAGTTCTCGTAATGCGGCGTCCAGCTTGGCGAGCTCGGTCGTAAAGTCGGTTCTGCGGAAGTTCCCACTTCCCTGCGAGGCGTAACAGTGGCCTGAATCATCCAGATTCAAGTAAATGCGCGCAATGCCATGTTTGTACAAATTGATTCCGTTGATTCGACCCATGAACATGAACCCGGCGCAGCGCTCGCTTCCTAGCTTTTCTTCGAGAGGTCTCCAATTCGGCTCCATTCCCTTTCTCTCTCCTTCATTTCATTGTTGAGACGCCGATTCCGACGCGCTCGACTGCTGATACATCTCGCTCAGTTCTCGCCTGAGTTGCATCAGCTGGCGAAGCTCTTCAATGCTCGGGAGCGGCGGATTGCTGTTTGGCCCGGCTGCCGCTGACCGCGCTTCGGCTCCATTCTCCTGCTCTCCCTTTTCCATCACGATGTAGAACCTGGTATTCGCCGGCACGGTCACAACGATGTTCTGGTTGAAGCCGAGGCTGTTCAACTCCTGATCTCCGGCCATGCCGAGGTTGGTTGCCATACGGTCGCGCAATAACGCGCTCTCGGAAAGTGGGGCGGTCAGTCCGCCCGACCCAACGAGGTACGTTGCCGCCTCGCCAAGCCCGGTGAAGGCTCGGACCAAAAAGTTCGTTCCTGTCTTTTTGCCACTGACATGTGCTCTGAGCGGCCCGTAGGACAGGCTCATCGCCGATCCATCGATTTTCTCGGACGTCCCGTCCGGCAATTCAAGCGAATCGAAATGGATGGCCACGTATCCCGAACGACCTGTCTGCGTGAGGCTGCCGATCGCGGTCGCCCCTGCAGGCACGACAACCTGCCCGTCTTGTTCGTAGTTGTACTCGATGGCGGCGACTACCGGTGCCTTGACCGCGCTGGTGACGACGGATTGAAGACGGGCGACTAACCTCGTTCCTGCGGGAAGCGCAAGCACCGCTGGGCTTTCCTGGACCGTGGGTGAAGCGATTCTCGAATTTGAGCTTGTGACTTCGTTTTGCGCGCTGCGTACGAAGACGAGTGAAGGCTTTCTCAGATCGTCCAGAACGGAACGCGCCGAAGTGCCCTTGTTTTCGAACGTTTCGTGAAGTGGTGCCGGACTTGAGAAATTGATCCGGCCCAATGCGTATTGCCCCTCGTTGCCGTTGAGCGCAGAGGTCGGAGGGTTGGGAACCGAGGTCGGTCGCATTGGGCGAGCCGTCTGATTCACGTCTTCCGGAGTGACGTCTTGGGCTCCCGGCGATCCGGGCTGCTCCGTTTGAGCGTTCAGCAAAGGTGTTACGGATCCCGTTTGCCCGCTTGCCTGTTGGCCTGGAGTGACTCTGCGCCCCAAGTCTGGCGTGGTCGGGCGCATAGTCGCGGCCTTCCGGGTTGCGTTCGGAGAGGAGAAGACCACGAGGAACAAGAGCATCACCGCAATCGCAGCGCCCGCAAGCAAAAAGAGCGAGCGGCTCCGATCACGTCCCTTGTCGCTCTTGCTCATCGCGCGCTGCTCCCGCCTCGCTTTGTCGAATGCGTGGCGAAAGATTTCTCCCATACCCGGCCGACCTGCCGGTCTTGGTTCCTCGGCCAGCGGCTCTTCAACGCCAGGTAATTGCGGCACTCCACTCGCTCCGTTCTTATTCTCTTCCGCCATCCCCACCCTCCTCCGAACTGCTAACTCCGAACCCGATCGGCGCGAGCGCGGGGCGATCCACAGCGCCCGCTTCGGCGATTTGCAACAACAACATTTCATTCGACTGCTTGTAGGGCGGGCGCTTGAAGAGGGCAACGCCATCCGCGCGCTCCCTGGGGCCGAGCCGAGTGTGGCTGAGCCGGTACTCCAAGACGGGCAATTGCTCGGATGCGAGCCATTTCCTGTGGCGTACCAGTTTTCCCGTCATCGTTCTCCCCGCAAGCTGCACTTGCGGCGGCATCAGCAGAATCGGTTGCTTGGTCGGATTTACGACCGAGAACAGAACGATAACTTCGTCGCCACCATCAATGACGCGCCCCACTCCGGCGCGCACACGGTCTCCCTCGCTCGACTGATACTGGACATGTTCGCCGTAAAGCGCCGGTAGAGGGGCAGATTCCTGTTCATCAAGGAGGCTATCGAGCGGCGACTTCTGGAGGTCCCGTCGTGGCTTGCTCCTTCTAGCCACCTCCCCTGGCGTTGCTTGGGCCACATTCCCCGAAGCATCATCCAATGTGTTGACCGACACGGTTTCGCCCACCATGGCAAACGGGAAGCCAGACGGCGGAATCAGGAAATCCCGCAGAGTTTGGTAGCTGACCACGAAGTCCACTGGACCTTGCCCGGATGAGACGCCTTCTCCTCGACCGACCAGCAAGAGACTCACTTGTCGTCCACTGGTTGTAGAGATCAGTAGGTTCGTCTCGGCCGGCTTCGTCGTAATCGCTTTGACAAAGACGAGTCTCGGCTCTTTGTCGGAGTGCTCCACCTGAAATCTAGACGGGTCGCCGAGAACCACGGAATTGACTGCTTCCGGCAGCCGGATCGTGGTCACAAACCGGGCCGCCACTTCGACTTTGGTTACCTTTCCGCCGAGTTTTGTCTTTCCGAGCACATGCGGAACGACTTGTGGCCACTGCCCGAAGGCCGCGCTACCCCCAAGAGAAAAAAGTAAGAACCAAGCTCCACACAACGTTTTCATCGTTTCCACCTCACGATCCCGGACGAACGCCAAACGCCACAACCTGACGTAATCTCTCGCGCTGCAGCGCGCGGTAGATTCGTGCCACGCGGCTGACATACTCAAAGACTTGGCGGGAGGAGTACGCGAGTCCCCGCGAAAGGATTTCCGCTTCGCCCACCTGATAAGCCCCGACGGCAAGCCGGAAGTCGCCATGGAACAGGCGAATGAGCCATGCCAGGTAGGCAACTCCGCCGCGAATGTTCTCTTGAATGTCGAATCGGTCGCGGACTCCGAAACGAACGGCAGTCTCGGGCATTAGCTGCATGAGCCCCGCCGCTCCCTTCTTTGAAACCGCATATGGATTCCAGTCCGACTCCACCTGGATGACTGCGTCCACAAGCTCTACCGGGACCTCGAAGGTTGACGCGTAATGGGCCGCGCACCGCGCCGAGAATTCCCGCACTGGCGTCGCCTGCGCGAATGCAGATGGAGGCGTGTTGAGCAACGCCAAAAGCAGCACTGCCTTGGCCAGCTTTGTCATCCCTCAATCTCACGCCGCGGCACAGGCAATTCTCCTTCGACCGTTGAGCTTGTCCCTGTAGATCTTCGAATCCATTACCAGACCTTCGAACCCCTCGCGGAGAAGGAGTCTTCCCCGGTCTCCTTCTGTCTTTGCCAACAAAGGCAAGAGAACATCTCTCTGTTCCGGTACGATTTCCTTAACCTCGAGAATATCGAGGGCATGCGCCAGGTCTAGCATCTCGGCAATCGAAGGCGGCTTTTCCATGTTCCAACCGCGCAGGGCGTGTGCCAGCCCTGCCATCTGCCCGAGCAGCGGCATTTGCTGGGCTGCACTCCGCGCAGCCAATATCTCGACTTCCCGCTCCACGGTGGGATATTCAAATCGCAGATATAGGCACCTTCTGCGCAGCGGGTCGCCCAATCGCCGCTCTTCGTTGGAACTCAGAACCACGAAAGGAACCGTTTCCGCTTTGATTGTTCCCAGCTTGGGAACGGTAATCTGCCACGCGCTTAAGACCTCCAGCAGCAACGCCTCGAAAGCGTGATCCACCTTGTCGATCTCATCGATGAGCAACACGCACGGCTTGCTCTGGTGCCGCAGCGCTCGCAACAACGGGCCCTCGGCGAAGAAATCCAAAGAGTGCAGTCGGTTTCGGATGCCGTCCCAGTCCTCTCTTAAGAACTCCTTCTGCGATTCGAGATATAACGACTGCAGGGACTCGTCGAATTTGCCGATCGCCTTTTCTTCTGTGATTCCCTGGTAGCACTGCAGACGCTCCACGGTTGCACCGGCCGCGGCTGCGACTGCATAGGCCAACTCCGTTTTGCCGCATCCGGGTGGGCCCTCGACCAGCAGCGGCTTCTGCATTCTGGCGGCCAGATAGACCACCTGGAGCGTCACGCGATCCACCACGTACTGCGCATCGCGCAAGCCGTCCCCGAGATTTTCGGCCGATGCGAACACGACTTCTCTCTCCTTCGTGCGGCCGGAACATAGCCCATAAATTCTTGCTACGCACTTGCGCGACAGGCCTGCCCGGGCTTCGAACGAGGAATCCGAGTTGTTCCGCGCCTCTAGGTGGGGGCGGGGTTGCGTTCTCCTCAAGCGGAACCTCTTTGAAACAGAACGCGATAGGGGGTTTTAAGGCGACCTCTCAAATGGGGAGAATCTCGCCTGCGGAAAGGCTTTGGCCAATTGAATCTTTCATAGCTAACCTTCCGAGCCTATACGTCGTCACAGGCCGGGAGCCACGCCGCGCGGGCATTACCACAGAGCCTTCACCTCATGCCGGAGCGAACAAGAAAATTCGCCAATCGGATCTTTCATAGCTAACTTTGACTTGTGCATCCGTCCGTGGGGGCAAAGAACAATACCCCGCCGCATCCATCATTGCTGATGATCGATCGTTAAGCGACCTTCCTGGAAGAAACAATCTTCGCCAATCGAGTAGTTCATCGCTGCCGCTTTTCCACGCTTTCGGTTGACCGGCTCCGCGCCAATTTGACAATCCCGCGGTTGTTCCCTACAACCCGGTTCATGCGCGACGAGCAAGAAGTCCACGACGCATGCGTTGAGACACTCATCGCGCTCCAACTGCCAGAGGGGGGATGGGCGTATACCTCAGACACCAGGCAGATGGCCACCGAACCGACAGCCCTCGCGCTCCTCGCGTTGCCATCGAACTCTAGCCATGAGCGCGAAGCGGCTATCCGCTCCTTGGTTCATGCCCAGAATGCGGATGGGAGCTGGCCGGCGTTTGGTGGCGATGAAGCACACGGGTCGGGACAGACGGGGCTTGCCACCTATGCACTCAGTCGATGTCGAGAACAAGAACTGCCGTCCAGCCGAGCGCTCCAATGGCTCCTGCAGTCCCGCGGCCAGGAATCCCATTGGCTATGGAAATGGAAGTTCCGCACTACGGACCGGCGCGTACGGTTCGATCCTGACAAATTCGGCTGGCCTTGGACGCCAAAAACCGTCAGTTGGGTGGTTCCCACGGCCTATTCATTGCTTGCGTTGAAATGTGCGCCGGGAGCTTCAGAGCAGAAATTGCGTGAGTTTCGTATCCGCCGCGGCGTCGAGATGCTGTACGACCGAATGTGCCCAGGAGGTGGCTGGAATGCGGGCAATGGCGTCGCCTACGGAGTTGCTCTCGCTCCACATTCCGATGTGACCGCAATTGCTCTGCTCACTCTTCGGGGAGAACCTTCCAACGACTCCGTAACTGCGAGTCTCAACTGGCTGGAGCACCGAGCCGAATCGCTTTTTGCTCCCTGGAGTCTTGCCTGGACCATTCTTGCCCTGCACGCCTTCCGTCGCCCCACACGGCCCTTCATCGATCGCCTTTGTACAGTTGTCGCCCCCGGCGAGATTTGCGATTGCGGGACCCTTGCCGCCGTTTGCATGGCCCTGCGCTGTGCCAACCATTCGAACGTTTTTCGAGAGGACGCATGAAAATTGACCGAAAGTCCTTCGCCGCGGGTGCGCTTGGAGTCGCTTCTCGTGTCGCTACGATGACACTGCTGGACCAACCCAAGTATCACGTCGTCCGGAAACAACAACGATCCAGGGTTGCCATCCTTCGCGCAGAATCATACACGCGTGATCTGAGCGACATACTTCGTCGTGGTCTCGATCTGTTCCACTTGGACGTTCGCGGGAAGACTATTCTTCTGAAACCGAACCTTGTCGACTACATCCCCGGAAATCACATCAACACGCATCCGCTCGTTGTTACTGCAGCCATCGAGTGTTTTCGAGGAGTGGGAGCGGCGAACGTGATCGTCGGCGAAGGACCAGGTCACCAGCGTGATACGGAATTGGTTCTCTTCGAGAGCGGCATGGCAGATGCGCTGCGTCAGCAAAGAGTTCGCTTTGTGGATTTGAATCGCGATGAACTTGTCCAGACACCTCTGCTGGCAACGTATACAGGTCTGAACCATCTTTGGCTGCCCCGAACCGTCCTCGAGTCGCATTTCATCGTCTCGATACCCAAGGTGAAAACTCACCATTGGTCGGGCGTGAGCCTCAGCACGAAGAACATGTTCGGAGTCGTGCCAGGAGCCAAATACGGCTGGCCCAAGAACATCCTTCACTGGAAAGGGATCGACAGGAGCATCTTGTATATTTGCGCCACGGTGCCGATCCATTTCGTAATCGCTGATGCCATTCTGGCGATGGAAGGAAATGGGCCCTTGAGTGGAAGCCCGCGGCCACTCAATCGAATCGTCCTCGCGGACGATCCTGTGGCCGCAGACGCTACGTGCGCCAGGCTCATGGGGTTCGACCCAGAGAAGGTCGTTCACATTCGGGCAGCAGCACAATTTCTCGGGAACTGTTCGAACGCACAAATCGACCAAGTTGCGGAACCGGTTTCTACCCCTGCGACACCCTTTCAGACGGTCGCCGAGTTTGAATACTTGCAGGCGTCGAACTCTTTCCGGAAGAAATGTTGAAAATTCGCAACAGAAGGCGACCTCTCCTCGCCTGTTTCGTCAGAATCCAAGTCCTCGAATCGCAGTCCACTTTCTGATTCGCAAGCGACACACGATCTTCCTATAGAACGAGCTGCCGCCCTTCCGAGCCACACAGACCAACAGCGTGTCGCTCTCGATACTCAAGTTATCGAGCGTGACGTTTTGCACCGCTAGAGCGATTTCTTCTCGCGGAATTTCCTTGATCGGCCGACGTGATTGATCGTCATTGGAATTTGGACGTCTGACCGTTACTCAGAAGGATTCCGCACAGGCCATGGGAACTCGCCTTGAAGCACGCCTAAACACGCAGGTTTTGTGGTCAGCGGGTGGTCTGCTGGCTTGGCCCGATCCCCGGTCGAGCATTGAACGATTCGTAGATTCTCTATACTCTCTGCTCGTCTGGCCCCGTCGGGAACCGCCTATCGGGGAAAAGTCCGCCTCAATGGCGCATGCGATGAGTGATGAACGATTTTCCAAGAATGAATTAAAAGTCCGAGCGATTGCCAAGCGGCGCGCAAATGCTCAACTCCTGCGCGTTCCCTGGTCACGTTTTCGGAAAGCGTACGAACAGTATCCACGGTGGCAAGCACTCGCGCTCTGGGTCCAGGCAGTCATTGCGGCGCGGGATAACGTCCCTGCGTGGCTTACGGAGGATCTGCGGAAGCTCTGTCCCGGCTTCGTGGAGCATGAAGGAACTTCTCATGAGCCGAAGGTCATGGGTCTTCACCTTTTGGAATGGGCACACACCCATGAGTTCGGAGTCGCAAAGCGACAGGGCTGGCTTGGTGCGCTCACGTTTTACGGCGTCAGGCACCCTTGCTCGGAATGCGCTTGGACATACTGGGAGTATTGCGAAAATCATTGGAGTAAGGACCAGCCAGAGGTGCTTCCTACATTCGACAAGTGGTGGCGGCAAGCCCAAACGATGATGCCTTGCAACGAGAGTGACTATCGCGAGTTGAAGCAGTCTATTGAACAATATCTCGATTGGGAAGCGCTGATTTTGTGGCTTCGGCCCTTACTCGCTTCCGATGTCAACCTTCCCCGGCGTTTCATATTGGAGTTGGAGCGCAGGTGTCCGGGCATTCTGACAGCCGAAGGCTGCCGCACGCAAAGTCCTGATGTCGAAAACTCGAAGATCCGGCGGGGTCTCGTAAAGTGGGGACGAAATCAATCCCGGTGGCAAGCAGGAGAACAGGACCAACTGGATCTCCGGCAACAAGCGGAGGCCCACCCCCTCCACGCACGGTTTTTGTTTTATGCAAAACATTGGGCGAGTCAACAGACTCGATCAAGCGCCCGATCCTATCCATCATTCCGAGAGTGGCGGCTGGCTGCCCACCGCTATGTCGTGGAATCGAGCCGGCATTAGAGCGAAAACAATAGTCTCCTCGGCATTTCCCGACTTTTCTTTTCGAAACAATAAAGGACGTAAATCACCTTCGGCGAATCCGACTTCTGAATGGCGCCCTGCTCAGGCTCCTATAGCCCTATGCTGATCCTCAAGTCCTTCATCAGCAGCATCAGGTGCAATTCCAACCCCGGACAGTTCTCGAAACCGTACTTTCGATAGAACGCTGCCGCTTCCGCATCGATGGCGTGCACGAGGACCGCACGGCCTCCGATGATCTCCGCGCCCGCGTATGCTCGTTGCAAGGCATCTTTCAGGAGGGCGGAGCCAATACCTTGCCCTTGTTCCGGCCTATCCACAGCTAAACGTGCGAGCAGAATAATCGGTATCGGCTCCGGCGCCGACTTGCTAGCCCGCACAGTGGCCTCTCGCCTCGAAATGCTCCCCGGCGCAAGGGAGTAATAGCCGACCACCCTGCATTCCCGGTGGACGACGTATGTGCGCGTGTCACCGCTCGCCTGGTTCATACGCGCGAATCGCTTCAGCCATTCGTTGAGCGAAGCGTGCTTGCCGCAGTCGAATGCGCTCAGATCGTGGTTAGGCGCGAGCAGTTCGATCGGTGACAGCGGCGGTTTCGTGTGCGTTTCGCTCAATGGCTGACCTCTCCGAGAAGAGCTTCTGTAAAGCCGGGATTGCCTTCGCCGGGCGGTCGAGCGCCTCGGTGAAGCGCGCGAACTGCCCCGGAGAAAGCTCGAAGTGCTTCTGGTCAGCCAAAGCAATCTCGGCGGCGCTACAGGCGCTCTCCACGATGAATCGCGTCACCTGCTCGCCTCGTTTCTGAGCACCAAGCCGAATGAGGCGCTCCTCACTCGGCGATGCCCGAAAATTGATCCGCTGCGACTTGGCGGTCGATTTCCGCTTGTTGGTTCCCGATGACAACGGAATCCTCCTTGTACATACAACGTGCGTACACGGCTGCAGGATACTCCATGGCTGAGGGGCTGTCAAGATCCGCAGCGAGAAACTGTCGGTAGCACATGATATGTCCGGTTGAGATAGCAAGTGAAATGTCCGCTTTTCGGCCTGCGGGGATAGGAGACCATGCCTGGCATGGACTCCTACACACAAGCCGCCATGGAGCGGG
>Ga0075272_1000299_pt1 | contig 10971 bp, 11 predicted proteins | sample SF_Rice_5C_0N_40_FD_69776 | JGI IMG/M metagenome (GOLD analysis project Ga0075272, IMG submission 69776) | Rice paddy soil microbial communities from Twitchell Island, California, USA - SF_Rice_5C_0N_404 | ecosystem: Environmental > Terrestrial > Soil > Paddy field/soil | place: USA: Twitchell... | reverse complement strand
TGTAGTAGGGGCCGCGGATCTCCGTGAGGCCTTTATGGCGTGGCTTGTCTTCCCGCGCATTGCCGCGCAGGAACGCGAACGCCCGGTCGTGCTCGCCCGCCCTGGCGGCGTCCGACGCGTGAGGTGATGTCATCGTGTCCTCTCCCGCGCGGCCCCGTCTCTTCCGGGGAGCTGCACGGCGCCGAGCAGCTCCGTCAGCGCGCGCACGGGAAACCGCTCCGACTCGGCCACCGTGCCGGCGATACGCTCCCGCAGCGGTGGGGTCGTGTACGGCCCGCTGAGCCGGTCGAACTTTTCGCGGGCGGCCTCCCAGGTGCGCCCCCGCGTGCGGAAGCCGGGATAGTCGGCCAGCTCCGCCGTCAGCACCCTGCCCCCGCGCAGCGTGACGCACACGCGGCACGGCATCTCGGTCGGGAACCGTCGTGATAACACCTCGTCGGGGCGCACGGTCACGCGCCGCAGCAGGGCCTGGACGTCGGCGCGGCGGATGCGTTCGGGCAGGTACTGTTCGGGCATCACCTGGCCGTCCAGCAGGGCCACGGCCACCAGATAGGGAAGGCTGTGATCCGCTTCCTCCTTCGTGCGGACCACCATCTTGCCGCCTTCCTCGCCTCCGCCGATGATGCGATAGGCGACGTCGAAGATGTCGAGGTCCACCCGGTCCACGTCCGCCGCCGCGAAACATTCGCGCGAGCGCAGGTCGAGGACGGCCTCGAGCACGCTCTGCGAGTGGATTTCGGCGTTGTACTTCTTGAGGATCGTTTCCACCACGCGCTCGAGGTCCTCGACCCCCCAATCGAGCTCGAAGTAGCCGGCCACGGCGTCCATGAACCCCTTCTCGCCCTCGAATACCTCCAGAGGACCGGTCACTCCGCGCCGGGCGAGGAAGGTCGTGCCCGTGACCGCCCCGGCCATGTTGGGGTACGCCAGGCCCTTCCAGTGCGACAGCGCGCCAGTGCGGCTGACGCGCAGCGCGTTGAACGCGGTGCCGGCGATGGCGATCGCGTGGGCGGTGCGTGTAGCGTCGAGCGCGAGCGCCCGTGCAACGCCCGCCGCCACCGCGTACGCTCCCTGGGTCACGTGGTCGAAGCCCGCGTCCCGGACCGGGGCCACGTCGCTCAGTCGGCACTGCACCTGGTAGGCCAGGGCGAGGGCGGCGAGGAAGTCACGCCCCGACGCGCCGGCGTATTCGGACGCGGCGAGTACGGCCCCGAGGTTGTCGCTCGGGTGACAGGTCTCGCCCTCGGCGAGGTAGCTGTCGTTGAAGTCCAGGTAGCGAACCAGTGCCGAGTTGTAGAAGGCCGCCCGATCGGGGGTGGCGTGGCCGCCGCCGATCAGCGCGCAGGGCCCGGAGCGGTCGAACTCCTCGACCTGGCGGCGCACCAGTTGCACGGGCCGCCCGCCCACGGCCCCGATCGCACACCCGAGCGCGTCGAGCACGCGGATCTTGAGCTGCGTCCGCGCGTCCCCGGAGAGATGGTCGTACGACGCGTCCGCCGCGAAGCGGGCCAGCCGCTCGACGAGCGTCCCAACGGCAGCGCTCCTTACCATCTCACCGCCTCACCCCCGCCGGCCGGCCGCGCCCGGCGACTGGCCCGTCGCCGAGCACGCCGGTGAGGCGGATAGAGCGAGACGGTTCATGCAGGCACCTCCGTTGATGATGGTGATGGTGGCCTGTCCGGGATGGGAACGGGTACTCGTGTACAGTTGCGCGGCCGCCCCTGGCGCGGCAATGAAACATGCGTACCGTGCCGCGCGACACGCGTCCCGGGCGCCCGGGGGGGGAGGGCCGGCGTGGCCCGCAAGGACCCGACGCACTAGAATCCAGGACACCAGGACGCACTGTTGGGGGCCATGCTCGAAACGGAGCTGTTCGGGTTGCTCGAGCACACCGATGATGCCGCCTACGCGGTCACCGCCGACGGAGAAGTGTGCTGCTGGAATCGCGCTGCCGAGCGGCTTTTCGGCTATCCCGCGGCCGAGGCGCTCCGCCGCAACATCGACGAGCTGCTCCAGGCGCGGGACGCGCTGGGCACCAGCCCGCTGCACGGGGGCCCCGGGGCGGCGACCCGGACCTGGAACGGTGCGGCGGGCGGGACCCCGAACTTCGACATGGACGTGAGCACGCGCTCGGGGCAGCGGCTCTGGGTCAACGTGTCCACCATCGTCTTCGACAATCCGCGGCTGGGCCGCCGCCTGTTCGTCCGCCTCGCCCACGACATTGACAAGCGGAAGCGGCTCGAGGACTCGCTCGGGAAGGTGCTCGAGGCAGCGCGGCAGCTGGTGGCGCAGCCCGACGACCCGTCGCACCACGCCCCGACGGAGCCGCTCTCGGAGCGCGAGCGGCGGATCCTGAAGCTGTTCGCCGAGGGCGGAAACTCCACCGCCATCGCGCGGGCCCTGGGCATCTCGGCGCAGACCCTCCGCAATCACCTGCACCACATCAACCGCAAGCTGCGCACGCACAACCGCCTGGAGGCGGTGACCCACGCACAGCGCCGCGGCCTGCTGGACTAGCCGCGGAGGCGCGCGTGCGCACGGGGTCGTGATGCGCGTCCGCGGACGTGGTACGAACGCGCCATTGGCCGGTGCGGCGCCGGCCGCGACCTTCTGGTCGAGACCCCAAGGAGGCTCGACCATGAAGATCTTCGGCAGGAACGTGGGGCGGCACGACGCGCAGTCGCGCGAAGTGGCGGCCCTGCTGTCGGTGGTGGGCGGCGTCTGCGCCCTCCCGGTGGTCCACGACGGCGTGGCGTGGCTGGTGTGGCTCCTCGGCGCCGCGATGGTGGCGCTCGGCGCGCGGTACATCCGGCTGGGCATGAAGGGCTGCGGCACCTGGCTGTTCGGTTCCATCCTCGCGGCGTTCGGCGTGGCGGACGTGGCGCTGGCGAGCACCGGCGGGGGGATCGTGGCCTGCGTGGTCGGCGTCGCGCTCGCCCTGATCGGGTGGGGCACGGCGGCGGCGGGACGCTGCCCCGTCAACGCGCTGCTCGGCCTGGACACCAGGGACGACGCGCCGGCGGCACCCGGCGTCGCCGAACCCCATCCGGCGAAACACTGAGGCCGGCATGAGCCCGAGACTGGAATACGCGAAGGTCGCTCCCGGAGGGCGCGACGCGATGCTGGGCCTGGAGCAGTATGTCCACGGCGCGGGCCTCGAGCCCGCGCTGCTGGAGCTGGTGAAGATCCGCGCCAGCCAGATCAACGGCTGCGCCTACTGCCTCGACATGCACACCAAAGACGCCAGGGCCCGCGGTGAGACGGAGCAGCGGCTGTACGCCGTCGCGGCGTGGCACGAGGCGCCGTTCTTCACCGACCGCGAGCGTGCGGCGCTGGCCTGGACCGAGGCGGTGACGCGGGTGAGCGAGACGCACGTGCCCGACGACGTGTACAAAGCGGCGCGGCGGCACTTCGGCGAGAAGGAGCTGGTGGACCTCACGCTCGCGATCGTGGCGATCAATGGATGGAATAGACTGGCGGTCGCTTTCCGAACGGTGCCGGGCTCCTACAAACCGGAGCTGAGCCGGTAGAGCGCGGAGGTCAGGACAGTTGCCAGACGCCGAGTTGCCCGTGGGGACCAGGCCGGAGAGAACGGTGACCGGCCCCCGGATTGTCATCGTCGGCGGCGGGTTCGGGGGTCTCTATGCCGCGCGGGCTCTGGCGACGGCGCCCGTCGACGTGACCGTTGTGGACCGGACCAACCACCACGTCTTCCAGCCGCTGCTCTACCAGGTCGCGACGGCCAGCCTCTCGCCGAGCCAGATCGCGTACCCCATTCGCGGCGTGCTGCGGCGACAGCGGAACACGCGCGTGATCCTGGCCGAGGTTCGGTCCGTGGATCCGGCGCGGCGAGTGGTCACGCTCGATGGCGGCGAGCTGCCCTACGATTACCTGATTCTCGCCCCGGGCGCACGCCACGCGTACTTCGGCCATCCCGAGTGGGAGAGCCTGGCGCCGGGCCTGAAGACCCTCGACGATGCGCTCGACATCCGCGGGCGCATCCTCCTCGCCTTCGAGAAGGCGGAGCGGGAGATGGACCCCGCCAAGCGCGCGGCCTTCCTCACGTTCGTGGTAGTGGGCGGCGGGCCCACGGGCGCGGAGCTGGCCGGCGCCATCGGCGAGATCGCGTGCAAGGTGATGCCGCAGGACTTCCGCACCATCGATACGCGCGAGACCCGCACCATCCTGGTCGAGGCGAGCTCGCGCATCCTGCCGGCGTTTCCCGCCGAGCTGTCGAAGAAGGCGGAGCGGTCGCTGGAGCGGTTGTGCGTCGAGGTGCGGACTGGAGCGCTCGTCACGCGGCTAGAGCGCGACGCTGTCTGGATCGGCGCCGACCGGATCGCATGCGGGACGGTGCTGTGGGCGGCCGGCGTCGCCCCCTCGCCCCTCGCGCGCTCCCTCGGCGTGCCGCTGGACCGCGCCGGGCGCGTGATCGTGAACGCCGACCTCACGATCCCGGGGCACCGCGAGGTGTTCGTGATCGGCGACCTGGCCATGGCCAAGGACGCAGCGGGGAAGCCGCTCCCTGGCCTCGCGCCGGTGGCGATCCAGCAGGGGGAGTACGCCGCACGCGCCGTCGTCCGCGCCACGCGGGGTGGGGCGCTCCAGCCGTTCCGCTACCGGGACAAGGGCACGATGGCAACGATCGGCCGCGCGGCGGCGGTCGTGAACCTGGGAAGGCTGAGGTTCTCGGGGTATCCCGCCTGGCTGGTGTGGTGCTTCGTCCACATCCTGTGGCTGATCGGCTTCCGGAACCGGTTCGTCGTGCTCATCGAGTGGGCCTGGGCCTACGTGCGCTTCGCGCGCTCGGCGCGGCTCATCACGGGCGCCGTGCGCGGGACAACCCCATGAGTTCCTTCACCCGGTCCAGCGTGAGTCGGGCGAGCATTACAGCGAGTAGTTCGGCGCTTCCCGCGTCACCACCACGTCGTGCGGGTGGGACTCCCGCAGACCAGCCGACGTGATCTGCACCAGCTCCGTGTTGCAGCGCAGCTCCTCGATGGTGGCGACGCCGCAGTAGCCCATCCCGCTGCGGATGCCGCCGATCATCTGGAACAGCACGTCCCCGACGGGACCACGATACGGCACCCGCCCCTCGATCCCCTCGGGCACGAGCTTCTGCGGCGACAGTTCGCCCTCCTGGAAATAGCGGTCGGCCGAGCCTTCCTGCATGGCGGACAGCGAGCCCATGCCGCGCACCATCTTGAAGCGCCGGCCCTCGAGCAGGAAGCTCTCGCCGGGGCTCTCCTCGCTACCGGCCAGCATGCTGCCCATCATCACACTCCGCGCGCCGGTCGCCAGCGCCTTGACCGCGTCGCCCGAGTACTTGATCCCGCCGTCAGCGATGACGGGAATCTCGCCCGCGCCGCTCACGGCATCCGCGATGGCCGTGATCTGCGGCACGCCCACGCCGGTGACGACCCGGGTGGTGCAGATCGAGCCGGGCCCCACGCCCACCTTCACGGCATCGACGCCACGCTCGACCAGCGCGCGCGCGCCTTCCCGCGTGGCGACGTTCCCGCCCACGAGCTGCGCGTCGGGGAACGCCTCGCGCAACCGCGCGATGGCCAGGAGGACGCCCTCCGAGTGCCCGTGCGCCGAATCCACCACGACCACGTCGCACCCGGCGCCAATCAGCGCCGCCGCCCGCTCCTGGGTGTCCTTCCCCACCCCCACGGCCGCGGCGACGCGCAACCGCCCGTGCTGGTCCTTGTTGGCGTCCGGATACTGCCGCCGCTTGAAGATGTCCTTGACCGTGATCAGCCCGCGCAGGATGCCCTTGTCGTCCACCACGGGCAGCTTCTCGATGCGATGCGCGCCCAGAATCCGCTCGGCTTCCTCCAGGGTCGTTCCCACCGGCGCCGTGATCAACTTCTCCTTGGTCATCGCGTCGCGCAGCGGCCGGTCCAGGCTGTGCTCGAACTGGAGATCCCGGTTGGTGATGATTCCGACCAGCCGCCCCTCGTCATCGACCACCGGCACGCCGGAGATCCTGAAGCGCGTCATCAGCTGCACCGCGTCGCGCAGCGGCCGATCGGGACCCAGGGTGATCGGGTCCAGGATCATGCCGCTCTCCGAGCGCTTGACTCGATCCACCTCGGCCGCCTGGCGGTCGATCGTCATGTTCTTGTGAATGACCCCGATGCCGCCGGAGCGGGCCATGGCGATCGCCATCTCCGCCTCGGTCACCGTATCCATCGCCGCCGAGACCAGCGGCACGTTCAGCGGGATGCCGCGCGTGAAGCGGCTGCGCACGTCCACCTCGCGGGGATGCACCGTCGCGTGGCGCGGCACCAGCAGCACGTCGTCGAAGGTCAGCGCCTGGGCAGCGCGCAGTCGGCTCATACACGATCCTCCAGATACGCAAAAACCCGCCGGCCGCGAGGGGCCGAACGGGTTTCGTCGTCGCCGTTTACCAGTTCCATAGCCGAAGTTATGCGCCCCGGCGGGAGGGGTCAAGCGGGCTTGTCGGCTCTCGCCTCCGGCCCCGGCTCGGCGCCACCGGGACCGTCGGGCGCCGGCGCGCCACCGGTGACGCTGTCGGCGATCTCCTGCACCGCCGCCTTTCCCGCCGCCACCAGCCCGCGCATCATCCGGCTCGCCGTGTCCACGGCGCTCATCGTGCCCCGAATCGCGGAGGCCGGCGCGCGCGCGGCACGCAGCGTGTCGCCCACACCCTCGGTGATCCGCTCCAGCGGGCTCGGCGGCCGCGCGGTGGTGCCGTACTTGGACTCGAGGAACTCGATGTAGTCGAGCACCTGGTAGGCCCTGTCGTCTTCCAGGCCCTCCAGCTTGCGCTCGAGCCGCTTGCGCATGATCTCGTCCATGGCTCCGCCCTCGCTCCGGTTACGGCTTGCGCACCGACATGTCCATCAGGTCCACGACCGGGTTTCCCAGGTAGTGCGAGCGGGCAACCGTGATCCGCCCCACGATGATCAGCTCCGCCAGCGGCTGCAGCTGCTCGATACGGCTCACCTGGTCGGGCGTCAACATCACGTACAGAAACCCGGACTCCGGCAGCGGCCCGCGCGCCAGCATGTAGCGCTGGCCCCGGGGGATCTCGCGCCGCAGCTCGTCGGCCGTCTGCAGCGCGATGAACTGCACCGTCCACTGGACGACCTTGCCCTCGAACTCGCCGGGCCGCGCCCGCACCTCCGCGCCGCTCACCCCTACCAGCACCCCCGGGGCCGACGGTTTGAGGTCGCTCTCCCGTACCCAGCCCTCCGTGGCGACGCGCACCCAGTCGCCCGAGCGCGCGAGCACGTGGACCGGCGCACCCTCGGCCAGCGAGCCCGAGACGTCCCCGTCCGGCACGCGGCGTACCTCCGTAGCGTGGGCCGTCAATGCATAATCGAGCGAACCACTACTCGTCCCGGCACTACCCCCGCCCCCGGTCGCGCCTCCGCCCCCGCCGCCACCGCCACCCCCAGCCCCCGTCGCCGGAGGGGCCGCCGGGGGCGGGCTCGGGGATGGAGCCGCGCGGTCGCTGTCCGCCACCCGCTCGAGCGCCTTGGCCCAGACCCACCCGGTCCGGCGCACCTGGACCCAGCCGCCCTGCCGTTGAACCTCGTGTAACAGAAAACCGTTCGCGAGCCGGGCCATGACGGCGCCGTTGGGCGCCGCACGCAGGTTCTCGCCGGCGCTCGCGCTCACGACGAGGTCGAAGCTGTCCCGCGTGGTCGTGCTCACGGACTGGGCCCAGATCCAACCCAGCAGCGTGGCTGCGACCCAGCCATTCTGCGGATCGCTCGCCGTGAATTCCGTGCCGGGAGACACCGAGCCCAGCAGCCTCTGGTCCGGCCCGGGCTGCTGGCGGAAGTTCTCGGGGCGTGTCGTGCGGTAGCGCGTTTGGGCGCGGGCGACGGGAGGAGCGGCGCTCAGCACCCACACGAGCGACAGCACACAGGCTGGTAGCGTCGTTCGAACGAAGCTAGATTGCGCCATCACTGTCACTTAGCAGCATTGTACGGGAGCACAATCCTGATGTCAAACACGGCGTCGAACGACGACCCCACGGTAGCACGGCGGCACGGCAGGACGGCGCAACGGCTGCGGGCACTGCCGTCCTGCCGCCGTGCCATCGCGCCGTTGTACCGGATCGCGGCAACCGCTGCCGTGATGAGCACCGCCATCACGGCGACCGCGGCAGCTCAGGTCGGCCACAATCCGTTGCATTCCCCGTATCGCGACCTCCGGGTGAAGCAGCAGTTCACGTTCATGGGCGGGTATCTCGGCGGCGGCGGCGGCTCGGCTGGCGTGGGGCCGCGCGACGGGCCGATCGGAGGAGTGCGCTACTCGCTGTCGCTGAGCGCGCCGCTCGAGCTGACGCTTGGCGTCTATGACGGACACCTCACACGGCACCTTCTGGACCCGACGGCGCCGGTGGGCCAGCGCGACGCCGGGACGGCGATCCAGTCCGTGCTCATCGCCGATGCGGGCTTCACTCTGCGGATCACCGGCGCCAAGACGTGGCACGGCTTCGCGCCGTACATGGGCTTCTCGATGGGCGTGGCCAACGGCACCGCGGTGCTCGAGGATAACAGCAGCTTTACCTTCCGTCGCCCATTCCAGTTCGGCCCGCGCCTCGGCCTCCGGTACTACCGGGGCAGCTCGGTCAGCCTCTGGGTCGAGGGCTGGGACCCGATGTGGCGGCTGCGCTACCCGCTGACCTTCTTCAGCGCCCCGAGCGGCTCGACGCCGGTGCTCGACCCCAGCGTCCATGGCCAGACGCAGTGGGTCCACAACCCTACGCTCCTGGTCGGCGTCGGCATCTCCATCGGCTCGTAGGCCGTGGACTTCTTCACCGACGGCCTCCGGCGCGGCGCCCAGCTCATTCTGAGCGGCGACCCGGAGGTCTTCGGCATCACGTGGCTCTCCCTGCGCGTCGCCCTCCTGTCCACGATCGTCGCCTGTCTCGTCGGGGTTCCCCTGGGGTTCGCCGTCGGCACCACGCGCTTCTGGGGCCGGCGCGCGGCCCTCACGACGCTCAATACACTGCTCGCCTTCCCCACGGTGGTCGTGGGACTGGTGGTCTGGGGGCTGTTCGCGCGGCGCGGCCTGTTCGGCGGGCTGGGCCTGCTGTACACGTGGGTGGTGATCGTGGTCGCCGAGGTGGTGCTGGCCGTGCCGATCGCCGCGGCGCTCACGGCCGCGGCCGTCCAGGGCGTCGACCCGCGCGTGCGGCGCACGGCGCTCACGCTGGGCGCCGGCACCTGGCGCACCCACTGGGCCGTGGCCAAGGAGGCACGCTTCGCGCTGCTCTCCGGCGTCGTGGTGGCCTTCGGCCGGGTCCTGGCCGAGGTGGGCGCCGCGATGATCGTGGGCGGGAACATCCGGTTTCAAACGCGCACCCTCACCACCGCGGTGGCGCTGGCCACCTCCCAGGGTGACTTCGCGCTGGCCATGGCGCTGGGGCTGATCCTCCTGGCCCTGGCGCTCACGGTGAACGTGCTGCTGCAGCTGGTTCAGGGACGGGGCGGCGCAGGCGAGGGCGGGGGCGGGGGCGGTGCTTAGCCTCGATCACATCGAGCAGGTCTACGGCCGCAGGCGCGTGCTGGCCATCGACGCCCTGGCGCTGGAGCCGGGCAGCGTCACGGCGCTGGTGGGTCCCAACGGCGCCGGCAAGAGCACGCTGCTGCGGCTGCTGGCCTGCGTGGAGGCGCCCACGCGCGGGACCGTGATCCTGAACGGCCGGCCGGTGCGCGATCGTGCCGATCGCCGCTGGGCGCGCCGGCGCGTAACCCTGGTGGAGCAGCGCCCGTTTCTGTTCCGGGGCTCGGTGCGCAGGAACCTGTCGTACGCGCTGTCGCTGCACCAGGTGCCGCGCGCGCAGGCAGCGGCGCGCGTCGCGCGCGCGCTCGACCGGCTGGGCATCACGGCGCTGCTCGATCGCCCGGCCCGCGCGTTGAGCGAGGGCGAGGTGCAGAAGGTGGCGATCGCGCGGGCGCTGGTGCTGGAGCCGGAGATCATTTTGCTGGACGAGCCGGCGAGCGCCGCGGATCAGACGTCCGCGGCGGCGCTGTACCGCGTGCTCGACGAGGAGCGGGCCCGCGGGGCGGCGCTGTGTTTCGCGTCGCACCAGCTGGAGGACGCGTACCGCTGGTCGGACCGGCTGCTGGCGCTGACCGACGGGCGCACGAGCCCGGTGACGCCGGAGAACCTGTTCCGCGTCGTGATTCCGCCGGGCGGCGGAACGCGGGTGGTGCGGGCGGGGCCGCTGGCGCTCACGCTGCATACGGATCGCACCGGCCCGGCCATCGTGGCGCTGTCGCCGGACGACATCGTGGTGAGCGCCGAGCCCCTGCATTCCAGCGCGCGCAACACGTTCCCGGGCCGGGTGCGCCGCATCAGCGACGACGGCCGCGGCGGTGTGACGCTGGTGGTGGACGTCGGCGCCGATCTGACGGTGCGCATCACGCATGCCGCGCTCGCGGAGCTGGGGCTCACGATCGGCTCCACTGCGGTGCTCTCCATCAAGAGCATGGCCGTGCGGGTGTTCTGACGGCGGGGTAGATTGGAACGTCGGCTTCACGCTTCCCGCTTCCCCCTTCCCGGGGCCGGAGAAGCGAGAAGCGGGAAGGGAGAGGCGGCACCCCGTTGTCTGAGTTCAAGGCCACAAAGCCACCCAAGCGCGGCGGTCGCATGACGGCGGAGCACGCTGTCGTGGAGGAGGTGTCCGTCTGGCTGGAGGTGAACGACGAGCCGACGGTCGCCTGGATGTGCACGCCGGACCGGCTCGAGGAGCTGGCGGTGGGGTGGCTGCACGGTGAGGGGTACGTCCGGACGCTGGCCGACCTGCGCGGCCTGCGGCCCTGCGCCACCGACCTCGGCTTCTGGGCGGAGGTGGACCCCGACCTGGCGGCGGCCGTACGGGGCGAGAACCGCAAGCGCGTGCTCGCTTCCGGCTGCGGCGCGGTCACCACGATGCTCGCGGACCCTGCCGCGCTCGCCCGGACGGGGCGGCGGGGCGAC
>Ga0075272_1000298_pt1 | contig 10979 bp, 12 predicted proteins | sample SF_Rice_5C_0N_40_FD_69776 | JGI IMG/M metagenome (GOLD analysis project Ga0075272, IMG submission 69776) | Rice paddy soil microbial communities from Twitchell Island, California, USA - SF_Rice_5C_0N_404 | ecosystem: Environmental > Terrestrial > Soil > Paddy field/soil | place: USA: Twitchell... | reverse complement strand
GAGGTTCTGCACCTGCTCGCGGATCTTCTCGGTCTCGCTCTTCATGTCGATGACGTCCCGGGTGACGCCGAGGTCGCGGCACTTCGAGCCGATCGTGTTGATCTCGCGCTGGATCTCCTGCGTCAGGAAGTCGAGCTTCTTGCCGACGGGCTCCGCCGCGCGGCCGAGCAGGTCGCGGAACTGGTCCAGATGCGCGTCGAGCCGCGTGAGCTCCTCGGCCACGTCCGACCGCTCGGCGAGCATCGCGGCCTCCTGCTCGAGGCGGCCGGAGTCGAGCGGCGTGTCCGCGAAGAGGCCCGCGAGGCGCTCGCGGAGCGACGCGTGCAGGCGCTCGACGATGTCCCTCCGCGCCTCCGCGATCTTCCCCAACCGCTCGCGCAGGAAGCCGATACGCTCGAGCAGGTCGGTCGCCAGGAGCCGCCCCTCCGCGTCCCGCATCCGCGTGACTTCGGCCGCCGCGTGCGAGGCGATTGCGGCGATCTGCTCGACGGCCTCCGTCTCCATGGTCTCCGCCGCGCTCTCGACGTGCACCACCTGGGGAACGGTGAGGAGGTCGCGCACCTCGAGGCGCCCGCCGATCGGGAACTTCGCCGAGAGCGCGGCGAACCGCGCGAGCAGCCGTTCGAGAAGGGACTCGTTGATCGAGATCTCGTGCTCCGCCTCCTGGAGCCGCCGCAGCCGGACGGTCACGTCCGCCTTTCCCCGCAGGATCCGCCGGGAGACGGCGCGCCGGACGGCCGGCTCGAGGTCCGCGTGCTCTTCCCGGAGCCGGACGTTGAGATCGAGGAACCGGTGGTTGACGGTGCGGATCGCGACGTCGACGCTCCACTCCCCCACGACGCCGTGGGCGCGGCCGAAGCCGGTCATGCTCCGGACGCTCACGCCGGCCCCCCCGCCGGCGTCTCGCCGTCGAAGAACTGCATCTCGTACAGCCTCCGGTAGAGCCCGCCGCGCGCGATGAGCTCGGCGTGAGTGCCCTCGTCGGCGACGCGCCCCGACTCGAGGACGACGATCCGGTCGGCGCGCCGAACGGTCGAGAGCCGGTGCGCGATCACGAGCGTCGTCTTGCCCGCCATCAGCGTGGCCAACGCCTCGGAGACCGCCGCCTCCGACTCCGCGTCGAGCTGGGACGTCGCTTCGTCGAGGATGAGGATCGGGGCCCCCTTGAAGAACGCGCGCGCGATCGACAGGCGCTGCCGCTGTCCGCCGGAGAGTCGCCCGGCGTCCTCGCCGACCGGAGTGTCGTATCCCCCGGGAAGGGCGCTCAAAAACTCGTCGGCGCGCGCGCGCCGGGCCGCCTCGACGACGGCGGCCTCGGTCGCGTCCTCCCGGCCGTAGGCGATGTTCGACCGCGCGGTGCCGTTGAAGAGGAGCATGTCCTGGGTCACGAGCGCCATCTGTCCCCGGAGCGACGCGAGCGTGACGGAGCGGATGTCGGTCCCGTCGATCGTGATGCGTCCACCCGTCGGATCGTACAGGCGCGGCAGGAGATTGGCGAGCGTCGTCTTCCCCGCTCCGGAGGGCCCGACGAGCGCCACGGTCCGACCGGCGGGAATGTCGAAGGTGACGCCGCGCACGACTTCGGCGTCCCCGTAACGGAACGAGACGTTCTCGAACCGGATCGCCCGCGCGATCGGCGGGAGCGCCGGGGCCCCCGGGCTCTCCCGGATCTCGTTTTCGCGGTCCATCATCTCGAAGATCCGGGCCGCCGAGGAGATCGCCTGCTGCAGCGCGAGGTTCACCTTCGTGATGCTCTTGATCGGCGCGTACATCGTCATGAGCGCGATCAGGAAGGAGAGGAAGTCCCCCGCCGTCATGGTGCCGGCCGAGATCCGGCGCGCCGCGTACGCGAAGAGGAGCGTCAACCCCGTCCCGGAGAGGATCTCCATCAGCGGGGAGGAGATCGCCTGGATCCGGATCGTCTTCCGGTTGACCCGGAAATAGCGCTCGTTGGCTTCCGCGAAGCGGCGCGATTCGAAGTCCTCCATCCCGTAAGTCTTCACGATCCGGTGCCCGCGGATCGTCTCCTGGAGGATCTCCCCGATCGCGCCCATCCGCTCCCGCGAGGTGAAGGTCGTCCGGCGGAGCCGCTTCGAGATCTCGACGATCGGCCAGACGAGGAGCGGCGCGACGACGAGGGCGAAGAGCGTGAGCGTGCGATTCAACGACAGGACATAGCCGAGCATCACGGCGATCGTCAGCGCCCCCTGGAAGAGGTCGGCGATCCGCGTGCCGAAAGCCCCCTGGATGAGCTCGACGTCGCCGAGGAGCCGGCTCATCAGGTCCCCGGTCGTCGACCGGGAATAGAAGCTCGCCGACTGTCGGACGAGATGGTCGTACGCGTCTCCGCGGAGGTCTCGCACCATCGAGAGGCCGATGCCGTTGAACGCGAACTCCGAGAGGTACGAGAAGACGTTCTTGACGACGAGCGCCCCGAGCAGCATGGCCGGGACGGCCGCCCACAGGGGGATTCCCCGCGCGACGATCCCGGCCTTGAGCGCGGCGTAGGCCGCGTCGAGCGCGCGCACCGCCGCGCCGTGCCCGCTCCGGGCGAGCGCGGGGAGCGCCTCGGCCGGCCGGCCGCCCCTCGCCGGCGCGAGAACGTCGTCGAAGAGCGACCGGAAGAAGAAGACGAGCGCCCCGGTCGAGACCGCGACGACGACCATCGCGGCGAGCGCGGCGAGGATCTTTCCCCGGTACGGCAGGACGTAGCGGAGGAGCCGGCGCAGAACCGTCATGCCGGAAGCACCTCGAGCACCGCTTCGGCCGCGCGCGCGGCCGCTCCCCGGGGCCCGAGCCTCTCCCGGAGCGTCGACCAGCGGCGGCGCACCGCTTCGGCCTCCTCGGCCGAATCGAGGAAGCGGGCGGCCTCGCGAAAGACTCGCTCGACCGTGGCCTCCTCCTGGATGAGCTCCGGGACGACGCGATCTCCCGCGACGATGTTGGCCAGCGCGATGTGCGGCGTCTTGACGAGCCTCCGCGCGAGCGCCATCGTGGCCGCCGACGTGCGGTACACGACGACCATCGGCGCGCCGCACAGCGCGGCCTGCAGCGTCGAGGTGCCCGACGAGACGAGGAGGACGTCGCACGCTCGGAGGAGCGGCTCCGGGTCGCCCCGATGGAACGTCATCCCGCCGGAGCCCGGGAAGAGCTCCTTCGGGAGGCCCGGCGCCGGAACGACGACGATCTCCGCGTCGCGGCTCGCCGCCAGCCGCCGCGCGGCGTCGCGCAGCACGGGCCAGTGGCGGCGGACCTCTCCGGCGCGGCTTCCCGGCATGATCGCGATCCGCTTCCTCCCCGCCGCGCGCGGGACCGGCGCCTCCCCGTCGAGGTGGGCGTCCACCTCGTCGACGAGCGGGTGCCCGGCGCAGACCGCGTCGATCCCGGCCCCGCGGTAGATCTCGATCTCGAACGGGAAGAGGGTGATCATCCGGCGCACGAAGGACCTCATCACGGAGACGCGCCCGGGGCGCCAGGCCCACACCTGCGGGGAGACGTAATAGATCACCGGGATCCCGATCCGGGCGAGCCGCTTCCCGAGCCGAAAATGAAAATCGGGAAAGTCGATCAGGATCGCGGCGGCGGGCCGCTCGCGCGCGGCCGCCCGCTCGAGGCGCCTCGCGGTCCTCCAGACCGCGGGGAGCTTCGCGACGACCTCGAAGAGGCCCACGACCGACACGGACGCCGAGTCCGCCACGCGCGAGAGCCCCTCGCTCTCCATCCGCGGTCCGCCCATCCCGAAAAACGCCAGGTCGGGCCGCCGGCGCGCGAGCTCGCGGAGAAGCGACGCTCCGAGGCGATCCCCGGAGGTCTCGCCCGCGGAAACGAACACCTTCATCTAGTGTCCCGAGTTGGGAATAGCGTGCCATTTGTTCGGAGCGCCGCGGGGCAAGGTGCAAGTCGGCGCGATGCAGGCGATGCGGTGCCATCGTCGAGTCGCGCCGGCGCAAATGTCATGTTATTCCCAACTCGGGACACTGGCCGGTCAGGGATGCGCGGGGAACGGATACATCACCCACCCCGCTGCAATCGCGCCGACCAGCATCGTCAGGAGGACGAAGAAGAAATAGCGCCACCGCTCGCGCCGCCCCGACCGCCAGAGCAGCGCGAAGAATCCCGCCGTCAGGAGGGCGTAGAGGAACATCGCGAGAAAGTGGTCCTGCGGCATGCCACTTACCCTCTCACCCCTTCGTACCGGTGAAGATGTCGTAGGCGTCGAGCATCAGGAGGAGATTCATCATCCCGGCGGTCAGGATGAAGGCACAGCCGTATTCGAAGGTCGGCGAGAGGATGTTCCCGCCGGTGTTCTCGATCAGCAGCCGGGACGCGATGTTCAGGAGACCCGCGCCGTAGCAGGCGAAAGTGGCGAGCACGGTGAGCGGATGGTCGGGCTCGTGCACGTAGAGCTTCCCGTGGTACCCGAGGCCGAGGAGGAACGCGGCCGTCACGATCACGGCGTAGAGCAGGGCCGCGCCGCGCTTGCCGAGGTACGCGTGGCCGAGCCCGGGAAAGAGCCAGGCGAGGAGGAGCGCGACGAAGAGGTTGCCGCCCGCCGGCCGCGCCGGCGCCTCGGACCGGCTCACCGCGCGCTCCCGGCGGCGAGCGTCTCGAACGCCGCCGCGACGGCGCGGCGCGTCGCGGGGAGCTCCTCCGGGACGACCCGGGTCCGCCCGGTGACGGTCATGAAGTTGGTGTCCCCCTCCCAGCGCGGGACGACGTGGAAGTGGTAGTGGTCCTCGATACCCGCCCCGCCGGCCTTTCCGAAGTTCGCGCCGACGTTGAAACCGGAAGGGCGGTAGAGGGAGCCCAGGACCTCCTGGGTCCGCGAGATCTCGCCGATCAGCTCCGCGAGCGCGCCGGCGTCGCTCTCGAAGAGGCGCGCCTCGTGGGCCACCGGAGCGACCATGACGTGGCCGTTGGCGTACGGATACCGGTTGAGCATCGAGAAGACGCGCTCTCCGCGGTGGACGATCAGCGACGCCTCGTCATCCCCGAGCCGGAGCGCGTCGCAGAAGATGCAGCCCGCCGGTTTCTCGGACATGAGATAGCTCAGACGCCACGGAGCGAAGAGGGTCTCCATTCGCCGTCCGCCGACCCGAGGGTCACCGGTTGATCAGTTCCTTGAGCTCTTTTCCCGGCTTGAAGTACGGGATGCGCTTGGCGGGAACCTGGACCTTCTCCCCGGTCTTGGGGTTGCGCCCCACGCGGGCCCCCCGCGAGCGGAGCCGGAACGAGCCGAACCCGCGAAGCTCGATCTTCTCCCCTTCCCGCAGCGACTGGATGATCGAGTCGAAGAAGGCCTCGACGGCCGCTTCGGCTTCCTTCTTGTTGAGATCCGCCGCCGTCAGGACTCTTTCGATCAGCTCCGCTTTCGTCATCTCACTCTTCGTCCGCCGTTTCGGCCTTCTTGCGCGACCGCTTCTTCTTCGGCGCCTCGCCCCCCTCGGCGGGGGCCGCCGCCTCGGCCTCGACGTCGCGCGACGAGAGGCCGACCTTCATTTCCTCGTCCTCGATCCGCAGGATCGTGGCGCGGACCTTCTGCCCCTCGGCGTAATGATCCTGGGGCTTCTGCCCGCGGGCGAGCGGCGTCTCGGAGACGTGCATCAGCCCCTCCACCATCCCGTCGATGTTGACGAACACGCCGAAATCGGCGATGCGCGTCACGGTGCCCTCGATCACCGACCCGACCTGGTGCTTCTTCTTGAACTCCTCCCACTCGTTGGGCATGAATTCCTTGATCGAGAGGGAGATGCGGCGGTTCTCCGGATCGATGTGGGTGATCGTCGCGCGGACCTCGTCTCCCTTCTTCAGGACCTCGGAAGGGTGCTTGATGCGCTTGGTCCACGACATGTCGGAGACGTGGATCAGGCCGTCGACACCCTCCTCGATCTCGACGAACGCGCCGAAATCGGTGAGGTTCCGCACCTTGCCGGTGATCTCGCTGCCGATCGCGTACTTCTCGGCGACCCCCTCCCAGGGATCGGGAAGCGTGTTCTTGAGCGACAGGGAAATGCGCCGGGTGTCGGTGTTGACGTCGGAGATGATCGCCTCGACCGTGTCGCCGACCGAGACGACCTTCGAGGGGTTCTTCATCTTCTTCGACCAGGACATCTCGGAGACGTGGATCAGCCCCTCGATCCCCTGCTCGAGCTCGACGAAGGCGCCGTAGTCCGTCACGTTCGTGACGCGGCCGGAGACGCGAGAGCCGACCGGGTACTTCTCCGGAACCTGCTCCCAGGGGTCGGCGGTCAGCTGCTTGGTCCCGAGCGAGACGCGCTCGGTCTCCTTGTCGAACTTCAGCACGACGACGTCGATCTCGTCACCCACCTTGAGCACGTCGGAGGGATGGTTGATCCGTCCCCAGGAGATGTCGGTGACGTGGAGGAGCCCGTCCAGCCCACCGAGGTCGACGAAAGCGCCGTAATCGGTGAGGTTCTTGACGGTTCCCCGCAGGACGCGCCCTTCCTCGAGCTGGGCGAGGGTCTCGCGCTTCTTCGCCTCCTGCTCGACCTCGATGACGGCCTTGCGCGAGAGCACGATGTTGCCTCGCTTCTTGTCGACCGAGATGACCTTGAACTCGAAGTCCTTGCCCCGCAGGAAGTCGAGGTTCTTGACGGGCTTGGTGTCCACCAGCGAGCCCGGGAGGAAGGCCTTCACGCCGATGTCGACGGCGAGACCTCCTTTGATGCGGTCGATGATGCGCCCGCGGACGTTGGTGCCCTCGCGGAACGCCTTCTCGACGTCGTCCCACACCCGCATCTTCTCGGCTTTGTCCTTCGAGAGGACGACGTAACCGTTCTGGTCTTCGGTGGTTTCGAGGAGCACGTCGATCTTGTCGTTGACGGCGACGGTGACGTGCCCTTCGTAGTCGGTGAACTCGGCGATCGATATGACGCCTTCCGACTTGTACCCGATGTCGACGATCACTTCCGACGGCGTGACCTGGATCACGCGGCCCCGGATGATCTGCCCTTCCTGGAGGTTCTTGAGAGTGTCCTCGTACTGGGCGATCAGGCTCTCGTATTCGGCCGCGCTGAGTTCAGTCTCGGTTTCCATCGGCTGGTCTTTGGACTCCTTCAATTGCTTTTCGTGCCCCCTAAATCTTTGATTTCCAAAAAGCAAATCTAACCCGGATTTCGGGGATGAGTCAAGGCCCGGAGGGCTCCCCGGCTTCGACCCGGGCGAGGATCCGGCGGGCGATTTCCTCCGCGGCCACCCCGTCGCTCTCGAGGACCTCGTACCCCCCGTCGCGGGTCAGCGGCGAGTCCGGGCGCGACGAATCGTCCCGGTCCCGGACCCGCATTTCCTCGAGGACCTTCTCGTACGGCTCCTCGACCCCCCGCCGCCGGAGCTCCTCGTGGCGACGGCGGGCCCGCTCGCGCTCGTCCGCGGTCAGGAAGAACTTCCAGGGGGTCTCCGGGAAGACCTTCGTCCCGATGTCCCGCCCTTCGACGACGCCGCCCCGGGCGAGCCCGATCTCCCGCTGGCGGGCGACCAGCAGCCGCCGGACCTCCGGAATGGCGGACACCGCGGAGGCGTAGAGGGATATCCGCGGCTCGCGGATCGCGGTGGAGACGTCCTGCCCGTCCAGCCAGACGGTCGTGCCCTCGGGAGACGTCGAGAGGTCGATCGCCGCGCCCGCGGCGAGGACGGAGACCGCGCCGGGATCGGGGATCGGGAGCGGGATTCCCCGCCGGAAGGCGAGGAGGCCGACCGCCCGGTACATCGCCCCCGTGTCGAGATACGGAAGGCCGAGGCGCGCGGCGACCATCCGCGCCACGGTCGATTTTCCGGCGCCCGAGGGGCCGTCGATTGCGATCACGCGGCTCATTTCTTCAGGAGCTTCCGGATCTCCCCTTCCGTCAGCTTCCGAAAGGCGCCCGCGGAAAGCTTCGAGTCGCGGATCGGGCCGATGGCGACTCGGGACAGCTTCGAGACCGGATGGCCGATCGCGTCGAACATCCGGCGAATCTGTCGGCTGCGCCCCTCGTGGAGAACGACCGTGTACCAGGTGTTCCCCTCTTCGCCCCGGCGGCCCGTCGAGTGGTGCCGCTCGATCTCCGCGGGCGCGGTCTTCCTCCGGTCGAGGACGATCCCCCGCCGGAGCCTCTCGATCGACTTCTCGGGCGGCTCCCCCCAGACCTTCACCCGGTATTCCTTGGCAACCCCCCGCGAGGGATGGGAGACCGCCTGGGCGAAATCTCCGTCGTCCGTCAGCAGGATCAGCCCTTCCGAGGCGGTGTCGAGGCGCCCGACGGGCTTCAACCCGCGCCGCAGAGCGGGGGGGACGAGGTCGAGCACCGTCGGCCTTCCCTGCGGGTCGCTCGTCGTCGAGACGTATCCCTTCGGCTTGCAGAGCAGGACGTAGCGGCGCGGGCCCGTGGTCGCCGTCCGGCGAAGCGGCTTTCCGTCGACCCGGATCGCGTCGGCCGCCGGGTCCGCCTTCTGCCCGAGGACCGCCGGCTTTCCGTTGACGAGGACCCGTCCGTCGGAGATCCACTCTTCCGCCTCACGGCGGGAGCACAGGCCGGCGGCGGCGAGGAGCTTCTGGAGGCGTTCCGCGCTCATCGCCGGCCGACGGGCTCGGTCGGGGCGGTCTCGGTCGGCGATTCGTCCACGTCCGACGGCGCGGCGGCGTCGTCGGACGCCTCGACGCCGCTTTCGGCGTCCGGCGCGCCCGCCGGAGGAGGCGCGGTCCCGGCGGCGGCGTCTGCGGCGGCCGCGTTCCCGAGCGGCGGAACGAGAGCGAGAGGCAGCGGAGCCTCCTCGCCGGCGAGGTCCTCGTCGATCTCCTCCGGCTTCGGGAGCTCCGCGAGGTCGTTCAACCCGAAGCGGACCAGGAAGTCCTTGGTCGTCCGGTAGAAGAACGGCGTCCCGACGACCGGCTTCTTCCCCGCCGTCGTGATGAGCTTCTTGTCGAAGAGCGTCTTCAGGACCGCCGACGAATTCACTCCCCGGAGCTCCGAGATCTCGGGCGCGGTGATCGGCTGCCGGTAGGCGATGATCGCGAGCGTCTCGAGCGCGGCGAGCGAGAGGCGGCTCCGTTCCGAGATCTCGAAATACCGGCGCAGCAGCCCGTCGAACTCCGGTCGGGTCACGAATCGCCAGCCGCCTCCGACCGCCTCGAGTCGGATCCCGCGCCCTTCCCCGTTCGTACGCTCCGCCATCGCCCGAAGCGCCCGCTCGACGACGGCGGCCTCCGTCTCGAGCATCTCCACGAAGCTCTCGACGGGCACGGGCTTGCCCGAGGAGAAAAGAAGGGCCTCGAGCGCCGGCTGCAGGCGTTCGATTTCTTCGTCGTCAGTCATGGTACACGTCCTCGATCTCGGAAATCCGGAACTCCCGGTCCGTGCGCGAGACGTGGATCTCGCCGAACGGAACCGGCTGGAAGATGCGGAGCGCGGCGATCCGCGTGAGCTCGAGCGCCGCGAGAAACGTCGTGATCGCCTCCGTGCGATAACGAAAGGTTCCGAGGAGCTCGAGGAGCGGCAGCGTCCCGCGCTCCTCGACGCGCCCCACGAGCTCGATCATCTTCTCGCGCAGCGAGAACCGGGGATGGTGGACCTCGATCGACGCGGGGTGCGCCAGCCGGTAGCGGTCGAGCACGATACGGAACGTCCCGACCAGATCGGCCAGCGAGACCTCGAGGGTCGGGGGCGGCGCATCCGGTCCCGCCGCCGGCGGCGCGACGTCGGGGCGCGGCCACAGCCCCGCCCGCTCGGTGTCGATCTCGTGAAACCCTTCGGCCGCCCGCTTGAACTTCTCGTACTCGAGAAGACGCGCGACGAGGTCCTGCCTCGGGTCCTCCTCGGGGTGGTCGGGGTCGCGCGGGAGGAGGAACCGCGACTTGATGTGGATGAGGACCGCCGCGAGATAGACGTATTCCGCCGCCACGTCGAGGTCGAGCTCCCGCATGAGGTCGAGATGCGCCGTGTACTGCTCCGTGATCTCCGCAATCGGGATGTCCGTGATCGACACCTCGTTCTTGCGGATGAGGTGCAGGAGCAGGTCGAGCGGCCCGGAGAACTGGTCGAGCTCGACCGGCGGAAGCGACGGGGCCGGCCCGTGCGAGGCGCTCTCGCTCACCCGATCCCCCACTCGATCACCGAGAGGACGATCCGGATCGCCGGTCCGAGGATCAGGCCGAAGAAGCCGGAGTAGACGAGGAGCATGATGATCATGAACATGACGAACGAATAACGGTGGAAGAACATCTCGATCGCGAGGCCGCGCCGCCCGAGGATCGAGAAGAGGATCCCGCTGCCGTCCATCGGCGGGACCGGAATCAGGTTGAACACGCCGAGCACGAGGTTCAACAGCACGAGCTGGGCCAGGATGTAGGAAACGGGAGCGAGGACGCCCGCTCCCGAAGGACCCTGGAACGCCCCGACGACGAGGGCGCGGTCGTAGCGGCCGATCCCGATCAGGAGCGCCGCGGCGACGATCACGACGAGCAGGTTCGAGAGCGGTCCCGCGGCAGAAACCCAGAAGTTCGCGAGGCGCGGATTGCGGGTGTTCCGGAGATTCACGGGCGTCGGCTTCGCGTAGCCGAACGGCGGCTGGTGCATGAGGATCATGATCAAGGGCAGCAGAACCGTGCCGAAGGGGTCGATGTGATGGAGCGGGTTGAGCGAGATCCGCCCGAGGTCGCGGGCCGTCGGGTCGCCGAACTTCAGCGCCATCCACGCGTGCGCCGACTCGTGGAACGAGATCGCGAAGAGGACCACCGCGATGAGGATGACGACGACGATCGGCTGCATTCGTCGGGAAGCCTATCCGAATCGGGAACGCGGCGCGCGTGGTTTGGTCCCATGGACGGGTTCGCGGATCGTCGCGGCCGGGCGAGGATATTGGCGAGACAAAATCTCGCTTACGAAGGCGACGCGGCGCGGCGAGGCGCGAGCCCGGCGGGATGCGCGGGGTGCCGGGCCGGCGGTGAAGGCGTACCGATAGCCGTACGTCGAGCCGCCGGCCGGGAG
>Ga0075272_1000297_pt1 | contig 11001 bp, 6 predicted proteins | sample SF_Rice_5C_0N_40_FD_69776 | JGI IMG/M metagenome (GOLD analysis project Ga0075272, IMG submission 69776) | Rice paddy soil microbial communities from Twitchell Island, California, USA - SF_Rice_5C_0N_404 | ecosystem: Environmental > Terrestrial > Soil > Paddy field/soil | place: USA: Twitchell... | reverse complement strand
GACTGCACCGGCTGCCTGTCGAAGACCGGCTTGAACGTCGTGCCGCCGTTGGTCGACTTCCAGAGTCCGCCGCTCGCGGACGCCACGTACACCGTGAGGCGGGCTCCTTCGTGGACCGCATCGACGGCGTCGATGCGGCCGCTCATGGTGGCCGACCCGATGTTGCGCGCGCCGAGCCCGGAGATCGTGTCGGAGTCGACCCGTACGGGCGACTGTGCGAGCGCGGCGGTGGCCAGGAAGGCGGAGAGGATGGTGAAGGTTCGTTTCATCAGCGCACCTCCGCCTTCGTCTTTGCCGCCCCCGGCTCCTTGAAGAGGCTGTCATCGAGCGGGACATTGACCTCGACCTTCTCGATGCTGACCTTCTGCTTGTTCTGACTCCCCTTGGCGCCGGTGGTCATGGAGTACGGGAAGTAGACGCCGCCCGTCTCCTTGTAGTCGCCGAGCGAGGTTTCGTATTCGCGTTCCTCGCCGCGGACGAAGTGCTTGGTGTCGATCCTGATCGGCACGTAATAGTCGGTGTCCATGTAGAAGTACTCCACGTCACCGTTCTTCAGCGTGACCTTGAGCTTGTACGCATCGGTCCCTTCGACCGGCTCGGTGCCGACGTACTCGACCGTATTGCCCTTCTGCTGGTAATGGACCAGCGGGCCGTCGAAATCGGCGTCCTCGACGATCGATTTCATCTCCTCCTCGCCGAGCGGCTCGGGGTCTTTCTTTCCCTCCCACGGCTCGATCTTCCAGCCGTTGCTGCCGTCGTAGGCGGTCACGCCGGTCATCCCCTGGATGATGAATTCCTGGCGGATCATTTCGGGGCGCTTCTTCTCCTCCACCACTTTGGCTTCGAACCCGCCGCCGCCGTGGAATGTGCCGGTGCGGCGGATGGTCTTCACCGCTTCGAGCTTGTCCATGCCGCCGATGGTCTTGACGTACTTGCTCACGATTTCGTCCGCCGTCTGCGCGCACAGCGGCAGTGCGACGAGGGCGAGGATCCCCACGAGCGTTCTCTTCATCTTGTTGTTCTCCTCAAAAGGTGTGGACGATCAGAGAGCAGGATCATACGTCAGGTGACCCCTGCCGGGCGGAGGAGGCGCAGGGCTTGCTTCGACCTCTGAATCGCGAAAGGATGGCGGTCGAAAGGGGAGCAATGACCAGAAGGAAACACGAGCCCGGGACGGAAGGAGATCAGCCGGTGACGACGGCCCCGCGCACGTCGGGGAAGACCAGCGCGGTGCCGCGAAGACGGGTCCGGAGGAGGAAGCCGGAGAGCGACGTCTCGCAATTGAAGGAGAACGTCGTCGCCGAGCCGCCTCCCGGGCCGCTTTCCGCGGAGGAAGTGCGCGACGTGGACATTGCCGAGGAGGCGCAGGCCGTCGGCGCGGACATCGTCCCCCGCGTCAGCATCGCGGTCGACGCTCCCGCCACGCTCCTCTCCGACTGGGACTATCACCTCTTCAACGAAGGGAGCCACCACCGGCTGTGGGAGAAGCTCGGGTCGCACCCCATGGAGCGCGACGGCGTTGCCGGTACGCTCTTCGCCGTCTGGGCGCCGAACGCCGCGTCGGTCAGCGTGGTCGGCGACTGGAACGGCTGGAACCCGCGGTCGGACTCCCTCGAGTCGCGCGGGGTGTCGGGGATCTGGGAAGGATTCATCCCGCACGTGCACAAGGGGATGAAGTACAAGTACCACATTGCCTCGCGCCACGGCGGGTACGAGGTCGACAAGGCCGACCCGCTCGCCGTGCACGACGAGACGCCGCCGCACACCGCGTCGATCGTCTGGGACCTCGACTACGAGTGGCACGACGAGGCGTGGATGCGCGAACGCGCGGCCCGCAACGCGCTTACCGCGCCGATCTCCATCTACGAACTGCACGTCGGATCGTGGCGGCGCACGCTCGACGGTCAGCCCCTCACCTACCGCGAGATCGCCGGTCCGCTCGCCGAATACGCGCGGAAGATGAACTTCACGCACGTCGAGCTGATGCCCGTGATGGAGCATCCGTTCTACGGCTCCTGGGGCTATCAGGTCACCGGATTCTTCGCCCCCACCAGCCGCTATGGGACGCCGCAGGACCTGATGTTCATGATCGACGTGCTGCACCAGAACGGGATCGGCGTGATCTTCGACTGGGTGCCGTCGCACTTCCCCGCCGATCAGCACGGGCTGTCGTACTTCGACGGCACGCACCTCTACGAGCACGCCGATCCCCGCAAGGGCTTCCATCCCGACTGGGGATCGCTGATCTTCAACTACGGGCGCAACGAGGTGCGCAGCTTCCTGCTGAGCAGCGCGCTCTACTGGCTGGGGGTCTACCACGCGGACGGACTGCGCGTCGACGCCGTCGCCTCCATGCTCTATCTCGACTACTCCCGGCAGGCGGGCGAATGGATCCCGAACGAATTCGGCGGCCGCGAGAACATCGAAGCCATTGACTTCCTCCGGCGCATGAATCAGGACATCTACAAGGTCCATCCCGATGTGCAGGTCATCGCCGAGGAGTCGACCGCCTGGCCGATGGTCTCCCGCCCGACGTACGTCGGCGGCCTCGGGTTCGGGCTGAAGTGGGACATGGGGTGGATGCACGACACGCTGGCCTACTTCTCGAAGGAACCGGTCCACCGCAAATTCCACCACAACGATCTGACGTTCCGGATGATGTACGCCTTCACCGAGAACTTCGCCCTGCCGTTGTCGCACGACGAGGTGGTCTACGGCAAGGGCTCGCTCCTCAGAAAGATGCCGGGCGACGAGTGGCAGAAGTTCGCCAACCTGCGGCTGCTGTTCGCGCACATGGTCTCGCAGCCGGGAAAGAAGCTGGTGTTCATGGGCGGCGAGTTCGGGCAGTGGAGCGAATGGAACCACGACGTGAGCATCGACTGGCACCTGCTCGACTTTCTGCCGCATGCCGCGCTGCAGCGCTGGGTCGAGGACCTCAATCGGACGTACCGCGACACGCCTGCGCTGTACGAGCTCGACACGTCGTCCGAGGGCTTCGAGTGGATCGACTGCTGCGACAGCGAGAACAGCATTCTGGCGCTGCTGCGGAAGTCGCGCTCCGAGCCGCAGCGGCCGGTGGCCGTGGTCCTCAACTTCACGCCGGTGCCGCGGTACAACTACGCCATCGGCGTGCCCGAGGGAGGGCGGTGGGCGGAGGTGCTCAACAGCGACGCGCCGCTGTACGGCGGGAGCGGACAGGGGAACATGGGCGGGGTGGAGGCCGCGCCGATCCCGCTGCACGGGCGGCGCTGGTCGATCAACCTGACCTTGCCGCCGCTCGGGGCGGTGTTCATGGCGCATGAGCCGGAGTGAGAGCCTCGGCGCCACGCTGACCGCTCCGAACCGAACGGAGTTCCGCGTGTGGGCGCCGTTTCGCGACAAGGTCAGCATCGAGATCGTCGCGCCGTCGAGCCTCACCGTTCCGATGGTCCGGAATGAGGCCGGCTATCACGAGGCCTTCGTCGACGTCGGCGCGGGAGCGCGCTACCTCTACCTGCTCGACGGCGTGGCCCGTCCCGATCCGGCATCCCGGTCCCAGCCCGAGGGGGTGCACGGACCGTCGGAGGTCGTCGGAAGCGAGTTCGAATGGCACGACGCCGGATGGCGCGGGATCGCGCTGACCGATTTCGTGATCTACGAGCTGCACGTCGGGACGTTCACCGAGGAGGGGACGTTCGACGCGGCCATCGGGAAGCTCGACGCGCTGCGCGAGCTGGGGATCACCGCCGTGGAGCTGATGCCGGTGGCCCAGTTTCCCGGGACGCGCAACTGGGGCTACGACGGCGCGTACATCGGAGCACCGCAGAACTCCTACGGCGGACCGGCGGGGCTGAAGCGGCTCGTCGATGCGGCCCATCAGCGCGGTCTCGCCGTGGTCCTCGACGTCGTCTACAACCACCTCGGACCCGAGGGGAATTACATCCGCGAGTTCGGCCCGTACTTCACCACCCGCTACAAGACGCCGTGGGGCGACGCGCTGAACTTCGACGGCCCGCACAGCGACGACGTCCGCTGGTTCTTCGTGCACAACGCGCTGATGTGGGCCGGCGAATACCACATCGACGCGTTGCGCGTCGATGCCGTACACGCCATCGTCGATCATTCCGCGCAGCCGTTCCTGCAGGACCTCACCACGGCCGTCCGCGAGCGCGCGCGCGAGCTGAGCCGCAGGATTCACACCCTCGCCGAGAGCGACCTGAACGACCCGCGCGTGATCGCGCCGAGGGAGTCGTTCGGACTGGGGTTCGACGCGCAGTGGAGCGATGATCTCCATCACACGCTGCATGCCCTGCTCACCGGCGAGCAGTCGGGCTACTACCGCGGGTTCGGCAAGGCGAGCGATCTGGCGCGCGTTTTCCGCGAAGGCTACTTCTACTCCGGACAGTTCTCGCCGTACCGCGGGCGCAGGTACGGGCTGAAGCCGGAGAACCCCGACGGCGCGCAGTTCGTCGTCTGCGCGCAGAACCACGATCAGATCGGAAATCGCATGCGCGGCGAGCGGCTGACGGTGCTCGTCTCGCGCGAGCAGCAGCGCCTCGCGGCCGCGGTGGTCATTTTCTCGCCGTTCCTCCCGCTCTTCTTCATGGGGGAGGAGTACGGCGAGACGGCGCCGTTCCAGTACTTCACCTCGCATTCGGACGCCGAGCTGATCGAAGCGGTGCGCCGCGGCCGCCGCGAGGAATTCCGGGAGTTCGAGTGGACCGGAGAGTTCCCCGACCCGCACGCCGAGGCGACGTTCGTCCGCTCGCGGCTGACGTGGAACGAGGAGCGCGGGCGGCGGGAGTTCTACCGCACGCTGCTGCGCCTACGCCGTGAGCACCCGGCCCTCCGCTCGCACGACATGGCGGCGCTGGAGACGCACGCCGACGACGCGCGGCGGCTGCTCCTGGTGCGGCGGTGGAGCGGCGGCGACCAGGTGCTTCTCGCCTTCAACTTTGGAGATCAAACGACTACGATGCAGATCCCGTTCGCCCCGGCAGCCTGGGAGGCGCTGTTCGAGACGGAGGCGGCCATGGAGGGGAACTCCCTCCGCCTCCCCCCCTCGAGTTTCGCCCTCTACGGGGCGTAGAAGGGGTCAGGTCTGTGATCTGTGATTTTCTACCGGGTGGAGAAAATCATCGGATCACAGACCTGACCCCTTAAGCCCATGCGGATTCCACGCGCGACGTATCGACTGCAGCTCAACGCCGGCTTCACCTTCGCCGACGCACGCCGGATTGCGCCCTATCTCGCCGAGCTCGGGATCTCCGACCTCTACGTCTCCCCGATCCTCAAGTCCCGCAAAGGGAGCACCCACGGGTACGACATCGTCGACGCCGCATCGCTCGATCCCGACCTCGGCAGCGACGCCGACTTCGACGCGCTGCACGAGACGCTCGGCGAACGCGGGCTCGGTCTGCTCCTGGACATCGTCCCCAATCACATGGCCGCCAGCGCGGAGAACGCATGGTGGATGAGCGTTTTGGAGAACGGGCCGAACTCGCGCTTCGTGCACTACTTCGACATCGACTGGAGCCCCGTCACGATCCGCGGCCAGACGGTCAACAAGGTCCTCCTCCCGATCCTCGGCAAGCCGTACGGCGACTCGCTGGTGTCCGGGGAGATCCAACTCGGCTTCGATCACGGCGGATTCTTCTTCCGCTACTACGACAAGCGCCTGCCGCTGGCGCCGCAGTCGTACGGCCGCGTGCTGCGCGAATGCCTCGACGCCCTGCCGCGCGAGGGGGTGGCCATCGAGCTGCGCGAGCTGGTCGAGAGCGACAACCCGACGGCGAACACGCGCTTCCTTAAGGACACGCTGTGGCGCATCTCCGAGCAGGACGCCGGATTCCGCGAGGCGCTCGACGCCGCCATCCGGCAATTCAACGGCACTCCGGGTGACGCCCAGAGCTTCGACGCACTCGACGATCTGCTCGACGGGCAGTGGTACCGGCTGGCGTACTGGCGCATCGCCACGTACAAGATCAACTACCGGCGGTTCTTCGACGTGACCGACCTGGTCGGTGTGCGGGTGGAGAACCCCGAGGTCTTCGAGGCGCGCAACCGGAGGACGCTCGACCTCATCGCCGAAGGGAAGGTTTCCGGACTGCGCATCGATCACATCGACGGCCTCTACGATCCCATTGGCTACGTGAAGAAGATGCAGTTGCGGCTGATGGAGCCGGCCGCGCCGGAGGGCGATGGGGCCGGGTTCTACATCGTGCTGGAGAAAATCCTCTCGCATAGCGAGCGCCTTCCGGAGGACTTTCCGGTCTGCGGCACGACCGGCTACGACTTCCTCGACGGCGTCAACGCGCTCTTCGTCGATCCCCGCGGACTGGAGGATCTCGACGTCTTCTACCGCGCATTCACCGGGATCACGGAGACGTTCGAGGAGATCTGCTACGAGCGGAAAAAGCAGGTGATCCAGGAACTCTTCTCGGGGGAGATGCGCTCGCTGGGGAAGGAGCTCTCGAGCGTGGCCATGTCGGACCGCAACGCGCGCGACTTCGCGCCGGTGGAGCTGACGGCGGCGCTGACGGAAGTGACGGCCAGCCTGGGCGTCTACCGTACGTACATCCGCGAGGCGCGTCCGTCGGAGGGGCAGCGCGCGGTGATCCGCCGCGCGGTCGCGCAGGCCCGGGAGCGGGCCGGCACGGCGGTCGACGAACGGATCTTCCACTTCGTCGAGCTGGTGCTGCTCGTCGATCCGCGGCCGTACCTCGAGGCGGAGCGCGACCGCTGGCTGGCCTTTGTCATGCGCTGGCAGCAGTTCACCGGACGGGTGATGGCCAAGGGCGTGGAGGACACCGCGTTCTACGTCTTCAACCGCCTGATCTCGCTCAACGAAGTGGGCGGCGATCCTGGCAGGACGGAGTTCGATCCGCTGCGCGAATTTCACGAGCTGAATCGCGCGCGCGCGGCGCACTGGCCCGACGCGCTCAACGCCACGTCGACGCACGACACGAAGCGCAGCGAAGACGCGCGCGCGCGCATCAACGTGCTCTCCGAAATCCCGCGGCAGTGGACGCGGCAGGTGCGTCGCTGGTCGAAGATGAACGCCGATCTTCGGCGCAACGGCGTGCCGAACCCCAACGACGAGATCCTCCTCTATCAGACGCTGGCCGGCATGTGGCCGCTCGACGAGCGGGATGTGCCGGGGGTCGTCGAGCGCCTGCGCGCCTATCTCGAAAAGGCGGCGCGCGAGGCCAAGACGTGGACGAGCTGGCTCGCTCCCGACGTCGAATCCGAGTCCGCGCTGCTCGGCTTCGCCACGGCTGCGCTGGAGCGCGACGTTTTCCTGCGCGACTTCCTCCGCTTCCAGAAGCGCGTCGCGTTCTACGGCATCCTGAATTCGCTCGCGCAGGTCGTGCTCAAGGCCGCGGCCCCCGGCGTGCCCGACTTCTATCAGGGGACGGAGATCTGGGACTTCAGCCTCGTCGATCCCGACAACCGGCGGCCGGTCGACTACGAGCGGCGCGCGAAGATGCTGCGCCGCGTGCGCAGCGACACCATCGAACGGCTGCTGCGCAACCGCAACGACGGCCGCATCAAGATGTTCGTCATCTGGAAGATGCTCGATCTGCGCGCGCGTCACGCGGAGACCTTCACTCGCGGAGCGTACGCGCCGCTCGACGGCGGCGAGCACGTCTGCGCGTTCGCGCGGGGAGAGGACTTCGTCGTCGCCGTGCCGCGCCTCGTCACCTCCCTCGTCCCGCCGGGCCGCTTCCCACTCGGAGCCGTCTGGGGCGACGCGGCCATCGACATCCGCGGACGCTGGGTCAACGCGTTCACCGGCGAGGTCGTCGAGGGAGGCCGGCTGGCGGAGATTTTCGCCAGATTTCCGGTGGCGGCGCTCGAGCGAATCTCGAACTCATGACCGCCGCCGCATCCTCCCGCCGTTCGCTGTTCTGGGCTTCGTGCAGCGCGATGTTTCTGTTCGGCATCGTGTTGGCGATTCTCGGCGCGCTCTTCGGCCTGCCGGCGATGCGCATGCGGCTGCACGCCGATCTCGTGCAGCAGGGCGACATCCTCTTCGTGCTCTTCCTCGGCGTGTTCGCCTCGACGATCCTCGTGGGGCCGGTGATCGACCGCTATGGCAACAAGATCGTCCTGAGCGTTTCCGGGGCGGCGACGGCCGCGGCCCTGGCCGGATTCGCGGGGGTCCAGTCGGTCAGCGCAGCATCGCTGTACGCGTTCGTCCTCGGCTTCGGCGGCGGCGGGTTGAACACCGCGGCGAACGCGCTGATCGCCGACGTCTATCCGGAGCGGCGCGCCGAGATGCTGAACCTCGTGGGCACCTTCTTCGGGGTCGGTGCGTTCTTCATCCCGCTGCTCGCGGCATCGCTGGCCGGGCGGGTCACCATCCCCCAACTGCTGGCCGTGGCCGCGGCGCTGGCGGCGCTGTGCACGATCGCCTATCTCCTGCTGCCGTTTCCTCCGGCGGCGGAGTCGTCGGGCTTCTCGATGTTCGCCTCGGTCCGCGCGGCGCGGATTCCGGGCGTCGTGCTGCTTTCGTTCGTTCTCTTCTTCGAGTCGGGCAACGAGTCGGCGGTCGGCGGCTGGATGTCGACGTACGCCGGCTCGGCGGGCCTGTCGCCGTCGATCGCCACGTGGATCCTGGCGGCGTACTGGGCGGCGATGATGATCGGCCGCGTGATCAGCGCCAGGATCGTGGAGCGCGTACGGAAGGAGACGATGGTGCTGGCGAGCGGAATTGGATCGGCGATCGGAATGGCCATCCTGCTGCTCGACCGCTCGGTGGTCACGCTGACGATTGCGGGGATGATCCTCGGGCTGGCGTTCGCGGCGGTCTATCCGACGACGCTGGCCATCGCCGGCGATCGCTACCAGCGGAATGCAGGAACGATCTTCGGCCTCCTGTTCGCGGTCGGCCTGCTCGGCGGCATGAGCTTTCCGTGGGCGGTCGGCCACATCTCCGAGGCCTGGGGGCTGCGCGCCGGCATGGCGCTGCCGCTGGTGGGCGCGGCGGGGATCATCGGAGTGATCCTCAGAGCCTCTCGCGACATCCGGCAACGCGGTGCGGAAGCGACGTCCGCGACGAGATGATCGGAGAACCATCGGCGTTCCTCTTCTCGCGCCGCGGTCCATCGCAGGGCGAAGGCAAACTGCTCCAACGCGGCCACTGACGATGCGTCGACCCTTCCCGATTATGCGCAGCAAGCAATCGGTAGGCATTATCAAGAGCTGGGATGAGAAGCCCTATCACGTTGCGCTACGATCTCGCCTAAAGAAACCGCCGAGCGGGGCGAGAGCCTCGATCGGATCGCGGTTCCGGGTGGGTGGTGTTGGGCGGGGCGTTTCGACAAGAAGGGCACATGCGCCCGCAAGTCTGTCTCGAGATCGTTGTCGTCGTCCCGGGGCGTTCGTCTTTCAGCGCAGCCCGGGACCGTCGTGTTTGCGAAACACAGGGAGGCGTTCGATGACCTTGCCGGCGTATTGGAGAACCGGTTTTCTTCTGGTTGCCTTCTCTCTTGCGGCCACTCAGTCACCGGCGGCCGCTGCGTCCGTTCAAACAACTGCGATTGTCGATACAATCAGGAGAGACGTTGCCCAACTCGTCGAGGGGCTCAATGCTCACGACGCCCTCAAGACGACGGCATACGACGCCGCAAATGTAATCTCCATCGAGTGTGGCAGTTCTTCGACTGTCGGAATCGACGCCGATCGAGAGGGTTTCGCGCAGGGTTTTGCCCGCGACCCCGATTGGAGGGTGAGTCTGATCGATGAGACTGTAGACGTCGCCGGAAGCGGGGACCTGGCAGTCTACCGTGGCATCTATGACGAAGATCACCGTCGAGCCGGCGTACTGATGACGCACAAGACGAACTTCATTGCGGAGTTCAAGCGCCAAAGCGATGGGTCGTGGAAGATCGTCTGGTACAGCGTTTCCAACATGGAGCGAGCGCATCCCAAGTGAATCCGGAACGCCGCACGGGGCGAGCGTGGCGAGGCCGGGACTGAAGGCTGTCGCGACTGGGCGCCGGAAGTTCCGGTTGCCGATCGTTACAGCCGTCCGGTGACTTCCGCGAGGCGGCGCAGGCGTTGCGCGTCATCGGGCAGCAGCGCGTCGGCGTGCATGCGCCAGGCCCAGTTCGCGTGTTCGTTGCCCGGGCGATTCATCCGCCCTTCGGATCCGAGGTGCAGGATGTCCTGGATGGGGACGATCGCCGTCTGGGCGACGGAGGTGAAGGCGGTGCGGATCAGCGCGTCCTCGATCGGCGTGGCGCGTGTTAGGCCGAGGTACGTCTGGGCCAGCTGGCGTTCGTCTGCGCCCGCCTGCTCGTACCAGCCGCGCGCCGTGTCGTTGTCGTGTGTCCCGGTGTAGACGACGGTCATCGGATCGTAAGAGTGCGGCAGATGCGGGCTGTTGAGTTGCGTGAAGGCGAACTGCAGGATCTTCATCCCCGGGACGCCGATCGCCTTGCGCAGCACGTGGACCTCCGGCGTGATGAAGCCGAGGTCTTCGGCGATCAGCGGAAGCGACCCGAGCTCCTGGCGGACAGCCTCGAACAGCGCGCGGCCCGGACCCGGCACCCACCGTCCGCGCACGGCGGTCGGCTCGTTCGCCGGGATCTCCCAATACGCGGCAAAGCCGCGGAAGTGATCGATGCGCAGGATGTCGGCGAAGCGCAGGCCGGCGCGGAAGCGCGACACCCACCATCGGTAGTTCGTCTCGCGCAGCCGGCCCCAGTCGTACAGCGGGTTTCCCCACCGCTGTCCGGTCGTGCTGAAGTAGTCGGGCGGAACGCCGGCTACGACGCGCGGCACGCCGTCGGCATCGAGCTGGAACAGCGCGCGATTCGCCCAGACGTCGGCGCTGTCGGCGGCGACGTAGATCGGCACGTCGCCGATGATGTGGATGCCGCGCGCCGCCACGACCTCCCGCACCGCGGCCCACTGCCGGAAAAAGAGGAACTGCACGTAGCGGTGAAAGCGGATGGCCTCGTCGAGCTCGCGCGCCGCCGCCTCGGTGGCCGCCGGCTCGCGCACCGCGAGTGC
>Ga0075272_1000296_pt1 | contig 11016 bp, 8 predicted proteins | sample SF_Rice_5C_0N_40_FD_69776 | JGI IMG/M metagenome (GOLD analysis project Ga0075272, IMG submission 69776) | Rice paddy soil microbial communities from Twitchell Island, California, USA - SF_Rice_5C_0N_404 | ecosystem: Environmental > Terrestrial > Soil > Paddy field/soil | place: USA: Twitchell... | reverse complement strand
CGGCGAGGGGCGCTGGACGCTCGAGGAGGCGATCGACCACGCGGTCCCCGCTCCCGCGCTGGCCGACGCCCTCTTCGCGCGCTTCCGCTCCCGCCAGGCCGATTCGTTCTCGGCCCGCGCGATCGCCGCGCTCCGCAACGAGTTCGGCGGCCACGCGGTGAAGAAGTCGTGACGGCCGCGGGCCATCGAAATCGACCGGGGAAGAGCCAGAAACGCGGGGGAAAGAAGGCGAGACGCGCTCGAAGCCGGCCTCCGGCGGCGCGCCCCGCGAAATCCGAGCACGGCGCGCTCCGGCAGGGCGCCGCGTCGCCGGCCGAAGCGATCGCCGCTTCCCCCGCCCCTGAACCCTGCGCGCTGGTGATCTTCGGCGCCTCCGGCGACCTCACCGCCCGCATGCTGGTGCCGGCGCTCGCGAAGCTCGGCAAGGAGCGCGCGCTCCCGGACGGGTTCTTCGTCGTCGGGGTCGCCCGGAGCCCGATGACCGATGCCGGGTTCCGCGCCGCGATGCAGGCGGCGGTCGCGAAGTTCACGACGGATCCGCTTCAGGTCACCGAGCTCCCTCCCGAGCTCCTGGGCCGGTTCTTCTACGTCGCGGGAGAGTTTCACGAAGCGGCGACGTATCGCCGGCTCCGCGGGGTTCTCGCCAAAGCGCGGCGCAAGGGGGAGGACTGCCCCGAAAATCACGTCTTCTACCTCGCGACGCCGCCGGGGGTCGATCCGGTGATCGTCGGAGAGCTCGGCCGCGTCGGCCTCGCGACGGAGGAGAAGGGTTGCTTCTCGCGGGTCGTCGTCGAGAAGCCGTTCGGACACGACCTCGACTCCGCCCGGGCGTTGAACGCGGAGATCCATCGTGTATTCCGCGAGGATCAGATCTTTCGGATCGATCACTACCTCGGGAAGGAGACCGTCCAGAACATCCTCGTCCTGCGCTTCGCCAACGGGATCTTCGAGCCCCTCTGGAACCGCCGTTACGTGGACAACGTGCAGATCGCCGTCGCGGAGTCGCTCGGCGTGGGGCATCGCGCAGGTTACTACGAGTCGGCGGGGATCGTCCGCGACATGTTCCAGAACCACCTCCTTCAGCTCCTGTGTCTCACCGCCATGGAGGCGCCGGTCCGGCTCGACGCCGAGTCGGTCCGCAGCGAGAAGGTGAAGGTGCTTCGGTCGATCCGCCCGATTCCCGCGGATCGGATCGACGACTGGGCGGTGCGAGGGCAGTACGGGCCCGGCGTGGTCGGCGGCGAGGAGGTCGCGGGTTACCGGCAGGAGCCGGGCGTGGCCCGGAGCTCGACGACGCCGACGTACGCCGCCGTCCGGTTCTTCATCGACAACTGGCGATGGGCGGGCGTCCCGTTCTATCTCCGTTCCGGCAAACGGCTCACGAAGCGCACGACCGAGATCGCGATCGAGTTCCGCGACGTTCCGCACATGACGATCTTCGTGAAAGACGCCGGGATTGCCGCGCGCATCGAGAAGAACGTGCTCACCCTGAAGATCCAGCCGGACGAGGGGATCTCCCTGAAGTTCCTCGCGAAGATCCCCGGGGCGGGAATGCGGGTCACGCCCGAGTTCATGGACTTTCCATACGACCAGCTCGGCGCCGCCCAGCAGGGCGGTTACGAGCGGCTGCTCCTCGACATCATGCACGGCGACGCGACCCTCTTCACCCGCGGCGACGAGGTCGAGGAGGCCTGGCGGGTCGTGATGCCGATCCTCGAAGGGTGGGGACGGAAGAAGCCGCGCGATTTCCCGAACTATCCCGCCGGCACGATGGGACCCGAGGTCGCGGCGAACACGTTCGTCGAACGGGACGGGCGCCGCTGGCGGACACTTTAGTCCGGAGCGCGCATGACGCGTTCCGTTTTCGAAACACCGTCGGCGCTCGCCTGCGAGGCGGCCGCCGAGTTCTTCCGGCGCGCAGACGAGGCGATCCGCCGGCGCGGGCGCTTTCTAACCGCGCTCTCGGGGGGCGACACGCCCCGCGCATCCCACGCCGCGATCGCCGAAGGGGCCGGCGAGCTCGACTGGCGGCTGGTGCATCTTTTCTGGGGCGACGAGCGATGTGTGCCGCCGGAAGACCCGAAGAGCAACTACCGCATGGCTGCGGAGACGCTTCTCTCGCGGGTCCCGATCCCCGCGGAGAACGTGCATCGCTGGAAGGCCGAGCGTGAGCCGGAGGAAGCCGCTTCGCTCTACGAGAAGGAGCTCGTTTCGGCCGCCGGTGCTCCACCCGTCCTCGACCTGGTTTTTCTCGGGGTCGGTTTGGACGGTCACACGGCTTCGCTCTTTCCCGGCTCGGCCGTTCTCGCGATCACGGACCGCTCTTGCGCCGCGAACTTCGTTCCCTCGCTCGGCTCCTGGCGTTTGACGTTGACCTATCCGGCGCTCAACGCCGCGCGCGAAGCCCTGTTTCTCGTGGAAGGGAAAGAGAAGCGCGAAATCGTCCGGAAGATCGAGGCGGGCGGCGACTACCCGGCGGCCCGGGTTAAGGCGGCGCGGACGCTGTGGTTCATGGACAAGGCGGCGGCGGCGGGGGAGTAGCCCACTTGTGTGATTGGGGATTCGAAGGAGAGCGGGAAAAATTTGACAACTACAATGATGAAGTTCAGACTGGTCGGTATGACTGGTATTGAGCGTGTGGCCGATCGAATGCACAAAGAGATTGGCCTCTCTCATGCGACATCTCTTCGGATAACCCGAAAGCTGAGCCGACTCGCTGAGTCTGTGGCCTGGGCGAGACCTGTCCTGGCCACCAAGACAACTGACAAGAAGGCGAAATCCTCCGTGAAGTTCGCCCCCAAGAAATCAAAGGCGAGAAAGAAGTCTCAAGGCTCCCACCGCTAAAAGATGGCATCAGCAGGACCTCTGGTCCCGGACTGGTTCAGCAACGCTCACCCATTGCATCTCTCCGCAGAGGAGCAGCGCGATATCAAAGATGGGTTTGACGCGAAAGGGATCTTCCTGAACATTCCCTACTCCCCTCGGTATTCGAATCTTGAGATCGCGATTCTTTCCACGGTGACGGCTTATGACCTCGTTCCGTACATGGCCAAGGACCGAAGCTCGCTGGAAATCCGGATTCAAAAGATCGCTCGGATGATGCTTCAGTGCCGGTTTGGGTTATCTGACCTCTCCTACGCTCTCCGACTAAACATGCCGCTCGAGCTGGGGCTTCAGCTGGCGTGGGGAAAGGAAGTTTTCGTCGTTACTCGGAAGCGATATCGGAACCTTCGCAGCATTTCCGATTTGAATTTTGCCGACATTCACGCCCACGAGGGAAGCCCCGACAAACTTATTCGTGATTTGTCGAGATGGCTGGAACAGAACTGTTCAGACCGAAGGCTGAGCGACAAGCGGCTTATCGAGCGATACCGTCGTTGGATGAGCATACGGCGATCTCTAGGAAGCGACTTTGATCGGCTCAACCCGAAGGAGATTGCCGCGATGATCGACATCGCCAAAGACGAGTTCGGCCTCGAACTCCCGGCGAGCCGCGCGCGCTAAGAACGGATGGCGTTGGACGAGTGGTCTTTGGCGTTGAGGTGCGCACCGGACGCCTTCCGAGACGGATCTCCGCCGCTCTCGCTTAAGAGGCGCGGTCAGACGTGCCGGAAGGCGGACCCGGCGGGACCGGCCGGCGGGCGCGGCGTCGTGTACGTCGCAGCGTGGCGCGGGACGTTGAGGCGGGTCGAGAGCCGAGCGAGAAGGGATGCGGACACGCCCGCGGTGTTCCGAGACGTACCGGGGCGCACGTTGAGGGCGCCGCGGGTGGGCCCGCGCCCGTAATCGCTCGAGCTATCGGCCCGCCAGCCTACCGGCGACGGCCCATGAAGCGGAGCAGGAACAGAAACAGGTTCACGAAATCGAGGTAGAGGCGCAGGGCGCCGATGATCGCCAGGTTCTGGACGTGGCCTTCCGGAGTGGCGACGGCCATCGCCTTCAGGCGCTGCGCGTCCCAGGCGGTGAGGCCGGTGAACACGATCACGCCGATGATCGAGATCGCGAACTGCAGTCCGTCGGAGTGCACGAACATTCCCACGACCATCGCGAGGAGAAGACCGATCAGGCCCATGGTCACGAAGGAACCGATTCCCGCGAGACTCTTCTTCGTGACGGTGCCGAAGAGCGCGAGGGCTCCGAACATCCCCGCCGTGATGAAGAACGTGGTCGAGATCGACGTCGCCGTGTACGCGAGGAAGATCGTGGAGAAGAGCACGCCGTTCAAGGCGGCGTAGGTGATGAACGCGCCGGCCGCCGCGGCCGGAGACATCTTGAGGACGCGCGCCGAGAGATAGACGACGAGTCCGAGCTCCGCGATGATCAACCCGAAGAAGAGGACCGGGTTGCGGGCGAAACCGATGACGGTGGAGGGGTTCGCGGCCATTCCCGCCGCGACGAGACCGGTCAGGGCAAGGCCGAAGAACATCCATCCGTAGACACGCCGCAGGAACGCCGATACCCGGCCGGCCGTCGCCAGCGACATGGCCTCGAATCGAGAATCAGGGGTCGTTTCAAAAGGGTTCATGCTGTCTTTCCATCCTCCAACGTCATTGTAACGCGAAGGAAACGAGAATCCTTCCCGGGGCGGCTCCGGCCGGGATTCCTGCCATAATCGCCCGATGAGGTCGAATGAAAGCGACGGCGGCCGCGGGGCGCGCCCGTGTCTCCTCGCGGCGGCGGCGCTCGCGGCGCTCACGACGGCGGCCTCTCTCGCGGCCCAGACCCCTTCCCCCGGAGCGAAGGCGGTCGGCATGGGAGGCGCGTTCGTCGCCGCCGGCAACGATGCGTCGGCGCTCTGGGGAAACCCCGCGGGGCTGGCCGAGTGTCCTCTCGGGTGCGCGGTCATCTTCGGGGGCGCCGTCGCGACCGACGAGAACGGCTTTGCTCGCACGCTCCGGGACGACTTTCGGGGCGTGGACGTCGACACCCTGACCGATCCCGCGGCGATCGCCAGGCTCGAGCGAGACCTCCAGCGGTTCGAGGAGCGCGGGACCGGAACGATCGGCTCGGGAAACGCCGGCGTCGGGTACGCCATCCGGGGACTCGCGATCGGGATCGGGGAGACGGTGTACGCGGGCGCCTACCCGCAAGTCGTCCCGATCGCGCCGGGCTCGGTAATCCCCTCGCTCGCATCGCGCGCGACCCTGAAGGGGATCGAGGCCCGCGAGCTCCGTCTGGGCTATGCCGGCTCCTTCCTCGGGTTCACGGTCGGCGGCGACGTTCGCTACGTCCAGGCGCGCACGTATCTCGCGAGCGAATCGCTGGCGGAGGCGGCCGACAACCCCGCCTCGCTCCTGCGGGATGCCCTGAAGAAGAGCGAAACCCGGTCGAACGCGTTCGCCTTGGACGCCGGCGCCATCTACCGCGCGGCGCTCGGGAAGCTGCGCGTCGGGATCGTCGGCGAGAATCTGAACGAGCCGGAGCTCGATTTCGCCGACGGCTCCCGCGCCCCGCTTCCGCGGACGATCCGCGCGGGGGCCGCGTTCGCGCCGGTCTCCTTCGACGGGATCGTCTTCGCGGCCGACGCGGACCTCAACAAGCAGAAGACGCTCGTGCCGGGGCTTTCGAGCCGGCGCATCTCGGCGGGCGCTCAGATCTTCTTCCTCCGGCTCGGCGCCTTCCGCGACCTCGAAGCCGTCGACCCGCACTGGGCGTACACCGCGGGCCTCCAGCTTCCTCTCAAGGCGATCTCGATCGGGATCTCCGGCGTCTACTCCTCCGACAAGCGCGACGTCGGCGCCGCCGCGGAGGTGAGGGTCCGGTTGTAATCGCCCCGAAGGATCGCTCACGCGATCGGCGTCCGATCGGGCGCCTTGGGTTTACGGCAAAGAGCCGGATCTCCGGTTCGGCAGTTCTCGAGGCGAGGGTCGGGGCCTTTCACATCGCGGAAGGCTTTCGCCCGAAGGGTATCCAGCGCCGAGCGCGCCGATCGCCGCGCACGCCAGTGCGCGAGCCACCGAGGCGAAAGCCCGCGGTGCGGGAGCCGGAGCGCAAGCGAGGGGGTGGTGCCCGCGCGGTCGAGTCACACAAGGCCGCGAGCAAAGCGAGCCGCAACGCGACTTCTCCCGGCGGGAGAAGGTGGCGGCCGCAGGCCGCCGGATGAGGGTCCGAGCCGCGACGCCGCCACGCGCCCCGGTTCCCCGAGCAAGCTCCGGCGACGGACTACGCCTCGGCTTCCGCGGTCTGCTTCTTCCCCGATTCCGCGATGATCTTCTCGCGCACCAGGTGCGGGACCTCCGCGTAGTGCGAGAAGTCCATGTGGAAGTCGCCGCGTCCCTGGGTGATCGACCGCAGCGTCGAGCCGTAGGTCAGCATCTCCGCCATCGGGACGAGCGCCCGGATCGTCTGGCGGTCGCCGTCGGCCTCCATCCCCTGCACCTGGCCGCGGCGGGAGGAGAGGTCGCCCATCAGGTCGCCCATGTACTCGGCCGGCGCGTACACCTCGACCTGCATCACGGGCTCGAGGATCGTCGCCCCCGCCTTCGCCATGGCTTCCCGGTACGCGAGCGATCCCGCGATCTTGAAGGCCATCTCCGACGAGTCGACGTCGTGGTACTGGCCGTCGTACAGGCGGACCTTGAAGTCGACCATCGGATGGCCGGCGAGATAGCCCTTCCGGCGCGCTTCCTGGATCCCCTTTTCGACGGCCGGGATGAAATTGCGCGGGATCGCGCCGCCGAAGATGTCGTTCTCGAACTCGAAGTCGGCCCCGCGCGGCAGCGGCGAGACCTCGATGCGGCAGTCGGCGAACTGCCCGTGCCCTCCCGACTGCTTCTTGTGGCGGCCGTGCGCCTCGGCCTTCCGCGTGATCGTCTCGCGATACGGGACCTTCGGCGGGTGCAGGATGACCTCGACGTTATAGCGCTTCTTCAGCCTCGCCACCGCGATCTCGACGTGCAGCTGCCCGGCGCCCGACAGGTGAAACTCCTTGGTCTCCTCGTCGCGCTCGAAATGGAGCGAGGGATCTTCCTCGATCAGCTTGTGGAGAGCGTTGGAGATCTTGTCCTCGTCGGCCTTCGCCTTCGCCTCGATCGCGAACGCGATCGCGGGTTCGGGGAAGGTGATCGACGGAAGCAGCAGGGGATTCTCCTTCGAGGAGAGGCTGTCCCCCGTGAACGTCTCCTTGAGCTTCGCGACCGCCCCGATGTCTCCGGCGTGGACCTCGGCGACCGTCAGGTGCTCCTTCCCCTGCGGCAGGAAGACGCCCGAGAACCGCTCCGGCAGCCCCTTGCCGGAGTTCCAGTACGTCCCGTCGGATTTGAACGTGCCGGAGAACACGCGGAAGTACGTGATCCGGCCCGAGAACGGGTCCGAGATCGTCTTGAAGACCTGCGCGAGCGGCGGCCCGTTCTCGTCGCCCTTGACCAGCGTGTCCTTGCCGTCCTTGTCCTTGGCCGCGATCGAGCTTCCGGCCGCCGACGGGAGGAGCGCGACGCAGGCGTCGAGGAGGCGGAGCACCCCGATCTCGAGCTGCGCCGAGACGCACATGACCGGGAACACCTTGCGCTCGACGATCTCCTCCTGGAGCCCCGGGAGGAGATCGGAGGCGTCGAGAGTGCCGTTGGCGAAGAACTTCTCCATCAGGTGGTCTTCCCCCTCGGCGACCATCTCGACGAGGTTCTTGTGCTCGTCGTCGGCGCGCTCGCGGTATTCCTCCGGGATCGCGCCGTCGAGCCGCTTCCCGTCCCTCAACATGTGCGATTCCATCCGGACGAGGTCGATCGTGCCGCGGAAGTCCTTCTCCGCGCCGACGGGGATCTGGAGCGCCAGCACGCCGCGGCCGAACTTCTTCTGGAGGTCGGCGACGCAGCGCTCGAGCGAAGCCCGTTCGCGGTCCATGCGGTTGACGACGAAGATGACCGGCTTCTTGAACTGCTCGGCGAACTTCCACGCCTTCTCGGTCTGGACCTCGATGCCGGCCACGGCGTCGACGACGATCATCACGGCGTCGGCGGCCGCGACGGCGCAGCGCGCCTCCGAGACGAAGATCCCGTACCCGGGCGCGTCGATGAAGTTGACGCGGGTGTCGCGGTGGATCGCGTGCGCCACGCCGAGGTTGATCGAGATCTTCCGGTCGATCTCCTCGGCGTCGAAATCGGTGACGCACGTGCCGGCGTCGATGTCGCCGGCCCGCGTCACGGCGCCGGCGCGGTGCAGCAGCGCGGATACCAGGGTCGTTTTTCCGACGGTGTTGTGGCCGAGGACGGCCACGTTGCGAATCTCGTTTGCGGAGAAGATCTTCATGGAACCTCCGTAGTGAGGCGAGGATTCTATCAATGGACGGCGCGGCGATGCACTCGAGCCCCGGCTCGGCGCGCCCCGGGTCCGGCGGACGAGACCGGGACCTCCGTCGGCTGAATCAGAAGGTCAGGCGCGCCGCGAGGCCGTTCCGGATCGGGACGATGTCGAGCGAGGTCTTCGTCGGCTCCCCGACCGCCTCCCGCTCGTGCTTGTGCACGATGTAGCGTCCGACGACGGTCCCGAAGACGGCGCCCGCGAAGACGTCGCTGGAGAAGTGCACGTGTTCGTTGACGCGGTCGAAGGCGACGAGGCTCGCGAGCGTGTACGCGGCCGTCGGAACGACCCATCCCTTCGAGCGCGCGGCGACGACGGAGGCGAGCGCGAAGGCCTGGGTCGCGTGGCCGGACGGGAACGAGGAATTGCTCGAGCCGAAGTCGAAGTCCGTCTTGCCTCCGGAGCGGTTCGGCCGTTCGCGTCCGAAGAGGCGCTTGATCACCGTGTTCTCGACGAGCGCGGTGAGGATGCTCGCCTCGAGCGCCTCGCGGCCCGTGTCGCGGACGGCGGGGCTGCGGAAAGCCAGGCCGAGCCCGATGGCGAGGACGGCCGCCTGCGTGCCATTTCCGCCGCCGAAACTCATCGTCGCGTCCGCGACGTGGTTCGTGAAGTCCGAACGATTGCGCTGCGCCGCCCGGTCGATGCTCCGGTCCGCCGCGAACAGGCCGCCGAGAACGAGCGTCACCCCGCCCGCCTTTTCCCAGTCCGACTTCGTCCAGTGGGCGGGGGCGATGACGAACCCGACGCTGTCGCTGAAATACCGCCCCGCCTCGTGCGCAACGGCGCGGATCGCCCGCTTGAGCGGGCCGGCGGGCGCCTCGACCTGCGGCGCGACTTCCTTGCCTCCCGTCTCGTCGGGAGCAGGGGGCACCTGCGCCGTCGCCCGATGTGCGCACGCGGCGAAGCACAGGGCGGCGGCCCAAACGCGAAGGCCCTTCCTCATCGCTCCAGACCTCATAGCACAAGCAGTGCCATGCGACCTGATACCATCGCCCCGTCCCGGGCTGTGCGAATTCAAGCGCAGGCGCGGGAAAAGAGTACGACGAGGAACACGGCGATGGCCCCGGTGACGACGAGAAGGAGTATCGCCGCGGCCGCGACCGCCCGAGGCGACGTTTTCGCCTTTTCCTCTTCTTCCTCCCCCCGTTCGGCCATGGCGCCGATCTTACGCCGGCGCCCCCGGTCCTCGAAGACGCCCCGCCCGTGCTGACCCCCATCGGCCACGTCGCGCAGATTTTCGAGCGGATCCCGTTCTGGGCGCTCCTCGTCTACGACCTCCTCGTCCTCGCGGTCATCGCGCTCGCGATCGTGCGGCGTCGCGGTTTCGCGAGCACGCTCGCCTGGATCTTCGCGATCATCGCTCTGCCGGGAGCGGGGGTCGTCGCCTATCTCCTCCTCGCCAACCCGCACGTCGCCCGCACGCGCCGGGCGAAGCGGCGCGCCACGCTGAAGGTCCGGCAGCGCCGCGGCCGGGGCGCGAGCGGTGCCGCAGGGGAAGGCCGGCTCACTCCGGCCGAGCGGTCCGTGCTGCGCCTCGCGGAACGCCTTTCCGACATCGCTCCCGAGGCCGGGAACCGCGTGTCGCTCGCGTCGAGCAACGAAGAGGCGTCGCTCCGCGTGACCGAAGGGATCGCGGCGGCCCGGCGGTCGATCTGGGCCGAGTACTACATGGTCAAGAACGACACGACGGGCCGGCAGTTCCTGGACCTCCTCGCGCGGCGTGCGCGCGAGGGCCTCGACGTTCGCTTCCTGTACGACGCCGTCGGGTCGTGGGGGATCGACGCGGGGGCGCTCGAAACGCTTCGGAAGGCCGGCGGGCACGTCGAAGTCTTCCTTCCCATCAACCCGCTCCGGCGCCGCTGGGCGGTTCATCTTCGCAACCACCGGAAGATCCTCGTCCTCGACGGCGCCGTGGCGATGACCGGCGGGATGAACATCGGAGACGAATACTCCGGGCATCGCGGACGCCGCGCGGTCCGGGCGTGGCGCGACACGCTCCTCGTCCTCGAAGGGCCCGCCGCCGGCGCGCTCGCGGAGGTCTTCGCCGAGGACTGGTCCTTCGCGACGGGGACGGAGGAGATCCTCGACGCCCCGCGCCAGGCGGAAGCGGAGAGCGGCGGCAGCCTGGTGTCGATCCTTCCGAGCGGACCCGACCAGGAGGCCAACGCGGCCCGGCTCGCGTACTTCGCGGGGATCACGTCGGCGGTCTCCCGCTGCTGGATCGCGAGCCCTTATTTCATTCCGGACGGCCCGACGAACCGGGCGCTCGTCACCGCGGCGCTGCGGGGCGTCGACGTCCGGATCCTCCTCCCCGAGAAGAACGACGTCACCCTCATGGGGCCCGCGGGCCGTTCCTACTACAACGCGCTCGTGAAGGCCGGCGCGCGAATTTTCGAGTACCGCCCCGCGATGCTCCATTCCAAGTCGATGTCGGTGGACGGCCGCTGGTGCCTGATCGGATCGGCCAACGTCGACGTCCGGAGCTTCTGGCTCAACTTCGAGATCAGCGCGCTCATCTTCGACACGAAGTTCGCCGCGGCCGTGGAGTCGCAGTTCGAGAGGGACCTCGCCCAGAGCCGGGAGATCACGCCGGAGATCCTTTCCGCGAGGGGGGTGTGGGCGGCGCTGGGGGAAGGCGTGGCGCGGTTGATGTCTCCTCTCTTGTAGGGCTGGCGCGGCGATCCTCCTTCGCTCTGGCGAGCTTCGGAGGATTGCCCGTGA
>Ga0075272_1000295_pt1 | contig 11029 bp, 12 predicted proteins | sample SF_Rice_5C_0N_40_FD_69776 | JGI IMG/M metagenome (GOLD analysis project Ga0075272, IMG submission 69776) | Rice paddy soil microbial communities from Twitchell Island, California, USA - SF_Rice_5C_0N_404 | ecosystem: Environmental > Terrestrial > Soil > Paddy field/soil | place: USA: Twitchell... | reverse complement strand
GAGGTGTGCGCCGCCGTCGCCGAGCGACGATCGGAGCTCCACGGTCTTCGCATGACGTTCGAGCCGCCGGCGCTGCGCCACTTCACGGCTCGGTTCGAGCCGATCCGTTAAACCCGGCCGCTTTCATGCGTCGTTCATCGAGGCCTGCTGCACTGGAGCCGTGCGCGACGAGCGAGACCTGAAGGCACGGGTTCGCGCCCGGGACGGCGGCTTCCGCCGCCAGCGTGCGCTGACCGCGCTGCTGGCGGTGGGGATGACCGCGCTCGCCGGCGCCGTCTCGGCGCTCGCGGCGGGGACGTTCGCGGGGCGGAAGCTCGTCCACGCCGTGGCCCATCCACGTACGCACGTCGCCGTACGCCGGTCACGCGCGGCGATACCGCCGCCTCCGCCGCTTCCTGCGGTCGGCTCGACCGCGTCGCCGGGGCTGTCCGCGCCCGCGCAGTCGCCTGCGCCCACGCCGGCTCCGCCCGTCGCGGTCTCCGGCGGCTCGTGAGGGAGACGTCGATGCTGTTCGCCGCCGCCGGAGCCTCGAAGACGCTCTGGTATCTCACGCGGGGCACCGGCGTGGTCGCGCTCGTGCTCCTGACCGCCGGCGTCGTGCTCGGCGTGATGGGCAGCACGCGATGGAAGGCGCCGCGGTTCCCGCGCTTCCTCGTCTTCGGGCTGCACCGCAACGTGACGCTGCTCGCGCTCGCGTTCGTCGTCGTGCACGTCGTCACGACGGTCGCCGACGCATTCGCGCCGATCGGCTACAAGGACGCGGTCCTGCCGTTCCTCTCGCCGTACCGGCCGATCTGGCTCGGCCTCGGCACGGTGGCGTTCGACCTCCTGCTGGCGCTCATCGTCACGAGCCTCCTCCGCACGCGAATCGGTGTGCGGTCGTGGCGCGCAGTGCACTGGCTCGCGTATGCGTCGTGGCCGGTTGCGCTCGTGCACGCGCTCGGAACGGGCAGCGACGCGCGCGCCGGCTGGTTCGGGATCTTCGCGCTCGGCTGCGCGGGAGCCGTCGGCGCCTCCGTCCTCTGGCGCGTCGGCGCCGCCGCGAGCGCGTCGCCGCAGCTGAGGGCGGGCGCGATCGCCGGCGCTGCCGCGACGGCGATCGCGATCCTCGCCTGGTCGGCGACCGGGCCGCTGAAGCGCGGCTGGGCGGCGAGAGCCGGCACGCCGTCGTCGCTGACGGCGTCGCACGGCGTCCTGGCGGCGAGGTCGCCCGCGTCGGCGCCGGCGTCGAACGTGTCGTTGCCGTCGGGGACCTTCGCGGCGAGCTTCCGGGGCCATATCACGAACACGCGGGCCGGGAGCGGGCTCGTCGACGTCTCGATCGACGGCTCCGCCACCGGCGGTTTCGTCGGCCGCGTCCACGTCGCGCTCCGCGGCGTGCCTCTGGAGGGCGGTGGTGTGCAGATGCTCGCGAGCAGCGTCGGGCTCCTGCCGCGCGGTGCGACCGCCTGGTATCCCGGCACCGTCGTCGGTCTGAGCGGCCGGGTCGTCTCGGCCGACCTCCTGGGCTCGAACGGGCGGCACGTGCACGTTGTGCTGGCCCTGCGGATCGACCCGGCCTCCGGGACCGTGACCGGGACCATCCACGGCCGTAACCGCGAGGGCGGCGGAGGACCGTCGGAGTGAGCGCCGTCGAGCAGGCCGTCGCTCCGTCGGCGACCGCGCTGCCGCGGCTGCTCTCCGCGATTCGCAGAGACGGACGAGCCGTGTCGCTCGACGAGCACCTCCGCGTGCGCGGCCCTCTGCCGGTCGGGTCGCGTGGACGGGCCGACGAAGCCGACGTGCGACTGCTCGACCTCGTCGAGGCGTCGGGCCTGCTCGGTCGCGGCGGCGCCGCCTTTCCGGCCGCACGCAAGCTGCGCGCCGTCGTCTCCGGCGCACGGCGCCCGTTCGTCGTCGTGAACGGCGCCGAGGGCGAGCCGATCAGCAAGAAGGACGGCGTCCTCCTCGCGTACGACCCGCATCTCGTCCTCGACGGCGCCGCGGTGGCGGCCGCGGCGGTCGGAGCGCGCGACGTCTTCGTCGCCGTCAGCTCGGAGCGCTCGTCCGGCGCGGTGAGGGCGGCGGTCGCGGAACGGGCGAGCGCACGTCACGACCGGGCCCGCTTCCGCCTCGTACGCGTTCCGGACCGTTTCGTCGCGGGCGAGGAGACCGCCCTCGTCAGCCTGATCAACGGCGGCCCGGCGAAGCCGACCTTCACACCGCCTCGACCGTTCGAGCGAGGCGTGCAGGGTGCGCCGACGCTCGTCCAGAACGCGGAGACGCTTGCGCACATGGCGCTCATCGCCCGGTACGGGCCGCGCTGGTTCCGGGCGGTCGGGACGGACGAGGAGCCGGGCAGCGCGCTCGTCACGCTCAGCGGCGCGGTGCAGCGTCCCGGCGTGTACGAGATCCCGCTCGGACTGCCCTTGCGCGAGCTCGTCGAGTGGGCCGGAGGAGCAGTCGAGCCGGTCTCGGCATATCTCCTCGGCGGCTACTTCGGCAGCTGGGTCGCCGCCGACGAGGCGGAGCCCCTGCGGCTCCTCGACTCCGATCTTCGTGCGCACGGCGCCGCGCTCGGAGCGCGGGCGCTCTTCGTGCTGCCGGCAAGGGCATGCGGCATCCGCGAGACGGCGAGGCTCGCGCGCTATCTCGCCGCCGAGAGCGCCGGCCAGTGCGGCCCGTGCGTGCACGGCCTCGACGCCGTTGCGAAGGCGCTCGAACAGCTCGCACGCGCAGACCGGCGCGAGCACGAGACGCGGCTGCCGCGCTGGCTGGACGAGATCTCCGGCCGCGGCGCGTGCCGGCATCCCGACGGCGCCGTGCGCCTCGTCGAGAGCGCCCTGCGCGTCTTCGCCGACGAGTGCGCCCTGCACGTGCGCGGCCGGTGCGCCGGCAAGGGCGGCCCGCTCCTGCCGACCGGGAGGCCGGCACGGTGAGCCTGCACCTGCGAGTCGACCCGACCGTGTGCGACGGCCACGGACTGTGCGCCGAGCTCTTTCCCGAGCGGGTGAGGCTGGACGACTGGGGCTATCCGATCGTCGACGGGGGTCCGATCCCCCCGGAGCTGGAGGATCACGCGACCCGCGCCGTCGAGACGTGTCCCGTGCTGGCGCTCGCGCTCGTTCGGGCCGGGAGCCCGAGCGCCGCTCAGCCGCCGCCGGCCAGGCGATAGCGGCCGTCGTGCTCCTCGACGACACCGTCGTCGAGGAGACGGTGCAGGGGACCGCGCAGGCGGCCGGTGAGCGGCCGGCCGAACGTCGACCTGGGCACCCCGCAGGCGTCCGCCAGCTCCCCGAGCGTCCTGTCGGGCATCTCCCGGAGAGCGCGGAGCAGCTCCTCGTCGAGTGGCAACCGTTCCGCCTTCGCCACCCCGACACGCTAGGCGCCGCGAGATGAAAGAGGCGTGAACCGGGCTCAGCCGACGTCGTCGAGCGTGTGCGCGACTTCGATGAGCTTCGCCTTCAGCGTCGCGAAGAGGTCGCGCTGCTGCTCCTGCTTCCGGCCGAGCTCCGACTCGAGCGACCGGAGCTTCGAACGCGACTCGGCGAGCTCCGCCTCGGCCCGCTGCTGACGGCGCGCGAGATCCTGCACGCGCTCGCGCAGGCCGGCGATCGTGACCGCGGCCCGGTCGATGTCGGCGAGCAGCCCATCCGTGTCGTCGCCGGTCGGCCCGGCGGGCGTGACGGGCGGCGCGGGCAGCTCGGGCTCGACCGCGGCGAGCTCGGAGAGCAGCCGGTCGAGCCCGCCCTTGCTCACCACTGCAAAGGTCGCCTTGCGGCCGAGCGCGGCGCGCACCTCGTCGAAGCGCGTGTCCGCAGGCTCCGCGACGACGACGACGACGGTCGTGTCGCCGTCGAACCCGATCGGGCACGCCTCGAGCCGGCGCGCGGCCTCGGCCGCGAGCAGCCCCGCTGCCTTCGGATCGACGCGCACGCCGTTCACGTCGAGATACGCGAGGCCCCACTGGCGGGCGAGCAGCTTCGCGAGGCCGGTCTCGTCCACCCAGCCGCGGCGCAGCACGATGTCGTCGAACGGCTCGCCGCTGCCTGCGCTCTCGACGATCGCGGCCCGCAGCTCGTCCGCCGGCGCCGCACCCGCCTCGGCGAGCAACGTGACGAGCGCCTCGCGCTGACGGTGCGCGGGCGCGGACGCGTCCTGCTGGACGGACACGAAGGTTCCCGGGAATTCGCCCTGATCGGTCATTTCGGTTGGGTTATCGCCAGCGAGGGCGCCGAACTTGAGTGAACCAGGCCACTGAACCACCACACCGGTGATGCGTCAAGCGCCGGCAGCGGCCGAGGATATGCCTCGTGGCCCACCTCCTGACGCTCCTCTCCGCGACGGTTCTCCTCTACGCGGGCGTCACGCGCGGCGCGCTCGCGTTCGCGTGGGTGCTCGGGCGTGTCGTTCGCCCGTAATTTCGCACCACACGGCGAGCCGACCCGGCGTACACTCAGCGCGTGGCGGGACGCGGCCTCGACGACGAGAAGCTCGGCATGCTCGGAACCTGGGCGGAAGGCTTGCGGCGGGACCAGCGCGCCGAGGTCGCGGCCGCCGGGCGCGCCATCGAGCTGCTCATCGACGAGGTGGAGCGGCTGAACGTCCTCCTGTGGGCGGGACCGCTCGACGCTGTGCCGACCGGGCTCGAGCCCGACGTCACCGCGCCGTTGCAGCGTTCCTTGCGGCAGCGCGTGCGCGCGTCGATTCGAACCGCGCCGTAAAGCGCTAGATCACCTTGAGGACGGCGTACCAGGTACGGTCGCCGACGCGGCCGAGCGCGACGCTCAGCTCGGAGTAGCTGCGGTAGACCTCGAGCGCGGCCGACCGCGCGAAGGGATCGCCGGCCCGGGGCAGCTCGGCGAGCGCGGCGAGAAGATCGTGCTCCATGCGCCGCGCCGTCTTCATGACGAGGTCGGCCTTCTCGCCGGGATGCCCGCGCTTCTCGACGAGCGTATGGATCGCCTCGCGCATGTATCCGGCCGACTCCTCCGCGCGCTTCCCCATCGCGGCCGCGTGCGCGTCCGGCCTCCAGTCGAGGACCTGCGCGATGCGCACGATGTCCTTCGCGCTGTCGATGACGTGGTCCATGCGCTCGGAGAGCGCGTACGCGTCCTCCTGCTCGATGGGCGTGGTCAGCGCGATCGTCAGCGCTTCCAGCAGCTCGTGCCGCTTGTCGTCAGCGTCGTGCTCGGCATCGCGGACGGCCTGCGCGTCCTCGGCGCCGGCGCCGTCCGACCAGCGCGCGAACGCCGCGATGCCCTCGTACGTCACATCCGCCTGTCCCCGGAGCAGGCCGAGGATGTCGGGGTGGTGCGGCAGGAACCAGGGAATGCGGTCGGCCATCAGGCCAGCCTTGCACACGCGACGAGGGCTGCACCCATCAGCCCGCACGCGGGCACGGTGATGAACCAGGCGGAGATCGTCTGGACGACCCCCTCCCAGCGCACGTGCCGCGGGTGCCGGTCGGCGCCGACTCCGACGACGCTTGCCGCGACGACGGTGGAGGTGCTCACGGGCGCGCCGAGCGCCGCGGCCCCGAGGATGACGCCGGCCGCCGACGCCTGCGCGGCGAGCGAGTCGACCGGGGTGGGCCGGTAGTAGCCCCGGCCCACCCGGCGGACGACGCGGCCGCCGCCGACCGCCGTTCCGAGCGCGAGCGCGACCGCGACCGCGACGCGCAGCCACAGCGGGATCTCGAACCGGCTCAGCGAGCCGGTCGCCACCAGCGCGGCGGCGCCGACGCCCATCGCCTTCTGGCCGTCGTTCGTCCCGTCGCTCAGTGCGACGAGTCCCGCCGACACCCAGATCGCGCCGCGCACCGGACCAAGCACACGCCGTGTCGCCGTCCTCGTCGCGAGGACGATCAGCCGCCGGCCGGCCCAGCCGACGGCCAGGCCGACGACGGGGGACAGCACGACGCCGGCGAGCGTCCCGAGCACGCCGTACGGACGCGCTCCGTGGAAGCCGCCCCAGCGGATGTGGCCGCCTGCGACGAGGGCGCCGCCGACGAGGCCGCCGATGAGCCCGTAGGTCGCGCTCGTCGGGATGCCGAGCCGCGCCGCGCCGGCGACGAAGACGATCGAGGCGGCGCACGCGGCCCCCACGACGGCGGGAAGGTGGTGCGGCGTCACGTGAACGAGCGTCGTCATGGTCAACGCGACCGCGGTTCCGCCGGCGAGGGCGCCGGCCGCGTGCAGCACGAACGAGAACGCGAGCGCGGTGTGCCACGACGCCGCACGCGACGCGATCAGCGCCGACGCGGCGTTCGGCGCGTCGCTCATGCCGAAGACGAATGCCAGCCCGACCGCGGCGACGACCGCGACGACGCCCATTACTCGGTGAGCTCGCGGAGAACGGCGTCCGCGACCTCGTCCGGCGTGCCCTCGCGCTCCTCCGGCTCGCCCCAGCGGAACTGCTCGAGATAGGCGTCGCTGCCGGCGAGCCCCTGCTCCATCGCGAGCCGGTCGATCTCCTGCTGGAAGCGGTCCGGCAGCGGCCGCGAGTGCGGCGTGCCGTCGTCCGCGAACGCGCGCACGAGCGACGGCACGTTCTGCCAGTAGAGGACCTGGACGCGGGTCACGTCTGCGCCGGAGCGGACGCGAGCCAGGCCGTCGTGCGCCGGCGCAGCACGTCGTCGCCCGTGAGCGCCCACTCGTGCGTGCGCGCATACAGATCCTGCGCGCGCAGGTCGGGCCGGCCGGGGACGAGCGGCTCGAGCAGCGACGGGTCGTCGACCGCAGGCGCGAGGACCTCGAGCGCGAGCGAGCCGTACATGTGCAGGAGGTGGTTCCGCGTCGCGGTGTCGAGCTCGACCGGCCACGCGACGTGGTCGAGCCCTGCGGCGCCGGGGAGCGGACGCGGCCGATGCGACAGCCCGCGCAGCCCGAGGTGGTCCAGCGCCTCGAGCGCGATGCGTCGGTACGTCGTGAGCTTGCCGCCGGCGACGCTCACCATCCCGCTCGGGCCGGTCGTGTACACGGTCTCGCGGCGCGCGCTCGCCGTGCCGCCGTCTCCGCCGGGCAGTACGCGCAGTCCGGCGAACGTCGCTCGCGGCGTGCCGAGCGAGCTCACCGCGACCGACGCCTCGTCCAGCACCTGCCGCACGTCCTCGTCGGTGACCGCGACCGTTTCCGGCTCGCCGTCGTAGAGCGTGTCCGTCGTGCCGAGCAGGAGCTTCCCCTCCCACGGCACGGCGAAGCTGACGCGCACCTTGTCGTGCGAGATCGTCAATGCGGCGCGCCAGTCCTCGGCCCCGTCCAGGACGACGTGCACGCCCTTGCTCAGGCGCACCGATCTCTTCGCGGCCGGATCCTCGAGCCTCCGCAGGCCGTCGAGCCACGGGCCGCTCGCGTTGACGACGCTCCGCGCGTCGACGGCGATCGTGCGCCCGTCCGCCTGCACCTCGACCGGCTTCAGGCCGACGACCTCCGCGTAGTTGACGACGACGCCGCCCCGTTCCTCGGCAGCGCGCAGGTTCGCGAGCGTCAGGCGCGCGTCGTTCGTCCACGCGTCCGCGTACAGCGCGCAGGAGCGCAGCCTGTCTCCGCGCAGCTCCGGCACCATCCGTTGCGCCCGCTCGACGTCGACGAGCCCGTTCAGGCGCGCGCGGGCGAGCGTCGAGTAGAGGATGATCCCGCTCTGCACGAACCAAGGGCGATAGGGCCCGTCCTCGTACAGCGGCAGCAGGAACGGCTGGCGGCGCACGAGGTGCGGCGCGACGACGCTCATCAGCACCCGCCGCTCGTGATGCGCCTCGCGCACGAGCCCGACGTCGCCGAGCCGCAGGTAGCGGAGGCCGCCGTGGATGAGCTTGGACGACGCGCTCGAGGTCGCGCCCGCGAAGTCGCCCTTGTCGACGAGCGCCACGGACAGGCCGTGCGCACTCGCCGCCTCGGCGATCCCGGCGCCGACGATGCCGCCGCCGATCACGAGGAGGTCGAAGCGCCGCGACGCGAGGAGCTCTAGGCGGTCGTCGCGTTCCATATCGGGTTCGTCCAGGCGCGGCCGCCGTGGGCGCCGGCAACCTCCACGCGCACGTAGGGCACGCTGTGCGGGCGCTCGAGCCGCACTGCGGTGATGAAGCCGGCCGAGTCGCGGGCGAGGATCTGCGCGTCCTTGGGGTAGCCGAGCCGGCCGGCGTTCGCGCGCCCCCCGCGGGCGCGGCTCGAGACGAGCGTCACGCTCGTCGCCGGGCTGCACTCGACAGTGACGGCGTCGTCGTCGACGGTGAGCGCCGCGATCTCCGGACCGGTGGAGCTGTAGAAGCTGCCGCTGCGGAGCGCGTCGAGCACCGCCTCCTGCGTGCGCTCCGCTGCGTGCACCGCCGTCCACGCGAAGCCGCTGTCGTAGCCGGGATGGTGCGAGTCGTCGGCCGCGATCCCGAACAGCCGGTGGCCGCGCTCGAGCGCCTCGTCCCAGTGGACGGACGAGTCGCCGCGCCCGATCTCGAGCTCGCAACCCGTGTTCCACACCTCGATCCCGACGAGCCCGTCGCAGCCCTCCCACTGCTCGGTCCGCAGCCCGCTCCAGTAGGTGTGGGCGAGGTAGGGGACGCCGCCGTTGGCCGCGATCCAGGCGACGACGTCCTGCAGCGGAGCGAACTCGCCGTCGGGGATGGCCGCGTCGGCGTCGACCCCGAGGGCGAGCACGTGCGCGTCGTGCTCGGGGCCGCCTGCGGTCGCATTCAGCTCGATGGACGGGATGACGAGGAGCTTCCGCGTCGACCGTTCCACGGTGCGGAACCAGTGGTCGGTGATCGCGAGGACGTCGTAGCCCGCCCACTCGTAGTGGCGCACGAGCTTGTCCGGAGGCAAATCTCCATCGGAATTCGTTGTGTGCGCGTGAAGCGCACAGCGAAGCCACACGCCTTCGCCCTCGAACGCGGTCATCGCTCCGAGCCTACAGCCATGTGGTGAACGGACGGTAACGACATTGCTCCAGGCATTGAATAGGGGCCTCCCGATGTGTTAGCTACCAGACATTCACAATTCGTCCGGACCTGGAGGGCAGATGGAGGACTACGAAGCGCAAGAGGTCGAGTTCTGGCGCAAGCTCTACGAGCAGGGGATGAGCCGGTCGCAGATGCTGAAGCGGAGCGTTGCGGCCGCCGCCGGACTCACCGTTCTCTCGAGCCCCGGCCTTGCCTGGGCCCGTGAGCGTGGTATCCGCGTCGCGCCGCCGCTCAAGGGCCGCGGCTTCAACATGAAAGAGCTGATCGCGCAGGCGAAGAAGGAAGGCCATCTCAACACGATCGCACTCCCGCCCGACTGGGCGAACTACGGCGAGATGATGTCGACGTTCCAGAAGAAGTACGGCATCAAGATCAGCAACGCCAACCCGGACGGGAGCTCCGCGGAGGAGAACCAGGCCGTGCAGTCGCTGCAGGGCGACTCGCGCGCACCGGACGCCGTCGACGACGGACCCGCCTTCGCGATCTCCGGTACGGCGCAGGGCCTGTTCGGGAAGTACTTCGTCAGCGAGTTCGCGACCATCCCGCGGTACATGAAGGACACCCGCGGCTACTGGGTGGGCGACTACTACGGCGCGGTCTCGATCGGCTACAACGCCAACATCGTCAAGACCCCGCCGAAGACGTTCCAGGACCTCCTGAAGCCCGATTACAAGGGCCAGGTGGCGATGAACGGCAGCCCGCTCACCGCCGGCTCGGCGGTCGCGGGCGTGTTCGCCGCCGCGCTCGCGAACGGCGGGTCGCTCAACAACGTCAGCCCGGGGATCGACTTCTTCGCGAAGCTCAAGTCGTCGGGCAACTGGCTGCCGGTCGACTCGTCCCCACAGACGGTCGCGTCGGGCCAGACGCCGATCTCCATCGACTGGGACTACCTGAACCTCGCGTACGTGAAGGAGTTCCCGGCGGCGAACTGGAAGGTGACGATCCCCGCCGACGGCGTCTACGGCGCGTACTACTGCCAGGCGATCAACGCCCACGCCCCGCACCCGTGGGCCGTACGGTTGTGGGAGGAGTTCCTCTACTCGGACCAGGGACAGCTCATCTGGCTCAAGGGGTTCTCGCATCCCGCGCGCTTCCAGGACCTTGCCAACCGGAAGGTGATTCCGCAGAACCTCCTCTCCGCGCTCCCGTCTCCGGCCCTGTACGCGAAGGTCAAGTTCGCGAGCAACGGGCAGCAGTCGGCGGCGAAGGCGAAGATCGCGACCGAGTGGCCCGCGAAGATGGGGGCGTAACCCTCATCTCGTCGGAAGCCGTACCAGAGGCGCTCCGGCCGGATGTCGCGTCCGGCCGGAGACGCCTTTCGCTCGCGTGGATCGGGACGCTTCCGTTCTTCGCGTACGCGATGCTCTTCCTGTTCCTTCCCGCGGGCGAGGTGCTCGTGGGCGCCTTCAAGGGGTCGACCCACGGCTGGACGCTCTCGAACATCACGCAGCTCGTCCACGAGCCGTACGTGCACGCCTATCGCGAGAGCATCGAGATCAGCGGCGTCACCGCGCTGATCGGCGGTGCGATCGGCCTCGCGCTCGCCTATGCGGCGATCCGTGAGGGGACGCCGCGCTGGATCCGCTCGGCGCTGACGACGTTCTCCGGCGTGGCCGCCAACTTCGGCGGCATCCCGCTGGCGTTCGCGTTCATCGCCACCTTGGGGACGATCGGGCTCGCCACCCAGTTCATGCAGAACCAGCTTCACCTGCACATCTGGCTCGGCGCCGACCTGTTCTCGAAGACCGGCGTCGAGATCGTCTACCTCTATTTCCAGGTACCGCTGATGGTGCTCGTGATCGCGCCGGCGATCGACGGCCTGCGCCGCGAGTGGCACGAGGCGGCGTCCAACCTCGGAGCGAGCACGTTTCAGTTCTGGCGCTACGTCGGGCTGCCCGTGCTCATGCCCTCGGTGCTCGGCGCCGTCATCCTTCTGTTCGGGAACGCATTCGCCGCATACGCGACTGCGTATGCGCTCACGAACGGAAACGTCTACATCGTCCCGGTCGTCATCGGTGCCTACTACACCGGGAACGTCTTCGACAACCCGCATCTCGCCCAGGCGCTCGCGCTCGGGATGTTCGTCGTCCTCGCCGT
>Ga0075272_1000294_pt1 | contig 11060 bp, 6 predicted proteins | sample SF_Rice_5C_0N_40_FD_69776 | JGI IMG/M metagenome (GOLD analysis project Ga0075272, IMG submission 69776) | Rice paddy soil microbial communities from Twitchell Island, California, USA - SF_Rice_5C_0N_404 | ecosystem: Environmental > Terrestrial > Soil > Paddy field/soil | place: USA: Twitchell... | reverse complement strand
CTTAGCGATCGCTGCCGATACTACTGGCACGACCCGAGGGTACAAGGTGAACTGGAGCAGTTGCTGAACAACCTGGCGGGCAGCAGGTTGCCGCTTGGCCTGCTGAGTCAGTATCTGCCCATGGAGTGTGAGGCCGTCCGCGAGGGCAGGTTGCATCCCGAACCCCGCGCCCTTATCCATTTTCACATCCAGGCAGTATTGGACATTTACGTCGCGGCATGCCGTTCGCCCCGGGCCTCCTGCTCTTCCTGAATGCTCAGAAATGGCAATTGCCCGGGCCGGTGGACTCTCGGCGCGCAACACCGCGTGAGGGTGGCTTTTCGCCCAATTTCTGGTGCAAAAATCACGATAGCTAGCGGGCGATAACGGCCGGTGCGCTGCAGAAAACGGCGATAGGGCGACTCGTCGAAAATTTCCCACAATATCGGCATCAACGTAGTGCCCGTCCGATGGAGTTTTTCAAGACGCCTCCTCCCGCGCGCCCGGATAGCCCGCGTATCCACTCCAGCGCGGGCTCCAGCGCAATCCATAGCACTGACATGACCAGGGCTGCAGTCGCGGCTGCATCCAGACCAGCACTGGCTGCCTACCCCACATGGGCGCAACCACGTGACCCAGGTCACAGAACCCGGGGCCGCCCCCCTTGTATTTTTGCTTATATTCTTGACTTGCTTTTCGGGCCGCAGTAAGTAATAGATGGTATTCGTAAGTATTCACAACCGTGCCCGTGGGAATTCGAAAGCTTCCGGTACGCGCTGACTCGGACACCGGAAGCAGAAGAGGGGCGGCGATGAGCCCATTTAAATCTCTCCTGCAAGCAGTCCTAGCTGTGATTCTTCTGTCATCGGTGAGCGCTGTCGGGCAAGCCAGCTACACGGCACAAATTCGTGGCGTGGTAACGGACCAGACCGGAGCAGTGGTCGCCAATGCCACGATCACCATCGTCAACAGTGCCACCGCTATCTCTCTCACGACGCATAGTGACGATCACGGTCAATACATTCTCACCGGTTTACGCCCGGCGACCTACACTATAAAGGCTGAGGGCGCGGGTTTTCAGTCGGTGGAACGAAAAGGTCTGGTGCTGCAGGTGGACCAGCAGACGAGCCTTAACTTCGAACTGCGACCGCAGGGAGTAAGCACGAGAGTAGAGGTTACGTCGGCGGCACCCTTGCTCGACACCGAGAGCGCTGCCATAGGCACCGACGTGAGCAACGAATATGTGCGCGACGTTCCCCTGTATAACCGAAGCTTATTCGGCTTGGTGTTCCTGGCAGGGGGAGTAACGGAAACCACAGGTTCCGGGATCACGGACAACTATCCTTCCGGGACGAATTTCGTCTCCAACGGGCAGCGCAACGCCACCGCCCAGGTGACTCTTGACGGCAGCCCCATAAGTGCGCCAGAACAGGGCGAAGGCGGGAATTCCAACGTTTATTACCAGCCCTCGGTGGAAATTGTGCAGGAGTTCAAGGTTCAGAACAACAGCTTTTCTGCCGAGTTCGGCAATAACGGCGGCACGATCCTTAACATGCTGCTGAAACAGGGCTCAAACAGCTTTCATGGCAGTGGCTGGTGGTATGGGCAGCGTGCGGCGTTCGACGCCCGCGATTACTTCAATAGCGGCGAGAAACCGGACCATGTGCGCGATCAGTATGGTTTCTCACTGGGCGGTCCTATTAAAAAGAGCAAGACCTTTTTCTTTGTGGATCTTGAAAAGGTCCGGCAGCAGGACCCCATCAATCTGGAGGGCATAGTCCCTACGGCCCTGGAGCGCCGAGGCGACTTTTCGCAGAGCGCGGCCAACTTGCCGGATCCCTCCAATCCCGACACCGCAAATGCCGGCATCTACAATCCTTTTAGCTGTACTCCTTCCGGTGGTTCCTGCATTCGGACCCAATTCCCCAACAATAAGATCCCGGCCGGCAGCATTAATCCGATCGGGCAGAAGATCCTGAATCTATATCCGCAGGCGAACATTCCTGGCGCCGGTCCCGGCGATCCCAACTGGCGGCAGGTCATAGTCGGTACCGATCCCGGTTGGCAATTCGATGTCAAAATAGACCATCAAATCAGCGACAAGCACAAGATTGCCGGCCGATACAGCCGGCACCATGATGAGTACACCGCACCGACAGTGGTCGGCAACGGAGACTTGGGTGACGGCGTAATCTATCCCACGACAGCGCAGAATGGCGGCTTGGAGTACAACTGGACGGTTTCTCCCACTCTTTTGTGGACTAACCGCTTCAGTGTGGATCGCGTGCATGCGCCGGGCCAGACGAACAACTATCCCACGCTGAGTGATGTCGGCCTGCCTGCTATTCTGGCGGCCAACGGGCTCGACCGAGTACCGAGCATCAACGTGGACGGCGGGTTTCTCTCCATTTACACCCAGTGCTGCGTGGATACCCACTTTGCCCACAGCTTATATAGTTACTCCTCTGCCCTGCAGTGGGTGAAGGGAGCTCATTCGCTCAAGTTTGGTGGAGAGCAGCGGCTCTTCTATAACAACTTCTGGCAACCCGATGATCCCACCGGAATCTTCGATTTCTCCCGTGACGTCACTACCTCGCAACCCAATGCGAGTTTAGGGGATTTGAACCAGGGAAACCCCTTTGCCACGATTTTGACTGGTTTCCCCTTTGGGGCTTCGCTGCACATCGTTCCGGCGGTGGCGGACAAGTCGAAGGAAACTGGTTTCTACGTACAGGATGACTGGAAAGTGACGCCCCGGCTGACGCTCAATCTCGGCTTACGGTACGAGTGGAGCACGCCCTACAGCGAACGCCACAACCGGCTCCAGTTCAGCGACTTTACCGGCTCGACCGGCATCAGCATTCCTGTGGCTCGGGATGCTTCCGGAGAGTTCCCTCAGTTTGGACAGATTGGGAACATCATGGGGACGAGTGTGTTCCCCACCTCGGGTGACCGCAACTCGCGAGTGGATAGAAATAATTTTGCGCCCCGCCTCGGTTTCGCCTACCAACTTGGCTCCAACACCGTGCTGAGGGGCGGCGCGGGTATCTTTTATGGCATGAATGTGGCCACCAACTATCAGTATGCTGGCCCATCATTCTCCAAAACGGCCACCATGTATTTCACGAAGGACAATTTCCAGACCCAATTCGCAAGTCTAGGCAATCCCTTCCCAAACGGGTTGGCCCCTCCCCAGGGAACCACGTATGGCAAGTTGGCGCAGTGGGGGTTCAGCAATTCCAGTGATTTGGATACCGGGGTCGCGCGCAGCGCCGAGGTCTATCAGTGGAACCTGGGAATCCAGCACATGCTTCCGGGACAGATCGTAGTGGGTGTGGACTACTCTGCAAACCGAAGCACGCACCTGCCTTGGGCCGGAGCCGGAGGGCCAGTCAACGGCGTCAGCACGCGCAATCGCAATTTCATTTCTTCGGCGGTGCGCAATGCCTTGGTTGCCCAGCTGAACCCTACCCATGACCCGAACAGCACCGCAGTATCCGATTACTTGAATACCAACGTGCCTAATCCGTTCCAGTGTTTCTTCACAACGGTTGCCTCACCGGCTTCCTATTGTCCGCCCAGTCCTATCTTCAACCCATCCGATGTGGCGGACTCGCGTTACCTCGACGCTGAAATTCCGCAAGGCCTCCTGCTGGAACCCTATCCCCAGTTCGATGGGGGATTCGAGGGTCTGCCCACGCTTAATGCCAATTCCTGGTATAACTCCTTACAAATCCGGTTTCAGAAGCGCGCCAGCCACTACATCAGCTTCGAAGGCAACTACACATTGTCGAAGGCGACTGATGATTCTTCCGCGGGACGCAATGCCTGGATCGGCAACCTCCAGTTCGATAATCCGCAGGTGCTCGATAATCAGAAAGCCGAGCATAGCATCAGCGCCAACGACGCCACCCACCGTTTAACTGCAGGTTTCATTCTGGATATCCCCGTCGGCCGGGAGCGTTGGATTGGCAGGGGTATCAGCCGGGTGCTGGATGGTTTCATTGGCGGATGGTCGCTATACGGCATTATCACGCTGCAATCGGGACAGCCGCTGGCCATTTATAATGCCAACGGGTTGCTGGCCGACGGCAATCCGCGACCGAACGTGGTCTGCTCACAACTCACCACCGGGATCAGCTACCATGAAGCAGCCCGGTCGGGACTGCCCTACCTGAATCAGGATTGTTTCCAAGACCCAGGCGACAACATTCCCGGGGATGCTCCCCGATTCTTCTCAAATCTGCGCGGTGACGGAATTCGCAACCTTGACATGTCACTCTCCAAGGAGTTCAGCATTCGGGAAGGCATGCAACTTCAGGTCCGTGCCGAAATGTTCAATGTCGCCAACCTGCAACGCTTCGCATTTCCCGACATCGGTCTGGGAAACGACTCGTTCGGTACTGTAACCTCCACCACCAACAATTTCCGCAGAATGCAGTTCGGAGCCCGCTTTCAGTTCTAGGCATATTAGGGGCTGCCTCGGTTCGCGAGGTAGCCCATGGTTACCCGGCCGAAGGTTTGGGCATGCAGAGGAGATGCTTCCGGAAGGCTGGCGGCAATACTGCAGTAGCGCCGCGCTCGGGAGAAACTGTCGCGGACAGGGGCTAGAACGATTTTAAGGCCGTGGTGATACTGGGCTGAACCGATGCCAGCCCAAGTACTCTACACACCCATAGTTGATCGAATGCTGAAAATGAGCCGAAGAAGCTTGGTGCTTTTCACCTTAGTGCTCATGGGAGCCGCCAGCTCAGGCCAGGAGAGTTGGACACACTTCGTCCGCATCGGGGCCTATTCACTCAAAAGCGGCAATGCGGCGGAGATTGTGCGCAGCGCCACCGAGGACCACGTCCTCGGCATTGAGGTGGATAACGATATTCCCGGACGCTACGAGAGCTTCGTTGATCCGCAGGAGAAGCTCGCGGCCATTCGGGAAGTGGCGCAGCGAGCGCATGCCGCCCATAACTATGCCTTCGTCTACATCGCTGGGTTGGAATGCATTACCGCACATGCCGACCGCACCACCCACACCCTGGCCAAGGAGCACCCGGACTGGCTGCAGCGAAAGCTGACGGGGGAACCGGCGGTGTTCGGAGGCGGCTCTGCGTTCTGGATTGCGCCCGGCGACGAGGATGTGTGGATCAGCCCTTACGCTAAGGAGTGGCGGAAAATCTACATGCAGCGGGTGAGGGAGATTGCAGCCACCGGCATTGACGGCATTTACGTTGACATCCCGTACTGGATGACCCATTTCGAAGGCTGGGAAGACAGCTGGGCCAGTTTTGACGACTACACGGTTGCCGCTTTCCGCCAATCCACCGGGTTGAACGCACGCCATGACCTGAGGCTGGGGGATTTTAGCGATCCCAACTTTCGCAAGTGGATTGATTTCAGAATTCGGACCATCACCGACTTCATGCGGGAAATTGATCAGAATGCCAAGGCGGTGAATCCCGCCATCAAGACGATTCCCGAAATCTATCCCGGAATTGAAGAAGAAGCGGTGCGAGTGGGGGCCGATGTCTATGAGCTCTATCCGGTGGTGGATGCGGTCGCGCACGAGTATGAATTCGGGGGCGGCAACCACATGGCTTCCTCCCGCACGCCGCTGGACTGGCTCAAGTACCAGGTTGGAATGCGGGCGTTTCGAGCCTTCGCCGAAGGCAAGCCCACCTGGATCTTGAACTACTCCTGGGATGGCGACCCTAAGATCAAGCCCAGCGACGCCATGCAGAACCTGGCCATGTCGCAGGTGGCGGCGGGAGCGAATTTCTGGGATGCGCCTGGCCATGTGATGGCCGGCTCGAACGATCGCGCCATGCGGCGGCGCATCTTTACTTGGATCGCAGAAAACCAGGCTGAGATTTACGGGGAGCGTCAATCTATCCAGCCTGTCGGCATCTACTTTTCTCCCCGCACCAGGGATTATTTTGCCGGCCAGTTCCTGCCCGAATTCCAGGGCTGGGCGATTCTTCTGCTGCAACAGCACGAGGAATGGGAAGTCGTAACCCCACGGACCTTGGAAAGCTTCCCAGGCAAAACTCTGATACTGCCAGATGTGCGCGTACTCGATCGCAGCGAACGTGCGGGCCTGCGGAAACTGCTGGCGGGCGGCGCAAAAGTGATCATTAGCGGGCAGGACACCACCAAACTGCCGTCTTCGCCTGACATTTTGCGGCTCGCCGGGCACCCGGGTGGGGAATACCTGCAATCACTTGATCCGAATCTGGAAAAGAGCGACCAGCACGAGGCGGGCAGGATGCTCGCCGCCGTAACGCACGATGGCGCGATTCAAATCACCGCGTCTCCTCTACTTATCACCCATATGGCGCGGGTGAATGGTGTGCCCCACATTTTCCTGCTGAACCTGAACGGCTTGCGCGGTGGGAAGAACGCCGTGCCCACTCCGGAATCAGGCATGACCGTGACCGTTCCGGCTGCTGCCCGTATGGGGATGTATTACCTGCCGTTTTTAGGCAAGAGGGGAGAAGTGGCGGGCGAGCGCCAGGGCAGTCATCTCATTTTCCGCGTCCCAACCGTAGGCCGAGGTGGGTTATTGTGGCTCGACCGCGCGCTTCCCCCTGAGCCGCACTGAGGATCCTTCCGCCTCGCCTCAGCCGAGAGCTCGCCTCTAAAGCGTCCCAGCCTACTTGCACGACTCTGCCCTGATGGCTGAAGTTGAGCCCGAAATCAGTCTGATCGCCGTTCCGGATGCGCAGAAATTTCCAGGCGCTGTTCTCTCCCCTCGAAGCCGCCAGCGCACCACCTATAACGCAAGCCGCTTTTATCGCATAATATTGCGACCCAGAAAAGGGGGAAACGTGCCTGCAGTGGAAACCCGAGCCCGGGTATTACAGTTGGACCCGCGCGACAACGTGCTTGTCGCCCTCACGAACTTGCCCGCCGGCGAACGACTCGAATTCGCCGGCGTCATTTACCAGCTTGTGCGCAGCGTTCCCGCCAAGCACAAGTTCACGCTGCGCGATTTTGCGCCCGGAGACGAGGTGGTGATGTATGGCGTGGTGGTGGGCAAAGCCCTTGCGGCCATCCGCTGCGGCGAGTTGGTGACCACCCGAAACCTGCAGCACGCAGCCGCAGCCTTTCACGAACAGGAGCGAACGCAAGAATGGCGAGCGCCCGACGTCTCCCGCTGGCGCGGCCGCACATTTCTGGGATACCGCCGAGCCGATGGCCAGGCGGGAACGCGAAACTACTGGCTGGTTGTGCCCCTCGTTTTTTGCGAAAACCGGAATGTGGGGGTCTTGAAGAGCGCGTTCGAGGAAGCGCTCGGCTACGCCGTCCCACATGTCTATCGCGACCAGGTTGCCGAGCTTGCCCAACTCTACCAGGAGCGCAGGTTCGAGGAAATCAGGCGGAGCGGTCCGCTCACGCCCGTGACCAGAGGGGCGCAGGCGCGTGTGTTTGAGAACCTGGATGGCATCAAGTTCCTGCTGCACGAAGGGGGATGCGGGGGCACGCATGAGGACTCGCAGAACCTTTGTGGACTGATCGCGGGCTACCTTCACCATCCCAATGTTGCCGGCGCCACCATCCTGAGCCTGGGTTGCCAGCACGCGCAGATGGAAATGCTTCGCGGCGAACTTCGGCGACGGGATGCAAACTTCAGCAAGCCCCTGGTAATGCTGGAACAGCAGCAAAGCGGCACCGAAACCGCCATCATGTCGCAGGCCATCCGGGAAACGTTCCTCGGCCTGATAGAAGCCAACAAATGCATGCGCGAGCCCGTGCCCCTCTCGGAGCTTTGCCTTGGCCTGAAATGCGGCGGGTCCGACGGTTTCTCCGGCATTTCCGCCAATCCTGCCATAGGCTACACCTCTGATCTGCTGGCTGCTTTGGGCGGCCGCAGCATTCTTTCAGAGTTTCCAGAGTTATGCGGAGTGGAGCAGGACCTTATCAATCGCTGTACCAGCCAGGAAGTAGCCAATCGTTTTATGGAGCTGATGCGCGATTATGCGGCGCGTGCCCAGGCGGTGCGTGCCGGATTTGACATGAATCCCTCGCCCGGCAACATCCGCGACGGTCTGATCACCGACGCCATGAAGTCGGCGGGGGCTGAGAAAAAAGGCGGAACCTCTCCGGTCACGGCCGTTCTCGATTATCCAGAATATTCCACCACGGCCGGGCTGAACCTTCTCCGCACACCGGGCAATGACGTCGAGTGCGTCACCGCCCAGGCAGGGGCGGGAGCCAACATTGTGCTGTTCACCACCGGCCTGGGCACGCCGACGGGAAACCCCATCGCGCCAGTGGTCAAAATCTCCACCAATTCAGAGTTGGCGGCCAAAATGGCGGACATTATTGACGTGGATGCGGGCGGCATTATCAGCGGCGAGAAAACCATCCAGCAGATGGGCGAAAAGATTCTTGAATTTGTAATCGCAGTGGCCAGCGGCGAGAGGAAGGTTAAGGCGGAGGGCCTGTCGCAAGATGATTTCATTCCCTGGAAGCGAGGAGTTTCCCTCTGAGCGGCACGACTCGCCATGATCATTGACTCCCATCAGCATTTCTGGCGCTACAATCCGGCCCGGCACGTATGGATTACCGACGAGATGGCTGCGCTCAAGCGGGACTATCTCCCCGAGCACCTGCTTACGGAGCTGAAGCTTAACCAAGTGGAGGCTTGCATTGCGGTCCAAGTTGATCAGTCAGAAGATGAGACCATGTTCCTGGTTGATCTGGCTCAACGCCACAGCTTTATCCGCGGGGTTATCGGCTGGGTTGACCTGCGCTCCGACCGCCTGCCGGAGCGGCTGAGGTTTTTCTCGCAATTTGAGAAGCTTCGAGGCTTTCGCCACATCGTGCAGTCGGAAGGTGATGAGCGCTTCCTGTTGCGAACAGATTTTTTGCGGGGCATATCCGAACTGCAGGCCTTCGGCTTCACCTACGACGTTCTGATTTACACCCGGCAACTCCCGGCGGCAGTCGAGTTCGCGGCAAGATTTCCGGAACAGAGGTTCGTCGTTGACCATATCGCCAAAGCGGAGATAAGAGCTAAAGAAATCGCCGGCTGGGAGCGCTGGATGCGGCAGCTGGCCGCTCTTCCCAACGTGCACTGCAAGCTCTCCGGCATGGTAACCGAAGCGGACTGGAGGCGGTGGCGGCCAAGCGACTTTGAACCTTACCTGGATGTGGTATTCGACTGTTTTGGAAGCGACCGGCTCATGTTTGGGTCGGACTGGCCCGTGTGCCTGCTGGCAGGCAGTTACTGTCAGGTGAAGAAAATCATTGCCGATTACACCAACGCTCTGCCGCAGTATGAAAAAGACAAAATCTTTGGCCTGAACGCAGCAAAATTTTATGGACTTGCAGCTTAAAGAGAGAGTAATTCTTGTCACCGGCGCGGGCAAGGGAATCGGCTCCGCGATTTGCCGTGCGGCAAGCCAGGAAGGCGCCATTCCGATCATTGTGGACCGCGATGAAGATGCCGGCGCCGGGCTGGTGCGGGAGTTGGGCCACGATCGGACGCGGTTCGTGGCTGCCGACCTCTGCCGGCCGGAGGAGTGCCGCCTTGCAGTGAACAAGGCAGTGAAGTTCTTCGGCCGCCTCGACGCCCTGGTGAACAATGCCGGGGTTAACGACAGCATCGGCCTGGAGGGCGGCAGTCCGGAAACATTCGTTGCCTCGCTTGAACGGAATCTGCTTCATTACTACAACGTGGCGCATTATGCGCTGCCGGCGCTGAAGCAGTCGCGCGGCGCGATTGTCAACATCGCCTCCAAGGTGGCCCTCACCGGCCAGGGAAATACCTCAGGCTATGCGGCCGCCAAGGGCGGCATTCTCGGCCTCACCCGGGAGTGGGCAGTCGAATTGCTTTCTGCCGGTGTGCGCGTAAATGCCGTCATTCCGGCGGAAGTAATGACTCCGCTTTACCAACAGTGGCTCAATGGCTTCCCCGATCCGCAGCAAAAACTGAGCTCTATCGTAAGCCACATACCTTTGGGCAAGCGGATGACCACAGCGGAAGAAATCGCCGCCACCGTGCTTTTCCTGCTTTCCCCCCGGGCGAGCCACACTACCGGGCAGTTCCTTTTTGTGGACGGCGGGTACGTGCATCTCGACCGTGCTTTGACCTGAGGCCGAGCTGATGACGTGTGAATCGCGGCTGCGCCCAGAAAGCCAACCCGTTCCCTTTACGGAGCGGCGGTTCCTGGTCCCTTTCGCTCTCATCACCTGCCTCTTTTTCCTGTGGGCGCTGGGGGTCAATCTTAACGACGTTTTGATTCCGCGCTTTCGCGATGCCTTCGGGCTCAGCGATTTCCAGTCATCTTTTATCCAGGTGGCCTTCTTCGGCGGGTATTTCCTAGCCGCCTTTCCCGCCGGCTGGCTGATGGAGCGCATAGGCTATAAGCGTGGCATCCTCAGTGGACTGGTCTTATGTGCGACCGGCGCCTTGCTGTTTCTCCCCGCCTCCGCTGCTGGCCTGTACCGCTATTTTTTACTTGCTTTGTTCGTAATGGCGTGCGGACAAAGCTTCCTGGAAGTCGCCTCGAATCCCTATGTCACCATTTTGGGCCCCGCCGGCAGTTCCGAGCGCCGCCTGAATTTTGCGCAGTCCTTCAATGCTGTGGGAGCCGTAATGGCCCCGCTCATCGGTGGCGCGTTCATTCTCACCGGCGTGGAGCGCACTCCCAGTCAGCTGGCCGCGATGTCCTCGGCCCAGTTACGCCTTTACCGCGCCGCGGAGGCGAGCTCCGTCCGTCTGCCCTACGTTGTCATAGCGGGCATATTTGTTTTTATGGCGGTGGTGATCCGCTTCACCCACCTGCCGGACGTCACGGACAAAGGCCCTGGCGCCGACGCCCCCGAGCCGCCGCGCGGCAGCATCTTCGGTCACTCTCACCTTGTGCGGGGTGTGGTTGCGCAGTTCTTTTACGTGGGCGCGCAGGTGGGGGTGGCCAGTTTCGTCATCCGTTTTGCTCAGCATACTGTTCCGGGAATGACGGCGCGACTTGCCGCCTACTACCTGCTCGGGCACCAGATCGGGTTCATGTCCGGGCGCTTCGCCGGTTCCGCCATGATGAAGCGCATTGCCCCTTCCCGGCTCCTATCCGCGTTTGCGG
>Ga0075272_1000293_pt1 | contig 11064 bp, 13 predicted proteins | sample SF_Rice_5C_0N_40_FD_69776 | JGI IMG/M metagenome (GOLD analysis project Ga0075272, IMG submission 69776) | Rice paddy soil microbial communities from Twitchell Island, California, USA - SF_Rice_5C_0N_404 | ecosystem: Environmental > Terrestrial > Soil > Paddy field/soil | place: USA: Twitchell... | reverse complement strand
CTCGTCAACCTGCCGGAGACGGTCAAGGGCGCGCTCTTCGCCCGCTACTCGCGCTACGCGGGGACGCTGCGCCGTCTCTTCCTCGACGAGTTCGCCGACTCGCTGCCGGAGCTGCCGCCCGTCGACCTCGGCGAGGGCGAGCGCGCCGCGAAGCTCTACGAGACGATCTTCCTCGGCTACGGGGACGACTCGGTCGCGCAGCTCGGCGGCGCGCACGTCGCCTGCGAGTGGACGTCGAACCTGCTCACGAAGATCCTGCAGCGGCCGCGCCTCGCCGCCTACCTCGAGCAGTCGACCCGCTACATCGCCTACGACGCGCAGATCGACGGATACGGATACCGCTACCACCGGGACGCGCGCTTCGGGCCGGCGTACGAGCGCGCGCTCGACGACCTGTTCGAGACGTACTCGCGTCTGCTCGACGGGATGGAGCAGTGGACAGCCGAGCGCTTCCCCCCGGTCGGGGGCGAGTCGCCCGCCGCGCACCGGCGGGCCGTCCGCGCGAAGGCGCTCGACCTCGTCCGCGGACTGCTGCCCGCCGCGTCGCTGTCGCACGTCGGCATGTACGCGAGCGGACAGACGTACGAGCAGCTCGTCCTGCACCTGCTCGCGCATCCGCTCGCCGAGGCGCGGGCGTACGGAGCCATGCTGCTCGAGGAGCTGCAGCACGTCATCCCGAGCTTCGTGTCGCGCATCCCACGCGAGGACCGGGGCGGCCGCTGGATCGAGTACCTACGCGAGCGGCGCGCTGCCGCCGACGGCGCAGCGGCGCGGCTCGGGCTCGACGTCGATGCCCACGAGTCGGCGCCGTCGGTGCGCCTGCTGCGCGTGCACGGCACCGAGGAGGAGCTGCTCGCCGCGCTCCTGTTCGAGTCGGCGGCGCTGTCGGAGGCGGACGCGCTGCGCGCCGTCGCCGGCCTCGGCTCCGCGGAGCGCACCGCCCTGTTGCGCGAGCTCGTCGGCGCGCGGGAGAACCGCCGGCACCGGCCCGGCCGCGGCTTCGAGACGGTCGGCTACCGGTTCGAGATCGTCTCCGACTACGGGGGGTTCCGCGACCTGCAGCGCCACCGGCTGCTGACGTGCCAGTGGCAGCAGCTCACGCCCCACCTCGGCGCCGATGTGCCGCACGAGGTCGTCGCCGCAGGTCTCGGCGGCGAGTTCGAGCGCGCGCTCGACGTCTCCCGCGGCGAGTACGACCGCCTGCGCGCGGACGGCTTGGCCGACGAGGCGCCGTACGCGCTCTGCCTCGCCTTCCGCATCCGCTACGTGCTCGAGCTCGACGCCCGCGAGGCGATGCACCTCATCGAGCTCCGGTCCGGCCGCGAGGGCCATCCCTCGTACCGCGCGGTCGCGCACGAGATGCGCCGCGCGATCGCCGAGGTGCACCCGAGCGTCGCCGCGGCGATGTCGTTCGTCGACGACTCGACCGAGGAGCGCCTCGAGCGCCTCCTCGCCGAGATGCGGAACGAGGCTAAATCGTCGGCTTGAGGACGATCCGGCCGGGCTCGGGGCCGTGGAAGGTCACGCGGGTCACGACCCAGCTGTCGCCGGCGCGCAGGCGGTAGGGCGCATTCAGCTGCACCGACGTCGCCCGCTTGCCGCGCGCGACGACGAACGTGCCGCACGACGCCCACGGCTTGCCGCCGCGCACGAGGTAGACCTCGTAGTAGGAGTGCTTCGGAAGCGCCGGCAGGCCCTCGACCGAGAGCTTCATCGGCCAGTTGCCCGCGGCGTCCACCTGCTCGATCTGCAGCGACGCGAGCGCGGCCGGCGCGGCCGGCGTGCCGGCGAGCTTGAGGACGCGGGTCGCGGTGACGCTCTGGTTGTTCCCGGCGATGTAGCCGCCGAGGAACGCAAGAGCGAGCACGGCGAGCGCGGCTGCGAGCAGGAGCGCACCCCGGCCGGCTCTCCGTCGCGTCGGCCGGCGCGCGAGCAGCGTCATCGCAAGCGTCGGGCCGGCGGCGAGGCCGGGCTCGATCTCGGGCGGCGGGCCTGCCTCGAGGAGGAGCGCGTGGACGCGGCGGAGCCGCTCGCGCTCGGCGCCCTCGACCTCGCGGCCGACGAGCTCGTCGAAGTCGGGGGTCATGAAAGCTCTCCTTCCAAGAGGTCTGCCAGTCGCGCGAGGGCGCTGCGCGTCCGCGTCTTCACCGTGCCGAGCGGGATGTCGAGGTAGCTCGCCACCTCGCTCTGCGAGAGCCCGCTCCAGTAGGCGAGCTCGAGCACGTCGCGCTCCTTCTCCGGCAGCGACTCGAGCGCGCGGTGGACGCGCCACGAGACGTACGACGACTCGGCGCGCTCGGCGGGGCCGGGCTCGGCCGAGGCCAGGTCGGGTGGCTCGCCGGAAAGATCGTCGCGCACCCGTAGGCGGTCGACGATCGCGTTCCGGGCGACCGCATAGAGCCACGGGGCGGCGGGGCCGCGCTCGGGCTTGTAGCTGCCCGCCGAGCGCCAGACGGCCGCGAACATCTCCTGGACCGCGTCCTCGGACTGCTGCCGGTCGCGCAGGCGGCGCATGGCGAGCCCGAAGATCGAACGGATGTAGCGCTGGTAGAGGACGTCGAAGGCCGCCCGGTCGCGGTCGGCGACGCGGACGAGCAGCTCCGCGTCCGTCGCCTCGGCAATCCCCGCCGGGGGCGCCTCCGCTCCGCCGGGAACCGCCCGCAGGCACGGGGTGTCCAGTGCGAGCTCCATCTCTCTGTCGTCTTTACGCATGGGGCGCCTGGCCGGTTTTGGAAGTCATATATGAACGGGTTCGGAAAGTGTGAACGACCCCGGTTTCCACGCATCGGGTTTCGCGGCTCGGGGAGGACAAGGGGAGCACTACGGCAGGGAGGTGCCGACATGAAACGCTTGCTGATGCTCCCGATCGCGCTGTTGGCTGCGGCTCTCGTCGCAGTCGCCGCGGGCGCGAGCACCCAGACCGTCCAGATCACGAAGAACGGCTTCACGCCGCAGACGGTCACCGTCAATACCGGTGACACGGTCACGTGGCACAACGCCGACACGGCCGATCACCAGGTCGTCGCCGACGACGGCAGCTTCGCGTCGCCGGTCCTGCACGCCGACCAGTCGTACTCGCACACGTTCGCGAACGCGGCCACGGTCAAGTACCACGACGCGTACGCGCGGACGCACACCGGTGCGGTCACCGTCAAGGGCCCGGCCGCCGCGGTGAGCCTGTCAGCAGGCCGGCAGATCGTCGTGTACGGAAGCGGCGTGACCCTCACGGGTAGCGTCTCGAGCCAGATCGCGAGCGAGCCGGTGACGCTGACCGCGCAGGCGTTCGACAAGAGCGCCCAGTCGGTCGACGTCGCGCAGACCTCGTCGAGCGGCGACTTCTCGTTCTCGGTGTCGCCGACGATCGCGACGACCTACCAGGCGCATTGGCGCACCGCCGACAGCCAGCCGCTGACGGTGAACGTCGCCCCGCGGGTCGGCCTCGGCCGGTCCGGTCGCGTCTTCATCGCGAAGGTGACGTCCGATCTGTCGTACTCGGGCCACTTCGTGTGGGTCCAGCGCCACGTCGGGCTCCGCTGGAAGAGCGTCCGCCGCGTGTTCCTCGGCTCGAACTCGCGCGCGGTCTTCCGGATGTCGCTCCCGCACGGTCGCACGCTGCTGCGCCTCGTGCTCCCGAGCGGCCAGGCCGGTGCCGGTTACGTCGCCGGGCTCAGCCGGACGATCGTCGTCCACCACTAGCCCGAGGCATCGCCAGGACGAGGCGCGCGGCTCAGCCGCGCGCCTCGTCGTACCTGCGCGCAACCTCGTCCCAGTTGACGACGTTCCACCACGCTTCGAGATACGCGGGACGCTTGTTCTGGTACTTGAGGTAGTAGGCGTGCTCCCACACGTCGATGCCGAGAATGGGCACGTCGCTCTGCATCAGGGGCGAGTCCTGGTTCGGCGTCGAGTACACGGCGAGGCCGGTGCCGTCCCAGACGAGCCAGCTCCAGCCGCTGCCGAAGCGCTTCGCGCCGCCGTCGATCACGGCCTTCTTGAGCTCGTCGAACGAGCCGAAGGTGTCGTCGATCGCGGACGCGAGGTCGCCGCTCGGTTCGCCGCCGCCGCCCGGCTTCATGATCGTCCAGAAGAGCGAATGGTTCGCGTGGCCGCCGGCGTTGTTGCGCACCGCCGTCCGCTTCGCCTCCGGGAGGATGTCGAGGTCGGCGAGCACCTGCTCGACCGGCTTGCCGGCCCATTCGGTCCCCTCGAGGGCGGCGTTCGCGTTGTCGACGTACGCCTTGTGGTGCGCGTCGTGGTGGATGCGCATCGTCTGCTCGTCGATGTGAGGCTCGAGCGCGTCGTACGCATACGGCAGGTCGGGAAGTTCGAAGGCCATCCGGGCTCCTTTCAACCGTCGTCTCGTCTGTGTGAGGAGGATATGCTCCCTCACCATGGCCACGCTCGCCTTCAACTTCCAGGAGATCGCTCCGCGGGAGCTCCGTCCCGAGCTGTACGAGCTCGACGGCATCTCCCGCGCCTCCGTCGAGGCGCACTACAAGCTGTACGTCGGATATGTGAACAAGCGGAACGAGATTCTCGGCCGGCTCGCCGAGGTCGATCTCGGCACTGCGAACCAGGTCTACTCCGACCTGCGCGCACTCAAGGTCGACCTCACGTTCGCGATCGGCGGCATCAAGAACCATGAGCTGTACTTCGCGCACCTCGGCGGCGGAGGCGGCGAGCCGACCGGAGCGTTCGGCGCGCTCGTGAAGCGCGACTTCGGGTCGGCCGCCGCGTGGAGGAACGATCTCCGTGCGACCGGCCTCGCCGCCCGCGGCTGGGCCTGGACGGCGTACGACTGGGACGAGGGGCGTCTCTTCAACTACATCGGGGACGCGCAGAACACGTTCCCGGTGTGGAACGCCACGCCGCTCGTCGCGCTCGACGTCTACGAGCACGCGTACTTCGTCGACTACCAGACCGACCGCGCCGCCTACATCGACGCGTTCTTCGACAACCTGGACTGGGACGTCGTGAACGGCTGGGTCGAGCAGTACGGCGTTCCTTCCTGAGCGCGCCGGTGCCAGGCACCCGAGTTTCTTGGAGCGGGAGCGAGGGGCGAGACCCTGGTGCCCGGCACCGGAGAGCCTGAATGTTGACCGTCGGCCTCGTCGCGGCCGGCTACCTCGCAGGCTCGATGCCGTGGGGCTACTGGCTCGTGCGGATCTTCCGCCACGAGGACATCCGGACGAAGGGCAGCGGGAACATCGGCGGCAGCAACGTCTGGCGCGTCTACGGCCGCTACCTCGGGCTGCCGACGGTGCTGCTCGACACCGCGAAGGGATTCGCGCCCGCGCTCGTCGCGACGATCCTCGTCGGGCATCTCGCCGGCGTGCTCGCGGGCGCGGCGGCGATGGTCGGGCACTGGCGGCCGCTGTTCATGAAGTTCAAGCGCGGCGGCAAGATCGTGGCGACGACCGGCGGGGCGTTCCTCGGCGTCGCGCCGATCGTCGGAGCCGTCGGGCTCGGGGTCTGGATCCTCGTCTTCTTCACGCTGCGCTACCCGTCGCTCGCGTCGATGGTGTCGGCGGTGTCGCTCGTCGCGTGGTCGGTACTGCTCGGCTATCCGTGGCCGGTGACGGTCTTCGCAGCGCTCGCTGCGGCCGGGGTCGTCCTGCTCCACCGCGCCAACCTGCGCCGCCTGCTGCGCGGCGAGGAGAATCGCTCGACGCTGTGGCGTCGCTGGTGGCGCAAGGAGTCGACTAACGCCGCAGCCAGTCCCTGAGCTCGGTGTGGCGCTGCGGCCCATGGCCGCCGCCGCCGAGCTCGGCACGCAGCTCGCCGACCGTTCCGTACCGCTCGGCGACGACCTCGTGCGCGTGGATCGTCTCGAAGTTCAGCTGGCGCGACAGCACGAAGTCGCCGTCGTCGAGGTCCGGCAGCTCGTCGAGCACGGTCTTCAGCGCGACGCGCACCGAGTCCTCGACGAAGCGCGGCTGCAGATGCGCGTGCTCGACGACGAACACCTCGTCGGGCCGCTTCAGGAGCTCGTAGATCGGCGAGCTCATCGACGCCTCGACGATCTCGACGAGCCGCTCCGCGTTCACGCGCCCGGCCGTGCCGATGAAGAGCGTCCCCTGCCCGCGCTGGTTGTGCGTCGCGACGGGTACGAGCTCGAGGATGCGGTCGACGTCGCCTCGGTCGAACCCCGCGTCGAGCAGGCGCTCGTAGGAGCGCTCCCGCACGAGGCCCTGCGCGCAGGGGCACGCGTTGATCCCGACCGCCTCGACGCCGACCACCCGCCGCACGCCGTGGCGCGATGCGGCGGCGATGCCGATGAGCGACACCATCTCCTGCGTCGTCAACCGGCTGACCGGCGTGCGCCGCTCGTACGGGTAGCGCGCGTGGATGCGAACCTCCGCGACGAGCGCCTGCTGGCGCTCGACGATGCGCCGCGCGACGTGCTCGGCGAGGTCCTCGACGAGGAATGCCTCGTCCTCGACGACGCCCTCGACCGCTTCCTCGAACAGCTCCGGGAAGCGGGACATGTGGACGCCCTTCTGCGACGCGTCGAGGTCGACCGTGCAGTCGATGGTCGCGGAGATGAGCTTCTCGCGCCGCCCGCGCCCGATCCGCACCGCCTTCTGCACGCCCGTGACGCCCGCGCGGGAGAGCCCGATCGCGATCTCGGGCGTCGAGGCCTGCAGGTCCTCGAGCTTGGCCATACCGCTAGGTTAGTGGCGCGTGCCCCAGGACCCGTCCTTCGCCCGGCTCGTCTCGCTCGCGTGCCACGACGTCCGTACGCCGCTCGCCACGGTGCACGGGTTTGCGGCGACCCTCGCCAAGACGGTCGAGGTGGCACCGCCCGGCGATCGCTACGTCGAGATGATCCTCGCGGCGTCGGCGCAGATCGCCGAGCTGCTTGACGAGCTCTCGGTCGCAGCGCGCATCGCCGGCGGCCGGTACGACCCGCATCTACGCGAGGTCGACACGCTCCAGCTGGCCGAGGGAGCCGCCGAGCGGCTCGGCTCCGACCGCGTGCGCGTCTCGGGCTCCGGCGCCGCCGTCCGGACGGACGTCGAGTCGGTCGACCGCGGCGTCTCCGCGCTCGTCCAGTCCGCGCTCCGGCACGGTGGGCTCGACGAAGTGGCCGTCATCGTGGACGGAGCGGTCATCCGCGTCTCGCCGATCGTCGACTCCGCGGCCAAAGTCGTCCTGGGGGAGGACCTTCGCGATCTCGGCGCCGCCGTCGCGGTGCGCTTGATCGAGGCGCTCGGTGGAACGGTCGCGGTGGTGGACGGCACGCTCGCGATCCGCCTCGCCTGATGCGGATCTTCCTCGCGGGGGCGACCGGAGTCATCGGCGTGCGACTCGTGCCGCTGCTCCTCGAGGAGGGCCACGCGGTCGCCGGGATGACTCGCTCGCAGCCCGAGCTCGTGAAACGGCTGGGTGGAGAGCCGGTCGTGTGCGACGTCTACGACCTCGCCGCCCTGCGCGATGCGGTGAGCAGCTTCGAGCCCGAGCTCGTGCTGCACATGCTCACCGATCTTCCGGACCGCCTCGAGGAGCTCGAGGAGAAGCTGCCCGCGAACCGGCGGATGCGTACCGAGGGCACGCGCAACCTCCTCGACGCCGCCGGCGCAGTCCGCACGATCGCGGAGAGCGTCGCCTTCCCGGCGGGGCAGGAGCAGCACGAGCGGATGGTGCTCGACGCCGGCGGCGTCGTTCTCCGCTTCGGCCGTTTCTACGGGCCCGGGACCTACAGCGGCGAGGACGGCCGGCCGGAGCCGCCGCGCGTCCACGTCGACGAGGCGGCGCGTCGCACCGTCGAGGCGCTCTATGCGCCGGCGGGAACCGTGCGCGAGATCGTCGAGGAAGACTCCGCGATCTCGTGACATGCGCGGCAGCGCGCCTCGTACTGCTCGAGCGCGCCGACGACGATCGTCTCGCCGTCCATCGGCGCCGGGCTGCCGTCGACGAGCCGCTGCGTCATCGTCGCCGGGCCGCCGCAGCGGTGGCAGACCGCCTGCAGCTTGTCGACGAGCTCGGCGCGGCACAGGAGCTCCGGCATCGCGCCGAACGGCAGGCCGCGGAAGTCCTGGTCGAGCCCGGCCGCGACGACGCGCGCTCCGCGTTCGATGAGCTGCTCGATCACGCCGACGACCGACGGCGCGAAGAACTGCACCTCGTCGATGCCGACCGCGTCGTAGCCGTCCGCGAGGCCGACGATGTCCTCCGGCCGGCTCACCGCGACGGCCCGCATCTTGGCCCCGGCGTGGCTGACGACGTGCCCGATGTCGTAGCGGTCGTCGATCCGCGGCTTGACGATGAGCGCGCGCTGGCCGGCGATCTCCGCGCGGCGCAGGCGCCGGATCAGCTCCTCGCTCTTGCCGCTGAACATCGGGCCGCAGACGACCTCGAGCCACCCGCCACGCTCCGGGAACAACCTGATCACGGTCGGGAGCCTATTAGGCGGGCTGGACGGATCTCTCGAACGCCCACCGGGCGAGCAGCCGCAGGCTGACGATGCCGAGCGGGCGGCCGTCCTTCACCACCGGCAGGTGGCGGAAGTTGTTCTCGAACATGATCCGCGCGGCCTCTTCGACCGTCGTCTCCGGCTCGATCGTCACCGGGTCCGGCGTCATCCACTGGCGAACGCGAGCCTCGGCGGCGCGGGCGCGGGATGCAACGGCGCGCAGGAGATCGCGCTCGGTGACGATGCCGACGATCCGCACCATGTCCTCGACGACGACGACGGCGCCGACGTTCGCCGCGTTCATCTTCTCCGCCGCCTCGCCGATCGTGTCCGAGGGCGAGACGGTCAGGACGTCCTTCACCATCAGGTCGGCAACCGTGGCCATGGGGCATTATCGCAGCAGGCGGGAAAGCCTCCGGTCCTTGAGGACGCGGCCGCCGGTCTGGCACTCCGGGCAGTAGTAGATCGTGTGCTCCTCGAAGTCGACCTGGGCGATCGGCGTGCCGCAGACGTCGCACGGCTGTCCGAGCTTGCCGTGCACCCGGTACGTCCGGTCGTCGCCGGTTCCCTGCTCGCGCAGCGCGAGGCCGCGGACGAGCTCGGCCTCGACCGCCGCGGCGAGCCGTGCGACCTCCTCGTCGTCGAGGTCGGTCGAGAGCGCGTAGGGAGAGAGCTTCGCCTCGTGGATGATCTCGTTCGCCCAGGCGCGGCCGATGCCGGCGACCGCGCGCTGGTCGCGCAGTAGCGAGTGCAGGCGCCGGCCCTCGCGTCGCAGGATCGCGGCGAGCGCGTCCGCGCCGATGCCGGCCGCCTCCGGGCCGAGGTGCGCGAGCTCCGCCTCGGCGGCTTCGGAGGTGAGCAGCCAGACGCCGGCGCGCTTGCGTCTCGCGTTCTCGGTGAGCACCAGCTTCGAGCCGCCCTCGAACTCGAGCGCGAACGCCGGCGCCTTCGGCCCCTTGTCGCCGGTGTGCAGGAACTTGAGCCGCCCGGACGTCATCAGGTGGACGAGCAGCACGAGCTCGCCGTCGTCGGTCGGGAAGAGCAGCCTCTTTCCACGCCGCGCGACGCCGTCGAAGCGCCTCCCCTCGAGCGCCGCGAGCGGCGGGTCGAAGGTCTTCAGCGTCGCGATGTGCGCCGGCCCGGCCTTCGCGACCGGGAAGGCCGAGACCGGATCAGCTAGCTGGCGCCGCCACGCCTCCATCTCCGGGTACTCGGGCATCTGAGGGCACGGTAGCGCCCCGGATGGGCGAGACCATGATCGGGATGCAGGCGACCGTGGCGCCGATCGCTGTGGCGATCAGCGTCGTGCGCAGGCCGAGCGGTCCGGCGACCACGCCCGCGAGCGCAGAGCCGGCCGGGATCGTGCCCCAGTACATCAACCGCACGATCGAGTTCATCCGTCCGAGCAGCCTCGTGGGCGTGATCGCCTGGCGGTACGTGAGCTGGTTGACGTTCGCGAAGAAGCCGACCGTCGAGGCGACGAAGCCGGTGACGACGATCACGAGCGCGGCGTGTGCGCGGGGTGCGCCCGGTACGGCCGCCGTCAGCGCCGAGTACACGACCCCGGAGTACGCGATCATCCGCCCGAGGCCGAAGCGCCTCGCAAGCCGCTCGTTCACGGCGGCTCCGAGCAGCAGGCCCGAGCTCGCCAGCGCGAGGACGATTCCGATCTTCGTCGCGCTCCAGTGCAGCGTGCGCACGAAGTAGACGACCTCGATTGCGAAGAAGCCGGACGTGAACAGGTTCCAGAGCGACGTCCAGACGGTGAGCGTGCGGAGGTTCGGCTGGCCGAAGACGTAGCGGATGCCCTCGAGCAGCTCGTCTCGCTTGCGCGTCCGCGCCGGCTCGGGCATCTCCTCGCGCCCGCGGATGTGCAGGACGAAGGCACCCGACGCGGCGTAGGTGACGCTGTTCGCGACCACGGCGACGGCGGCCCCGACCGCGCCGATGAGCGCACCGGCCAGGGTCGGCCCGATGACCTGGGCGACCGCCTGCGTCCCGAGCAGCTTCGCGTTCGCCTCGTTCAGTCGCTCCCGGGAAACGAGGCCGGGGAGGAACGACAGGTACGAGACGTCGAAGACGACGGTGAGCGTGCCGTGGATCACGGCGACGACGTACAGCTGCACGAGTGTCAGGTCGCCGAGCCAATACGCGATCGGGATCGTCGCGAGGCTCAGCGCGCGGCCGACGTCGGCGGCGATCATCAGCGGACGCCGGCGCATGCGGTCGATCCAGACGCCGGCCGGCAGCGAGAAGAGCAGGAACGGCACCGCGGAGAACGCGCGCAGCAGCGCGACCTCGAGCGCTCCCCGCTTGAGGACGAAGAGCGCGGTCAGCGGGATGGCGAGGATGCTGACCTGCTCGCCGAGCTGGCTGATGCCGTTCGCCGCCCACAGGTCGACGAAGCCGCGGTCCCGCCAGAGCGGGCTACGCATCCGCCGCTGCGGGCCCTGCCAGCGGCGTGCCTTCGACGAGGCCGCCTTCGAGCTCGGCCTGCGCGAGTGTCGGTTCGATCACGGGCTCGGGCATGTCGACGATCGAGCGTACCGGCGAGAGCAGCACTGTGAGGAAGACGGGGGCGCTGCCGATCGCGCCGACCCACATCGCCGCGCGCAGCCCGATCGTCTGCCCGAGCGCGCCGCCCAGCA
>Ga0075272_1000291_pt1 | contig 11080 bp, 15 predicted proteins | sample SF_Rice_5C_0N_40_FD_69776 | JGI IMG/M metagenome (GOLD analysis project Ga0075272, IMG submission 69776) | Rice paddy soil microbial communities from Twitchell Island, California, USA - SF_Rice_5C_0N_404 | ecosystem: Environmental > Terrestrial > Soil > Paddy field/soil | place: USA: Twitchell... | reverse complement strand
AACGGCCCTTGACCTCGGGGCCCAGCTCGCCGTCCGCAATGAGACGGCCGTTGCGCGCCTCGCGGCGCCAGTAGCGAGAAGTATTCTCCATGTTTTCCTTTTTTTGCACTGCCGCCGTCGTTAAGCGGGGCGCGGACGCGGAGCGGGCCGAGCATGGCCCCCGACGAGCTGACGCCGCGCATGGTGCGTTTGCGCGACCAGCTGCGCAACCACGAGCGCAACGCCGGCGTGGTTTGGTTCGACGGCTTCCACGTGCGCCGCGGCGAGCAGGCCGTGCGCGTGCCGGGCGTGCATGAGTGGATGCGCACGCACGTGTTCCCCGAGTACAACTTCCGCGACGCGTACCGGCGCGGCAGCGCCAAGAAGACCAAGTCGCGGTGGGACGCGCTGAAGTTCTCGGCCGCGCACTGCGGCCGCAAGGCCGGCTTGCAGGCGCACGCGGACATCGAATTCTTCGCCACCGCCTCGCGCACGGAGCGGATGGTGCGACGCAAGCCGCTGAACCCGCACTCGCAGAAGTTCATCGCGGCCATGTCCGCCATGGGCCTGACGATGCTGCTGTCCGAGTTCGTGGTGTACGACGAGGACATGTTCGCCACGCCGGTCGATGTCGTGTGCATGCGCCGGGCGCCGAAGCCCGGCGAGCGCGAGCTGGTGCTCGTGGAGCTGAAGACGGCGCGCACGACGGACGCGTTCCTGGCGCCGGGGAAGCACGACATGCGGCCGCCGTTCGACTTCATGAAGGACGGGCAGGCCTCGCAGGCCGTGGTGCAGGTGACGCTGGCGCAGATGGTCCTGCGCAAGCGGTACGGCATCGACACCGACGCCATGGTGCTGTTCTCGCCGCTCGACAAGTTCGTGATCCGCAAGATCGAAATCCCGCGGCAGCTGTGGCCGACCGCGCAACGCGCGGTGTTCGCCCGACTTTCGCAGGTGCACAGGAATAAGGCCGCTGCGCGGCCCGCCAAGCGCAAGTAAACATGGTGAGCAAAGACCTCGTTGTGCTGTCGGCCGTGCTCGGCACGTTCTGCGTGGTGGCGCTGGTGGTGCTGCTCACGGTCAACGACAAGCACAGCCTCGTGCGGCCGCCGCGGTGGCCCGTCGGCAACGTGCGCGCGCTCGACTCGCACATCATGGAGCCGCGCGTGGAGATGTGCCGCGTCGTCGGTGACGGCACGACGTCGTTCTACGTGTCCCAGTCTCACGCGCAGATATACGTCGTGCGCGGGGCGTGTATCGGCGCGTGCCCGTGCGACGCACAGAAACCCGTGGCCGTGGCCGACGCGCTCTTCTGCCCCGACCCGTTCGTGATGATGTGCGACTGCGAGACCGACACAACGGTGTGCGGGAACGAGAGCGCGCATGTATTGCTTGGGGGAGACACGCTGCACGACGGGAGGTGCCCGTGCTCTACTTCCACAGCCGCTTGACGAACGGGCTGGAAGCACACGCATCGCACACATGCGTGCGCGCAATGACGTTGCCTGCCACCGCGCACAGCACGCACCGCCCGCGCGGCTCGGGCGTGTGCGTCCGCACGGCCTCGAGAATGTACTTCGGTGAGTAAACCAACGGCCCGGTGCGCGGGTGCACGAACGCCCGCCGAATCCAGTTGCGCCAGCGCTGCATGGCCTTCGCGTCGCTCGGCGCCTCGTCGTACAGGCGGCCGCCGAGCGGGTCGGGCGCAAAGCGCTCGCAGCGGCACGTGGCGCGGCTGCCGGTGCACACGCTGCACACGCACATGCACGCGATCTGGCGCGCCGTGGACTGCCGGCACAGCAGACAGAACCGGCTGCCGTCGCTCAGCTCGGGCGTCGTGAACGTGAACCGGAAGTCGCCCGCATCGACCACGGCCGGCTTCTTCTTCGGCCTCGTGTCCACAGGCCGCGCCGCGGGGCGCTTCTGGGGCTGCTTCCGCTCAACGAACTCCTTCAGCGAGGGGTCGCCGGCAAAGTCCATGATCCCGCGATCGACCTCCACGGCGATGGGGTCGCCCGGCGCTGCGGGCTCGGCCGGCGGCTGCGGCAACGGCGGCTCCTCCGGCGGGGCGTGGCGCCGCAGGAGCGCCTCGGCCTCGGCGCGGAAGCAGAACCCGCCCGCCTTGCGCCGGTCGAGCATGTGCTCGGCATCTTCCCACCGCGGGAACCGCTCGGCGCACATCTTGCGGCGCAGGCCCTCGGCGAACGAGGAGAACTGGGCGTCGCTGAGCAGCAGCAGCGTAGCCATCATGACGTCGGCAGGGGAAGTGGCCTCGGCGGTGCGGACACGGAGCAGCGCCGTGGTGCGGTCGTCATCCATTGCGCTATGCCCCTGCGGCACACCGCCCCACAGGAATTCGACTGCCGGCCTGTTTTTTGCGCGCACTTCAATTTCATGGCTGACGCGAGCAAGCTTGGCGCCGGATACCTCGTGATCCCGCCGACGTCCCGCGCGGACGATAGCCCGTACTTCCTGATGGACGAGGGCGAGAAGATCGAGTTCATGGCCACGTTCATCCCGAAGGCGCACGTCGGCGCGCGCGGCATCGCCGGCGTTGGCGAGTTCAAGTCGGGCATGTTCGAGACCGTGCGGGTGTCCCAGCCCGTGCGCGACGCCGGCTTCAGCCGCGGCTACGTGGACGACGAGGGCGCCGTGAACGGCTCCGAGTTCAACCCCGACGGCTCGGCGTTGATGTTCCAGCAGCTGTGCGGCAGCGTGGTGCTGTTCCGCGCCGCCGACGCGCGCAAGCGCGCCAGTCGCGCGGGCACGGCGAAGAAGGCCGCCGCGGCTAGGACTCGGAAGTAAAGGCGATGGCGGATACATTTGTGGAGCTGTGCGTGGGCTCGGCCGCCGTCAGCCTTTTCATGGTGGATCGCCAGAGCCCGTTGGTGGGTTTTGCGGGCGGCAATGCGGGTTACGCCGAGCAGATCGCGGGTATGTTTGGGGAGCGCCCGCCGTCGAAGTTCGTATGGGTCGACGCGGGGCCGTGGGGCCGCACGTGGCTAGCGCTGCGCGACGATCGCGCAGCAGTGGTGCGCGCGCTTCAGTCCGCGGCGGCCATGTCCGCGCGTGAGGCCCGGTCTTGGGCGGTGGCAGAGCGCGACAGCGCCGCGGGCGCCGACGCGGCGGCCGCTCACCTCCTTGTGATTGCCTCGACGTACGGCGGCTTCGAGCGGGGTGGCTTCAAGGGACCGCACAGACGCCGGCCAAACGTGGACGGCTTCATCCCCAGCCGGCTCTCGCTCCTCGCGCGCGTGCGCGCTCTTCGGCTTCCGGCCGATCTGACAATCATGCACGCCGACGCCGCCATGGCGCCACCTTGCCCTGCGGCGGTGTACATCGATCCGCCCTACCTCGGCACCACAAAGTATCTCAGCGCGCTTCCGCGCGAAGCCGTCGTGCAGGTCGCACGGGCATGGGCGCAGAACGGCGCTCGCGTTGTTGTCTCGGAGGGCTCGCCCGTGGCGGAGCTCGTCGAATCCGGCTGGACGGCGCAGGAGTTGGGGACGCGTAAGGGGCAAGGCAGGACGAACGCCCGCTCCGCCCGCGAATTTGTCACCTTTAACGCAGGCTAAATTGGCAAATTGAGTTCCTTGGCCTTCTCCATGAGCACCGCGAGCTGGGAGAGCCGCCACGTCTGCTACCTCTGTTCGACGGACACGCGCTTCGGCTCCGGGCCCGAGGAATCTTCCAGCACGTGCTTGTCAGACATTAAAAAAATGCGGTCTCAGTATCGCAGGATTCCGTTCACCGTCGGCGTCGCCATCGCCGACGAGCTGCCCGGGAGCGACGTTTGGCCTGCGTGCCTCGACGCCATCGTCTGCTGGGCCGCCATGCCACGCTCCCCGCACTACCCGGCGAAGTTCCTCGTGCACCCGTCGCACGCGTGGCTGGCGGAGGTGCTCACCGAGCGCACCGCCCTGCCGGCGGAGGTCATGCCGGTGCTGGTCGATACCGGCATGGAGCGCGATGTGGGGCTGCCCGCGACGGACTCGCGCTGGGTCATCGCGGCTGACTGCCGCCTCGTGCGCGAGTGCGAGGAGGTTCTCGTGCTGCACGAGTACGCCTACAAGCGCGACCCGCGGTTCCTGCCGATGCTGTGGGTGGCGGAGCACCAGCGGAAGCCCGTATGGCGGCTGGCGCACTCCCCCGGGGTGCACCTGAACCAAGTGCCATCCGCGCGGCTGGCGTACGAGATTCGCAAGATTTTCACCAACTGGCACACCACCGCTCTGACGCCAGAGGAAAACAGTCCGGAGGCAGAGCACGACGAAAAATGAAGCTCAGCTGTAGCAGCAAGTGCGGCGCCGCTGAGGCGGAGCTGCTGGGGCGCCTGCGGCGCGTGCTCAAGTACGTCGCGGTCTTCGCCGAGGCCGATCCGCACTTCAGCGAGGTCGAGGTCAAGCACACCGACGATCCGTCCGAGGTGACGGTGTACTTCGACGACGGTCTGCGCGTGCTGTTCGTGTACGACACCGACGTGCACGCGCTCGTGTACACGGAAGACCGCGAGCGTATCCCCATGCCGCCGCCCGCCGGGCTCGCCAAGATACCGTGCAGCGAGGAGGGCGGCGCGCAGTTCGTGGCGACGGTGGGGCAGCTCTACGAGGCCGTCAGCGCCGCCCGCGCCGCCGCGGCAACCTCCGAATAAACGGGAGGTCGACGGGTCGCTAGTGGAATGAAGCCGAATCGACGCTTTACTTGCTGCGGCTGTGCTTACCGAGCACGCCGAACGGGCGCGCGGGCGCCTCGTCGTCCGACCCCGCGGCGTCCATCTCCGACGCCTCCGCGTCCTCGAGTTTCTCCAGCAGATCGTGGGCAACTTCGTCCAGCTCCTTCGGCGGCACGGACTGCGTGTACTTGCTCAGGTCGTGCAGCACCATCGAGTCCTCGCCGACGGCCGCGTACCCCGCGCGCGGTACTTGGCCGCGCGGGCGAACAGCCGCTTCATCTCGTACGTCCGGCCGCCCATGCCCATTTAAATGAATCCGCGCTTTTACTTGCTTTCGGGGCGCTGCCCGCATCGCAAATCATGTGGTGGCGCGCATGGCAGTGGTTGCGCCCCATCCCGATCGCGCCCGACGGCAACGAGGGCGCGCCTGTGCGCCGGCCGTCCTCCGGCGACCAAGGGCCGGGGGTGCTGAGCGTGCTGGACTACGACAGCGAGGACGCCACGGCGTTGCATCTCCGGGAGTACGAGGTGTACCTGCGCCGAGACATCGCCGCTGCCCTCACGCCGCACGGCACCGCGTACGTCGGCGCGGCGCAGTGCCTCCAGAAACAGGAGGAACCGGCGGTGAGCAGCCTTGTGTTTTTGGCACTGCGCGCGGTTTACGGGGCGTTGCGTGTGTACGGGCGACTGCCAGCGGATGACGAAAATGCTCAATCAGTGGAGGACGAGCTTGCGCAGTCCGCGCTGAGCACAATTCCGCCCGGTGTGTACTACGCTGCGTCGGGCACGGAGTTCATCGAAGTCGGGGAAACCGGTGGGCGCGTTCTGCTGCGCAAGGGGGCCTGTGTGCGTACGTACTACGGCGCGGGTCGTCTCTGTGTGGAGACGTGGCATGTCGGCGGGAGGAAGCACCGTGCGGATGGACCGTCTCATCGGATGTGGGACAACGTGGGTCATCTCTTTGTGGAGGGGTGGCATATCGACGGGAACGAACACCGCGCAGATGGACCGTCTTATCGGATATGGGATCAGGCGGGCCGTCTTCGTGTGGAGAGGTGGCGTGTCGACGGGAAGAGCCACCGCGTGGATGGCCCGTCTTTTCGGAGGTGGGATGAGACGGGTCGCCTCCGTGAGGAGAGGTGGCGTGTCGACGGTGTGCCCGTGGATCCGCCTGCTTGTTTAGCGTAAATAGATCTCAAATCGGAAAAGTGTCACCGGCGGTGATCGAACCTTGAATGCGCGAATTGGATTCCAAACAGGAAAGAATGGTGGGGAGCAGTCTTGTGTTTTTGGCATTGCGCGTGGTGTACGGGGCATTGCCCGTGGATGACGGAATTGTTCAACCGGCTGAGGACGAGCTTGTGCAATCCGTGTTGAGCACAATTCCCCCCGGTGTGTACTACGGTGCGTCGGGCGCGGAGTTCATCGAAGTCGGTGAAACCGGTGGTCGCGCTGTGCTGTGCAAGGGGGCGTGCGTGCGTACGTACTACGACACGGGTCGTCTCTGCGAGGAGACGTGGCGTGCCGACGGAAAGGACCACCGTGTGGATGGACCGGCGCACCAGCGGTGGGACGAGGCGGGTCGTCTCCGTGTGGAGACGTGGCGTGCCGACGGGAAGGAACACCGTGTGGATGGACCGTTCTATCAGAGGTGGGATGAGGCGGGTCGTCTCCGTGTGGAGCGGTGGTGTGTCGACGGAAAGGACCACCGTGTGGATGGGCCGGCTTATCAGAAGCGGGATGAGAGGGGTCGTCTCCTCGAGGAGATGTGGTGTGTCGACGGGAAGCAACATCGTGTGGATGTACCGTCTTATCGGAGGTGGGACGAGGCGGGTCGTCTTTGTGCGGAGAGGTGGTGTGTCGACGGGAAGGAGCACCGTGTGGATGGACCGTCTTATCGGAGGTGGGACGAGGCGGGTCGTCTCCGTGTGGAGAGGTGGTATGTCGACGGTATGCCCGTGGATCCGCCTGCTTGTTTAGCGCAAATAGATCTCAAATCGGAAAAGTGTCACCGGCGCTGACCTCCAGCAGACCGTCGGCAACCTCGTCGGGCACATTCGGGGCGCCGACTGCGTGTACATGTTTATTCCTCTGAGTCCGACGTGTCGCTCAGCGTGGAAAGCTCGCGCGCGATCCGCGGCCGGCGCATGCACGGCTCGATGCCGTTCTCGTCGCCAAACGAAATGTCAAGGCGGTAGGCGTCCCAGTCCTCGAAGCGGCGGCGCTTGGCGCGCACGACGTAGCCGGGCAGCCACTCGACGTGGATGGCGTCGCCGACGGCGCGGGCGCGCTCGAGCGTCGTGAAGGTGCCGAAATAGTCCGGCGCGCGGCCGGGGCGGCAACCGGTGACGTCATAGACGTGGCGGCCGCCGTACGTGCCCAGTCGCCAGTCGTAAATCTTCTCCTGCAACGCGCGGATGCGCGCGCGGCGCTGCCGCAGCTCGGCGCGCGCGCCCGCGTACTCCTTCTCAATCTCGGCGCGCCACGCGTCCACGGGGCTGGCCATTTCTATTTTTTACGGTGCGCCTATTCCAGCGCGCAGTCCGCAGTCTCGCTCATGACCCGGAACTCGCTGAGCGCCCACAGCGACGACGGCTGGAGCAGGCGGACGGCCTGCCTCACCCACAGCCGCTCGTCGATGTCCGTGGCCACCTTGTCCTGCACGTAGCGCAGCGCGAACTGCACGGCCGGCATCGGCGCCTCGTGCGGCGCGCGCTGCCACCAGTGCGTCGGCAGGTAGTCCTCGCACAGTCGGAACTTGACGGCGTGCTCGCCGACCATGCGGCGCACCTCGTGCTCCGGCAGCTCTTGCCGCACCACGCGGATGAACTCGAGGAATTCGTTGATGCCGGGGCCGAAGGTGGCCTCGTCGAGGTACGGGAACCGGAACTTGTGGTCGCGCGGGATGGCCTCGATGCTGTCCGAGATGGGCGCCGAGAGGATGTGGAACCTGTGCAGGCTGCGGATGACCAGGCCGTCGCCGACGCTCTTGGCATGCGCCTGCTGTGCGCCGCGCGAGCCGGCGGCGATGCTCATGGCGGCGGTGCGCGCCGCCTCCGCGGACGACGCGCGGATCCAGTAGCCCCCGCTGGCGCGCGCCGCCTGCGCCTTGTGCACGTCGTTGCCCACGTACGCACACGGCCCCGCTGCGCTGCTCAACGGCTCGTGGTCGCGGGCGCGCAGCCACGCCTGCGTGGAGGCGGGCAGCGCTTCGTCCGTTACGATCGCGCGCATGATCTCGTACGTCGCACCGCCCACGTCCATTTTAATGAATCGGCGTTTTTATTTGCTTTCGGGACGCTGCCTGCATCGGAAATCATGTGGCGGCGCGCGTGGCAGTGGTTGAGCCCCATTCTGATCGCGCCCAACGGCAACGAGGGCCTGCCCGTGCGCCGGCCGTCCCCCGACGACGACGACGGGCCGGGACTGCTGAGCATGCTCGACTACGACGGCGAGGACGACACGGCGTTGCAGATGCGGGTGTACGAGGCGTACCTGCGCCAAGACATCGCCATTGCCGGCGCGCTGCGCTGCGCCGCGTACTTCCGCGCGGCGGACTATTCCGAGACCGAGGTCGTGCAGCAGATGTACGCGTTCTGCGAGTCCGAGTTCCGCGAGTCGTGGGACTACCTGAGGGAGGCGCGGCTGTGGACGGGCCGATCGACGGAGCTGATGAACTTTGTGTGGAGGCTCACGAATGCGGAACCACAGTTCCCCGCGCTTACGCAATAGACATTCACTGCGTCAGGCGCATGCACCAGTCCACGCACGCTGCGTCCTCCTTGCGCGCGTACGTGCGGTGCACCTTGCCGTCGGTGCCGACAAACACCACGCTCATCTGGTTCATGCGCGGCAGCACGGCCTCCTCGCCGGCAAACACGGCGTCCTTGATGGTCACCGTGCGGCCGCCGGGGTGCGGCCACCGCTCGCCGACCTGCGGCGCGTACAGCAGCGCGTCGTCCTCGCGCAGGAACAGGCACGGCAGCGCGACGCCGAGGTGGCCGCAGCACAGGCACTCCGCCGTGCCCGCGGCGTGCGCGCGCATCACGCCCTCAAGCATGTCCAGCGACACGTTGACGCGCTGCGTCGGCGTGAGCTGCGCCAGCGCGTACCCGCACACGCCGTCCCGCTCGGGCCCCGGCCGGCCGAGCCCAAGGCCGCGCAGCTCATCGCGCAGCCAGCGCGCCCGCGCGAGGTCAGGCGGCCCGAACGCACGCTTCGTGACGACGTTGAAGCCGGCGCGGTTGTGCTTGTCGTAAAAGTGCCCCATGACCGGAAACTCCGCGGCCACCGGCGCGCTCATGTACGAGTACAGCGTCACGCCGAGGACGAGGCCGACCAGCAGGATGGCCGTCCACCGGATCGTCGGCCCGTAGAAGGCGTACAGCCGCGCCCACCGCCCCGCAACCCACCACCGCTGCAACCGGCTGACCGGATCGTACTCCTCGGCCGCCAGCCAGCCCACCACCGCACGCAGCCATGGCCGCGCAGCCACACGCGCCGCCAGCCACGCCTTCGTGTCCTGCAGCCGGCGCCGCACGCGGACGCGCCGCGCCTCAGCGCTGGCGGCGCTCATCTTCGCCTGCGTGCGCTGCGTGCGCTTTTTGGCCAGCGCGGCCACGATCTGCCGCACGTCCCGCAGGGCGCAGGCCGTGTTTAGTCCAATCTCCGTGGCAGCCGCCGCATGCTTCGCCTCCAGGGCTTCGAGACAGGCATTGCGTTCGGCCTCGTATTGCTCGATCTTGCGCTTGCGAAGCGCGGCCTTGTTGGCGCTCCACGTGGCGATCACATCGTCCGTCATGCCGCCAAGCAGCGTCGGCATGGGGCAGTCCTCCTCGACGCGGGCGTCCACGTCCTTCTTTCGGTTCTCGCACGTGTCCACGGCAGCGGCGTGCATCGCCTCTGTCGTCGCGCGGTTCTGCTCGACGGCCCTCGCCCGCATCTGCTCGATCGTGGCTTCGCGCTCCTTCTGCCACGTCTCCACGTAGAACGGGCTCCAGTGCTCGTCCGGCACGGCGACCTCCTCCACCACGTCGCCGCCCACCACAACGGCCACGCGAGGCGCACTCTGCGGATCATGGCCTTGCATCGGCGACTCGAATGCGCCGGGCGTCGGCGTTTGTTCCAGCCACGGCGCGCTGCCGAACACGAACGCCGGCTCCGCCATGACCGGAGCAGGCGCAGCCGCCAGCACCTCATCCGCGGAATACTCCTCGACGGCCACCGCGCCCTGCACTACGAACGCCTCGGCCTCGCGCTGCTCGCGCAAGACGCGCAGCATCTCAAAAAAAGGAACCTGCCCGTCTTTCATTTTTCCTTGGGCGCCTCGAGCACGAACGACTTGTCGCGCTCGAGCACGAACGACTCGTTGTGCTCGATCACCGTGAAGTGCGCGGCCGCGAGCGCCTCGCGGATGCGCGGCATGATGACGTCGTACCGGCAACCGAACACAAGGCGGGGCTCGCGCGCCGCAGCGAGCGACTCCCGAATCTGCGCGAACTGCATGTGCTGCATGCGCACCATCAGATCGATGGCGTCCGCGGTGTACTCCTCCGGCTTACGGCAGACCGCCCTCATTGTGGCAGCGGGCACCTCAAACTCGATCGGGAAAGGCATGATCACATGCCCCGAGTTGAGCCCCAGCTCCAAGCCTTCCTCCTGAGCGAGCTTGCACCATAGCCCGCGCTCATGCCGCGCATACGCATCGGCGTCCTTCATCTGGGCGCGCACCAAGTTCGGCCACGCCACGTCACCTTTCAAGATGCGCTTGAGGCGCCACGCGCGCGCGTCGTCCTTCGAGACGACCTTGCGGGCCCAGTCGGCCGCCTCCACGAACACGATCGGCTCGTCAAACAGGCCAGGCTGGGCATCCCCGGCCGGGTCCTCGCTGATGCTGTTCCCCGGCTCGCTGCTCTCCTCCGACTCGATGCTGTCCGACGAGCTGCGCCACTCCGGCCGCCGCCGCTTCTGCTCACTCCGCTCCTCTGTCACGTCACCTGCACGCTTCATTCTTTTTGCACTGAATCCGCTCCCGGCGTGTTTCTATTTTTGCCGGGATAAAAATAGATTTCTATTTTCGAAGTTGCCGCTACACTGTGAAACCCGCGAGCACCACCGCGCAGTACGCGCAATGCCAAAACACACAGGTCTCAAAAAAGGAACCTGCCCGTCTTTCATTTTTCCTTGGGCGCCTCGTGAAAGAACGGGATGTGGCGCTCGAGCTCCGGGTGCTCGAGGTTGTGACAAGCCGGGTCTTCTATATGGTGCTTGCGCACGAGCACCTGGTGCTCGTCGATGTGATACGCCACGCCATTTACATGGTAGATGCGCCCGAACCCCTCGCGCTCGACGACGGGATAAGCCAGGCCATCAATATGGTGCTTCCCCCCGTCAACACGCCAGGTGAGACCACTCGCGTCGTAGTACGTG
>Ga0075272_1000290_pt1 | contig 11093 bp, 10 predicted proteins | sample SF_Rice_5C_0N_40_FD_69776 | JGI IMG/M metagenome (GOLD analysis project Ga0075272, IMG submission 69776) | Rice paddy soil microbial communities from Twitchell Island, California, USA - SF_Rice_5C_0N_404 | ecosystem: Environmental > Terrestrial > Soil > Paddy field/soil | place: USA: Twitchell... | reverse complement strand
CTGGAAGACGGGTTCGGCCGGCCGGGCGGCGGTGAAGGCGTACTGAGAACGTACGTCTAGCCGACGCCAGGCCGGACGGGCCCGTATAACGGCGCGTATCGCCGCGCCGGCTACGCCCGGCTACGCCGGCGCGCGGCGGCGAAACACCCAGGCGATCAGGATTCCCACCAGATACAGCGCGATCATCGGAAGCGCGAAGACGCACTGCGTCATCATGTCCGGGGTCGGCGTGATGACCGCCGCGATCACGAAGATCAGGAGGACCGCGTACTTGAACTTCGCCAGCAGGAACCGCTCCGTGACGAGCCCGATCCGAGCGAGGAAGAACACGAGGATCGGGAGCTCGAAGCAGAGCCCGAGCCCGAAGATGATTTTCGACGCCATCGAGAGGTATTCGTTGACCGTGATGACCGGCGTGAATCCCGTCTGAGTGCCCATGCCGACCAGGAACTGGCAGACCCGCGGAAAGGCGACGAAGTAGCCGAACGCGCACCCCGTCAGGAAGAAAAGAGCGGTGACGACGATGAACGGAACGGCATAGCGCCGCTCGCGCCGGTAGAGCGCCGGCACGATGAACAACCAGACCTGCCAGAGGAGGAACGGGGACGCGACGATGAGCCCGCCGTAGAGCGCCACCCGGAAATACAGGATGAACGGCTCCGGCATGGTCGTGAAGGCGAGATGGTTCCCCTTCGGGAGGTAGGGAAGGATGGGCTGCTCGATCCAGTGGAAGAGGGTCGGCGAATACGTCCACGCGCCGACGAAGGCGATCGCGACGGCCAGGATCGACCAGATCAGACGGCGGCGCAGCTCCTCGAGATGGTCGAAGAACCCCATGCGCGGGAGCTCTTCTTCGCCCGGCTCCCGATCCCGGTTCGGCGCGATGTTCAAACTGGAAGCGCCCGGCTAGCCTGGCTTCACGGCCGAATCGGCCGGCGGTGGAGCGGGAGCGGGCGGGATGGCGGGCGGAGCGGGCGGCGCCAGGGGCTCGATCTTCGCTTCCTCCTTCAGCCCGTCCACCTCTCTCTGGATGCTCTGCTTGAAATCCTCGGAGGCCTTCTTGAACTCTCCGAGCCCTTTTCCGAGCGATTTGCCGATCTCCGGGAGCTTCTTCGGCCCGAAGACGATCAACGCGACGATGAAGATGAGGATCAATTCCGGCATGCCGATGGAGCCGAGCATGAGCACCCCTTTCGCGCGTATTCTGTGCCCCGCCGAGGCCGCCGTCAATTCGGCCGGAGAATCGAGGAAGCGTCTGGCCAGAAACGGGGAACGCGTGGGAGAATGAACGGACCTCCCGCTGCGTTTGGGAGGGTGGAGGTCCCGGGGTGAAGCGGAAAACGATCCTGCTGTTCGTTGGAATCGTCGCCGGAGCGACGCTGCTCGGAGGCGCCGGCGGCCGAAAGATGAGCGCCGAGCCGGAGGGAGGAACGCCGTCCCTTTCGGAGTACGCGGAGCTGATCACCGCGGCCGGCGACTGGAGCGCGGAGAAGACCGCCCCGGACAAGCTCGTCTACGCGTCGATCCGCGGGATGCTGTCTCGCCTCGATCCCCACACGAACTTCCTCGATCCGAACGAGTTCTCCTCGATGGAGGAGAAGCAGCGGGGATCGTTCTACGGGCTCGGCATCTCGATCCAGAAACGGCAGGGCCACGTCACCGTGATCTCGCCGATCGAGGGAACGCCGGCCTGGAAGAAGGGAATCCGGGCGGGAGACATCATCAGCCGGATCAACGGCGAGCCGATCGACGACTGGACCTCCGACGAGGTCGTCCGGCACCTGAAGGGACCGAAAGGGACGCAGGTGACGATCACGATCCGGCGCGCCGGCTTCAACGAGCCGATCGAGATGACGATCACGCGCGCGGAGATCCCGACGAATTCGGTTCGCTACGCGTTCATGCTGACGCCGGACGTCGGCTACATCCATCTCGCGGAATTCACGCACACGTCGAGCGGCGAGGTGATCTCCGCGATCGACCGGCTCAAGCAGCAGGGAATGAAGAGGCTGGTCTTCGACCTGCGCGGCAATCCGGGCGGCGTCCTCGATCAGGCGGTCGACATCGCGGACATCTTCCTGAAAAAGAAGGAGAAGGTCGTCTACACCCGCGGGCGAACCGCCTCCTCGGACCAGGATTTCTACGCGCCGGGGAACGGCCCGCACTTCGACGGCCCGCTCGTCCTGCTCGTCAACCGCGGCTCGGCGTCGGCCTCCGAGATCGTCTCGGGGGCGATCCAGGACCACGACCGGGGCCTCATCGTCGGGACCACGACGTGGGGGAAAGGCCTCGTGCAGGGCGTCTATCCCCTGCCGTACGGCGCGGGCCTCGCCCTGACGACGGCGAAGTACTACACGCCGTCGGGACGCTGGATTCAGCGCGACTACTCGAACTTCTACGACTACATCAATCCCGACGACGACGCGGCGGACAACCGCGACGCCGACGCGCGGAAGAACGGGAAGGTCTTCTACACGGACGCGGGGCGGCCGGTGTACGCGTCGGGCGGAATCACGCCCGACGACGTCGTCCGCTACGAGAAAGCGTCGAAGTTCGTGCAGCGTCTCCAGGCGCACGGCGTGTTCTTCAACTTCGCGGTCGATTACCTCGCCCGGCACCCGAACGTCCCGGAAAGCCTGCCGGTCGACGAAAGCCTGCGGAGCGCGTTCTTCCGGTACGTCCAGGAGCAGGGGCTCGAGGACGCGGCAGCCGTGCGGAAGGACTACGAAGCGGACCCGTCCAAAGAGCTGATCGACGCGACGATCCGGACGGAGATCCTCAACTCCAAGTACGGCCTCGCCGAAGGCTGGAAGAGCGCGCTCAAGACGGACCGGCAGGCGCAGGCCGCTCTGGACGCCTTCCCCGAGGCGCAGCGGATCGCGTCGCTGCCGAAAAAGAGCGTTCAGGCCGCTCGCGCCTCGCGGTAGCGGGAGGCGCGAGACGCGCCGTCACACCCGGGCGATATCCGCTGCGCGGACGCGCGCCTCCGGACGGCCGGCGTCGCGTTACGGGTGTCGCTGAACGGTAGCCGGAGCGGAGTGCGCCGCCGCCGTGACCGTCTGGCGGCTCGGGTCATTGAAGACCTCGAACCTCCGGCGCCCGATGAGCGTCCGGTAACCCCGGCAATCCGAGGCGTACACGTTCAGGTCGTGCGCCGTGTTGGCGAGCTGGGTCGTGTCGAGCGCGAACGACCACCCCACCTTCGCGAGACCCGCCGTCCAGGACGCAGCGCTGTCGTTGCAGGGCGGATTCGGGCTCACGAATCCCGACGGAACCCGCACGTCGTGAACCGGCACGTCGGCGCGAATGAGGCACCAGTCGGTGCCGGCGTTGTTGTCGTTGCTGCCGGGCGCGGACGGCTGGCAGTCGGGATCGACGACCAGGCAGTTCGTGTCGGGCGGACAGGGAATCCCGCAGGGCTGCTTCGTGATGATGTCGGTGTAGTGACCGTCCACGTCGACGTCGATGTGGGAGAACGAGTTCGTCGAGTCACAGGAGAACCCGTCCGGATCGAACGCCCAGCCCGAGATCTCGGCCGTGCCGGTCAGGATCTGCTGGTTCACCGGCGTTTCGACGTTTCCGAACGCCGGGTGATCGATGGAGGTCACGCCGGTGCAGCCCGTCGTGAAATTGACGGAGATCGGGGTGCCGATCGCCGAAACGGTTTCCGCGACGTCGCCAGCGCGAATCGAGATGTCGTGCTTGCCCGGGACGATCGTCGTGACGCTCCGCACTCCTACGTTCGCTTCGTTGATCGTGCTCAAAGCCGGGACGAAGATGACGAGGTGACCGGTGCCGTCGTCGACGGCCGCGAAATCGAAGACGAACCCGGCATTGTCGGAGTTCACGAAACCGGGATACTGCTTCTCGACATCCGGCCGATTCAGCCCGTAGCAGTTCGCATAGCCGCCGTTGATCAGAACGCAGTCCTGTCGCGTGTCCGCGATGACGACGCCGTCGATCAGGAGCTGGACGTAGCCGGTCTGGCCGAGGTCCCCGCGGGCGCCGGTGTCGAGGACCCAGCCGGAGACCGGGTTCAGATCGGAGCGCTTGATCGTCAGCGTGAACGGCGGGGGCTCGCCGGGGTTGACGCAGGGCGACACCTGGCAGGTGGTGGGGCCGGACGGTTGGGCGACCGCGCAGATCGACCGCATCGTCGATTCGTCGATCGGGTACTGGAGGTCGCCGAACGGATGGAGGTTCAGGCTCGCGTTGTCGACCTGGACGCTCCGCGTACCGAGAATGGACGTTTCCGGCGCGGCGCCGCCATCGGAGAGCCCGACCGCGACGGCGGAGATCGTGTGCATCCCGTTGATGAGCGCGGTCGAGTCGAGGTAGACGGCCCAGCCGGAATTGAGCGAGTTCGGGATCGCCGGATATATCGCCTGGATGTCCGGCCTCTGGCTGAACGCGTTGGTGGTCGCGAGCACCTGTCCGTCGACGAGCACGTCCACTCGCCCGACGCCCTGGCTCCCGACGACCCACCCCTGCACCAGAAACGCGGAGTTGGCCCCCTGGACGATCGACGAATCGTCCGGCGGGTTGTCGATCGATCCGATCAGGGTCGCCGCGCGCGAAGGCGCGGACGTCGCCGCGAGGCAAAGAGCAACGAGGAGCCCGAAAGCGAATCGACGCATATTTACCCCTCCGCAATTGACCCTGTTTCGACCGAGAACCTGGCCTCATTGTCGCGAGGAAGTCCAAGAAAGTCAAGGGCAAACAGCCATCTTCGTGTTAGAAAGCGGCATGGAAAAAGGGCGCCGCGTCAAGGTCGCGGTCTCGATCGCGCTCGCGGCGGCGCTGCTCGCCTTTTTCCTTTCCAAGGCGAATCTGAGGGACGTCGGGGCCCGCATCGCGCACGTGGCGCCGGGCGCCTTCCTCCTATCGCTCGCCTGCGCCCTCTCCGCGATCCCGCTCCGCGCCTGGCGCTGGCAAGTCCTGCTCCGCCCGGTCGGCCGGGTGCCGTTCGGCGCGAGCTTCGCCGCGACCTCGATCGGCTTCGCCGCCTCGACGGTGCTGCCGGCGCGCGCCGGCGAGGTCGTGCGGCCCGTCGTGCTCGCCGGGCGCACGCGGGTCCCGCTGTCGGCCTGTTTCGCTTCGGTCCTCTTCGAGCGGGTCATCGACCTCACGACGGTGCTCCTCTTCTTCCTTTTCTACGGGCTCTGGCCGGGCCTGCGGCCGAGCTTCTCCGGCCGGGCGGCGACGGTCTTCGCGAGCCTCCGCGCCCTCGCGATCGCCTCGGGCGCGGCGGCTCTCGTCTTCTACGCCGTCGCGCTCATCGCGACCGGAAGGCGCCACGGCGCCCAGACGGTCGTCGAGCGGATGATCGGGTGGCTCCCGGAACGGCTGCGCGCCCGGGCGGCCGGCGCGTTCTCCTCGTTCCTCGACGGCATGCAGTCCGTGAGACACCCGCGGACGCTCGCCGCGACCGCGTTCCTGTCGGTCGCGCTCTGGGCGATCGTCTGCGGGCAGGTCTATTTCCTGTTCCGCGCCTTTCGCCTCCCGCTCGGCCCGGCCGCGTCGATCCTCATCGTCGTCGCGACCCTCATCGGCCTCGCGATCCCGACGCCGGGAGGGGTCGGAGGGTTCCACAAGCTCTGCCAGGTCGCTCTGACGCTCTTCTACGGAATCGACGTCGACGCCGCGACGGGGCTCGCGATCGTGTACTGGTTCGTCGCCTTCACTCCCGTGACGCTCATCGGTTTCTGGCTCTTCGCCGCCGGGCCCGGGAGGCGCGAATCGCTCGCCGACCTGGCGGAAGCGGCGGCCGCGGAATCGAGCGGCAGCGGGGCCCGGGGAATCGAGATAGATTAGATCCGATGAAGTGCCCTTTCTGCGGAGGGCTGGAAGATCGGGTGGTCGACTCCCGGGAAGGGCGTGACGGGGAATTCATCCGCCGGCGCCGCGAGTGCACGGTCTGCAACCGGCGATTCACTTCCTACGAGACGATCGAGGACATTCCGTACATGGTCGTCAAGAACGACGGGCGCCGGGAGCCGTTCGACCGCAAGAAGCTCCGCGCGGGGCTCTCCCGCGCCTGCGAGAAGCGCCCGATCCCCTCGGCCCGCCTCGACGCGATCGCGGACGAGGCCGAGAACCGGCTCCACGAGAGCCCCGAGCGCGAAATGACGACCCGCGATATCGGTTCCCTGGTCATGGAGCGGTTGAAGGAGCTCGACGAGGTCGCGTACGTGCGGTTCGCGTCGGTCTACCGGCAGTTCGAAGACGTCGGCGAGTTTCTCGACGAGCTGAAGACGCTGCTGTCGGGCCGCCGCCAACCGAAAGGAGCGAGGTGAGGCTGAATTTCCAAGCGCCGATCTCCAAATTCCAAAAGGGAATCGGTGATCTCCGGTCCTCGAATTTCCTGGAATTTGACGCTTGGGATTTGGAATTTCCGCGGCGTCGGAGCGCTCCCGTGAGCAGAGCGGAGACGCGCCCGTGAGACGGGCCGGATTGTTCGGGCCGCTGATGGAGATCACGCGGCTCCAGTCGGAGCTCAATCGTCTCTTCTCGGGGATCCTCGAGAACCAGCGGGCCGCGCTCGCGACCGCGGCGGCGTGGGACCCCAACGCCGACGTCCTCGAGGACGCGCAGCAGATCCGGATCGTCGTCGAGGTGCCGGGGTTGGCCGCCGGGGACCTGTCCGTCGCCGCTCAGGGCAGCCGGGTGCGCGTGCGCGGCATCAAGCGCACGGAGCCGCAGAACGGCGAGCGGCCGAAGTTCCTCTGCATGGAGCGATTCTTCGGGGAGTTCGAGAAGGTGATCCCGGTGCCGTATGCCGTCAACCTGAAGCAGGCGTCCGCCACGCTGCGCGACGGTCTCCTCACGGTGATCCTCCCTCGGGTGACCGCCGAGCGCCGGCGCTTCGTCGAGATCCAGATCCAGATATCGGAAGGAAACCCCTGATGCCCGACAAGGAGTTCGACAAGCCCGCGGAGTCGATCGGCGAGATCCCGATCCCCGACATCGTGCCGGTCCTCCCGCTCAAGGACATGGTCGTCTTCCCCTACATCATCGTGCCGCTCTCGGTGTCGCGGGAGAAGTCGATCAACGCCGTCGACGCCGCGCTCGCGGAGCAGCGCGTGATCATGCTCACGCTCCAGAAGAACGCCGACAGCGAGTCGCCGGCGCCGGCGGAACTGCACGACGTCGGCACGCTCGCCGCGATCATGCGGATGCTCAAGCTCCCGGACGGACGGATCCGGCTGCTCGTCCAGGGCGTCTCCCGCGCGCGCGTCAACTCGTTCCTCCAGCAGGACCCGTACTTCCGGGCCAAGGTGACCCGGATCCCGGAGCCGGAACCGGCCAAGCGCCTGGCTCCCGAGGAGGAAGCGCTCGTCCGCGGCGTCAAGCAGAACCTCGAGCGCAGCGTCACCCTCGGCAAGAACATCTCGCCCGAGGTCATGCTGATCGCCGCGAACCTCGAGGACACGGCCCGGCTGGCCGATCTCGCGGCCTCGAACATGGAGCTCAAAGCCGACCAGTCGCAGCGGGTCCTCGAGACGGTCAACGCGATCCCGCGGCTGCGCCTCGTCAACGAGGAGATCCTGAAAGAGATCAACGTCCTGACGATGCAGCAGGAGATCACGTCGCAGGCTCGCGGCGAGATGGACAAGTCTCAGCGCGAATACTTCCTGCGCCAGCAGCTCAAGGCGATCCAGCAGGAGCTCGGGGAAGGCGAGGAGCTCTCCGAGGAGATCGAGCACTACCGCCGACTCGTGACCGAGAAGAAACTTCCGGAGGAAGCCGCCGGCGAGGTCGCCAAGCAGATCAAGCGGCTCGAGCGCAGCCACCCGGACTCGGCCGAGACCGCGATCATCCGCACGTATCTCGACTGGATGACCGGTCTTCCGTGGGGGACGTTGTCGACCGACGCCTCCGACCTCGAGCGCGCCCGCCGCATCCTCGACGAGGACCACTACGACCTCGAGAAGATCAAGGCGCGGATCATCGAGTTCCTCGCCGTCAAGACGCTCAAGAAGACGATGAAGGGCCCGATCCTCTGCTTCGTCGGCCCCCCCGGCGTCGGGAAGACCTCGCTCGGCCGGTCGATCGCGCGCGCGCTCGACCGCAAGTTCATCCGGCTCTCCCTCGGCGGCGTGCGCGACGAGGCGGAGATCCGCGGCCACCGACGGACCTACGTCGGCGCGCTCCCGGGGAGGATCATCCAGGGGATCTCCCAGGCGGGAACGTCCAATCCCGTCTTCATGCTCGACGAGATCGACAAGCTCGGGGCCGACTATCGCGGCGATCCCTCGTCGGCGCTGCTCGAGGTGCTCGATCCGGAGCAGAATTCGACGTTTCGGGATCATTACCTGGGGGTTCCGTACGACCTCTCGCGCGTGCTCTTCGTCGCCACCGCGAACATTCTCGACCCGATCCAGCCGGCGTTCCTCGACCGGATGGAGGTGCTCACCCTGTCGGGATACACGGAGGGGGAGAAGCTCCAGATCGCGCGCCAGCACCTCATCCCGAAGCAGATGGAGGAGAACGGCGTCACCGAGCACGCCGTCGAGTTCACGACCGCGGGCCTGAAGCACATCATCGAGGGATACACGCGCGAAGCGGGCCTGCGGAACCTCGAGCGCGAGATCGGCTCGGTCGCGCGCAAGGTCGCCGTCGCCGTGGCGAAGGGGAAGAAGACGAAGTTCCGCATCACTCCCGCGGTCGCCGCCCGCATGCTCGGGCCGACGAAGTTCTTCTCCGAGGAACGCCTGAAGAAGGACGAGGTCGGCGTCGCGACGGGCCTCGCGTGGACCCCCGTCGGCGGCGACGTCCTCTTCATCGAGGCGAGCGTCGTCAAGGGGAAGGGGGGAATCCTCCTCACCGGGATGCTCGGCGCCGTGATGAAGGAGTCGGCCCAGGCGGCGCTCACGTACGCCAAGGCCCACGCCCAGGAGCTGTCGATCCCGTCGGAGGACTTCGAGAACCGCGATCTCCACGTGCACGTGCCCGAAGGAGCGATCCCGAAGGACGGCCCGTCGGCAGGCATCACGATGGCGACCGCGATCATCTCCGCCTTCACGGGGCGGCCCGTCTCGAAGGACCTCGCGATGACGGGAGAGATCACGCTGCGGGGCGAGGTTCTCCCGATCGGCGGCGTGAAGGAGAAGGTCCTCGCGGCCAAGCGGGCGAAAATCCGGCACGTGCTGCTGCCGAAGTTCAACCGGCGCGACGTCGAGCAGATCTCCCCGCACGTGCTCGCGGGACTCGAGATCCGCTACGTGTCGAGCGTGGACGAGGTGCTCGCGGCCGCTCTGCTTCCCGCGCCCTCCGCGCCTCCCGCCGAGTCGGCCGCCGCGCGAAAACGCCCGGCGCCGCTTCCCCCCGAGCCGCCGCGCCCCACCGTATGACCCGGCTTCGCGGGGAGGATGCGCTCACCGCGAAGATCGCCGCCGCGGCGCGGCGGGGGACGCCCCGCGGCGGCCGCCTTCCGCGCGGAAGGATCGTCCGGCGCGTCGGAATCGGCGACGATGCGGCCGTGCTCGACGTTCCCCGCGGACGCTACGTCGCGACGACCGACACGCTCGTCGAGGGGATCGACTTCCTGCGCCGCGAGCTCCCCCGCGCGGTCGGGAGGCGCGCCGCGGCGGCGAACCTCTCGGACCTCGCCGCGATGGGCGCGGACCCGGAGGGATACCTCCTGACGATCGGGCTCGGCCCCGGCCGCGGCGCGGCGTACGCCCTGGCGGTCGCCCGCGGGGTTCTCGCCAAGATGCGGCCGTTCGGCGCGCTCCTCTGGGGCGGCGACCTCTCGCGTGCGCCGGCGACCTTCGTCACGATCTGCCTGGTCGGCCGGGCCGAGCGCCCGGTCCTGCGCTCCGGAGCGCGTCCGGGCGACCGAATCTTCGTGACGGGAACGCCCGGCGCGGCCGCGAAGGCGCTGGCCCGGCGTCGTTCGAGGAAGGGGAAGGCGCCCGAAGCGCGCGAGAAGCCTTACCTCGATCCCGAGCCCCGGATCGCGTTCGCGCGGGAGCTGGCTCGCCGGCGCTGGGCCAGCGCCATGATCGACGTCTCCGACGGGCTCGGCAAGGACGCCCACCGGCTCGCGCGCTCCTCCGGGGTCCGGCTCGCGCTGGCGGGGATCCCCGCCGAGACGCTCGCCTCCGCGAGCGACGACTTCGAGCTCCTCTTCACGGCGCCGGCGCGCCGCGCGGAAGGGATCGTCGCGCTCGCCCGGCGCCTCGGGACGCCGGTCGCCGCGATCGGCCGCGTCGAGCCCGGCCGGGGCGTCGTGCGCGAGGCGGGCGCGCGCCGCCGCGCCGTTCCCGAGCGCGGCTACGACCACCTCGCATGACGAGCTTCGCCGGCCGCTGGCAGCGCTTCATCCTCCATCTCATGGGGAAGGAGGACCCGCCGGAGCGGATCGCGGCGGCCTTCGCGCTCGGCGTCGCGATCAGCTTCTTCACGCCGCTGACCGGCTTCCACACCCTGATCGCGCTCGGCCTCGCCTTCCTGCTGGGGCTCTCGAAGGTCGACGTCGTGATGGGGACTCTCGTCGTCAATCCGTGGACCGTCGTTCCCGTGATCACGTTCGAGCAGTTCATCGGCAAGAAGATGCTGCGCCTTTCCCCCGCGCTCGCCCCGCACCTCCCGTGGCGGGAGATCCTGCACCGGAAGTTCTGGCACACGCTCCGCGGCAGCGGCTGGCACTACCTCGCGGCGCTCACGGTCGGCTCCGTCGTCGCCTCCGCGGCCGCCGCGACCGTCACGTATTTCCTCGTGCGCGGCGTCATCCTTCGGTACCAGCGCACGCACCCTCACCTCTCCGCGCGCCTCCGCGCCACCGGCGAGACGCCGGTCGCGCCGGACTCCGCGTCCGGGACCGATTCGGTGCCAGCGAGCGAGCGCGCGCCGGAGCGTGAGGATCGGCCGGTCTAGCCGAAAAAGGGTCCGCGGTGGCGTCCATCAAGCCGGCGGGCGGCAAAGGCATACCGGGAGCGTCCGTCGTGCCGGCGGCCGGCGGCACGCGCCCGTCTCCGCCTTCGCTGAAGCTTCCTCCTTCGCTGAAGCTTCGGCGGGACGAGTCGGCGCGATCTTATCGGCATCGACCGGCCGATACGGTTTGCGCGAGCTCACAGCCGATCGCGCCG
>Ga0075272_1000289_pt1 | contig 11114 bp, 9 predicted proteins | sample SF_Rice_5C_0N_40_FD_69776 | JGI IMG/M metagenome (GOLD analysis project Ga0075272, IMG submission 69776) | Rice paddy soil microbial communities from Twitchell Island, California, USA - SF_Rice_5C_0N_404 | ecosystem: Environmental > Terrestrial > Soil > Paddy field/soil | place: USA: Twitchell... | reverse complement strand
TGCTGTACTGCCCGGCCTGCGCGATTCCCGACGCCGTGCAGGTCATCGATTGGCTCGGCGCGAGCGTCGCCGCCGGACAGGTGACGGTAACCCCCTGGTCGTCGGTCACGGTGACGCTGGTGATCGTCTGCGTGCTATCGGTGTTGGTGACGACATACGTCCAGTTGACCGGATCCCCGATCGCGATCACTGGTCCGGGGGGCGCATTGGCGTCCTGCCCGTTGGTCGACTTGACCAGCGCGATCAGCCCGGCCGGCTGTCCGAAGTAGTGGCTTGGATCCGAGGCAGTCACGGCGCCGCCACCGACCACGGTGGCATCGACAGTTCCGATGTTCGAGTACTGCCCGGCGACCGCTGTAGCGCTCGCCGTGCAGGTGATGGAGGTTCCGGCCGCCAGGGTGGCCGACGGGCAGGTGACGGTCACCCCCTGATCGTCGGTTACCGTGATGCCGGTCAGGTCTCGGGAGCCCGCCGTGATCAGATAAGTCCAGTTGACCGTCGATCCGACGGCGATGACGGGGCCCGGCGCCGTGTTGGCATCCTGACCGTTGGTCGATTTCACGATCGTGACGGCGGGTTGTGCAATGACTTGCGTCGCCGAGGCCATGAGGACCGTGGTGAACGCCAGTGCAATTCGAAAAGTACGAGCATGAGCCGAATTGCTCACTCTGCGCCTCCTCTTGGTTTCCCGGCTGAATGACCTGGCAGGAAAAATGGGAGCCTATCATGCTGCAGGGCGGGTCAAGCCGTGGGGTCGCGCAGCCACCCCGGGGCTGCTGAAATCGGCCACCCACGAATCCTGGGAATGTGCCCACCGCCCCCCCGGTTTTCTTTGCCGACTACGTTGTTTGCCTTCCGAGAAGTTGAAACTCGTCGTTTCGAATCTCCGACTGGCAGCACAGAAAGGAGATTCACCCGATGAAAACGACCGGTACCGTGAAGTGGTTCAACGATGCCAAGGGTTTCGGCTTCATTACCACCGAGGCTGGCGAGGACGTGTTCGTCCACTTTTCCGCCATCCAGGGGAATGGATTCCGCAGCCTGCAGGAAGGTGCAGCAGTCGAATTCGATGTCGTGAAGGGACCGAAAGGTCTCCAGGCCTCGAATGTGACGATGGCCTAAAGTGGATCCCCGGCGTCAGCCGGGGTGAACCGAAAAAGGACAGCCCTCGCGGCTGTCCTTTTTTTATGTGCTGCCGAAACGGCGCAGGTCGACGTTGGCGATCAGGCCGATCGAGATGAGAAACATCATGATCGACGATCCGCCATAGGAGACCAGCGGCAGCGGGATTCCGGTCGTCGGCAGCAGCCCGATCTGCATGCTGATGTTGATCAGCACGTGGAAAATGAAGAACGAGATCAGGCAGATGATCAGGAACGTCCCGCCGCGGTCGCGCGCGTTCTTGGCGAAGGTGAGCGCCTGGAGAATGAGGAACAGATAGAGCCCGAGGGCGATCACGACGCCGATGAAGCCCCACTCCTCTCCCAGGACGGCAAAGATGAAGTCGGTGAAGCGTGCGGGAAGGTACTCGAGTTTCGCCTGCGTCCCCTGCTTGAAGCCCTTGCCATGGATCCCGCCGGAGCCGATGGCGATCTTGGCCTGCGTGACCTGATATCCCTTGCCCAGGGGGTCCCGCGCGGGATTGAGGAAGGTGATCACGCGGTCCTTCTGATAGGGCTTCAGGGCGGTCCAGCCGATGGGAAGGATGATGACCAGGGAGATCGCCGCCGCGACCCAGAACTTCCAGCGAATGCCGCCGAAGAACATGGCCACCGCGACCAGCGGGAAGAACGTGGCGGCGGTCCCGAAATCGGGTTCGACGATGATCAGCGCCACCGGGAGCAGAACGATTCCCATCGCACGGAGGAATGACCGCAGATCGAGATAGGCGCGCTCGTTCGATTCGAAGAAGCGGGCCAGCATCAGCGCGGTGAAAATCTTCATGAACTCCGACGGTTGGAACTGGAACGACCCGATGTGGATCCACGACTTCACGTTCGCCGTGACTCTTCCCCAGACGAGCAGGTAGGCGAGCAGCATCAGTCCGATGCCGTAGAGGATCGGCGCGATTTCGAAAAAGACGTGGTAATCGACGGCTATGAACCCGAGCATCAGGACCACGCCGATGACGATCCAGAGCACCTGCTTGCGCAGCAGATCGAGCGAGGGATCGGTGAAGTAGGTGGCACTGTAGATCAGCAGGCATCCGAGAGCCGCCAGCATCAGCGCGGTCCCGATGAAATTGATGTCGACGGTTCTCAACGACCGGAGGGGAAGCATCAGTGGCCCACGCCGGAGCCGGGGGCCACCGGCGGCGCTTTCGGTTCCTGACCAGGGACGGGCGCCTTTCCTTCCCGGATTTCCTGCAGCGTCTCGGGGTTCTTCAGATCGAGCCGAGCATTCTCCAGTTCCTTCTTGAAGCGCGACTCGAACATCAGCTTGGCCAGCGGTGCGGAGACGACGCCGCCGTGCGTGCCGGCGTGCTCGACGAAGACCACGACGACCATCTGCGGCGCTTCCTTGGTGGCGTAGGCGGCGAACCAGGCGTGGTCGCGGGTCTTGAAGGTCGTGTTGCCGCGCCCGGCGACGACCTGCACGGTGCCGGTCTTGCCACAGATGTCGAGCCCCGCCACGCGCGCATTCCCGCCCGTTCCACCCTCTTCATTGACGACCTTCCACAGCCCGGTCTGCACGGCCTCGAGCGAGTGCTCCGGGAGTTTGACCCGGTGGAGTACTTCGGGCGCGACCTGGAGGCGTTCGGTCGTCCCGTCAGGCTTCACCCGTTCGATCATGCGCACGACGTGCGGGCGATAGACCGTGCCGCCGTTGGCGATGGCGGACATCATGTTCGCTACCTGCAGCGGCGTGACGATCAGCGGGCCCTGTCCGATCGAGACGGAGATGGTCTCGCTCGGATACCACTTTCGGTGCTGCTTTTGTTCGGCCCACTGCGTCGATGGGACGATCCCGGCCTTTTCGCCGTCGAGATCGATCTTGGAGATCTCGCCGAAGGTGAGGTTGTGCGCGTATTGCGCGATCTTGTCGACGCCGAGTCGCGCGCCGGTGTTGTAGAAGAAAATGTCGCACGATTCCTTCAACGCCGTCTCCACGGAGATGGTGCCGTGTCCCTGCGGGCGCCAGCAGTGGAATCGCCGTCCGAAAAAGACAGCGCTTCCGCTACAGGTGAAGGTGGTGCTCGGGGTGATGGCCTCGTCGCCCAGCCCGGCCATGGCCATGACCGCCTTGAAGACCGATCCGGGCGAGTAGAGGCCCTGGATGGCGCGGTTGAGCTCGACCTTGAACGGATTGGAGGAGATCAGTTTCCAGGTATCGGGCGTGAAGCGGCGCGAATAGACGTTCGGGTTGAACTCCGGCGAAGAGACCATGGCCAGCACCTCGCCGTTGCGCGGGTCGAGGGCCACGGCGGCGCCGACGAACTCGTTTTCGATGAAGTACTGTTCGGCGCGCCGCTGCAGATCGAAGTCGAGGGTCAGATAGACGTTGCTGCCGGCGACCGGATCCTGTCGGGCGGAGTGGACCTCCGCCAGCCGCCGCCCGTGGCTGTCGTACTCCCAATACTGCGTGCCGTCACGGCCGCGAAGATAGTCGTCGTACATCATCTCCACGCCGCGTTTCCCGATCAGGTCTCCCTGTTTGAGCTCCTTGTGCTGGGCGAGGTCGCGGTCGTTGACCTCGCCGATGAAGCCGATCACGTGCGAGGCGAACATGCCGTACGGGTAGTTCCGCCGCTGCACCGGCTCGACGTTCAGCTCGGGGAAGGTGAGGCTCTGGGCCTGCACCGACGCGACCTGGGCCATCGTCAGATCGTCGGCCAGGGCGAAGGGGCGGGCGAAGGGAATGCCTTTCGCCTTTTCGAAACGAGCATCGATATCCTGCGGCGTCGTGCCGAGGATCTGCGCCAGGAATGTCAGCAGATGGCCGCGGTGCGCAGGATCGCTCCTGGTCAGCGGCCGCATCACCACGCGATCGACGGTGAGCGAGTATGCGGGCTGGTTGTCGGCCAGGATCTTCTGCCCGGTGCGGTCGAGGATGAGGCCGCGTTTGGCCGGCATGGGTACCGGACGCAGCGCGTTGGCATCGGACAGGTTCCGATACTTTTCCGCCTGCACTCCCTGCACGAACCAGAACGATCCGGCGAGGAAGACGAACACTGCCACGATCGCCCACAGCAGGGCGTTGATGCGGAACGTGAGGAACTTCTGATCGTCTCGGTAGACTCTCATATTTGGTGTCTGGCGTCAGGCCTCAGGAGTCCGGAGTATGCATGCATGACGCCTGATGCCCGGCGCGTCAATATGCCGGCCGCCGCGTGGCCTCGATCGGCTCTTCCCGCAGGAAGAGCGTCAGCAACTGATAGACGAGCATTCCAAAGAGCGCGGTGAAGATCGCCTTGACGATCATGGTCTGCTCGAACATCTCGATGCGCTGCCGCAGCAGGATGTTCACCAGCCCCCAGATCACGAGCTCGTTGACGATCACCGCGCCGAACAGGCAGGCCCCGAACACGAGCGCGCCGCGCAGCACCAGCCGGGCGTTGATGTACGCCACCGCGTAGGCCACGACGGTCAGCGAGAACGCGTGAAGCCCAAAGATGGCGCCCGAATACGCGTCCTGGACGAGGCCCGCGGCGATCCCGGCGAAGATCGCGCCGACCAGGTTTCCGCCCATGGCGTAATAGATCACGAGGATCACATACGGATTGAAGAAGGCGAGCGCGTTCGGATAGAAGCTGTCGAGCAGCGAGTGGAGCGTGAGGGCCAGCAGCAGGCCGATGGCGAAGCGGACCCACCTCACGGCGCGTACCTCAGCACGGCGTTCGGGATCTTGCGCGTGTGCAGCACGATCACTTCCTCGATCGTGCCGAAATCGACCGAAGGACGGACGGCGATGTTCTTGAAGAGGTCCTGCCCTTTCTCCGCCCTGGTCACCAGGCCGACGGGGATCCCTTTCGGATAGATCCCGTCGATGCCGGCCGTGAGCACCACGTCGCCGGGCTGAATGTCGGCCAGCGAGGGGACGTCGTAGAGCTGCGCGCCGCCGCTGCCGTCGCCGCGCAGCACGCCCTGACGGCGCGTCCGCTCGATCAGCACGCCGACCGACGAGTTGCTGTCGGTCACCAACTGCACCTTGGCCATGTCCTTCGTGGTCAGCACCACGCGTCCGATCAGGCCGCCGGCGTTGACCACCGCGTCGTTCACCTGCACGCCGGTGGAGGAACCGCGGTCGATGATGATCGATTTGAAGCGCCCGGCAGTGTCGAGCATGATCGCCTGGGCCATGGTGGTCGGCATGCTCAGCTGCTCGGAATAGCCGAGGAGGCTGCGCAGGCGGTTGAGATCGGTCTCCGACTGGCGCAGCTCGAGGTTCTCGGTTGTCAGTTGGATGACCTTGCGATGCAGGGCGACGTTTTCGTTGACCGCGCGCCGCATGTCGAGATAGCCGTGGTAGAGGTCGGAGGCGCTCTGGCCGACCCAGTTGACGGTCTTCGGCACGGGCGAAAAGATGGTCATCACCGTCCGCTCGAACATGGTCCGGGTCTCCCCGACCACGCGCGTCCGGCTGCTGAGGCTCATCAGGACGAAGAGCAGCGAGAGCACGACGAGCAGCAGGAGTGTGGGTCTGCGGGGGATGACGTCGACGGGAACTGCCATATCTCAAAAAAACGGCTGAGCAGATTCGGTGCCGGTTACCGAGTCGCCGAAACGCCCGGCAACCTATTCAATCGAGATCTTCCGGAGCAGATTGAAATCGGTCAGCATCTGCCCGGTGCCGAGGGCCACGCAGGCCAGGGGATCTTCGGCGAGCGTCACTGGAAGTCCGGTCTCCTCGCGGAGCCGCTTGTCGAGGTTTTTCAGCATCGAACCGCCGCCGGCGATGATGATGCCTTTGTCCATGATGTCGGCCGACAGCTCGGGCGGGGTGCGCTCCAGGGCCACGCGCACCGCCTCGACGATGGTGGCCACGGTCTCGGAGAGTGCCTCGCGGATCTCCTCGTCGGAGACGATCAGGGTCTTGGGAACGCCCTCGACGAGGTCGCGGCCCTTGATCTCCATGGTCATCTCCTCGTCGAGCGGGAACGCGGAGCCGATCTCCATCTTGACCTGTTCGGCCGTGCGCTCGCCGATCAGCAGGTTGTACTTCCGCTTGATGTACTGAATGATCGCGTCGTCCATCTCATTGCCGGCGACGCGCACGGAACGGGAGTAGACGATGCCGGCCAGCGAGATCACGGCCACATCGGTCGTGCCGCCGCCGATGTCGACGATCATGTTTCCGGTGGGATCGGTGATCGGCAGTCCGGCCCCGATCGCCGCGGCCATGGCCTGTTCGATCAGGTAGACCTCGGTGGCCCCGGCACGGAGGGCGGAGTCCTTCACCGCGCGCTTCTCGACCTGCGTGATCTCCGACGGGACGGAGATCACGATCCGCGGCTTCACCAGAAATCGCCGCCCGTGCGCCTTCTCGATGAAGTACTTGATCATCTTCTCCGTCACTTCGAAGTCGGCGATCACGCCGTCCTTCATCGGACGGATGGCGACGATATTTCCCGGCGTGCGGCCGAGCATCTCCTTCGCCTCCTTGCCGACCGCTTCGACATTGTTGTTGATCTTGTTGACGGCGACGATCGACGGCTCGCGGACGACGATGCCCTTGTTCTTGGCGTAGACCAACGTGTTCGCCGTCCCGAGATCGATCGCCAGATCGTTCGAGAACATCGAAAGCAGTGATTTGACGGCCATGCGCGACTTTGAAGTCCCCGGCGCGGATGCAAGAGTGGCGCCGGTCCGTCCGGTACCCGCGCATCCCGCCTGATCCCTGGCTCCTACTCCTCGACCAGCACGGTCTCCGATTGTATCGTTTGTTTTCCTGCGGCGTTGACGGCTTTGACCACCACGGTGTTCCGGCCGATCTTGTTGAAGCTCACCAGCTTCTTGAAGTGGCCGCTCGACTCCACGTCGACCTCCTCATCGTTGATGAACACCGTCGATCCCGGGTCCGTCGTCCCTTCGATCATGTAGAACGGTCCGCCGATGGGGTACGGCCTCTTCAGCTGCAGGGCCGGCGGAGGAGTTTCCGGGCTGATTCCCAGATCCCGCCCCGAGCCGCTCACCCGGAACCGCCGGACCACGGAGAACGGCCCCGGCTCACCGTCGGGACTGACCGAGGCCACGCGCCAGTAGAACGACCCCTCGGAGGTTACCTTCGCCTCCGCGGTGTTTTTCTGCCGTCTGGAGTTGATTTCCAGCGTGGCGAACATCCGCGAGCGCGAGACCTGGAAGACGTAGGCGGCCGCGCTCGGCACCGATTCCCACGAGAAGTCGACGCGCGTCGAGTCCGTCATCGGGTAGACCTGGTTGTCGGCCGGCGTCAGCAGCGCGGGAGGCAGCAGGAGCTTCCGCACAGGCGAGAGCGACCCCGCCGCCGTGGCGCTCACCTTCTCCCCGGTGTTCAGCTTGACCGGCGTGCCGCCGCTGCTCGAGGCGACGGAGGCGGATCCTTTGACTGTCATGACCGAAGTGGCCTTCTGCTTGTCGACCGCCACCTGCGTCGACGATTCGGAGTCGACGGTGACCTGGCTGGACGGCGTGCGGACGGTCGATGCGTCGTCGGTGGTGGCCACCTCGATCGAGCCGATCTGCATCTGGACCGAGTTGCTGGTCTTGCTCGTGGCCGCATTGAACTGCGCGTAGATCTCGAGCAGTGCGTTGGGGCCGACGGTGTAGAGCGAGCCGTTGGAGAACATCAGCTCCGCCGAGGCGCTCTCGCCGGTCTTGACCCAGTCGCCGTTGAACAGCGGCACGCGCGGGTCGGCCCGCTTCCAGTCGGCGGTCGACGATTTCTGGAACTGCACGTCCCCCTCGACGTTGAGGAACTGCGCGTCGCTCTCCGCTCCGCCGCCGCTGAGGGCGGCACGGCTGATGGTCTGCGACTCGATGGCGGACTCCTGCGCGTTGACGTATTTGCCCGCCAGGAGCAGCGTGCTCGCTTCATCGAGCTTTTTCTGGGCGCGGTCGAAATCCGAGCGGTGGCTGGTGAAGTCCTTCGAGGCGGCGAGATCGTTGAGCGCGCTGCGCGCCTCGGCGATGGCGGCCTCGGCGGTGCTGCGCGGGTTGCGCTTCTGGTTCGTGAAGAACCACCATCCGCTGATGCCGAGCGCCAGAAGGAGAATGAAAAGGCCGACCTGCTTGAGGCGCTGGATGGAAATCAGGTACCAGTCGATGTCGGCGCCGACGTTTTTTTTTCTGGCCATTGAGAGCCGATTGGACATCTTTTATAACACAGAGGGAATAGCTAAACTGTCTCGTTTTTTACGGATAGCACCGCCGCCCGGACGTAGTACCGTGCCGGATCGCGGTCTCATCAAACCTGAAAGGTCATCCCAATGCTGAAAATGATGCGCGACAACTTCCAGCATCTCAAGTGGGCTCTGCTCGCCGTCGTCGCGGCCTTCATCGTCGGTTTCGTTTACGTGGACATGGGTCTGGGCGGGGCCGGCCAGTCCCAGGGAGAGGATCGCGCGTACGCCGCCCGTGTCAACGGCGAGACCATCCCCTACCGCGAATACGATCGCGCCCTCTACTACACCCAGAAGAACTACGAGCAGATGTACAAGCAGCCGATGACCGACGACATGATCCGGGCCATGGGGCTGCCGCAGCAGGTGCTGGACTCGCTGATCGACCAGCGGCTGCTGCTCCAGCAGGCGCGGCGGCTGCACCTGGGGGCTACCCCGCAGGAGATCCGCCAGGAAATCCTCCAGATCCCGACGCTCAATCCCGACGGGCACTTCGTCGGCGACGAGCTCTACACGCGCTACATCACCGCGTCGCTCGGGTACCAGTCTCCGGCCGAGTTCGAGAACGAACTGGGGCGCGAGATCACGCTGAAAAAGATCGAGAGCGCGATGCAGAACTCCATCGTCATCTCGCCGAAGGCCGCCGAGGCCGAATACCGCCGCGTGTCCGAAAACGCGAAGATTCGCTACATCCTCTATCCGGCGGCGCGCGCCGACAACGTGACCGTGACACCGGCCGAGGTCGACCAGTACTACAAGCAGAACGAGGCGCGGTACGCGCACGGGGAACAGCGCGAGCTCAAGTACCTCGTCGCGGACATCAACCGCCTCCGCTCGCAGATCGTCCCCACCGACGCGCAGCTCGAGAAGCGCTACGAGGATTCCAAAGAGGACTACAAGCAGCCGGAGTCCGCGCACATCCTGCACATCCTCATCAAGGTCGATCCGAACGCCACCGCTGCGGAAGACGCTGTGGCGAAGGCAAAGGCCGACAAGCTCGTCGCGGAGCTCCGCGCCGGAGCCGATTTCGCCAAGCTGGCGCGTGAGAACTCCGGCGACCCGTCGTCGGCCGCCAAGGGTGGCGACATGGGCTTCGTGCCGCGCGGCATGACGGTCGAAGCCTTCGACAAGGCCGCCTTCTCGATCCCCTTGAACACCATCAGCGATCCCATCCGCTCGAGGGAGTTCGGCTACCACATCATCAAGGTGCTGGAACGGCGTCCCGCGGGATACCGCTCCTTCGCGGAGGTGAAGGCGATGCTCGCCGCGCAGGTGGCCGATCAGATGGCCAAGGATCGTGCGCGCGACGAGATCACCCAGGTCGCGGCGCGTATCAAACAGGCGAAGCCGACCACCCCGGCGCAGTTCAGCGCGCTGGCCAACGACACGGTCAGCTCGAACGACACGCAGTGGTTCGGCAAGAGCGACTCCATCCCCGGGCTCGGCAACAACAACGCGCTCATCACCTGGGCGTTCGCCGCCAAGCAGGGCGACATCGGGGACATCGTCGGAACGCAGCGCGGACCGGCGATCCCCTACCTGTTCGCCATCCGCCCGGCCGGCATCCCGCCGCTGAGCGAGATCCGCCCGAGGGTCGAGGCCGATGCACGCGTTGCCAAGCAGCGCGAGGTCGCGCGAGAAACGCTCGCCAGGGCGATGCCGGCGGCCAACATCGACGAGTTGGCGAAGAAGGCCGGACTCACCGCTACCGAAACGACGGTCACGCGCCAGGGATTCATCTCCGGATTCACCGGCGACACCTCGGCGCTCATCGATGCGGCGATGTCCGCGAAGGTCGGCGATGTGAAAGGTCCGATCGTCCTTCCCGAAGGGGCGGTCGTCTTCCAGGTCCTGGATCAGAAGAAGGTCGACCAGAAGGACATCGAGGCCAATCGCGCCGCGTACGCGGAGATGCTGCGGCAGCAGGAGGCGCGGAACCTGCGCACCGTTCTGCTCGAACGCCTCCGCAAAGAGTCGACGATCGACATCAATCCGATCGTCAACGAGCAGAAAGCGCCGCAGCAGCAGCGGGCGGGCCTGTAGCGCAGTGGCGGAGACCGGGATTCTGCCGAAGTGGGACGAGCCCGCGATCCGCGTGCTCATGATGCCGCGGGACACCAACGCACAGGGCACCATCTTCGGCGGCGTCATCCTGTCCTACATCGACCAGGCCGGCGCGATTGAGGCACGCCGGCAGGGCTGCAGGATCATGGTCACCGTGGCCATGGACAAGATCGTCTTCCACGAGCCGGTGTTCATGGGCGATCTGGTCAGCTTCTGGTGCGAAACCATCCACATCGGGCGGACCTCGATCACCGTGAAGGTGACCGTCGACGTGAATCGCGGGACCGATCCCAATCGCACCCAGCTCGTGACCGAGGCGCAGGTCGTGTACGTGAATCTCGGAGAGGACAGAAAACCGAAGGCCATTCAACGATGAGGGCGTGAGGAATCGGTCGTTCCCCCAGGCATCATTTTTCGCGCGCCTTCCGCATCCGTTCCAGTCGCTCCCGGATCTCCCCCTCTCGCCCGACGTTCTTCGGTTCATAGAACCGCTTGCCCTGCAACGCTTCGGGCAGGCAGTCCATCGGCGCGGTCTGTTCGTCGAAGTCGTGCGCGTACTGGTAGCCCCCTCCGTAGCCGAGGTCTTTCATCAGGCGCGTGGGGGCGTTACGGATGTGCAGGGGGACGGGTGGATTGTCACCCTGGCGCACCTCGTGGACCGCTGCTCCGTAGCCGAGGTAGACGGCGTTCGACTTCGGCGCGGCGGCGAGATAGGTGACCAGTTGGGCCAGAG